>Ga0315282_10009473_pt1 | contig 15486 bp, 11 predicted proteins | sample YL17G07_20_MG_FD_203693 | JGI IMG/M metagenome (GOLD analysis project Ga0315282, IMG submission 203693) | Sediment microbial communities from Yellowstone Lake, YNP, Wyoming, USA - YL17G07_20 | ecosystem: Environmental > Aquatic > Freshwater > Lake > Sediment | place: USA: Wyoming | collected... | reverse complement strand
CCTGAACAATCGGTTGAAGCTTACGAGCATCACGTTTCATGCTCATAAGCATACACTATTCTGAAATAAAATGCTACTTAATTAATGACCAGATTAGTATCTATCCAACCCACAGGGTTGAGGCACTGCGAGAAATCGATCTGAATATCTATGATGGTGAATTCATCGCGATCTTAGGCCAGAATGGCTCTGGCAAGACCACACTGGCCAAGCATTTTAACGGCCTGCTCAAACCCACCTCCGGCCGCACATTGGTGTGGAACAAACCAACGACGGAGTACAGTCATCGGGAGTTATCAAGCTTGGTGGGATATGTATTTCAAAATCCCGATCACCAGATTTTCGCGAGAACAGTTGCGGATGAAGTGGGCTTCGGGCTGAAGATGCGAGGGGAAACCCCTCAAACGATGGGAAAGCGCGTGGCAGAGGCGTTAGAAGTGGTCGGCTTACAAGGATATGAGCAGAAGGTTCCCTTTGCTTTAACGAAAGGTGAACGACAACGCGTGGCTGTGGCCTCCGTGCTGGCAGCTCAACCCCGTGTGATTATCCTCGACGAGCCGACAGCCGGCCTTGATTATCCTCACCAACGAAGCATGATGGAGATGCTAAAACGCTTAAATCAAAACGGACACACAATCATCATCATCACCCATTCGATGTGGGTGGCTGCTGAATATGCTGCTCGCACGATCGTCATGAAAGATGGCAGTATCCTATCAGATGGACTTACCCGTGAGGTCTTTGCTGACGAAGCCCGGTTGGCCGAAGCTTCATTATTCCCCCCTTCGCTTGTGCGATTGAGCAACTGGTTGGGCACGGAAGCGCTTACCGTCGAGCAGATGGTACAGGAGTTACGCGAAATTCCAAATCCCCCGTCTCCCGGCAGGCACCAATAACCAAATAAGTTCCCCTGCCTGCCGGCAGGCAGGAATGACCAAAACACAAAAGCTCGGTTATTGGAATTTGGTGATTGGTTATTATTTGGAATTTGGCCTGCCTGCGCGAAGCCGCTTCGGCAAAGGCAGGGATTTGGATATTGGAATTTAATTTATATGGACATCTTCCTTTATCTCGACAGGAATACCTGGATACATCGCCTTGATCCGCGGACGAAGATGATCGGTACGTTGATCGTCTTCGCTATCTGCCTGTGTTTTAACCATCCCTTATATATGACTGGCATCAGCCTGGGAATCATCCTGATCGCCATCTCAGGGAAGGCGTTGCCAAATTTTTGGCGGCTCCGCTTCATTCTTATCCTGCTCATCGCTTTCAGCACGGTGACGTGGCCCTTCTTTGCGAAAGGGCCAACCCCTTTATGGTCGTTAGGATCGCTTCATGTGAGTCAGGAGTCTCTTCTCTATGGCATCGCCATGGGACTGCGCTTGGCGACTTTCATGGGCACCGGCTTGATCTTTCTCTCGACAACGAGAAATGAGGAATTGACCAACGGCCTTATCCGGATGGGATGTTCCTACCCAATCGCTTTTGCCCTGTCCACAGCGTTGAGACTTGTGCCTACTTTTGCGGGTGCCGGAGCTACGATCATCCAGGCTCAGGTATCACGCGGATTGGATCTGGAGTCAGGAAACATCTTCAGCCGTGTTCGTAAGTTCATTCCCCAGGCAGTACCCCTCTTCATCTACGCGATTCGTCACACCAACCTTCTCGCAATGGCCTTGGAGTCAAAGGGTTTCGACCCCGAATCGAAACGTACCCTTTACTATGAGCCCCGGATGCGCGTTATCGATTATGTTGTGCTCGCCTTTCTTATATCAATCCTCGGATTATTATTGTATGTTCGGCTAGGATTACACTTCGGTGCCGTCATCGCGGACCGTCTGTAGTGCGGCCCACTTCATAATACGGTGTAGCAGTAATACATAAATCGGTATCTGAAGAGTGGAGAGTAGAATTTTAAAACAACTTGGGTTATTGTTTGTGTTAACGAAAACATTGAAAACGGGATGAAGAGATGGAACGCGAAAATCATCTTTACTTAGCTCCCACAGCAATTATCGACAGCAACCATGAGTCGATTCAAGACCGTGCGGCAGAGATCATTGGCGGGAGCAAAGACCCCGTTGAGATTGCCACAAAACTCTACCTGGCTGTTAGGGATGGCATTCGTTACGATCCTTACGCGCCTTTTTATCTTCCCGATCATTACCGTGCCAGTTATGTGCTGAAGCGAGGCAGAAGTTTCTGTGTGCCGAAGGCATCCCTTCTCTGCGCCCTGGCAAGAGCTTGCAATATTCCTTCACGCGTCGGCTTGGCAGATGTGCGCAATCACCTGACCACAAAGCAACTGATCGATTTCATGGGGACCGACCTTTTTGTCTGTCACGGTTTTGCGGAACTCTATCTGGAAGGAAAATGGGTAAAAGCTACGCCGGCTTTTAACAGAGAACTTTGTGAAAAGCATCATGTCCCCCCCCTTGAGTTCAATGGCCGTGAAGATTCCCTCTTTCAACCGTATAATTTACAGAATCAAAAGTTCATGGAATATGTGGCCCTTCGTGGGGTTTACCCCGATATTCCGGTAGATCGTATCGTTGAAGCATGGAAAGAAGCTTACGGTGCGGATCGTGTCAACTATTGGATAAAAGCGTTTGAAGAAGCCAAGGGTCGCAGCCTCTCCAACTTTGAGAGCGAGGAGATCCTGGACGAATAATCAGTTTAAAATCCTTGAAATCTTACCCTGAATCAGGTATGTTGAGGAACCAAAGGGAGGAGAATTCAGATGTCCCAAAAAAGGATTTCAGAAATTCTGAAGCTGGTTGAATTCCTCAATGAGGAGGTGAAAGAAGTCTCAAAAAGATTAAGCCGCGTGACGCCAAAAGAGGTGAGTGAAAAATTAGGGGCCCTTGCCCTTCTCCGGGAAAAGGTCCTCAGTCTTCAAGTTGACCTCCCCCAGGATATAGAGAAAAAACTTTCCGAACTTTACCCTTCCATCGATAAGATCAAACAAAGACCCTCATAATTCCACAGAGCGCATAGCGCAAAGAGCATAGCGTTATGTTTGAATTATCTCACTTAGTGCGTTTGAGTTAGATTCGCTATGTGCCATGCCCTATGCCCTTTGCGTCATTTAATAAAACGCAAGACTTGCAAAGCTGACCACGGACTGGGTCTCTGGCGTAAAGGCCTGGCCGTATTTTAGAAGTTTGCCTCCCCTGGCCTCGAGGAGCTTGAGCATTGAATAGATCGCCGGGAAACCACAGATTCTCCTCCGATCCTTCTCGGCCGCAATCAATGAGAAGAATCCCTCTCCATCCATCTTCTCCATGTATTCTAATATGTCGTGGTCTTCCTGAGATAAGATCCTGAGTCCGTATTCATCCATCCCCTCTCGATCTCCGAATTGAAAGCCCGCATGCGCCAGATCAGCACTGGCAATATAACAAACCTCTCTTCCGAGGGATGAAACAGCCTCCTGAAGCGCCTCGACAAACTGCCCGATGGGTTTGAGCTCCATCGGTGAGATTCTCCTCTCAATCGCCTCATGAAATGACCCGCACAGGATGGGCACGATCTTCAGAGGAGTGGGCTCCGGGTAAAGGTATCGAAGAAAAACTGACTGGAATTCTATGGAATGCTCGGTTCGTTGAACCCCTTCATCCTTAAAGAGATCCTTCGAGTAACGGGACTGGATGGCATCCACCAATTCCTGATCGACGCTCAAGGTGCCAAGCGGCGTCACGAAATCCTTCCGGGTGAGGCAAAAAACATTTTCCATCGGGGCGTGAGCGATTCCTAAAATAATAAAGCAAAGGGAAGAATTCCTCTCCCCTATTTCCCGATGGGCAAAGGCATAACAGAATCCGCCCCTCTGAAAATCAATGTGAGGCGCAATCACTCCCCTTAATCCATCCCCACCCTTTTTGTCTCCAAGAGGTCCCGGACCGTTTGTTCCCTCAAAGTATCCTCTAAGTTGAGCCTTTAATCCATCCGGGTCTCCCTCATAACTCTTTCCAGCAAACAGGGCTTCCCGGAAGGAAGCCTTCCTAAAATTTTCCTCCCTCTGGTTTAAGGCATCTTGAAACCGTTCTCCTTCAAGATAGAAAGCTTCATCCAATTGGCTGACGATCTCTTGCAACTTCTCGGTATAAAGAAACTCTCCAAATCTTTTCATATACTCGGCCTGAATATCCAAGATCGAATGTCGGCCATCAAAAAGGGAGACGATGAAATAAAGAGGCGGCGACAGGAAAAGCGCCTTTCCGCTGACGTTCTGCGGATCCTGAAGACAGAGCAGGCTTTGCCCTGAATTTTGAACCGGAAAAATATTAACTTCTCTCAGCTTAGGATAATCCACAAGGTGTTCCCCCCCTTTGAAACTGGAAGTGGGACAAATGATAGAATAAGAGAGTCAGCCCCGTTAGAAATTTCAGCCATTGCGACCTTCGACACGCTCAGGGCCGTCAGCCCCGCGAAAGCGCGGGAGCGAATGGCTTGAAACCGAACGGTGCACTCAACCTGGACGGAATTATTTGTAAAATCTAGCTCCGCCACATGGCAGAACGAGGACCATTTCTAACGGGGTAAATTTTGGATTTTTAACTAACTGGAGGGCTGACCGCTTCTCGCCCAGCGCTTCGCGGCTCTGTATGTTTCAGCGCCAGTTCGATGGCCTCATCCATCCTCTGAATGAATTTGAAATTCATCTGCTTCCGAATATGTTCAGGAATCTCTTCCAGGTCTTTTTCGTTCTTCTTCGGAAGGATGATGGTCCGGATCCCTGCCCGCATTCCTGCCAGAACTTTTTCCTTGATCCCTCCGACAGGAAGGACCAAGCCTCTCAGGGTAATCTCTCCCGTCATGGCGACATCATTTCGGACAGGTTTGTTGGTCAATAGGGACGTGAGTGCTATGAACATGGTGATTCCGGCCGAAGGTCCGTCCTTTGGAATGGCTCCTGCCGGAACGTGAATGTGAATATCATTCTTCCCAAAGAAATCCTCTTCAATGCCGAGTTCTTTCGCTTTGGATCGAACATAGGCCAATGCCGCTTGGGCCGACTCCTTCATCACGTCTCCCAATTGTCCTGTCAGGGTCAACCCCTTCTCTCCTCTCATCTTCGTCGCTTCCACAAAGATGATGTCCCCTCCTGTAGGCGTCCAAGCCAAACCTGTCGCGACGCCGGGTTCAGAGGTACGCTCCGCCACCTCAAGGAAGAACTTGACCGGTCCTAAAAACCTATGCAAATTGTCCGGACCGATCACCACTTTCTCTTTGATCCCCCGTGCCACATCCTTGGCCACCCCTCGGCAGATGGTCGCTATCTCTCTCTCCAGATTTCTGACCCCTGCCTCACGGGTGTATGAGCTGATGATGGTCTGAAGCGCCGCATCCTCAAATTCGATATACTCCGAACTCAAGCCGTGCTCGCTGATCTGCTTGCGAATTAAAAATTGTTTAGCGATCATCATCTTCTGATCTTCACTGTAGCCTGGAAGCTCGAGCGTCTCCATCCGATCCCTGAGAGCAGGAGGGATTGTGTCGAGAACATTCGCGGTAGTGATGAACATCACTTTCTGGAGATCAAAGGGGACATCGATGTAGTGGTCTGAGAAGGAAAAATTCTGTTCTGGGTCCAGCACCTCCAGAAGTGCAGAGGAGGGGTCTCCACGAAAGTCCATTCCGATTTTATCCACCTCGTCCAGCATGAAGACGGGATTATTCGATCCTGCTTTTTTGACCCCCTGGATGATGCGGCCGGGCAGAGCCCCGACATAGGTCCGGCGATGTCCCCGGATTTCGGCTTCATCACGGACGCCGCCCAAAGAGATCCGTATGAACTTGCGTCCCATGGTTCGGGCAATCGACTTTCCGAGCGAGGTCTTGCCAACCCCGGGGGGACCGACGAAGCAAAGGATCGGCCCTTTCATATCCGCCTTCAATTTTCTAACCGCCAGGTATTCCAGAATCCTTTTCTTCACCTTTTCCAAATCGTAATGGTCTTCATCCAAGGTCTTTTGGGCATTATCGATATCCAGATTATCCTCCGTGGTTTCAGACCAAGGGAGTTCTGACAGCCAGTCTAAATACGTTCTGGCAACCGTATATTCCGCCGAAGCGGGAGGGATTTTGGCCAACCGATCTAACTCCTTCTCTGCAGCTGTCAACGCCTCGGGCGGCATCTTGGCCTTTTTGATCTTTTCTTTCAGTTCCTTGATCTCGGTGGAATGTTCATCCAACTCTCCCAACTCTTTCTTGATCGCCTTTAATTGCTCACGAAGATAGTATTCCCTCTGGGTCCGATCCATATCCTCTTTAACTTGAGATTGGATTTTATTCCCCAACTCCAATACCTGAACCTCCTTGTTGAGAAAGAGATGGACCTTGGTCAGGCGTTCTCGGACATCGAAGGTTTCAAGAATCCCCTGCTTTTCAGTCGTCGAAATATTGAGGTTCGAAGCAATTAAGTCCGCAAGGATCGAAGGGGACTTAATATTCGAGACCATTGTTCCCAACTCACTCGTCAGGTAAGGAGCCAGTTCGACAGCTCTTGAAAAGAGGTTTTTCAAATTCATCATCAGAGCATCGATCTCCACGCCTTGCACTAACCCCTCGTCGATCACTTCCACCCTTGCCTTATAGTAAGGGTCTCGCTGGATGTACTCCTTCACCTTCATCCTCGAGACACCCTGAACGATGACCCGTTGGCTTCCATCCAGCTCCCGAATCATCCTTAAAATCAGTGCAGCGACTCCCACTGAGTAAAGATCCGTTTCTTTAGGATCCTCAATCTCAGATCTCTTTTGAGTGATGACTCCGATAATACGATCTGAGTCCATTGCATCATCGATCAGCTTGACCGACTTCTTCCTTCCGACCATGATGGGCAAGATTAAATCCGGATAAAGTACTGTTCCTCTCAAAGGAAGGATAGGGAGTTCCTCAGGGACAACGACCTTATCGTCTTTTGACTTTTCGTCTCGATCAGCGCCCCCTCTTGGCAAAAAAATCATCTTGTCCTCCTCTTAGAATCGACCGTTTCGCTTTCTCTTTAAGATAACCACTGTTACCTCGACTGTCAATGCGGCCTATCTTCCCGATCTAAGTGGCCTTTTTTCGAAGACCCCAAATTTTAAGCCTTCCACAAAGGACAAAGGCTATCCAACCGGGTCTCCGCTATAAGGTTTCCCACAAAGATTGCACACTCCCTTTTCATTGATCGTGCCAATGCAATTTCCATCACTGCAAGGTATGCGCTCTGATAAGTCGATCTCCGCTTTTTCCCTTTTCACCGGCTTTCCACACTGAATGCAATAGAGGCTTCCCTCGGGTGTTTCCCCGCCGCACTCCGGACAAAGAATAAAAGGCAATGTCTCACCACAATGTGGGCATTTCATTCACTCTTCCTCCACGTGAAAGCTTTTTATGAAACGGTCGATATCCCGTTTGTTTCGTCTCAGTTCATAAAGGAGTTTCTTGGTACCCTGGTCAGGAAAAAGGCGATTTAAGTCATACCCCTTTTCCGGAAATAGGGCATTGAGGTCGATCTCCCGCGTCTTCTCTTCTTCTGGGCCCGTTTCCTGCAATGGCTCGTCTTTCTCTTCCATAGAACCTTATATAGGACAGCTATCTTTTTTTGTCAACCTATTCCATTGCGGAGTATATTCGCCATTCTGCATTCCGCAATCCGCAATCACCATTCTGCATTTGAGGGTGCGCCGAACTGCATCTGGTAAAGCCTGAAGTAAATGCCCTTTAGGGCCATCAATTCTGCATGGGATCCGATTTCTCGGACTCTCCCCTTATGAAGAACCACAATCCGGTCGGCATGCCGGATGGTGGAAAGCCGGTGAGCGATGACAATTGCCGTCCTGCCCTTCAGCAACCGGCTCAGCCCTTCTTGGATAAGCCGTTCCGTTTCTGGATCGACATGGGATGTTGCTTCGTCGAGGATCAGGACCTTCGGGTTGATAAACAAGGCCCTCGCAAAGGCGAGCAACTGCCTCTCCCCGGCGGACAGCATCTCCCCCCCTTCTCCCACGAGGGTGCCGTACCCATGCGGTAACCGCTGGATAAACTTTTCTGCATTGACCCTCTGGGCGACTTCTCTCAGCCTTTCGTCACCGATCTCCCTATCCCCCATTCGAATATTCTCACGGATGTCTCCCGAAAAGAGAAAAGTATCTTGCATCACCAACCCGATTTGCGACCGAAGATGAGTCAAATCTCTTTTCCGGATGTCGATCCCGTCGACTAGAATAGCACCTTTCTCCACGTCGTAAAATCCTTCGAGCAGGTGCAGCAACGAAGTTTTTCCGGCACCCGTAGCACCGACAATGGCCACGGTCTCACCCTCACGGACTGAGAAAGAAACATCGTTGAGGACTCGATCCTCTCCCTTATACGAAAAGGAAACATGGCGAAATTCGATGTTGCCCTTTATCTCCTCTGCCCGAGGTAAGAGAGGCCTTGAAATGTTTTGATTCTGGTCGAGCAAAGAGAAGATTCTCTCGAGGGAGGCCATCGCCGATTGAAGGACATTATACTTTTCTGAAAGGTCTCGGATGGGCTGGAAGAACATCCGAATATAGGAGAGAAAAGCGACCAGGACTCCGAGGGTGATCATTCCCTGGACCACCTCCCCTCCTCCATACCAGATAAGAAGGCCAACGGCGCCGGAGCTCAGGATTTCGACAAGAGGGACAAAAAAAGCGTAAATGGAGATCTGCTTCATGTTCGCCAAATAATATCCCTCGTTGATTTTCTCGAAGCGCCGGCCATTCTCCTCTTCCCTTCGAAAGAGCTGAACGACTCGAATGCCCGAGAAATTTTCGTGAAAAAAAGAATTCATCTGGGCAATCCTCAAACGGATCTCCCGAAACGCATCCCTGGCTTGACGGCTAAAGAAGAGGGTGACGACAAAGATCAGGGGAATGACGGAGAAGGAGACCAGGGCGAGTGGCCGGTTGAGCTCAAGCAGAAGAATGACGATGCCGATCACGAGGAGGATGTCCTTCAAAAGGTTGACGAGAACGGATGTAAACATCTCATGGACGTTCTGGATATCGTTGGTCAATCGGGTCACCAACCTTCCTACCGGATTCCTATCAAAAAAGGAAACCGGAAGTTCTTGGAGATGGGAGAAAACCTTCATTCGGAGACCATGCATCATCCTCTGGCCTGCCAACTCCATGGCATAAACCTGAGAAAAATTTAATCCGAAATTAATGGCCAGAATGAGAATAACGAGGAGGCCGATGTGGAAAACCCCTTCGATATCTCTCCCTCTCAGAACGAGGAGGTCCTCTCTTTTCAAATCCTTCATGCGATCCACGGAGATGGACCAGTAAGACCCGCTCTTCTCAAAAAGAGAAGGATATTTCTTGATGATAGGCTCCTCCGCCGGCGTGGGGGTAAACAGGTAATATCGATTTTCCGTAAGGAGACCATATTTCTCAAAGAGGGTCATCTCTCTTCGATCCATGGACTGCAATACCTCCGGTGGCAGAAGAAATTTCCCCTTCTCCTTTTCCGGAATAAACTTCTGCCCATACTGGCTCAAGAAGCGGCGTTCCTCAGGAGAGCCGTCTCCTCTCAAGACCACTTCTCTCGCTGCCACGACGATATAGCGGTCGATCGCCTCTTTGGTAAGGTAGGGAATGAGGAGGTCTAACCCTGCCATGATTAAGACGAAAAAGAGGGAAAAAGCGATCAGCCTCCAATAAGGTCTTAGAAATCCCCCTAACCTGAGCATCAGCTTCAGGTCGTAAGGTTTCCCTAATTTACCCTCTTCCATATAACCAAAATCAGTGTACATAAATTCTCGCTTGAGGAGCGCCTCGCTTAAGGAGCACTACGTTCAAGGTTGGATGCAAAAACCTTTCCGGCTTTCATCCTCTAACCTCAAGGGCGGCAGCCCGATCCTCAAGTCCTGCTCTGCAGGACGCTCCTTTAACCTAAATCACGATCAGACGATCAGACTATCGAACTATAAGACGTTGTTGTCCTTTGCCAGTTCCTCCTCCCACTGTCTCTGCCAATAGAGGTCGGTATAAATTCCGCCCTTGGAGAGGAGAGAGTGGTGATTTCCCGTCTCCGCCACCCTTCCCTCTTCAAGAACGACAATTCGATCCGCCCTCCGTAAGGGCGCAATTCGGTGGGTGATCAGGATGCTGGTTTTTCCTTTCAGGAATTTCTCCAACCCCTCCAGAACCCGCTCTTCTGTCTGAATATCCACCGAGGAGAGGGCGTCATCCAAGATGAAGATGGGCGGATTCATAAGAACGGCACGGGCAAGTGCAATCCTCTGCCTCTGCCCGCCAGACAGGGTAATCCCTCTCTCTCCGACCACCGTATTCATCCCCTCCGGGAATTCCGTAATCTCATCATAGATCTGCGCAAGACGCGCCGCCTCCTCGATCTCTCTGTCTGAAGCGCCAAGCTTCCCGTAGGCGATGTTCTCACGGATCGTATCCGAAAAGAGGAAGGTGTCCTGCGGGATATACCCGATCGATCTCCTCAATATCTCCAAGGGTATCTCATGAATTTCAATCCCATCGATAAACAGATAACCCTTGGGGGGTTCTAAAATCCTTGCTAACAGATTGCAGAAGATCGTTTTCCCGGATCCGGTCCTTCCAACCATGACGATTCCCTCTCCCTCTTTGAGCGAAAGGTGGACGTCCCGCAGGAGCGGGTTCCCTTCATTCCCGGGAGTAAAGGTGAGGCCCTTTATATCAATTCTTCCTTTCAATGGTTCTATCGGAAGGACACCTCCGGCATCGAAGATTTCCGGGGTCTCTGCAAAGATTCGGTTCAGTCGGGTCATGGAAGCGCTGCCTCGTTGGATCACGTTGATCCCCCAGCCCAGGGCCATCATGGGCCAAGCAAGCAACCCGAGATAGCTCATAAAGGCCACAAAGTCCCCCGGGGAGATCGATTGAAGAATGGTCAACCTTCCCCCCATGTATAAGACGATGGCCATCGAGAGGTTGGAGAAAAAAAGGATGATGGGGAAAAACATCCCCCACACCCTGGTCACATTCAGATTTTTCTGGACATAATCCTTGCTCAGCTGAGAGAGTTTCCGCTCTTCTCTCTCCTCCAATACATAGGATTTGATCACCCGGATGCCCGCAATGGCCTCCCTCACCCTTTCCGTGAGGGACGCAAAGGCCTTCTGAACAATTTCAAAACGGTGATGAATCGTACGGCTGAAGAAAAGTGTAATCATGGTGATCAATGGCATGGGAAGAATGGCAAAAAAGGTTAGCTCGGGATGGATATAAATCATGAAAAAGATGGTCAGCACTCCTAAAATGATCGTATCCACCAAAAAAACGACTCCCAGTGACATGGCCATTCGAACGGCATCGACGTCATTGGTCGCATGGGCCATCAGGTCTCCAACCTTCGTGTGTGAAAAATAGGAAGCCGATAGGATTTGAAGGTGGTTAAAGAGGCGGTCTCTGAGTGTCTTTTCGATCCGGCGAGTTGCCCCCAAGAGGAAATACCTCCAGATATACCGAAGACCGCCGATCCCCAGGGCAAGGATCAGAACCTCTATCCCATAGAGAAGAAGACGAGAGGGAGAAATGGTTCCAGACGTGAGGTCATCGATGGCATATTTGATGACCCTCGGAATGAAGAGCTGGAGGACATCGACAACGAGCAGAGCAACGAGCCCGATCAGGATCTGCCTTCGGTTTTCAAAAAGATCATTCTTAAGAGTCTTGAAGACCTTCATTCTTCCTGCTTTCGAATGATTTCAATTTAATAAACCTCACTCCACAAAGTCAACCCTGGGCTTCTTAAATAGTTTTGAGCCGAAGAAAGCGAAGCGAGATGCCTCGAGTTCGTTGAAGCTAAATGCGGCGATTGGTAAAAAGTTTCCGCCAGCGGCATGGGAGTGGGCATCTGTGCCACTTAGGATTCTCAAATGTATCTTGACAACCTTTCCGGATTTTGTGAAACTAAACGAGCAAAAATCGTTCTAAAAATCGTTCCTATGACTGATTTAAAAATTCAAGCCCCCGTTCTTCCGAAAAAGCTGGAAGGAATACCCGAGAGTCTTCCTCCGGAAGAGGCCGAGCGTCTTCAGAAACTCCATGCAAGGGTGACCGACTTCCTCCTTCACCTGATTCAGGCTTTTCTCAGGACAGGGTATTACACACCCGAACACCCTGAATCAGCCCGGGCCAAAGAAGGGCTCTACCAAAAATTTAAGGACCTTTTCGAACGGGAGGACGAACTTTCGTTTCTCGTCAGAGAGGAACAGGAGCAGAAGGAGATCTTGGTGGAGGGTCTCCTCCCGGAGGCACAGAGACTAAGCCGAATGATGATGAGAGGGATGGGAGAGCTCTATGTCCCGAAATTTGCTCAATATCTTGAACGTAAAGACCTGATCAGCCTTACCTTGAAAAGTCGAATGGGCCAAACGGAATTTACCCAGTTCGTCGACGTCATGAGCGACCCTTCCCTGTTAGATACCCGACGAAAACAGGAAAAGGAAAGATTTACTCAAGCCCTCTTGAGTCGCGGGATCCTCAACATCTCCTTCATCTTCAACGAAGAGCTCCTCGCCCCGGACAGGGAGATGCCGTGGAGAGCTCGTGTCGCCCTCTCGCGTATGAGGAAGGATCTAAAAATGATCCCTCTTTTCCAGAAGATGATGAAGTTGGATATGCAGGATATGAGAAGAAATCTCCTCCGGGATGCCCTTCGACCGAACCGGCAATCTGACCTCCTCTGCGCAATTTTACGGAATAGCGACCTCTCGGCTACCTCTGAAAGCCGAGAGGAGGTTATCGAAGACGAGATCGTCGCTTTCTTACAGAAACAATATCTCCTGGGCACCTCCAAAATCTTCCTTCGGGAACACCTTGCCCTTAAGCAACTAAAAAGGGGAGATGCCTTTGAGAAAAAATCGGATCGATTGGTTAAAAAGATCTCCCACCGATTAAGGGGGGAAGGAACGAAGGAAGCAGAAATCCTTCTGGAAGAGTTCTTCCGAAATCAGCTCATCGATCTCGAAGATCTCACGCCAACCCTAAAAAATAAAATTTTGCTTGAAAGGTTAACCGATAAATTTCTGAGTTATACTGACCGATTCTTCCTGCAACTCGACGAAGCCGTCGAGAAAGAGAGATTTCTCGGCGTGGCCCTTTCCTTTGCCAGGATTATCCCCGAACTGATTCGAAGAGACCGCTATCCGGAGATTCTGCGCATCCTGGAAACGTTGAAGAGACATTTCCATGAAAAAAGGATGTGGGCTCTATTGGCAGGTCATGTCCTCGAAGAGATTGGAGAAGGGGAGGTTCCCCTGATGCTCCAAGAGAAATTCCTCTCCGGAAAAAAAGAGACCCGGATCGCAATCGTTCCGATCTTTGCTTCTCTCGAAATCGGAGCCATCCCTCCTCTTCTCACCATCCTGAAGACGAGTCAGGATCAATGGGTGAGGAAGAATGCCTGCGAAACCTTGATCCAAATCGGACCCGTTGCTGCCGCTCATCTTCTGAAAGAACTCACCGTCCAACAGACCTCTGTGGAAACCACCAGTGATATCCTCAAAGTTCTTGGTGAGATCAAATCTCCTGAGTGGAAGGCTCCCCTGATGGAAATTTTAAAGAAATATGCCTCCCACGAAAATCCAAGGCTCAAGGAACAGGCCCTTCAGACCCTCTGTCAGGTTGGAGGTTCCGGGGGAGAAGAAATCTTTCTCCGAAGCCTTTCCGATCCTGACCAGAGTGTTCAAAAGAGAGCCATATGGTGTCTCGGGATGATCAAGAGCACCCGAGGCGTTGAAAAAATGATGGACCTATTAAAAAGCATATCCTTGTCTTCCTCCCCGCAGACGGATCCACTCGAGACTCAGATCTATCATGCCTTCGGCATCGCCGGCAATCTGACGGTAGGAGGAAGAACTTTAGAACAGGTCCTTTTTGAAATTCTGGAAAATAGAGGATTGAAAAAATGGTGGGATCCCTTTCAGAAGAATCTTCTTACAGAGAGGTCATTGGGAATCATCCTCGATGCCTTGGGGAAAATCGGGACAAGAGAATCCGCAGAGTTCTTAGGTAAATTGGAAAGATCCCTGAAAGGTCGTCTGACCCCGAAATTGAAAGAGGCTTTAACGAAAATTGGGGAGCGAACAGTCCGTTTAAAAAACCAACGTTGAATCGTAAGGACCTATCTCCAAATCGATTCACAAACAACGAGCTCAATTCAGTTACGATGAAGATCAGGGGGTTTTGATCACATTGGTTGCCTGAGGCCCCTTCGGACCACTGGCAATCTCGAACTCCACGTCCTCTCCCGCACGAAGAGACTTGAAACCGTCCCCCGTAATCCCTGAATAGTGCACAAATACGTCATCTCCACCGGTTTGTTCGATGAATCCATATCCCTTCTTTGTGTCAAACCATTTCACAACCCCTTTTGCCAAGACATTCCCCTCCTTTTCTAAAAGCGGTCTTTACAGCGGCATTTGATATCACTAAACAATTTGGATGTCAAGATTTTTATCTGAGATTTCTGAGAAAGTCCAGAAATCCCTGGTTACACCCCTGCCTACCGGGCAGGCAGGGGTTATGGACGATTACACGGATTAAAAACGCATTGAAAAATAAAGAAAAAATCTGCGTAATCTTTTTGGAAATCTGCGTAATCGAGAGAGGGAAAAGGGTTTTTCAGAGCTCTTTATCTTGGTAAAAGGTCGAAGGTCTTGACGTTCGTGCAAGCGTTTGGAATTCCAAGTACCGGAAATCCTTAAAGGAGTTTTTAACGCCTTCTTCCCATTCAAACCCCTTCAAAGAAAATCCTCTTTAATTCGAATCTTTCTCCGGGTGTGGTCATGATGATCAAAGTATCACCTTGCTTCAGAATATAATCTTGACCCGGATTATAAATCCAACCCTCTTTGCCCTTGATCGCAAGCAAGAGTATGTCCGGGTACCTCTTCAAATCCACAGTCTTAACCGGCCTACCGACAAAGGTCTCGGGTACCGAAATTTCTTCAATCCGAAGATTCTTCTCTTTATCTCTCATCATCGTATCGAGAAAAGACACAACTGTCGGTCGGACCATCTCTGAGACGATTCTTAACCCACCGATGTAGGAAGGGGAGACAACGGCATCCGCTCCGGCCTTTTTTATCTTTTCCATATTTTTCACATCGTTGCACGCAGCGACAACTTTCATTCCCGAGTTGAGGGTCTTTGCTGTTAGGCTGATGACAAGATTTTCATTATCATCCCCCGTGACGGCAAACAATCCCAGTGCTTCGTTGATCCCGGCTCTGGTCAGGATGTCGCTATCCGTGGCATCCCCTTCAACGAATAACTCGTTCCGTAGTCCGCCGATAATTCTTTCCGCTTTTGCCTTGTCGTTGTCCACGATGACATAAGGTCTTTGAGTGCTGCCAAGTTCTTTCACAATATAAGATCCCACACCCTCAACACAACAAACGATGTAGTGCTGTTTCAATTTACCAATCTCTCTTTCCATCTTCCTTCTCCAAAAGGCGTC
>Ga0315282_10009472_pt1 | contig 15487 bp, 24 predicted proteins | sample YL17G07_20_MG_FD_203693 | JGI IMG/M metagenome (GOLD analysis project Ga0315282, IMG submission 203693) | Sediment microbial communities from Yellowstone Lake, YNP, Wyoming, USA - YL17G07_20 | ecosystem: Environmental > Aquatic > Freshwater > Lake > Sediment | place: USA: Wyoming | collected... | reverse complement strand
AAGTTGTTAGGGTCCAGCTTTTAAAGAACAAGAAAGAAATTACTGTATTTGTTCCAAAATCAGGAGCTATAAACTTTATCAACGAACACGACGAGGTTTTGGTTGAAGGCGTTGGTGGATCACAAGGCGGTCCAGTTGGCTCACAGCACGGACTAAGATGGAAAGTCATTAAGGTCAACAATATTCCTTTGGAGATGCTTAGAAAAGGAAAGAAAAAGAAAGAGGTTAAGTAATGGAAAAGATAAAGCTTTTTAACAAATGGGAAATTGAAGGAATAGTTGTTACTGATCCTGGTTTAAAAAATTATATAAATTTAAAACCAATCATAATTCCTAAAACCTTTGGCAGAACAGCAAAAAAGCAATTCCACAAGTCTCAAATGAATATTATTGAAAGACTGGTAAATCATCTTTACGTCTCAGGGCACAGAGGTAAAAAACACATTATAACAAGCGGAAGAAATGTTGGAAAGACTTTCAAGATATGGAAAGTTATTGAAGAGTCTTTAAAAATTCTTGAAGAAAAAACAAAGAAGAATCCAGTTGAAGTTTTTGTTAAGGCTTTGGAAAACGCGGCCTTAAGAGAAGAGATAACTTCTTTCCAGGTTGGTGGAATAATAGTTAGAAAGGCTGTTATAACCGCACCTCAAAGAAGAATCGACCTTGCTTTAAGACTTATGGTTCAAGGTTCTTTCCAAAAGGCAACTAACAACCCTAAAAGAATGGCTGACACTTTGGCAGATGAAATATATGCAGCTTACAATTATGATCCTCAAAATTCTCATGCGATAAGAGAAAAGGAAAGAATAGAAAGAGAAGCTGCTGGTGCGAGATAATAATTATAACTTTTTCTATATCTTCAAAAAGTTTAAATATGCTTGCATCTTATTATTTCAAATTACTAAGAATACTAATAAGGAGGTGCAACATGCCTAAAGAAGAATTCAGTGAAAAAGTACAGGAATTAATGAACAGCCCAAAAAACATCCGTAACATAGGGATAGTATCCCATATTCACCATGGATCTTATTAGATAATTCTGATAAGAGTGGAAAAAAACGACACTTACGGATAATCTAGCTGCAGCAGCTGGCTTGATGGCTAGAGATCTAGTAGGAGAGAGAATGCTTACATGGGTAGATGATCAAGAGCGTGAGCGTTTGATGACAATCTACGGCGCTACAGTCACTATGGCACATGATTTTGAGGGACAAAGATTTCTCATAAATCTGCTCGATACGCCAGGCCATGTCGATACAAGAATAATTTCTTGCGAAAATTTGGAGCTGACGTCACACAAGCTATGAGAATTGGAATGTAATTTTATATTCCAGTCATATAAGCTGTTGATGGAGCTGTTGTTCTTTGTTGTGCAGTTGAAGGTGTAATGCCGCAAACAGAAACTGTTTTAAAACAAGCACTAAGAGAAAGAGTAAAGCCTATTTTATTTATCAATAAAGTAGACCGTGCAATACGCGAATTAAAACTGACACCAGAGCAATTGCAAAAAAGACTAGCAAACATAGTTATTGATGTTAACAAGTTTATTCAAAGACACGTCGAACCTCAATTCAAAGACAAATGGATTGTTAAGGTCGAAGATGGATCTGTTGCCTTTGGTTCAGCTTTAAAGAAGTGGGCGATTTCTGTTCCTTATATGCAAAAGACAGGAGTCACTTTTAGTAAGATAATTGATTTATGCTCAGAGGGAAAGGATGAGGAGTTGTCAAACTTGGCTCCGATGAATGTAATTATTCTTGATATGGTTATCAAGCATCTGCCTTCTCCATTAGAAGCTCAAAAATATAGAATAGAAAAGATTTGGAGAGGTGATATAAATTCTGAAATAGGAAAACAACTAACTAGTTGCGATATCAATGGAAAATTGGCAGCTGTTTTGACAAAGGTTACCTATGATGCTCATGCAGGAATGATATCAACCATAAGAATATTTTCCGGTAAATTACGTAGAGGTGAGGATGTTTACATCGTTAACACCGGCCAAGTCATCAAAGTTCAGCAGGTTACAACCTTTATTGCTTTGCGAAGAATTCCTGTCGAGTGTGCATCTTCAGGAAATGTTGTTGGTCTGGTTGGTTTGTCAGAGGCTGCTGTCGGGCAGACCATATGTAATCCTGGTTATCCAATAGAAGAGTTTGAAGCAATAAAACATATTTTTGAGCCAGTTGTCACAAAGTCTATCGAGCCAAAGTATCCACAGGACTTACCTAAGCTAATAGAAATTTTAAAAACCTTAAGTAGAGAAGATACTACTCTAAAGGTTAAAATAAATCAAGAAACGGGAGAGACTCTGGTCTCAGGCCTAGGAGAGCTTCATTTAGATGCAAAAGTTGAAAGAAAGATAAGAGAGAAAGGAGTGGAGATAGTTGTTTCACCACCTATTGTTGTGTATAGGGAAAGTATTTTTGGCAAGTCACCTGAGATAGAAGGCAAATCGCCAAACAAACATAACAAGTTTTATATTTCAGTCGACTCTGTTTCTCCAGAAATTTACAAGGCAATGACAGAAGGAGTGATTAAGGACGCTGAAATCAAGGGAAAGAATCTTGAATTAAGAAAGAAACTGGTAGAATTAGGAATGGACAAGGAAGATGCAAAAGATGTTATCCTTATTCATAATCATTGTATGTTTCTTGATTGCACAAAGGGAATACAATATTTGAACGAGTCAATAGAGGATGTGAAGGCTGCTTTCATAGATGTTACTGAGAATGGTCCTTTATCTAAAGAGCCATGTGCAGCACTTATTGTTAAGTTGCACGATGCAGAACTTCACGAAGATGCTGTTCACAGAGGTCCAGCTCAGATAATGCCGGCTGTTAGGCATCCAATTATTCAGGGAATGCTTAAAGTTGGTGTTACATATTTGGAGCCGAGACAGATAATTAGGGTAGATACGCCCCAAGACTATATAGGAAATGTTACAGCTGAAATAAACAACAGAAGAGGAGAAATCTTAAACGTTGAACAAGAGGAATATTCTGCTGTTATAACAGCAAAAGTTCCAACAGCCGAGTTGTTTGGATTTGAAGGCGCCTTGAAGTCTGCTACTGCTGGTAAAGGATTCCAATCCTTGATGGATGTTTTATTTGAAAAGATACCTAATGAACTAAGAGATCAGATTGCAATTAAAATAAGGGAGAGAAAAGGACTTCCAAAAGAACTTCCAAAATCTGAAATATAACAAAAACTTTAAATAGCTTGCATATTAAAGATAAAAAGGTGATTAAATGGCTCAAAAACCACACTTAAACTTGGTAACAGTTGGCCACGTTGACCATGGTAAATCAACGTTAGTGGGCAGAATACTTTATGATACAGGCGCTATAAAAGAAGAAGATATGAGGAAATTGAGAGAGTTAGCTACTGAATTGAAGAAAGAAACTTTTGAGTTTGCTTTTGTTATGGATAAATTAAAGGAAGAAAGGGAAAGAGGAGTTACTATTGATGTAATGCATCAAAGGTTTGATACACCAAAATATTATTTTACAATTATAGATGCACCTGGTCACAGGGATTTTGTAAAGAACATGATTACAGGAGCATCTCAGGCAGATGCTGCTTTGTTAGTTTGCTCTGCAAAAGAAGGAATACAAGAACAGACCAAAGAGCATGTATTCTTGATTAAAGTATTGGGAGTAGCTCAAATCATAGTTGCAATTAACAAGATGGATGCTGTTAATTATGATCAAGCAAAGTATAACTCTACTAAAACAGAGTTGGAAAAGCTTTTGAAATCAGTCGGATACGATACTTCTAAAATCTTGTTTGTTCCAACTTCAGGTTATGTGGGAGACAATGTTGTAAAGAGATCTTCTAAGATGACTTGGTATACTGGACCAACATTGGTTGAGGCATTTGATACTTTGCATCTTCCTTCACAACCAGTTGACAAACCATTGAGACTTCCTGTCCAAGATGTTTATACAATCACAGGTATAGGAACAGTGCCAGTAGGAAGAGTAGAGACTGGAGTAATGAAGACAGGAGACATGGTGATATTTGAGCCAGCTGGTGTAAAAGGCGAGGTAAAGTCAATAGAAATGCATCACGAACAAATACCAGAAGCAAAGCCAGGCGACAATGTAGGTTTTTGTGTAAGAGGGGTGAACAAGACCGATATCAAAAGGGGAGATGTTGTAGGTCATGCCAATAACCCTCCAAAGGTCGCAAAGGAATTTACAGCACAGATAATTGTCTTGCATCATCCAAACGTTATAACAAAAGGATATACGCCAGTATTTCACTGCCACACGTCACAAGTTGCATGCAAGGTAACTGAAATTGTAAAGAAAATCGATCCAAAATCAGGAGCAACTTTGCAAGAAAAACCAGACTTCATAAAGACCGGTGATGCAGCAATAATTAAGTGCGTTCCGACCAAGCCGTTTGTTATAGAGACAAGCAAGGACTTTCCAGAATTAGCAAGATTTGCAGTTAGGGATATGGGTCAGACGATTGCTGCAGGTGTTTGTTTAGAAGTTGTGTCAGCTAAATAATTTTAGTCTTTTAGTTTGTTAATATTCTTTTTAATTTCTCAAAGTTCTCACTAAAATCTCAAATCTCTGGTTTTGCTAACTTTATGATATTTTTGTCAAACTAAATAAATATATTCTGTTAAGTGCTAGCAATTTAAATACTTTGATAAATAGAAAATAGAATATAAAACGTGATGAAAATGCAGAAAGCAAGAATAAAATTAATGAGTCCTAGCCCAGAGAAGTTGGATGCAGTTTGTAATGAATTAAAAACCATAACTGAGAAATTTGGGGTAGCTATGCATGGACCGATTCCATTGCCAACAAAGAAACTTAGGATTGTTACAATGAAAACACCTTGTGGTGATGGAACTGGACATGGAAATGCAACGTGGGATAGGTGGGAAATGAGGATTCACAAGCGTGTGGTAGACATTTCTGCAGACGAAAGGACATTAAGGCAAATAATGCGTGTGACTATACCTGACGGAGTCTCGATTTCCATACAACTTAGGGATTAAGTTAAATTATGAAAAGTTGTTTTATATATTTTTCTTTGAACAAGTCCTCTTTTCTCTAATATCCTTGTATACATCGTTATAGAAGAAAAACTTTTAAGAATCTCTGCAATCTCTCGAGTTGTTAATGACGTATTCTTTAAAGTCTCCAATATCTGTTTTTCTCTGATAGAGCTATTAACGAAACTTGAAAAGACTTGTTCTGTACTTGCTGTACCATTTTATGAACAATCCAAAGACTACTGCTAGAAACAAAGTAAGGAGTATCAAAAACAAAACATACATGTTTTGGACAAATTTAATCTGGACTCCTGTTGGCACTAAGGCTGTTAGGAATGCAATTGAGAATATGGCTAGTATAAAACAAACGTTTAATAAAAACTTCATGAATTGAGTGTCAATTTCATATTGCGAAGGCATATAATTAATAGAAATTCTTTAAATATAAAAATTCTTGTAGATAACTATTATGCAAGCTGAGATCGCATAACCTGGCAGTGCGCAGGATTCCTTGAAAAAGGAAGGCGAATCTGGAAAACCTGTGGTCGAAAGGCCTTGAGGGTTCAAATCCCTCTCTCAGCGCCTTTAAATATATATTTAAATAATATTTTTACAATGCTTACAACATTTGAAAAAATAATAATGGTTATAATAGCAAACTTTGTTCCTACTACAGAACAAATAGGTGGGATAAGTTTAGGACTTACATTAGGTTTAGACCCAGTTATAGTATTAGTAGCGTCACTAACAGTTAATTGCCTATTATTTTTTCCAATATACTTTGGGTTAAAATTATTATATAAAAAAGTTTTCAGTAGAATAAAATTGTTTGAAAGATATTTGGAAAGAGCACAGAAAAAAGGCAAACACTATATTGATAAATATGGAGTATTTGGTTTAACTGCTTTTGTTGCTTTACCTTCTCCATTGACAGGAACTTATACGGCTTCACTTCTAGCATGGTTTATGAATTTAGATTGGAAGAAATCTTTTCTTGCAATAGTTGTTGGTTCTTTTATTGGAGCATTGGTTATTTTCTTCGGTTATTTTGGTATTTTAAACTTTTTGAAGCTAATATTTAGTATTTGATGCGTAATTCATTAAAAATTCTATCAAATATTCATAAAATAGTTAAATTTATATGCTTGATTAATTCATATATTATTTGATTTAAAACTACTCGTAGCGAGTGATAAGATGATAAGGGTAAATGAACTAATAAGAGAGAATAGACCTAATCTTAATATTGATAAATTAAAGAGTTCTTTAGATAAGTTAAGACTATCAGGATTTATAACATATCTTAAAAGATTGCATGATGGAAAAGAATTTACAGTAAATTGTTATAATATTAAGCCTCCTGGAGCAGCAGGTCATATTGCTTATGCTTGTGAAGTTATTGCAGATTCTGTAGGTTTAGATCCTAAAGAACAAGTTCGTTATGAACCTAGAAAAAAATTAACAATATACCCGGCATTAAAAAGTGCTATTCTAGATATTTTTAGAGATTAAATAATCTTTATATACATTCTACTTCTATTAAGATAGGAAAGTTTTCGTAGTAATCGTGTTCTGAGAAGATTTAAATATATTAAAAAAAGAAATGATTTTATGCCGTATGCAAAAAGACCAACGAGGGGCAGTAAGGCATTTTACCCGAAAAAAAGAGCTAGACGTATTTATCCGAGAGTAAAGACTTGGTTTAAAACAAAGGAAGCCAAGCCTCTTGGGTTTGCCGGCTACAAGGCCGGAATGTCTCATGTCATGGTAACAGACACAAACCCAAATTCAAAAACAAGGGGTCAGCAAATCTCAAGGCCGGTCACGGTTCTTGACTGTCCTTCTGTTTCTGTTTTTGGTTTTAGGTGTTACACAAAGAATCTAACTTCTTTTGACATTTTCTCTGAAAGTCTTAACAAAAATCTTTCAAGAAAATTAAAAATTTCTAAAAAACCCAAAAAAGTTGAAGAACAAATAAATAAGATACCAAAAGAAATTTCCAAAATAAACTTAATATGTCATACTAATCCTTCATTTAAGAAAAAGCCAGAAGTCTTTGAGATTGCTTTAGGAGGCAATATAGAAGATCAGTTAAAGTATGCAAAAGAGATTTTAGGAAAAGAAATAAAAATTTCTGATATCTTCAAGGAAGGAGACCTGATAGATGTGATAGCTGTTTCAAAAGGGCAAGGCTTTCAAGGTCCGGTTAAAAGATTTGGAGTAACGATGCATGGAAGAAAAGCTCAACAAATGGAGAGACATGTTGGTTCACTGGGACAAAACGAACCAGGAAAAGTTAGATGGACTGTTCCACAAGCAGGTCAGTTAGGTTTTCAAACCAGAACAGAATTTAATAAAAAGATAATCAAGATAATGGATGGTCTAAAAATAAAGGGTGGCTTTATAAATTATGGCGATGTTTTAGGTGACTGCGCTTTAATTGAAGGAAGTGTTCCGGGGCATAAGAAAAGATTGATAAGATTAAGACTTGCTATCAGACCTAAGAAAACTTATCCTGTTGATGTGAAATATGTTTCAGTGGAAAGCAAGCAAGGTGTATAAAAATGAAAGCTAATATTTTTGATACTCAAGGCAATGTTAAAGGCGAGATAGATTTGCCGAAAGTTTTTTTCATTTCATACAGACCAGATTTGATAAAAAGAGCTGTGCAGGCAATACAAAGTCACAACAGACAGCCATATGGCGTAGATCCTTTGGCTGGCAAGAGAACTTCAGCACATTATCATGGCGTAAGACATTACAGATATTCTATGATGAACAAAGAAATGGCTAGAATGCATAGGATTCATCAAGGACCACCTGGATTGAATCTAACAGCAAGGATTGCTCCGCAAGCTAGAAAAGGTAGAGAAGCTCATCCTCCGACAGTTGAAAGGATTTTTTGGCAGAAAATAAATGATAAGGAAAGAATTTTAGCAATCAAGTCTGCAATAGCAGCAACTGCCTTGAAAGATATTGTAATCAAAAGAGGTCATTTGTTTAATGCTAGCTTGCCTATTGTTGTTGACGATTCTTTGCAAGAAGTTAAAAAGACAAAGCAATTAAGGCAATTCTTAGAAAAGATTGACTTGAAAGAAGAATTAAAAAGGTCAAGCAAGAAAAAGATTAGGGCAGGAAAAGGAAAGATGAGGGGAAGACGCTACAGAAAGAGGAAAGGTCCCCTGATTGTTGTAGCAGAGGACAAAGGCATAATGAATTCAGCAAAAAATATAAGCGGTGTAGACTGCTGCTTGGCTAAAAACTTAAATGCAGAGTTACTTGCTCCAGGAACTTATGCTGGAAGACTTACTATTTACACCGAGAGTGCAATAAAAAAACTTGGTGAAATTTATGGCTGAAAAGAAAAAGGAAGAAACTCCGAAGGTTAATCCTTGGTCAATTTTACTTTATCCGTTATTAACAGAAAAGGCAATTGGAAAAATCGAGACTGAAAATAAAATCATTTTTATTGTTGATAGAAAGGCAAATAAAAGACAAATCAAGTGGGCAGCTGAAAGAGCCCTTAATGTAAAAGTTGTTGAAGTTAACACATTAATTGATAGAAAGGGAAGGAAAAAGGCTTGGATAAAACTTTCAAAAGAATATCCTGCAACCGAGATTGCAACAAGATTTGGAATGCTGTGATTTTATGGGAAAAAGAATTATTTCAAGAGCAAGGGGCCATGGCGGTCCTAGATATCGCTCACCGGGGCATAGGTTTGTAAGTACAGTTAGTTATAATTTTTCAAAAGCAGAGGTTGTTGACATTGTTCACGACCCTGCCAGAGATGCGCCATTAGCTAAAGTAAAATCTAATGGTCAAGAAAATTATATAATAGCTGCTGAGGGTATGAGAGTTGGAGACATTGTTGACAAAACTAGTGAGGCGAGGATGGGAAATGTTTTACCTCTAAATAAGATTCCTAAAGGCTCTTTCATATTTGCAATTGAAAATTATCCTGGTTCTGGTCCAAAACTTTGCTGTACAGCAGGAACAAGGGCAATAATAATTTCTCATGATCCGGATAAGGTAATAGTTCAAATGCCTTCAAAAGAATTTAAAGTATTCAATCCAAACTGTTTAGCAACTATAGGGATTTCAGCGGGTGGAGGAAGAATAGATAAGCCTTTTGTTAAGGCAGGTCAAATGTTTTATATTAAAAGTGCTAGAAACAAACTCTGGCCAAGATCTTCAGCTGTGAAAATGAATCCTGTTGACCATCCATTTGGAGGTAAAACAAAGCCAGGAACCCCTAAAACAATTTCAAGAATGATGCCCCCGGGTGCAAAAGTAGGTTCGATATCTGCAAGAAGGAGTGGAAAGAGAAAGAAGTGATAATATGGTAAAAGTTTTTACAATGAAGGGAAAAACAATTGAAGAACTGCAAAAAATGAGTTTAGAAGATTTTTCAAAATTAATTCCTTCAAGACAAAGAAGAGCCTTGTTAAGAGGCTTTAGCAACGAGGAAAAGAAGTTCTTGGAGAGGTTAAGGAAATCCAACAAACCTGTTAGAACACACTTAAGGGAGATGGTAATAATACCTGAAATGGTTTTCAAGAAAGTTTTAGTTCATAACGGAAATACTTGGGTTGGTGTTGATATAAAACCAGAAATGGTTGGTCATCGATTAGGAGAGTTTGCCTTAACAAGAAAGAGAGTAATTCATTCAGCACCTGGAGTTGGTGCAACGAAAGCCAGCAAATTTATGCCTTTAAAATAATTATCATATGGTAGTAAAATTATGTCAACAAAAACTGGTATAGTGCATCTTTCCGAACTTCCTGAGAATGAAGTTTGTGTAAGATTGTCTAAGAAAATGCAAGAGAAGATGTTTTTGTTAGCCTCTAGAATAGCTGGAAATAATATGAAATTGGCAAGGTATTTGAATATAAATAAAACAACCTTATTAGATTTCAAAAAATCAAGATTTGCATCTACTAGGTTTAAAATTATAAAAGTCTTATCAGAATTTTTAGTTAAGAATGGATATTTAGAATATTCTTTAGAAAATATAGAAAGAAAAATTCTTGCAATAAAAACTTATTGGGTTGGGAAGTTCATCTATAACCCTAAATTTCCCATTAATTTTAACTCTGAAAATGGGGCAATAGTTATTTCAGCAATTTTATTTGATGGCGGAATAACTTCTAATAAATATCCATTTTATACGAACAATAAAATCTTTTTAATAAATAAAGTCTTAAAGGCCGTAAGACGAACGGTAGGTGATATAGAGTTCCACATAAGCAAAAATGCAAGAGGAAATTTTCAATTATCCCTACCAAAAATTTTTGGTTTGACTTTGATTTGCGGTCTGAATATGCCTAAAGGAAAGAAAGTTCTTACCAATCCACAAATTCCAGAATTTATTTTTAAAGCTGATAAGAAAGTAAAGAAAGCATTTTTACAGCAAGCCTTTGATGACGAAGGTTCTTCTGATCCGGGAAAAAATAAAAGTGGTAGAAATATAGAACTTTCACAAGGTGGAGCACTTAATGTTCCTACTGTAAGATTAATAGGCCTAAAGAAACTTATATCCAATTTTGAAATTCCTGTAAGCGGCCCTTATTACGTTAGTAAATATGTAGCAAAAAGTGGTAGAGTAACTTATCAATGGTCAATTCAGGTTACAAACCAAAGAGATATCAGAAGGTTTGCAGAAGAAATCAATTTCTCCTTGCCTGAAAAAAGATTGAAGCTTAAAAATGTTTTGAAGTCTTATAGATTGCCTGAAAGGTTTAAAAAAGGAGAGAATCTAGAAGTCGCTTTTGAAGCTTGCAAGTCCTTAAAATTTGCTAGAGAAAAGATTACAATTGAAAATGTTGCTCTAGAACTTAACAGAGGAGAAACTCATACAAAAGATATTATGAACAATTTAGTTAAACAAAATAAGCTAGTTGTTACAAAACCTAAAACTGTCTCTAAAGGATTCGGAAACGGTTTTCAACCAAAAGAATTTAATGTGGTGAATAAATGACTCTCAAACAATTCCTGAAACCAGACTGGAGAAAGATTTTGATATTTGTAATATTTTTAATTATACTTTACATTTTAAGCCCCTTTACTTATCAGCCTTCAATTCTTTTTTGGTTTAATTCATTTTTTCAACTTGAAGGAGAAATTATCTACAAATTCCAAAAATGTGTTCCAGCAGATATCTTTCCAATTTGTTCTGGGTTTGACTATTCTGGAGTATCTATAATGATTATTTCATTTTTATTTTGGTATCTTCTCTTCTGTCTCATGGTTTGGATTTATGATAAGGTGAAAAAGAAAAAGTGATGATTATGAAGTATGCAATCAAGCAAAAAGGAAAAGTTTGTGCCTCAGGCACATTTTCCATATCAGAATTAAATGCTGCAAAGGTTTGTAAGTCAATAAATAGGAAAAAATTTGTTGATGCAAAGAAGACTTTGGAGAATTTGCTAAATGAAAAAATAAGTTTAAGAGGAAAATATTTTACAAAAACTGCAAATGAAATTTTAAAACTTTTGAATCAACTGGAGAGCAATGCAAGGAATAAAAAGTTAGATTCAGACTCATTATTTCTTTTCATTTCAGCTCATAAAGGCCCTACCATGCGCAGGGCAAGAAGAAGATGGGGAAAATTTGGTTCAAGACTGAAAATATGTCACATTCAAGCAGTATTGAGTGATAAAAATGGCTTTGGAAAGAAAGTTCGTTAAAGAAGGAATAAGGAACAAATACGTGGAAGAATTTTTAGCAAGTGAATTTTCTAGAGCTGGATATAGCCATTGTGAAATCCAAAGAACACCCTTGAGCATAAGAATAACAGTGTTTGCCCACAAGCCAGGTTTGATAATTGGAAAGGGAGGAAAAAACATAGAAAGCATGACTCAGATTTTAAAAGAGAAGTTTGGTTTTGAGAATCCTCAACTAGATGTTCAAGAGGTTGTTAATCCTGATTTAGATCCGCTCATTGTTTCAAAATGGATAGCATCTGCAATTGAACGCGGTCTAAACTATAAAAGGGTTGCAAACATTGCTATAGAAAAAGTAATGACTGCGGGTGCTGCAGGCGTTGCCATAAGAATAGGAGGAAAACTTGGATCTGACATATCTAGAGTAGAAAAGTTTTCTTCCGGATATCTGCAATACTCAGGGGATCCTGCAGAGACCATGGTCAAGAAAGCCTATGCCCAGGCAATTGTAAAGCTAGGAACAATAGGCATACAGGTTAGAATACTTCCTGAGAAACCGAAAGAAATTCAGATTACTGAGACTCAAAGCAAGTCTGAAGTAAAAGATGAAAAAACAACTGAAGCAAAAACTGAAGAAAAAGTTGGTGAGAAAATTGGCATTGTTGAAGAAAAAACAACTGAAGCAAATGACACTTCCTGATTTAATTAATCGTTTAAATGAGTTAAGGCTTGAATTAGCAAAGGAAAGAGGTCAGATTGCTGTTGGGGGTAGCCCAAGCAATCCTGGAAAAATTAAAGAAATCAAAAAAACCATAGCAAGAATTTTAACAGAAATAAATAAATTAGAGAAGCATGACCATAAAAAAATAAAAGGAGGTAAGATATAAGTTGGTTGAAACTTGTAAGACATGTGGTTTACCTGTTGAGCTTTGTGTTTGTGGAACAATAGCAAAAGAGGAAGCAAAGATAAAGGTTTATACAGTAAAAAGGTCTTTTGGAAAGTTGGTAACAATAGTAGAAGGTATTGATGAAAAAGCAAATCCAAAGGAGCTTACAAAGAAGCTTAAGACAAAGCTTGCCTGCGGAGGAACGTACAAGGATAATAAAATAGAACTTAGGGGAAATCACAAAAGTAAGTTAAAAGCAATTTTAAATGAAATGGGCTTTCCAGAAGATAAGATTGAAGTTGAGTGATATGATACTGCCTAAGAATTTAGTAAGACACGAACTTATAGGCTTGCCAGCAGAAATTGCTGAAAGTACAAACAAATTTCAAATTGGAATCAAAGGGACTGTTGTTGACGAGACTAAAAACACTTTAACAATAGAGACTGATAAAGGATTGAAAAAAATTCAGAAAAAGGGTTCAGTCTTCATATTTAAAATTCCTGATGGGAAAAAAGTTAAGGTTAGTGGGAATAAAATTGCAGTAAGGCCTGAAGAGAGAATAAAACTAAAGGTGAAAAAATGGTAAAGCAAAAATTAAGGAAAATTGGCATAGAGGCAAGTCCTCCAGAGAAGAAATGCCAGGATGTAAAATGCCCTTGGCATGGTTCACTTAGTTTAAGAGGAAGAGTTTTTGTTGGAGAAGTTGTTAGCGATAAGGCTAAAAAAACCGTTGTTGTTAGATGGAATTATACTCATTTTATTCCAAAATACGATAGATATGAGAGAAGAAATACAAAAGTTGCTGCCTACAATCCGGATTGTATTGATGCAAAAAAAGGAGATTTTGTTAAGATTGTTGAGTGCAGACCTCTAAGCAAAACCAAAACATTTGTTGTAATCGAGAAGGTGAAAAAATGAAGCCAGTATCAGCCAAGATAACAAAAACTTTGCAGGCTGGAAGTTATCTTAACTGTGCAGATAATACAGGGGCAACTATTTTGCAGGTAATTGCAGTAAAAGGCTATAAGGGAGTGAAGAGCAGGTCACCAAGATGTGGAGTAGGAGATTGGATTATATGCGCTGTAAAGGTTGGAGACTCAAAAATAATGCATGAAGTTGTTCATGCCATTATCATAAGACAAAAAAAGGAATATAGAAGGATAAATGGCATGAGAGTTAAGTTTGAGGATAATGCTGCTGTTTTAATTAATGATAAGGGAGAGCCGAGAGGAACCAAAATCAAAGGCCCGATAGCAAAAGAAGTTGTTGAAAGATTTTCCGTCATCGGTAAGATTGCTACAATGGTGGTTTAATGAAATCAAAAAAACCAAGCAAACAAAGAAAAGCATTTTATCAGATGCCTTTACATAAGAAGCATAAACTTTTGGCTGCTCATTTATCAAAGGAATTAAGAAACCAGTGGAAAAGAAGATCCTTGCCTGTTAGAAAGGGGGATGAAGTAAAGGTTATGAGAGGGAAATTCAAGGGAACAATAGGAAAAATATCAAAAATCGATTTAAAAAGACTAAAGGTCTACATAGACAATGTTAAAAGAAAAAAAGTTTCAGGCGAAGAGGTTCACATACCAATTCACCCATCAAAATTGATGATAACAAATCCGAGCATGGATGATCCAAAAAGAAAGGAGATAATAGAGAGAGGCAAAAAATGACCATAACGAAAAGGATTGCTGCTCCCAAGTGGTGGCCAATAGAAAGAAAAACCAAGAAATTCATAATTACACCTAGAGGCCCGTATTTGAAAAAGCTTTCTTTGCCGTTACTAGTTTTAGTTAGAGATGTTTTAAAAATAGCAGAGAAAGAGAAAGAGGCTTCGAACATTATTAAAAGAGGAGAAATTTTGGTTGACGGAAGAAAAAGAAAAGATCCAAAGCTTGGTATAGGACTGTTTAATATTATAGAAATTCCTTCATTAAAAAAAGCTTATAGAGCAGTTCCTAAAGACGGTTTGAGCTTCATAGAAATACCTGAAAACGAGGCAAAATTAAAGATATGTAAAATCATAGATAAAAAATCTTTAAAGGGAAATAAGAACCAAATCAATCTGAATGATGGTAGAAATATCCTAACAAATGAGAAATATTCCACTAATGATTCTTTGCTAATAGAAGTTCCAGAGCAAAAAATAATTGACCATATTAAATTTGCTGAAAATTCAACTTGTTTAATATTTAAGGGAAAAAACGCTGGCAAGATAGGTAAAATAAAAGCCATTGAAAAGGACAGGATCTTAATCGGAGATGAAAAGACCATTGAAGTCCCAAAAGACTTTGTTATAGTTGTTGGTCGCGAAGGGCCGTTAATAAAATTAGAGTGATGATATGGAAAATAAAATTAGAGTTGGCAGTGCAATAGTTTTGGAGAACAATAAAGGAGAAATACTCTTGACTAAGAGAAAAAATGAGCCTGCAAAGGGAAAATGGGTTCTTCCGGGCGGTGGGATAAATTTTGGTGAACACTCTAAAGAAACTGCTAAAAGAGAAATAAAAGAAGAAACAGGCTATAACATTTCAGTTGGAGACCTTATAACTACGCTAGAGCTTATCAATCCAAAGGAGGATTTTCATAGAGTTATACTTTATCATAAAGCAAGACTGTTAGGTGGGAAATTTAGACTATCGGATGATGCTGAAGATGCAATGTGGATAGAACCTAAAAAAATCAAGACTGTAAAAAATCTTGGAGAATGGGTTCTTCAAGTTTTAAAAGAGGCTAGTTGTTTATGAATCCAATGCAAAACATTCGAATAGAAAAAATAACTTTAAACATTGGCTGTGGAGAAAGCGGAGAAAAGTTAGAGAAAGCTAAGAAGCTTTTAGAGGTTTTAACCAATAAAAAGATTGTTATAACTACGACACATAAGAGAACTACTTTTGGAATGGCAAAGGGAAGGCCGATTG
>Ga0315282_10009471_pt1 | contig 15488 bp, 26 predicted proteins | sample YL17G07_20_MG_FD_203693 | JGI IMG/M metagenome (GOLD analysis project Ga0315282, IMG submission 203693) | Sediment microbial communities from Yellowstone Lake, YNP, Wyoming, USA - YL17G07_20 | ecosystem: Environmental > Aquatic > Freshwater > Lake > Sediment | place: USA: Wyoming | collected... | reverse complement strand
ATTCAGTTCCCTCATCGTAAGGGTAATCCGCATACTTCGCTGACAAGACGAGCGTAGGCAGCTCCAATGTTCCACCTATTAGCGGTCCAATACGAGCGGTAGCGTCTTTAGGCTCCACAAGTCTATAGCGGTCTAAGTGTGGCATCTGGTCGAAAGTGAGGTCGAAATGCTTCTCAATATGTGTCGAGTACTTGGATTCGAGAAGGAAAGCGATTGCTTCCCAAAGCAAGGGCCAGTAGTCACGGTCGATAGGAGCTAAAGCTTCAAGGATCGTCATGGTTAGATGCTCCCCTTCACGTAGTCGGTTTCAATCTTCTCTCCCGACCCTTTCACGGTGCCTCGTAGGAAGAATAGGTTGCCTTCAGGTGAGAAGATAATCTCTAGCTTCTCAAGCGGTTTCCCATCCATTAGAATGTCGGTCAAAAGTTCTCACTCGTCCCCTCTGCCATGTGTGAATACCCACGTTGATTTAGCTAGATGTTTCCAGCATCGGTCGTTCGTTATGATTTGAGCGTAGCGTTCAAGTTCACTTTCCGTTAGGTTCGGGTTCTCACCTGTTTCTAATCGTGCCCCCCATTTGCCCAAAGTGACTTTACACTTGAGCCTATGGTGTATCGCAATCTGTTTAGCAAGCATAACCGCATATGGTATGAACGTCTTATCCTTTTTCAAGTCGTCGCTGTATTGAGCGAGTAGTTCGATGCATGGTGTAACATCGGCATAATCTCTAACCCAAACATATCCGTATGGTTCATGAGGATTCAACGTTCTCACCTCACTTGTTCGCTCCATCCGTTCAGTTCTAACGCTCGTCGTTCCTCAACTGTGAGTTCTCTTAAAAGATGTCTCTCAAGATCAAGGAACATATTTCTATTCGATGCGTTCACTTGAACGCTCGCTAACCTTTGCATTTTCTCATCTTCTCCTTTCATAGTTTGTAACTCATGACGGAGTTACCATAAAAAACTTGGGAACTTTTGTTTCGCCAAGAATAGAGTGGGTGATGTAAGTTCCAGAGCAGAGTGTAGACCCAACATAGAAGCCTATGCTCCCTCTCATCATACCAGTATTTCTCAGGCATGAGAACATAGTAGCATGGGCCATCCAGTTCGTACCATTTACGTCTGTCGTGTAGTCGATCTATGACGCATTGAGCATACAAAACTTGATTACGTTTCTCGTCGTGCCCGACTCCATCATAAATCGAACAACAACACACCGCACCGCTCGTTGGCAACCGCATCTCCTCCATCCGCATCATTGGGAACTTTTTGGTGTGAGGGTTGGCTTGCCGTTCCCTACTCGTGAGTGTTTCAGGCCACATCACGATCCACAGCACTTACACCCAAATGCGCTAAGTTGTGGATGCAGTTGCTGGTTTTGTGGTATTCTTCCAGCGGTCTCGGCATTTCCCGCTTCCACGGCCACACAGAGATTTACGGACCAACCCCCTTACACTGTTAGAACTTTGTTATAGGTATCCTTTTCCTCTGCCTTTCGGTGGTGCTCGTAATGCTTCTATGACTTTCTCGAACGCTTCCGGTGAATAACCATGTCGCTTGTCAGCCCAAATTTGAAATTCATTCTCGAAGTTCGCGCCATTCCATGAGCTTGCGATTATGACATGGAAATGGCATCCGGGCGTGAATCCTTCAAGGTGAATATAGTATCTGTTCGTGTGGTCATTATACATACCGCCGCCCGTGTTGAGTAAGTGCATGAAACGTTTCCAGAACTTCGAGAGTTGATCTAAACCTAGTACGCCGATATGGTGTGGACCAAATAGGTCAGGCACATCACGCTTATCCACCCAATCCTCAGTCTCAGTCAAAGTGCTTTCTTCTCCTTTGGTGTGATCCTGATAAGTTTCTCCGCCTCAAACGTGAACACCCAAACACGCTTGCATGGTGTGCACCGCCAATGTTCATCCACTGGTCCACTCGGGTTTCCAACCGCCCAATAGGAGTCCACGAATACGAGGCGTGCACCACAGTACGGGCATGACTTCGACCGCTTACCCAAGGGTCTCAGTCCTCACTTGGTCTTACGTTTGACGAGTGGGGTTCTCTGGAAGTGTGATACATCGGAGCTTTGATAGTGACTTGAGTTGGCATGATCTCGGCAGACTAATTCGATGCGATGTACAACCCGAAGAGGGTTAATCTGTTCATCATATTGGACTTTGAATCGAGGCCTTGATGGACAAAAGACAACAAAGTTCTGACCCGCACCATCAGTGTCTAACCAAGGCTTGCCCCAATACTGGCAACACTTACCAGACTCGTAAGCCTGTACCGCTTTCCTCAAACATTTCTCATCGCAAGAATGTTCTTTCATTATTCATCACTGTTCCTGTCTATTCGCCAATAGTCATAAGCATGTTTCGCGTGCCCCGTTCCTCTACGATGTGCTTGCATCTCCTTGAAACCTTCAATGATTCCTTCCCCTCCCTTATCAACACAATCGGCACAACGATAGAAGTTTTTACCCAAAGTTCTCACTTGCCGATTGCGTGTCGTGCTTCGTGTAGTATCTTGCTTTCTTGTGATTCAAACCAGATTCCACACGAGCACCGCCACAACATTCTACGAGGTTGCCAAACATCATCCAAAGTTCTCAGTCTCCAAGTATGGTTTTTCTCCAAACCGCGTATGTGGGTTTCGGGTCAGGCATAGTGCGCTCGTAAAGTTCCTTCAGCAACTTCTCTATTCGGTTGAACTCTCGCACGGTTCGACTCATAGAAATGTAAGCCCCCAAAGTTCCCACTCTCTCATTCTTCTTTAATCAGTGTCAATGCCTCATCAAAAGTGATGAGCGAAGCGTTCTCCTTTGCTTCCCTGTTCGGTGGCTTAATCCCTATCCCTTTTAGGTACTTCATGGTTTTCTCGGGTACTTTAGTGTCAGGAGAATATGTCTTCATTTCCATCGGTAGGTCAACATCTGTCAATTCGTAACTTCGATAGAGAAATTCTCCAGCGACTTCGGCTTTGTATTCTGTCCACTCTTCCGTTTCTCGATCATAGCCAAAGTAGGGGTCATCGTAGTCAGTTTCAATGATCCATTCCTTATCGGTATCGAAACACCCTTGAATGAATACCATACCCACATTAGTAATTTTACCCGCCACGATTAGCTCGTAAAGTCGATTCCAAGTTTCATTTGAAATCTTGTAGATTTCTCTCTGAATCAATTGACTCAAAGTTCCCACTTTCCTCTTAGAAGTCTATGAGTACATGCAAGAGTCCAGCTTGAATCGCAACCGCTTCATCAACAGAAATCAAAGTTTCCACCGTTCTCATTGATGTATCGTACTATTCATCAGTACGCTTGATCCGTACTATTCTCAATCCTCAACTTCTATCGTCGTTCCATTCAGTGTGGATAGTTGTTTGTCAATTTTCCTCTGGAGGTCTTTGAGGGCTTGCCTATTCTTCTTAGTTAACGGGATTTCCGATTCTATGGTTGTTTTTTCGACGGTGACTTTGAGTTGTTTCTTGGGCAAAATTCTCACCAATCTCATTTGGGAAGTTTGAGTTTATGTGCGGGCGTACGTGGCCTCTCGCCGTCTGGGTGCCAATGGTCATTGTGGGTTTCTGTTAGGAACTTTACGGATAGTTCAAGTTTCGAGACACGAGCCTGTAGCATATGAAGTTCAGTTACAACATCGCTTAGTAGCCGTAACTCTAACGCTTCCGACTCATCCTTACTCATCGCCAAAGTTCTCACCTTTGCTTAGAGCACTCCTAACACTAATTCTTTCAGCCGAACCACTAACCCGGAACGCTTGCCATTCTTATGGTATGCGCCCAAGTTCAAGATTTCCTCGATAGACAATTTTCTCATTCCTTTGAGGTAGTTCTTGAGGCTCGTTTGGCGGCGATCCGATTTGTCGCATTTGCCCGAAGGCTAACAAAACTGTTTTAGAACGTTCGGACCACTCGGACCTCGGCACGACGATAACGTAGAGCCTCAACGCCGGGGAAAAAACAGTGGGAACTTTTCGGGTCTTTATTCTTCATCCATTTGGTCGTATGATTCTTCGTCGTTGCGTCGTGTGTCCTTGAGTCGTTCGGTTATGAACCGGACAACTGCGTTATCTGCAACTGAGCCTACGCAATCGCACCATAAGAACATGAATATCCAGTCTGTGCTGTCAACAAGTTTGTCTTCGTTCACAGGAAACTCAAAGGTTCTTGTCTCTTCTTTACCCATAATTCTCACCACCCTTATTAGAAAGTTCCTTAGTCGTCAAACTCCACGTATCCGCAATCCTCACAGACCAGAAACGAGTACCCACGCTGTAACCCGTCTTCATCTTGATGCTGGCTCTTAGAACCACACTTTAGACAAGCCAAAAATTCTCACGCTTCTCTGAGCCTGACAACTGGTTTGCCGCAGAGATAGAATAACCTCATCCGCCAGCATAGTTTAATTGTTTCGGTCGAGCAACCATTCATCAAGCAACTGTAAAGCGTAGCCAAAAGTTCTCAACCCATCTTACTTTTCTTCTTTTGTAGCGTCTTTTGGAATTGCGCCCATGTTATTGGTATCCGCTTAGTTGATTTGACTTTGGGAAGTTTGTAAACCCAAACCAAAGTTGCCGTATGCGTATCATATTCCTCATCGAACCAGTCTTGTATCTCATGCTCGACTTTAGATTTTGGCGCGTCGGATTTCAGGATAAGCTCGTACACATGCCATGTTCCTTTGCCGTCAACCGTCTCTAAGGCTTTCACGAACCTTTCACAGTCAGGCGGTAAAGCAGTAGTTTTCTGGATTGTGTAAACATCAATGTCCTCTTTCGAAAGATGATAGGCATAGTTCCAATCCATTTCATCGAAGTCACCGAGATGTTCCAGTTTTCTCTGGCTGACAACAATCACCCGATAGTTAGGGTCATACTTGTCTCGTAAAGTCTGAATCTTCACCGTAGCGATAACATCATCTGGTTTCGCCTCAGACAAAGTTCTCACGCTTCAAGTTGTACTTTTGAGGTAGTGTCTGGGAGACAGCCGAAGATTCTGCGAAATTGAAGCTGAAATCCGAAATCAATTGGCAACCAACATTCCATGCACAGAACATCATTTCCGGGAACCGATGTGGGCACATACTTGTGGCAATTCGTACAGTATTGGATTCCGTCACCCGGCAAAGTTCTCACGAGCTTACCACGAGTAGGTATCCTTCGTTGCCGTCATCGCTTTCCTTGATGATCTTGCCTTTCGTTTCTGGGATTTCGATAGGTTCAGCTTCGGGGTCGTCCATGTACCAGTCTTTGACAAGTTCACGGTTCCGTGAAACCCAGATCAGACGACTCTTCACAGTGAGACCATACTTTCGTATCCACGCTTTCACTTGCCGAAGCGTAAAGTTCCCACGATCCTCAACTTCGAGCGCAATCACTTCAGACAGGTTCATCATATAGCCATGCGAGTTATAGAACGTCAAAAGTTCTCAATCCTCATTTTGAGATTACAAGTAAGGCTGCATGTACGCTTGTGCCCTGTTCCTTGAATGTGTCGTCTGGTAGTTCTTCCCAACTGTCAGCGAGCGGTTTTAGCTGTTCCTGTTGCCGTGGTCCATTAGCGCAGAGCGCAACCAGTTTACCGCTGGGTTTCAAAAGTTCCCGAGCATGTTGGATATGCTTAATGTCTTCACCGTTCACGAATGGAGGATTCATCACGACTTTATCAAAAGTTCCCAGATCAATGAAGTCGCATTTGAGAAAGTCGGCGCGACGAATACGGTGTACCGTAGGAAAGTTCTGAGGGAGAGCGTTCACAAGTTCGCTGTTAATCTCGACTGCTGTAACGTTCTTATTGCCTGTTTTGACAAGTTCTCTTAGAATGTTCCCAGTTCCCGCAGACGGTTCAAGCACACAGTCGCTCGGTTTCACTTCCGCAAGTTTTACCATGCGTTCGGCTAGTTCTGGGGGTGTTGGGAATAGTTGAGGGGCAACCACAACCTTAACGCCCTCCCTGAGTTGCTCACGCATAGTCTCAAAAGTTCCCGGAGATTCAGGTTTCGATATTGGCGCTCGTGGCTTGTCGTCTTCGTCGTCTGTGAGGTAGAACCCGGTCTTATTTCCGTTATCGTGTAGTTGCCCTACCGCTCGTTTCGCGTCAACGTCTGCCTTGCTCATAACTCGGTGTAAGTGGTCGAACGGTACGGTACGCTTGAAAGTTTTCTCGTCATCTTGCCAACTATCGAGAAGCGTAACAGAGACTTTATTGACTTTCTGAATGTATAGCCACTTGCCATTTTGAACCCAACATTTACAGCCGCCGCCCACTTCCGGCTTAACTCGGTCCGTGGCAATTCCGCCGGAGTCGCCTAAAAGTTCCCGCTCATATGCAAGCCTATTTTCACAGTGGCTTATCCAGCGTTTCGTTCGCTTTATCCGTTCTTGGAATTGCGGGATACTTTGCTCTCTAACTTCTTGAAATGTGAGCTTGCCATCTTCTAGGGCGCTCCATGCGCTCCATTCCTTCGTGCCATCCTTAAGCGTGACTTCGCCGGAGTGGTGATAGTTCGCTAAGTTCTTTGCTCGTTCAAGCGTTAGGTTAGGGTCACTCCATGCCTTAAGACAGAATTGTGCTTCGCTAAGTTCCCGCTCCTGTTTCCGTTTGTCTGCTTCAATGGTCTTGATTCTTCTAGCCGTCGCAAACGGGTCTTTCTTGTATGCCGCGTTTCGTATCGCTCCTTTCGCTCTATCCTTCCAATACTCAGCGGTATCCCACATTTTGACGGCTCGACGCATACCGTTCTCTATTCGTTCTTGATCCTTTCGTGCCGCTCGTTCGCTATGATGTCCAATAAGGATAGGTTGACCTAGCGGGATAACGCTCGTAATTGCCTCAACAGTCTTCTTAGCGTTCTCCGCGTCTTCCGCTCGGTGTGCGCTGTATTCTGTGAATCGTTCCGCTCGTTCTTGTGCTCGTTCGATTAGGCTTACGTCTTCGTCACCAATTTCTCCGCAAAGTTCCAGAGCTATATCTTCCGCTTCTGGTGTCCATGCAGGTTTAACAAAGAGTTTTTGCATGGGTGCCCAAATGAACCCGGCACCGCGCACACGTTCGTATGTTTCAGTGTCTAGGCGCTCGTCTGAGCGTAAGCGGAGCTTGTTATCTTCAGGCGAATAAGTAGCCCTCAAAATTCTCAACTCTCACAGAGTCTTTCAAGTGTTGCCTTTGCACATTCGCGCATAGTTCCCGTGAAGCTAACACCTTCGTCTGCTATTGGTGTCCACCGTCTAAGAATTTCGGCTTTTTCGGTATTTGTGTAATCGCCAACAAAAGTTACATGCAAAGTTCTCATGCCTCACTTAACCGTGAACATTAGCGCCTGTGCTTCGAGTGCAGAGAGTGTGTGAGCGCCGACTATTTTCATTGTGTCGGCTCGTTCTAATTTCCCGTTCAGATACAGGGCATAGGCAAGTCTCGCGTCTTCGGTGAGACCTGTTAGCCCAAACATGAAACCGCTTGATACTTGTGGCATTTTCTCATTCCCTAGAAAAGTTCCGAGTGTGCACGTGCTAGTTGCTGGGGTGGGGCATAGCCCACACGTAGTCTCAGCGATATGTCACATGCACACTGAACCTTACTTTCTCGGCTTCTCTAGGCACACCCATTCTCTGAGTGTTTGGGTTAGAGCCGAGCAACCCACAAGCCTAGCAAAAAAAGAAGAAAAGGTTTCTAGGGTTCAACTCGCCCTCTTGGGCCTGTGGCAACAAAGGCAAGGAAACCCAGAAGGCAGACGAGAAATGTGGCCTTATTGTAAAGTGCACTGTAGAACGGGCCGTTTGCATACCAAGTTTGATCAGGAATGAATATCACAAGAAGAAGTCCCATTCCAATAAGCAAGAATAGACCTTTCAAGATGTACTCACCTCCCCGTTTCCAGCCATCGTATGGACTCGCAGAGTTTCGAGAGGTAGTCTTGGTCTACGTGCCACTTATGCCAGCGGCCCTTCGAGTGTTGCTTGAGGTTTCGCGTCCATTTCTGACAGTGACCGCAGAAAATCTTGCCTTCCGTACGCGGATCAATATACTCTTGTTCTTCCCCAAAGGGTCGTGTGGGTATAGGCTCATCAGGGAAGATCAACTCGACTAGCTTGATTTTCCCGTTCCCAATACGCCACGGAACCACAGTCAAAGTTCTCACGGTCTCCTTATGGTGCGTCCTCTGGTATGAGGTCAATCCACGCCTGCAAATCCTTCACAGCTTCATCAACGAGGCGAATGATAGCGGTCACGTATCCCGTAGATTCTTCATGTTTCAATTCACGTAGAATGTCACGAACGTTAAGGAGGCGGGTCTTAGCTTCCTCACAGCTTTTTATCGCGCGCTCATACTTAGCGAACAGTTCCTCATTCAAAGTTCTCACCGTTTGTTTGCTTTCCTCATCTCTTCAAGCATTGCTTGTCTTCTTGTTCAAGTTTCTCCAAGTCAATTCCGAAATAAGCCGCTAGAATTTCTTCAATCGTTTCACCAATTGGATATGGAATCTCACGTTTTCCGTAGCGACAGAGAAAGATTCTTGTGCTTCTCGACCAGTCTAGGAACTCGCCTATCACTTGAATCTTATCTTTCACTTTGTCAAGTTTCTCATGCTCAGGATAATCGACCAAAGTTCTCACCTAAACTCGAACCGATTTCGTGGACTCCGACAGTGGGTGAATGAAAGTTCCATCCTTAGTCGTAACTATCTCAAATCTGGCTCCACAGAAAGTACAAGTAATTTCTGTCAAAAGTTCTCACCTAATGATCCCAAAGCGATAAAGCCTCTCTACGCTCTGCACGCTTTTCTCGGAACTTTTCGAGTTTGTCTTTATCGTGTACTTTAAGCGGATAGATTGAACGGTTCGCCTTTACCGTGTACTGGTCGTATTCATCGTATCCACAGTTTGAACACTCGAACGCTGTGAAACAGTTCGGCGGAGGACGAGTATAGACCGTAGGCTTATGGCAGTTGTAGCAAACCAAAACATACAAAGTGACTTTCGACAAAGTTCTCAACTCTCATAAGACCATGATGCGCTGTCTAATCCCTCTTCGTTCTGTAGTTCTTTCACAAATTCGGAAACAGCCTCTAGCAAATCTGATATGCTCTCGTAGTCATCCAAGTCGAATTTTTTTCGTCTCGTGTTCTTGTTAGTGTCCATGTAGAATGTGACCTTAAACTCTCTCAACATCTCCAAAGTTCTCGTGTTCCTTTTTCGCATTGTTCCTTTTCTTGCCGTGCTTTCTCTAAGGCTCGGTCAAGTTCGGATTCTGAGAGTTTATCGTTCGGTAAGTCTGCAAGCATCTTAGCCTTGTTGAAATACGAGCGCCACACACCGGAGCGTTTAACGAATAACGGAGTATTCCCCAAATGTCCATGCCAGCTATAGACCGCTCCTAAATCGGTGACGGCATAAGCGCCCTCACTGGTTCGGATTACCTCGAAATGGATATGACCACAAAAAGCCAAAAGTTCTCAGCCTCATATTCCCAAGCCGCGCCCAGTTCTGTTTTCATCATCAAAACAGTCACGGAGTTTAACCGTAATGCCTCTTGCCTCAAGTGCTTTAATGAAAGTTCCCAAATCTGCGTCTTCTTCTAAGTAAGTCCATTCGTCTAGTGTGTATGATCCGCAAGTGATCTGTTTCGTTATACCTAACTCCGTGAGCATTGTCTTAGGCACTTTCAGATAACCGTGTCCGGGTGTGTGAAAGAGTGAAAATGTTTTTTCCAAAGTTCCCACTTTCCTTTAGCCTGTCGCCGGGATCGAAATAATCGGAGCCGGAGCCGTGGTTACTCCAGTTATTCTTCGTGCCTCTTCCATGCGTTCGGGGCTGTAGCGATTGTACCAAAGCTGATTATATGGGCTCCATCGCCAACCGTTCGCTTTCAAAGTTCCGAGCATTTGGACACTAGGCTTAGCCGGGAAGACGATTTCAACGCCGTTCTTTTCGGTGTTATGTCTGACTTGAACACCTGATAAGTTCTCAGCCGTGACGCTTTCCGTATGTGCCGGGACTTTTCGTTCTTCCGGGAAGAAGGGGTGGTGTCCATCATAGTCGATATAGCCAAAGTCAACTTTCCAGAAGAATGTGCACTCGGTAGCGTTTGAATTGTAGGGCGTAAACTTGACCTTTCCAGCCGGGCCACTTGTGAGGCTGTAACCGTAATGGTTCATGCTGTAGCTATCCCGGTGTTCTTCCCATGTGAGACCGTTAAGGCTCGGATATTGCGCTATCTCAGCTTTCAAGATGTTTAAGTCACGTTTGCCTTCCGGCAATTCTCGCAGTATGTACGCTTCAACTTCCCGGCAGGGGTCATAATAGTCAGACATCATGTCCGAATTATTGACGCACTTAGCCGCTACGATTAAGCGGTTTCCGGGTTTGAACCTTTTCTTAAGCTCGGCCCGTTCCGCTTGCTCCTTATTCTCTATCGCTCGTGCTGTTTGATATTTCTCGTTCTGAGCTTTCAATTCTTCGAGTGTCTTCCGCTTATCCACTACCGGGATACGTGCCGCTATGTCCGTCGTTTTCGCTTGAATCTCCGCTATGAATCGAGCGTAATTCGCCGGGGTCAATTCTCCGTATTTCTTGCATAAGTCGTTAAGAAAGTTCTCAGCCTCAACTGATAGGGGCGAGTCTTGCCCGGAGAATAGCACGGTAAAGCAGCTTTCAGATTCTACCGCTTGGCCGTTCTCTAAACGGTTCGATAGTTCCCGGGTCTCTCGTGCTTTCCACTTCAAGTCATGTATTGCGCTGTTGACTTTGTTAATTGTGACTTTGCCGACTTTCACAATTATTGGAAGGCTCATAAGTTCTCAACTCTTCTGTATGTCATCAACGAAGCTTAGCCATTTTCTAAGCTCAGTTGTGCCTATGCCTAGTTGCTCGATTTCTCCGACAATCGCCTTAACGCCTTTTCTCATGTCTGGGCCTATCATGTCGTAACAGTCAATGCCGAGAAGTAACCCGGTCGCGTTTGTCTTGTGCTTTTCGAGCACGTGCATTATTTGAGGATTGTTCTCTACCATCGCTTTACGTCTAGCGACAGATATAGCAAGAAGAGACAAAAGTTCTCATTCTCCTTTTACTATGCCTAAGTCTAGGAGCGTATCAATCGGAGCTAGTCGGTCGTCAATAAGTTTTAGCTTATGCTCACGCACGTATTGGGCATATTGCGGAGTTGACGCGAGAGAATTAACTAGCTCCTGAATTCTTGCGGTCTCAGTGATTCCGATAGAAGGTTTACCGCTCAAAGTTCTCAGTCCTCGCCCTCATTCTCCACTATTGGGCATCCAGAGGCTCCGCATTCTTCGCAGGTTCCGTTTCGGCAATTCGCTATCGGCCCTTTACAGACTTCGCATTGTTCTATGACGGCTGTTAGTTTGTACTCCCATTGTGCGTCTAAATCTTCAAAGTCTCGAATAAGGCGAGTAAGCCGCTGGATGTCTAGCGGTAATTGAAACTGTATATCGCGGCTTTGCTGTTCTTTCAGACTGTCCTTAAGCGAGTTGAGGATAAGTGGAATATCCAAAAGTCGCAAATACATTTCTTCCAATGTTCTCACGCTCTCCTAACTAAGTTCCTTAGCCGGACATTAAGACTAAGACGCTTCGAGTAAGCGCCTATGTCTAAGATTTCTTCTATACTCATTTTCTCATTCCCTACTAGAAAGTTCTCAGGTTTTTAGGGGGCGACTTTGGGCTCCCGGGGTCGCGCTCTTGGTTGATCCTTCTAAGCTTAATCAGCTTCGTCACAACTTTGCGCGTTGCCGCTGCACGGAGTAGTTCCCTAGTTTCGCCTTTCCCTAAAATTCTCAGTCGGTCGGTTCCACTAGAAAAACAACTTAGTGGTTAAGTAGAATTAACCTCCTTGAACGCCTTTAGACGAATCATTGTCACATGATCGCCTAAATGGTCTGCCATATCAGCCGGGACTTCTGGAATATACAAAGTCGCGCCAGAGTGAACGTATTCTGTGGAGATATGGGCCGGAGTTTCTTTTCGTCCTAAGTCTACTAAGAATTCAACTCGGATAATGTTCTCTTCTGTCATCTCTCGTCATCACCCTCCTCCTTTTGTGTTCTCTCAGTCGGTCGGTTCCCAAAAATGGGGGAGGTTAAAATGTGGTATCGTACCACGGGTTTTCCTGATCTGAATACTCGACGGGTTTATCAGTTTTCGACTTACTCAAAAGTTCTCAAGTCTCCAGTTTACGGGTCTCGGAATTTGATGTTTGTGCATGTGGTCGAGCCTAACACTTGAAAGTTCTCAGGAGCCTCACGCTCCAAGATCACGCTCTCCGCTCGCTCCAAATCCCCATCTGCTCGCAATTCGTCATCTTCGGGTGTGGTCGGGTTGTCGTTGCCGTTTCTAACTTCTCGTTCAATAGCGAGCATACGCGCCTTTTCCAGCACAGCGTTAGGGTCAACATTGAAGTCGTTAGTTAGAAATGGCTGATAAGATAATTCCTCTATCTCGGTTTCGGCTTGAAGTGGCATAGTGATTTCTGTATGACCACGCACAAACTTACCATGCACCATAAGGCGCACTTGCAAGTGACTAGGCACAAGTCGGGTCTCTATGTCCTTGATGAATCCGTAACCGTTGTCTTCGTCGTATTCGTCTTTGTCGAAAGATGGTTCTTGCCCTATGACTGTTTCCGCTTGATAAGTTTCTTCATGTCTTTTCTTACCACGCCCTACGAATCTCGTGAACGTTTTAGTTCCTTTGATGTTTTCTATTGTCGCGTGAATCTTGCCATCTAAGCGGTCGTGCGGGGTTTCTTCAAATTCTCCGCTCTTATGCTCCGTGCATGTGACCTCTTCCATATCATAGTATTCGCCTTTATTGACGATGTGCGGAGAATCCTCTATCTCTTCTTCATGTAAGCCGTAGCCTACGATTTTTACGGTAAACTGTAAAGTGTCGCATTGACTCATCTCTCTGAGTTGTGAAAGTTCCTTAGTGAATCGTTCTTGTGCGTCTTGGAGAGCTTCGCATTCTTGTACTTGAAAGTTATATTTCACGGCAAAGTAGCAGCCCGCGCATCTACTTGAGGTTTTACAGGTTTGGCATTCCAGCGGCCTCGTCTGCATGACGCATGATTCATCATGTTTATGGTGAGCGTACTCGAATAGTGCTTTGCCGAAATTGCCTTTGTTTAGCTTCTGTGCTATCTGAATCATCTTCCGAAACGCTACGCTCTCATTACGGAAAGCCGCGTTGATGTCTCCGATCTGTTCAACTTTCAATAAAGCCAAAGTTCTCACTGTTCCTTAGTATTCGTGTCGGCAAAAACACGGCTCTGGCTTACAGGTTGACGGCGGAAATGTGTGGTGCCAATGTGGAATCTTCTTGTATGCCAATTTCCGATAACTTCCCTTTTCGGTCGGTTCGGTTCCGCTCAAAACAGCCGAGCGGTCAAGCAGTTTCAATCTTCTCGTCTTTGGATTGTTTAGGCCACTTTGCAGAAGCCCAGACTTGTACTAGTGCTCCAAAGAGCATGGCAGAGACACCGAGCAATATCACCATGATAACCCCAAGAACGTTCGCTATATCATACGCATGGTGTATCCACCAGAGCGAATCCGCCAAGTACAGGCAAGTAAAAGCGGAGAGCGTGACAAGCCAACCCATAAGTGCGATTTTTGTGACTTTGCTCATTCTCTCATTCTCCTTTTTTGGTCTCTCGGCGGTAGGCATTGGAGCCTAATAGAAGTCCGAGACCCGGCACGTCGTCAACGTGGACCAATTAAGCTGGGCAAGAAAACGGTTTAGGAGGTTAAGAGCCCACATTTCACACAACGCCCATTATGATAAATGGTCTCATGTTTGCATTGAGACTTACATTGGGAAGTGACTGTAATTCCCTTCAATGAGTGTAGACGTTTGTTCATTTCATCGAACCTGGCATAAGTGAAATCGTAGTCTTCAATCCAGACAACGCCGGATATGTATCCCGTCATTGTTGCGTGAAACTTTTGGCATTGTTGGCAGTAGATGATGTAGTCAGGCGTTCGCCATTCTTCGCCCCAAATATCGAGAATTATTCCCTTATGCCCGAATAGCTCAATCTCATCGCCAATCTTTGTTTTTTTCATTTTCTTTTTTCTCCGTTTACGTGTTTTCGGTTCCGCTCAAAACAGCCGAGCGGTCAAGCGGTGGCAGGTTTAGGTTTGCACCTATGTGCTATACAATCGCCCTCTCGATAAGTGATTTTATCGCCGCAATGAGGACATACCCATATCGGCATTCTCTCAATTCTCCTAGATTTACCAAGTCGTGATGTAACCTTTCTCTTTCAGAGGAATACGCAAGTCTTGAGGGTTATGCGTATCAAGAAATGTACTTTGCTCTGGGTCTCCAGCAAATACAAATTGCCAGCCGTTCTTTTCAGCGTATCGTTTTGCCTCGTACTGTGCGTTTTCGAAACGTTTCCCTTGTGCGTCTTTGAATACTCCAAGAATGTTTAGGTCATCATCGGTTAGAACGGGAATCTTTGACTCTATGCCTTTTTGATTGTAGTATGCAACATTGACTAAGTAAACCCGTTTTCTCTCTTGCGTCATCCTCTCAATTCTCCTATTCCCGGTCCTTTTCGCACTTGGCTTTAAGCCTAATAGAAGAGCGACCCCGTGAGCCACATGAAGGCAAGACCGTTTTCACGGGACAGCAAAAAAAGGTTTTTAGAGGTTTGTGTTTTCTCCGGGATTTCACCGGAGCCACTTAGCGGCATTAGACATCAATGAGTGTCCCGCTATTCCCATGAAAACCGGAGATACGAGAAAAGCCAATTATCGGTTGGTATGCCCTTTATCCCGGTGCTGATGACATACCATTAAGCCGGGTGATTGTAACCGATATTAGATAAACGCTAAGTTTGCCTTTGGGGGTGTTTGTGACTGTTGGCTTGTCGTGTACTTCTTACTTGACTTACTAAAAGCTCGATTGTCGTGTTCTCCGTTTTCGGTTACTTCTCGATAGGCGTCTATTGGCCCAGAGGACCAAAGTTTGCTAAGTGGACCTATCAAGCGTTTTCTACTTGCGGAGTCTTCCTGGATCACCGTGTTAAAGTCAGAGCCTTTAGCTTGTCTTTCAAGTGTCACCGTGCAAGCGTATTTTTGAGGTTGCGGGAGTTTGCTCGGTTTCAGGTTTGATCTTGAGATTAACGGTTTTCCTGTTTCAAGCGAGACGCAATTCAGGAGTGCTCAGCTATCTGTCGCAAGTGTCGCAAGACGGGCCGCCCTCAGGCGGTGTTTTTTCGTGCGAATCCCTGAGCCCGTGCCTTAGTCGTCGGGCCGGTGTACTTCCCGCGTCAAGCGCTCGCACGCGGAGCGCCTACGTGTGCCCGAGCGGACAGCCATAGAGACATGGGTGTGACCTTATAACATTTGTGATGATTTGCGATACGTGACAGTGGTGTACCGTTTTAGGTACGTGGGTGACGCACAGGCTTATATATGTATGTAGAGTAAGTGTTTCT
>Ga0315282_10009470_pt1 | contig 15489 bp, 13 predicted proteins | sample YL17G07_20_MG_FD_203693 | JGI IMG/M metagenome (GOLD analysis project Ga0315282, IMG submission 203693) | Sediment microbial communities from Yellowstone Lake, YNP, Wyoming, USA - YL17G07_20 | ecosystem: Environmental > Aquatic > Freshwater > Lake > Sediment | place: USA: Wyoming | collected... | reverse complement strand
CTGTCTTAAGTCCTTTAACAATTCAACAGAAATTTCCATTCGTTCCTATTCCTCCTCCACTCCCATGGCCACTCCTTCCACCTGTATTGCCTGGGGGGGCTCCGCTTTTTGCGCCCTCTCTTTATCTTCTTTGGCTCCCTCTATCTGGAGCTGTTTTTCGTAAATCTGTTTTCCCTCAATGACCGCATCCGCCATCTTAGAGGTAAACAGCTGAATCGCACGAATGGCATCGTCATTTCCCGGAATAATGTAATCCAATTCCTCGGGATTGCAATTGGTATCGACAATGCCGACGGAGGGGATACCAATTTTTCGAGCCTCCCTCACGGCAATCCGTTCCTTCTTAGGGTCGACGACGAAGATGGCCCCGGGAAGTCGATCCATATTCTTGATACCCCCGAGGGACCTCTCCAACCGACTCCTTTCTTTCTCTAATTCCAGCACCTCTTTTTTCGGAAGGAGATTGTAGATCTCTTCATTCTTCATGGCTTCAAGTTTATTCAATCGATCAATGGACCGCTTAATCGTCTGGAAGTTGGTCATCATTCCTCCGAGCCAGCGATGATTTACGTAGAACATTCCACAGCGAGTGGACTGCTCGGAAATCGTTTCCTGGGCCTGTTTCTTTGTCCCGACAAAGAGGATATATTCTCCTTTAGCCACGATATCCCGGACGAATTGATAAGCTTCCTTGAAAAGCTGGACGGTCTTCTGGAGATCGATGATATAAATTCCATTCCTCGCCCCAAAGATATACGGTTTCATCTTGGGGTCCCAACGTTTCGTCTCATGGCCAAAATGAACCCCAGCCTCCAGAAGCTCCTTCATCGTTACCGCGGACATCGGGCCCTCCCTGTCTTTCCCATTTTTCCTCCTTTGAAGATAAATAGCTGAATTAAGTTCAGTTAACACATGATTCGGCATTTTGCAAGAGAAAAAACTCAGCGGACCGCGATGGATGACCGATGAGGCCCCGGCGTGTCGAGAACCAGGCTCCGCTTTTTTTATTTTACGAGCGATATCCTGGAGTTAAGACACCTTCGCCTCATTTCATAATGATTTTTCTAATCGGATGTAATTTCGGAACCTCACCGTTGACCTTAGAGCTCTCAAGAGAGGAAAATCAAATCCATTTTGACATAAGTCAATGAATTTTCTCCTATATGTTGGCATAATTGAATGTAAAAGGAGAATAGATATGAAGTGTCCGGGGCAGGATATGAGATTTTGGAAGCCGGGAGATATTTTTGACGCCCCATGTCCAAAATGCGGGAGAAGGGTTGAGTTCTTCAAGGATGAGGTCAGGCGCAAGTGCCGCTGTGGGCATGAAATCGGCAACCCCAAATTGGATTTTAGCTGCGCCCAGTGGTGTCCCTATGCCGAGCAGTGTGTCGGCGCGGTGCCCGAAGAGGTAAAGGAAAGACAAAAGGCAGAAAAGAAGGATCTACTCAGGGAGAGAATCGCCCTGGAAATGAAGAAATACTTCGGGACCGATTTTAAGCGGGTCCATCATGCCATCAAGGTTGCCAGGTTTGCGGAGCAGATCTTGAAGATGGAGGGTGGAAATCCTCTGGTTGTGATGGGGGCCGCCTATCTTCATGATATCGGGGTCCACGAAGCCGACAGGAAACATGGAAGCCACTCCGGCCATTATCAGGAGATGGAGGGGCCCGCTATTCCCAGGGAGATTCTGGAAAGATTGAATGTACCGAAACAAATGATTGACGAGATCTGTGACATCATCGATCATCACCATAGCCCGAGAGAAGAAGAGACACTTAATTTTCAGATCCTCTATGAGGCAGATGGGCTGGTCAATACCGAAGAAGAAGGAATCTCAAAAGACCGGAAAAAAGTCGAGGAGTTGATCGGGAAGGTCTTTAGGACCGCCACCGGAAAACGATTGGCAGAGAAACTTTACCTGGCCTAAGCGACAAGGGAAAGGGTCGTGGTCAGGAAGGGAGAAGATTTCATGGGAGATCGGCCGCCGGGCTCCTCTTTCGGTTCCCTCCCCCTCTCTCTGAATTCACTCCACCTGGAATGAGAGATGAGTTTTTTCTTTGTGAAGAACAGGATTCTGTCCCTCTTCTTGTAAATCCAGACAGAATGATGGACCTCCCCGGCGGAATCTTCGGTCAAGAAAAAGGAGCCCAGTTTGTTGAAACTTCCAAGCCTCTTAAGGCCTATCTGGGTCTCGGGCTCACCCCACTGATTGAGAAAAATGGTTTGGTGGATACCGGCCAGCATCAGGTGCTGATTTCCCCTCGAGGGCCTGGACGGACCCTTCAAGATATTAGAGATGAGGTGGGGGGCGAGCATTAGCATGTTTTTGAAAGAAGTTATTTGTTTTAGTGTTGATAATTTATAATAAATTTTAGCTATTTGCAAGCAGAAAATTTTAGGGGGTGGCCCGGTCTTGGGATATGAATTTTTTCAGGGTCAGGGCGTTTTTGACAGCGAAGCCGTAGGCATCGTTGTTGAAATAGACGAATACGGTCCTGCCCTTCTTTCTCCAACCTTGGATTTTTCCCGCCCACTGCTTTAATTCCTTATCCGAATAGTTAGAGCCATAGAGCAATTCACCACCGTGAAGGCGAAGATAGATAAAGTCGGAGGTTATTTTTTCTATAAAAGGAAGGCCTGAACCGTGGGCGATGCAAAAGGCAAAGCGAAATTCTTCCAAGATTCGAAAGGCTTCGGTGCAGAACCAGGATTCATCTCTGAACTCAAAGGCATGGCGATGAAGTTTGGAACGAGGGAGGGTTGAGAGAAGAACGGAGAATTCCTCCAGTCTCTCCTTCTGGAACTTGAATCGCGGGGGAAGTTGCCAGAGCACCGCCCCCAATTTCTCTTTTAATGGCGACGCATGATCGAAAAGAAAAGAGAGGGGCTCCCTGCAATCCTTTAGTCGCTTGATGTGGGTGATGAACCGGTTCCCCTTGACGGCGAAGAGAAACCGCTTCGGCGTCCGCTTATACCAGCCTTCAAATACCTCCTTTTTGGGGAGGCGGTAGAAGGATACATTCAACTCTACCGTGGCAAAGTAATCGGTGTAGAATTCAAGCCATTTTTTCTGGGGAAGGTCGGAAGGATAGAAGGCCCCATTCCACCAATGAGGATAGTTATAGCCGCTTGTTCCGATGAAAACCCCATCCTCAATTGTGGAATGCGGAATGCGAAATCTGGAATTTGTAATTAGGGATTTAATGGAATGAGCCCCGCTCGTAAAGGAACCACATTAAAATTTGAAGGGACCCTTTAGTGATAATAATCCTTGCCATCAGGCCCCCTCTGGGACCACTTTCTCTTATAATATTCACGGCGAAGTTTTTGCCGGATCGTCGGATACGCCATATAGACAAAACCAAAGAGGAGCCCCCCGAGATGAGTGATATGAGAGATTCCACCACCTCCTCCTCTTGAGAAATAGATGAATTCGAGGAAGCCAAAGATGGCGACGAAATATTTTGCAGGAATGGGAAAAAGGAAGTAGATATAAATAGGCCTGTTAGGGAAGAGCCAGCCAAAGGCAAGGAGAATTCCATAGATAGCCCCGGAGGCTCCAATGATCGGAACGAGTTGATATTGAGGAGTTAAAATGATGGTGCAGAGAACGGTTATAATTCCGGCTCCAATCCCACAAAAGAAGAAGTAGAACAGGAACCTTCTCGATCCCCACAAGTTTTCCAACTCTCCGCCGAACATCCAAAGAGCCAGAAGATTGAATAATATATGAGGAATATTTCCGTGAAGAAAAATGTAAGTGAACAGTTGCCACAGATATAATTCATGCCACACAAGCCCCGGAAGCAGTCCAAGGTAGACGACCATCATACGGCTCACAACTTCCTGCAGAAGAAAAACAATCCCCATGATGATCATTAGATTTTTAATGACGGGTGTTAAACCATAGCCAAATGAGAAACGATATCGGTAGTAGGTCATACGAAACTCCTCAGGACTCAAGTTTCAAACGTCAAAGTTCGCACGAAGTGATAAACCAGGGATGAATCAATGCCAAACGAAATCGGAATGTTAAATTTTCCGGTCTAAAGTTGAGCTTTGCCATTCATCAATGTTTTTGTCTGGCAAGCCATCCGACGCGAAAATAGACCAAAGTTGTCCCTATCATATCCTATTCCTTTATTTCGTCAAGACGAATTCCATACTTTTTCATCTTATATCGGAGCACCCTCTCGCTGATACCGAGGCTCTCAGCCGCCTTTGTCTGAATTCCCTGATGTTGATGAAGGGCTTTGAGGATGGAGTCTCGTTCAATCTCCTCCAAAGACTCGGGGAGACTCTTTATTTTTTTAGAAGATTGCCAGACCTTCTCAGGTTTTTCCTCCTTGAGGTGGAAAGGAAGGTCTTGCGTCGTAATGATTTCTCCCCGGCAAAGGACGACTGCCCGTTCAACGAGGTTCTCCAGTTCTCTGACATTTCCGGGATAAGGGTAACGAAGGAGCAGGGTTCTTGCCTCTTTAGAGATATCAGAAATTGATTTTCGATTCTCTTTTGAATATTTTTTCAAAAAATGGTCGATCAAAAGAGGAATGTCCTCTCTCCTCTCTCTCAAGGGAGGAAGGATGATCGAGATTACATTGAGCCGGTAATAGAGGTCGTCTCTAAAAAGTCCTGTCTTAATCGCCTCCTCAAGGTTTCGGTGGGTGGCGGTGATCACCCTTACATCGGTCTTGAGGCTGAGATTGGATCCCAGTCGCTGGAATTCCTTGTCCTGTAAGATTCTCAGAAGTTTCACTTGGGTGCCTGGTGAGAGATCTCCGATCTCATCAAGAAAGATGGAGCCCCCGTCTGCCTCTTCGAATCGGCCTATTCTTTTCTGGGTAGCCCCCGTGAACGCTCCTTTCTCATGACCGAAGAGTTCACTTTCAAGCAGGGTTTCGGGGATCGCCGCACAACTCACCTTCACCCAGGCCTTTCCGGAGCGAGGGCTTGCATAATGAACGGCGTTAGCGATCAGTTCTTTTCCCGTTCCACTCTCCCCCCGGATGAGGATGGTCGTCTGGCTGGGTGCCACCCGGGCCACCAGTCCCATGACCTCCTCCATCTTTGGACTCGCGTAGACAATGTGAGGAAACGCATAGCGCTCCTGAAGCTGGATTTTGAGTTCTTTATTCTCTTTGATGAGGTTGGACCTCTCGATCACTTTTTGAAGCATGAGAAGGAGTTCATCCAAATCGATGGGTTTGGTGAGATAGTCGAGCGCTCCTTCCTTCATCGAGGCCACGGCTGTCTCTACCGTTCCGTAGGCAGTCATCATGACTGCAGGGAGGTCCGGATAGAGGTTTCGGATCTCCCGGAGTGTTTGCAGGCCGTCGAGTTCTGGCATTTTAAAGTCGATCAAAGCCACATCGAAAAAGTTCCCTTCAATTTTTTGAAGAGCCTCCTTGCCATTGGCGACGGCCTCGACAGAGAAACCCTCCTTTCTTAAGAAGCCTTCCAAAAGGTCCCTTTGGGTTTTTTCGTCCTCAGCAATGAGTATCTTTGCTTTCTCCATAATCAAGAACGTGACCGTGCCCGTGATTTAAAATGCATACGGCTCATAGTATTTCATTAACTACGCCCATAAAGATTTGCTGTGTACTGCCTTCTGCCTACTGCTTACTGCCCGCTTCATCCTTTCTCTCAACGGGCAGCGTCACCGTCACTTTCGTTCCGGACCCCGCGCGGCTTTCTATTTTCAATTGGCCGCCATGGGCTTCAATAATTCGGTGGGCAATAGGAAGCCCCAGCCCCACCCCTTTCTCTTTCGTCGTATAGTAATAGTTAAAAATCCTCTCCATCTGTTCCGGCGGAATTCCAGAACCCGAATCCGAGATCATGACTTCCACACCCTCCTTCAGAGATTTGGTTTCAATACGAAGGGTCCCTCCCTGTCCCATGGCCTGCATTCCATTCTTCATAATATTGATAAACGCCTGTGTCAACGTTTCAGGATCCATCGTGATCAGAGGCAGCTCTGCTGGAATTTCTGCCTGAAGAGCGATTCCCAGGGAGGAGGCCTCTTCCTGAAAGAGGGTGACCAAATTTTTCAGAAGATCCTGGAGGGAAGATTTCCTCGGATTGAGTTGGAACGGCCTGGAGAGGGTCAGAAATTGTTCGATGATCTCATTCACCCTTCTGGTTTCTTTAAGGATCAACTCGATAAAAGAGATATACTCTTCCTTTTTTGATTCATCCCGGGGGAGAAATTCTCTCTTGAGCCTCTGGAGGCCCATGCCCATGGCATTAAGGGGGTTTCGAATCTCATGGGCGACGCCCGCCGCTAAATGGCCGAGTGACGAGAGTCTCTCCGCCAGTTGGACCCGGTCCTCCATCTCCTTCATTTTCCTGAGGTGGCGGTTCTGGTTCACCCCTATCAGAACGATCGCTGAAATTCCCAGGATGAGGAAAAAGGAGACCGAGAGGATGATATTCTTTTTAATTTGGCCGAGTACGGGATAGATTTCCTTCGGGGAGTATCCGATTCGGATCAGCCCCATGGTTCTATCCTCCATGGGAAAGGATTTTAGCACTTCAAAGATTTCTTCTCCTTGGGCGGGCTGATAGTGCCGGGAGAGAACCCGGTTGCTTTGGAGGGAATTTCTTAGGAAGGGGTCGTCCTCTTTTCTCCCAACAAAGGCTGGGTCCGTGTGAGCGAGGGTGTTGAGAGAAGTATCCTGAACAGAGATATAGAGGATTCCTTCTCTGAGACCGATGTCGGAGATCGCCCTTTGAACGGCGAATTGTCGGAGAAGTCTTTTCATCTGGTCTCCGTTGAGATAGAGAGCGATGATCTCCGGGTTCACCCTTCTCCGGATGGCAATCGAGAACCATTGGTCAGGGGCAAGGGGCTTCCCAAAGAGATCGATGGCGACGGGGTGTTTCTTTTCGATCAGCTCCTGAAGAAGGAGTTTCTTTTCGGGGTAAGAAGATGGAGAAGGTTCTCCCCTGAGGGAGTTTCCCTTGGAGTCATAGATCTCGATCGAAGTGATGTGGTATTGGTCGATGAGAGTTTGGAGGTCGGGGAGATTCAGAGGTTTTTCTCTGTCAATTTGATCCACCCGATGGAGGGCTTCCAGAAGATATTCGGCAATGGAATCCTCCAGACCGAAAAAAAGTCCCGAGGCAGGAAGGTTGAAGGAATGTTTTCCGGGCCCACTTTCCATCCATTGGAGAGAGGCGAGAGTCTCTTGGATATTTTTCTCAAAATGCTGGATGAGCACAATGGCCTCCCTTTCGAGCAAAAGATAGAATCCTTTCTTGGTTCTGCTGATTTCCAAAAGTCCGTTGATGATGAGGATAACGAGAATGATTCCAGAGAAGATCCCTAAATAGATGGGCGAGAAACTTCTTTTTATCTTGTTCTCTTGATTGAACAGAGCACACCCCCGTCGCTATTTCCCCCTGGATCACTCCGTCGGAGGGAAGGTTTTCTTAGGAGGCATCGATTCCATCGGACCCGGTCCATATATCATTTGTCGAGAATGAGGAAATTCCTGCTCAGGACACCAATTTCTTAGTTGTTCTGGAGTAAGGAGGCTTCTTACCTTGATCAAGTACTCAACAGTCTTCTCCTCCTGCTTCGACTGGAGTTCAATGATCTCTGAATATTTTCCGCGAATAGACTCCGTTCTCGCGGCTGAATTGGTGAGTAATTCACGAAGTTCAAGACGCTTTGTGAAAACCTGGAGTCTGAGAAGTTGGACTTCGCGAAAGTAAGTCTGTTGAATCAGATCGAGACCCCTTCTCTGTTCCTGGGAAAGATCAAGTTCCGATGCTCTCCAGCACGGACCTTCTCCCCTCCACTTTTTCATTCCCATTCCTGGAGGTTTTGAAAAGGAGGGAGAGGCAGCGAAGATAAAGAGAAAACAGAGAATGAGTATTTGTGTTTTTAATTTCATGGCTCCCACCAGTAATTCCCAAAACATCAAGGTTCTACGTTTTTTCAATTTTAAAACATATCGAAATGATTTTAAAATGTCAAAAATAAAAAGGGGAAGGCTAGCTCCTTCCCCTTTTTCGACTCATTCTAAGAGCCCGTAGTTAATAGCATTCGTGACCAGGACCCATTCCACCGGGGCCCATTCCGTAGCCGCCACCCTTCATGTGGCCTCGACCCTTTCCCCAGCCTGGTTTCCAATTCTGGATCTGCTCAGGTGTGAGGAATTTTCGAGCTTCCAACCTCATTTGGACAGCTTTATCCTTTAGCTGATTTTGAAGGTCTCTCAACTCTCTTTCCTTATCGAGAATGGCCTTGGAATCAGCCTTTGGGTCAGTCCATAAAGACTGAAGCTCCAGCTTCTTGGTCACCATTGCGCCGATCAACTTCGCATTTTCCTCTCTGAACTTTCGGCGCAATTCTTGGAATTTGGTCTGTTGTTCGGGAGTCAAGGGATAGTCCCTTCCAGGGCCCCAAGATTCATGCATTCCTTTATGTCCAGGACCCATGCCCGGCCCCTGAGCATAAGCGAAGGTCACACCTAAAACCATGAGTGCCACCAATCCTAATAAAACGATCGTTTTTCTCATCTTTCTCACCTCCCTTCATACTATTAAATTAATCATTGACTTGTGGATAGAGCAAGGACCGTGCCAATACATTTCTTAGATATTGGGTGATATTCTTGATTGTATTCGGAATGATGAATTATTAAGATTTTCAAAGGGTTTACACGCTTCTGGCAATTGGATGAATTTAGATTCTATAAGAAATGATATTTTCAGGATTCAACTTTGAATAGGAAAGACTTGTCGATATTTATTGAGAGAAATAGTTCTCTTCTCGGCGTTATAAATCCGAAGCAGAAGATCGAAACCAAAGACAGGCAGAGATTCAACAGGTTACGAGCACCCACCAAGAACGTGGGATCAGTAATTTTAGTGATCATCCGTTTCGACAATTCCGGCGATTTATTCGACAAGAATTTCCTACGGAAGAGACACCCCTTGAATGGAATTCCACGGAAAATGATTCAATTAGACAGATAGCTAGTGTAGTGAATCTAACACTTCTTTACGTAAATTCCGAGGCCGTCATCCCCCCCCGTATCAAGTACGGGGTAAACTTCTGCGGGAATCCGGCCCATATAGACTGGATTCCGGATCAGGCCCGGAATGACAAATAAAGGAAAGACATTTCTGCACTGCACTAGAAAGGTCACAAGATTTCTCTTGAAAAAGGAAGGCAGAAGAGGTAGAAAAAAGTTATTGAAAAAGACTGCCGCATTTTTATAATTTTTGGGGAAGGGGGTTACGATAATGGCTGAAAATGAGAAGATAGATTCCTTCGAGATGGCAAAGAAACAAGTGGACATTGCGGCCAAGTATTTGAACCTGGATCCTGGATCGATTGAGAAATTGAAAAATACGAAGAGGGAGTTAATCGTCCATTTTCCTGTCCAGATGGATGATGGGAGCCTTAAGATCTTTACCGGCTACCGAGTCCAGCATAATGTGGCGAGGGGGCCAGCCAAGGGGGGAATAAGATACCATCCCGATATTGATCTGGATGAAATGAGGGCTTTGTCGATGTGGATGACCTGGAAGTCGGCAGTGGTCAACATCCCATTCGGAGGGGCCAAAGGCGGGGTTCAATGTAACCCGAAAGAAATGTCACTTCATGAGATAGAGCATTTGACGAGACGGTTTACCTGGGAGATCTTCATGATGTTGGGTCCTGAACAGGATATCCCTGCTCCGGATGTCTATACCAACCCACAGGTGATGGCCTGGATCATGGACACCTTCAGCATTCTAAAAGGCTATTCTGTTCCAGGCGTGGTGACAGGCAAACCCGTTGAGCTGGGAGGATCCCTGGGGAGGCTTGAAGCCACGGGGAGAGGAGTGGTGATCACCTCTCTCGAGGCGTTGAAATATTTGAAAATGTCGGTTGAAGGAGCAAACGTGGTCATCCAGGGATGTGGAAATGTGGGAGGCGTTGCGGCCATGCACTTCCATCGTCTGGGGGCAAAGGTTATCGCCATCAGCGATTCAGAAAAAGGACTCTACAATGAGAAGGGATTGGATGTGATGAGGGCTTTGGAATACAAGGCAAAATATAAGTGTTTTGTTTGCGAGACGAAGGACGAAACCGAAATTACGAATCAAGAGTTGTTAGAGTTGAAATGCGATATCCTGGTCCCCGCTGCGATAGAAAATCAGATTGTAGAGAAGAATGCCCCTCGAGTCAAAGCGAAAATTATCGTCGAAGGGGCGAATGGTCCGACGACCCCTAAGGCGGATGAGATTTTGAATGACAAGGGAGTCTTTTTGGTTCCCGACATTTTAGCCAATGCAGGAGGAGTGACGGTCTCCTATTTTGAATGGGTTCAAAATCTTCAGGAGCTCATCTGGAGTGAAGAAGAGGTCCTGGATCGATTGACCCGGATCATGCAGAAGGGTTTCAAAGAGGTTCTGGATATCTCCCTTTCCAAAAAAATTCCTATGAGAACGGCAGCCCTTGTGCTCGGGATCGGGAGGGTGGCTGAGGCTTCAAGACTCAGAGGAATCTATCCATAGGTCCAAGAACAGCTCACCCCCCTCTTTCCCCCCTTAGATTAAGGGGGGTGAAAGAGAGGAATATGACGTTTCGTGCCCACTGGCGAATTTGCTTCAGATCATCCCTATCTTAACTTTTCCTTCGATACCAACCAATTTTATCTGCTTTCCACTCTTGGCATAAGACTTGCTTTAAACCGTAGAGGGAAGGGGGAGCGAGTCTAATAGTGAATGAGTTTGTCTTCTCGACCCTATTCATAATTTGCCTAATTATTCTCGGCGGTTTCGCATTCTTAAAAATAGTGAAAACGCGGTTGGACGATTGGTAAATTACTTCAGTGATTCCACAAATTTGCGCTCTACTTACAAAATTGTCTTGGGAGCGATAGGTGACCGGTAAAAAAAATTGGGGGATTCAGGCAACAGAAGAGAGAAGAAAAATTGAGATTAACTTTGAAAGAGTAGTCAATTGGGCATTGGTCTTTACCAATGCATTCTTCGTCTCCTATTTCTTTGCCAGATTGTTTCATTGGGTTTGAAGTTTTTTGCTGAGTATACTATTTTGACAACCTCCGAAGCTCTTCGGTCCCAGCCTCCTTCGACCGTCAAAGGGTGATGATCTCGATCGACGAGATCATCACCCGCCTTTTTTTATACCTCTCAGACGCATCTCCCAGTCCAATTTCCTCCGCGAGCGCATCGTGGCGGCTGCCCGCATGCCCTCGTTTAGGTCAGACTCCTACAACCCCGCCTACTATCTTCCGTCCCAGGACCCTCAGCCGGCATGCGGGGAAGGGAGAAGGCGTGATGCCTCACTAAAGCGTGTGTGAAATCTGAGAATCCGGCAAGTATGCCTCCGAAAATCTTATAAGGCGGACATCTAGTGGGGTAACATTCAGGAGCATAGTCGGGTCTCGTTACTGCTCTGGGATTCTTTTAGCTGGCCTGCAAGCTGAGGTTGCGCCATGATATTTTCTCCGGCATCCTCGCCGGATGCCGTCAATTTTGCGCGGGAGAGTGAGGCATTACGACAAGGCAAAAATTTGATGTTGAATTTTAAATCGATATGTTCTATTTGTAAAACGATGGGAGATCTTAGTTAAAGGTAAAGTAGGCAGTATGCAGAAAGCACAAAGCAGTTCTATCCGTCTACTGCTTACTGCCTGCTGCTTACTCAATTCTGATTCTATTCAAGAGAGAGATTTATTGAAGAAGCTCGGTGCTTATATGATTGCCTGGTGGAAGCTCTCACGGGTTCCTTTTCTTTCTGTGGGAATTCTCCCTTTGATCTTAGGATTTATCCTGGCGTGGCGTTGGGGCTACAAAGGGCCGTCCGGACTCTATCTGTTTTCTGCAGCGGCGGCCATCCTCATCATGTGGATGACCTATTACCTGGGGGAATGGAACGATCTGGAAGGGGATCGCATCAATCAAAATTTTAACCGGTTTTCAGGGGGGTCGAGGGTTTTAGTGAAAGGGATTCTCCCTGCCCGGGTTTCGCTCCTTATGGGATATGGATGTCTGGCAGGGGCCATTCTCATCGTTTTTTATATCTATCTTCAATACCGGACTGATCTTGGGACCCTTTTGTTAGGAGGGTTGGGTATCGTTTTTGGATTCTTTTATTCAAACAAGCCGATTCGATGGTCCTACCATGGTTTGGGGGAAATTCTTATTGGCTTCTGTTATGGATGGTTGCCCATCGCGACCGGCTTTTTTCTCTTCACGGGGTTCTTCAGCCCACTGATCTTGCTGCTCTCCATCCCCGTGGGGTTTTCGATCTTCAACGTGATCTTGATCAATGAGTTTCCGGATGAAGAGGCAGATCGGGCCGTTGGAAAGAAGAATCTCGTCGTCCGGTTTGGAAAAGAGAGGATGGGAGACCTCTACATCGGACTTTCCCTGTTGGCGGGGTTTTCCTTTATCAAAATGATGTCGGGCTTCGGTTTCCCTCCCCACTGGCTTCTTGCTCTATCGGCAGTTCCCCTTGTCCTCATCCTGTGGAATCTTATTCAGGTCTGGCTGGGGAATTATCGCGACCACAAAAAACTGGAGCTTCTCTGTCGAAATACCCTTTTTGTGAATCTTTCCATGACCATGCTCTTGACTATTCGATTTACAGTCATGAGCACAGCACCCCATCTAATTCCTCGTCCTTGAGAGACTGTGTCGTCATCTCAGTGATAGGGGACAGGTAGCAGCTTCGGAAGCTTTAGAATTGCGGATTATTGAAAGGTATGGTCAATCATTTTTGTCATCTGAAATGATGTTTTCATGAAGTATATGCGTACGGATTTACATGATCAAGGGTTCCGCCCTGCCTTCGCCGAAGCGCTTCGGGCAGGCAGGTCTAAAGCTTCCTCAGCCAGCCGCCCGTCCCTTATCAATCTGGCGTTCCCTAACATGGAAGGATTCATCTTTTGCGTAGTCAATATTGTGACACAGTCTCCAGGGGGACAGGGGATTTTTGTTTGTGGGGAAAGTAAAGAGGTAAAATGCAGGACATTCAGATTCTCATTGAGCAGATAAGAAGCGATATTTCAGGTGGAAAATCACAAGAGGAGATCTTTCGATCTCTCCTCCCTTTGTTGGGACAAAACCCGCAAACCGCCGGAAGGTTGGCCGAGTCAATGGTGAGCATCCCGGATAGACTGACCGGTAAGCTTCTCCATCGAATGTTTGAAGTCACCCGGGATAAGAAAGTTCGAAAAATCATCAAACGATCTCTTTATCGACTAAAAAGCAAGGGGATTGCTGTTGAGGGGATGTTGTCTGATCAAGAGAGATCTATTCTTCATCCTTTACAGGCAGACCTTAAAGAAGGGTTCGCGAGTGGAATTGATTTTCTTGGGTACCGGCTTCTGTGGCTCATCATCCCGCATCCGGGCCGGGGTTTAACGGTCATGCATGGGATCGTCAGTGACAGGGAGGGGATCGTTGATTTCTCCCAAGAGGAGATGACGCGGAAGGGGTTTAGGAGTTTCTTTGAGGAGGTTCAGGGAAAAAATCAGTTTCCTACGGTTGAGATAGAACCTTCCTATGTGGCCTTTCTCTTCGCACAGGCCTATCCATTAAATCTTAACAGGACAGGGACTCCTTCCCAGGGCTATCTCCGTGCGAAGAGTGAAATAGAAAGTATCAAGAAAGACTATGCCAAACCACTAATCTATTCCTATCTTCAGGCCGACGACATTGCAGGAGACGATCGCCTATTGAGGAAGGGAGGAGATCTCCATAAGGCGGATGTCTTTTCCAGCTGGAGGATTGAGGAAGAACAGGTCCGACCCTACGCGGATGAAGTCTGGGAAGCAGAGGAGTCGAAGATCGTTCTGAACCCGGCCCAGAAGGAAGTGCGATTCCAGGGGATCTATCAAAAGGCATTGACCGAACTCTTTTCGGGAGAGAGGAAATTTCTCTATCAGCGAAGATTGGAGGAGATGGCTTACGTTCTGCTCAAACTGGGAAGAGAAGAGGAGGCAAAGATTTCCCTGTCCGTCGCAATGGATCTCGAAAAACCTCTCCATCCGATTCAACCCAACCCTTTCCTCTTTCAATTGGTAATCAAGTCCATCTTTAGCCTTTTGAAAGAGGCCTATGAGAAGAAGTCGAAGGATGTCTCGCTGATTGTAAAACCCTGATGTTAGTTCGAAGTAATGAGTTTGCAGTTTGGAGCTTTTGACCGGCAAGTGCCCCGTCCCGCCAAAGCCGGATAGGCGGGGCTAAGGGGCACAATTGAAACGATATTTCCTTAGGGAGCTTTCCGCTCGCCACTACGTGCCCGGGAAGCCCATTCGACATACTCAGGGCCGTGAGCTCTGTCGAACGGCCCCGGCGTGCCTGTCCCGTCCTGACGGGATGGCCGGGGAGCTTCATTTAGAATTTTGCACTCCGGACTCCAAGCCCCGAACTCATAACTATCTTAACGGAGGTGAAAGGATGAAGAAATTCTTCTTCCTGATCGGGATTCTTGCGGTCCTCCTCATCGGGGGGTATTTTATCCTGACCTTTTATGCCGTGAAGTTCATTCAGCCTCACCTTCAAAAGATGATGGGCCCTGGATTTACACTGGAGGAGACTAAACTCAGGACCACCTACCTCTCTGCCACGGGAATTCGATATGAAGACCCCGATTCAAAACAAAGATTCCTTCAGATCGAGGAGATAAGGGTATATCCATCCCTTCTCTCTCTTTTGAAAAGATCTTTACACCTAAAGGAATTGACCATCCTTCAGCCATCCTTTTTCTTCTATCGATCTCGAGAGGGACGCATGGTCGGTCCATGGGTGACGACCAAAAGGGAGAGTGAGGAGGTAGAGGTTTCTGGGGAGAAAGAGAAGAAGAGCGGAGAGCCCATTCAAGTTCAGATTGATCGGATTCGAATCCAGAAAGGCTCCATCGATTTTGAAGATAAAAAAGTAGGAGAACCTCCCGCACAAATCAAATTGAGAGATGTAAATTTTGAAATGGGAGAGGTCAAATATCCTCTCACGTCAGTACATTCTCCCGTCCAATTAAAAGCCAAAATGGAGGGGAAGATTCAGGAAGGGAGTATTGATATAAAAGGATGGATAGATGCCAAAACCATGGACATGGAAACTTCCCTGAAGGTTCGAGAAATAGAGGTCAAGACCTTTGAGCCCTACTATCGCAAAAGGGTGACCGCAGAGATTGAGTCCGGTACCATGGGTATGGATTCTACAATTGCTGTGAAGGAGAAGAGGATTGATGCACCCGGGGAGCTCGATCTGATCAATCTCCGTGTCAAAGAGGGAGGGGGAACGGTCCTTTGGATTCCAGCGGAGACCCTGGTCTCTTTACTGGATAAAAAGGGGCATCAGGTCAAAGTTAAATTTTATGTAAAGGGGAATATGGAGAATCCTCAGTTCAGCCTTCAGGAGACCTTTCTGACTCAGGTCGCGATCGCTCTCGCACAGGCTCTGGGAATTCCGATTAAAGTGGTGGGTGAAGAGGTTGTTCAAGGCCCTTTA
>Ga0315282_10009469_pt1 | contig 15490 bp, 13 predicted proteins | sample YL17G07_20_MG_FD_203693 | JGI IMG/M metagenome (GOLD analysis project Ga0315282, IMG submission 203693) | Sediment microbial communities from Yellowstone Lake, YNP, Wyoming, USA - YL17G07_20 | ecosystem: Environmental > Aquatic > Freshwater > Lake > Sediment | place: USA: Wyoming | collected... | reverse complement strand
TAAGGGTTTGGCCGGAAACAGGATTGATCACCGAAACTTTCTTAATTTTATCTACCCCCAACTCAATTCTAAAAGCTTCATCTTGGTAGGCAGGATAAATATCGATCGTCTCTCCCCTAACTCTAAAAGTTCCTCTGTGGAAACCAAAATCGCTTCTTTCGTATTGGAGATCAAGAACACGGTTGACAATTTGTTCACGGGTGATCTTCATTCCTTCGGTAAACTCAAAAACAAAATGTCCATATTCGCGGGGTGAACCGATGTTATAAATGCAGGAAACTGAAGCCACCACAATCGTATCCTTTCTGGTTAAAAGATTGGTGGTTGCTGCCAATCTTAATTTATCAATAAGTTCATTAATGTCCGAGTCTTTTTCAATATAAGTATCAGTAGAAGGAATATATGCTTCAGGTTGATAATAGTCATAGTAGGAAACAAAATAAGAAACGGCATTTTCAGGAAAGAAATCTCTAAGTTCCTGGTAAAGTTGTGCAGCTAAAGTTTTATTGTGAGAAATAATCAAAGTTGGACGTTGTAATTTCTCAATCACATTGGCCATAGTAAAAGTTTTACCACTACCGGTAACTCCCAGAAGAACCTGGTAATTTTTCCCTTCAGAAACACTTTTTGATAGTTTTTCAATGGCTTTTTCCTGGTCGGGAATGGGCTTAAATTTGGACTTGAGTTTAAACATCTCCAATATTATACATTAAAAGCCTTATACGGCCTATAATATTGACAAGGGGGTTTGAATGTGATAATCTTCTTTCATCACTTAAGCATGAAGGCTAAAGCAGCCATACTTGCTTAAAATCTTTGCTCTTTGGGAGGCACAAATGTTTTTCAACGCTGTTGTTATAATCATTGCTGTCGCTGCAGGCTCCCTCCTTGTTGGAATAGGAGACAGCAATCGCACAGAAGCGATCAAGGGAGCAGAGCCGACAAAGCACGTTGAGGCAAGTACGGCAATTGCGGTCGGAAGTGCCGCCATTCTGATGGGAATTCTCTACGCTTTCTCGCTTATCCCAAAGTAAACAACTTCCGTTTCTGGGCACTTAAGATAGTGGGCCTTAGCCCAAAGGAAGCTTTCCAAAGCTTTATTCTCACTATCTTGTACCACCTTCACTTTTTATCTTCAGATAATTTTTGTTACAAATAGATATAGTTGACACCTTCGGGTTTTCTTTGTATGTTTAATTATATGGCTTTAGTAGTTTATAAAAGACAAAGACAGATCTTAGACTTCATTAAACAATTTATTCAAACTAATGGTTCTGCTCCTACTTTGCGACAAATTGCCGATGCGATTGGGGTTTCTTCTTTAGCTACCGTTCATGAACACTTAGCCTCCTTAAAAGAAAAAGGGTTAATTAAAAGAAAATCAGGTAAGGTAAGATCTATTGAGATAGCCGAAGCAGAATCTAATTTAAGTTTGCTTGGAAACATGGAAATACCGATTTTAGGTTTTATTGCTGCTGGCGCCCCTATTGAACCATATACAGACCCTAATGCTACCATGAGTATCCCCTCCCCTTTTGTGACCGGAAAAAAACGTGTTTATGTTTTACAAGTTCGGGGCGAATCTATGATTGAGGAACAGATTCGGGACGGAGATTATGTAGTTATTGAACAAACAGACAACGCTAATAATGGAGAAATTGTAGTTGCACTTTTGGATAATGGCATGGCTACTCTTAAAAGATTCTTTAAAGAAGCGACCAGAATTAGGTTGGAACCGGCTAATGCCAAAATGAGTCCAATTTTTGTCAGAAACGTTAAAATTCAGGGGAAAGTGGTGGGGTTAATTCGAAAATACTACAAAAATTAAATCTTCTTTTAAGGAGGTACTAAATACCCATAATATTGACAATTTAGCTTTAAAATACTAAGATACTCTCATCACTTAAGCATATGAGGCTATTTAAGCAGCCTTACCTTGCTTAAAATCTTTTGCTCTTTGGGAGGTGTAAGATGGATACATTCGGGAATATTCTCCTGGTTTTTGGGGGCGGCCTTATAATTGCCTTCTCGGATTGGGGTCGCACGCTGTCCATTCGACAGGAAAATCAAGCTTGGCAATTTCTGTACATGTTAACAATGTGTGTCGGCGCCGTCTTTCTGGCTATTGGAATTGCCGATCTTAGGGGGTAACCGAAGAAAAATGTATCTTTCTGGGCATTAAGATAGTGGGCCTTAGCCCAAAGGAAGCTTTCAAAAGCTTTATTCTCACTATCTTGTACCACCCTTTCTTCTTTTAAGGTGAGTGTAGATGTAGAAGCCTACGGCTAAAACTCCAAGAGCCACAATGACAAATTGAAACTTCCTGAAATACGGTTCTAGCGCTAACCAATTCTCTCCCAATTTAAGACCGACGAAAGCCAAAACTCCTGACCAAAAGAGTGAACCCACAAAAGTAAGAAGAGCAAAAAGGGGTAAATTCATTCCGGCGATTCCGGCAGGAAGAGAAATAAAAGTTCTGACAATGGGAAGGAGTCTTGAAATAAAAGTTATTCCTTGCCCATATTTTTGATACCACTTTCTGGATTTTAGATACTCTTCCTCTCTAATCAGAAGCCACTTGCCCCACTTACGAATAGCTAGAATTACCCAATCCTCACCCTTAACATATCCTAGCCAATAAGCTAAAAGTGAACCGGTTAAATTACCCAATGCACCAATAAAAATAGCCAGCCAAATATTCATAACTCCTCTTCCGGCTAAAAATCCTGCAAAAGGCATGGTAATTTCCGATGGGATCGGAATTAAGGCGGATTCTGCTGTCATTAAAAGGAAAACCGCGAAGTATCCATAGGAAGAAATGAGGCTGGTTAGATTTTGGACAAAAAAGTTGGTAATTATATGCATGGTTAATAATAAAGTTATTTGACTAAAGGCTCAAGAAGATTTCTTCCCGTCATGGAAGTGGGAACTTCAAGTCCTAGGAGTTTTAAAACAGTTGGGGCAACGTCAGCCAAAATTCCTGGGGAAAGAGTCAAACTGTTTCCCAAGAAATCCTTAGAAACAACAATAAAAGGAACGGGGTTGGCATTATGTTCCGTATCAATTTCTCCTGTTTGATTATTAATCATCTCCTCCACGTTTCCGTGATCAGCCGTAATAAGTAGGGTTCCTCCATAGGCAAGAATAAAATTGGCAATCTTTCCTACACATTCATCAACCACCTCACAAGCCTTAACTGCGGGACCGATGCTTCCGGTGTGTCCGACCATATCCGGATTGGCAAAATTAACTAAAACAAAAGAATATTCAGGAGTTATTCTTAAGGTCTCAAGAAGTGTCTGGGTAATTTCTCTGGCCGACATTTCAGGTTTTTGATCATAGGTAGGAACTTCAGGGGAAGGGATAATAATTCGATCTTCACCCGAATAAACACTTTCGTTCTGGCCGTTAAAATAATAAGTTACAAATCTTTCTTTTTCAGATTCTGCAATTCTTAACTGCCTTAAATTGGCTTCAGAAACAACTCTGCCTAACGGCATATCAATAATTTCCGGCGGAATAATCACCTTGGCCCCCGCAGAAACCAATGACCGGGAATATTCAGTCATCGTCGCAAAATACAAATTTTGTGGAGGATTGCCTCGGTCAAAAACGTCCTGGTAACCAGAAATTCGGGAAGCAATATGCGTTTTTTCGTATTTTTCCAAATAAGGGTCAAAGTCCAAAGCTAGACTGTTATTACTAAAATCTTTAACAATAAAAGAGGCAGTTAATTGACGAGGCCTATCAATTCTAAAATTGAAAAAGATAACTGCGTCGTTATCCTTAATTAAAGCTAAGGGTTTTCCGCTAGGATCAGAAATTAAGGAGGGTTCAACGAATTCATCCGTTTTTCCTTGAGAATAGGAAATAGCGATGGCTTCTTCAGGTGTTTTAACTAAATGTCCTTCCCCTTTGGTTAAAGCAAAATAGGCTTTTCCAGTCCTATCCCACCTACGATCTCTATCCATAGCCCAATAACGTCCCATGATTGAGGCAATTTGGCCGACCTTTTCTCTACTGACCACCTCGCGAACTTTAGAGATATAGATCTTAGAAGAAGTTGGCGGAGAATCTCTTCCGTCGGTAAAAAGATGTAGATAAACCCTATCAAAGTTTTGTGTTTTGGCTAAGGCAATCAAAGCAAAAAGATGCTCCATGTTTGAATGAACTCCGGCTGCTCCAATTAAACCCATAATATGTAAATTAGAATTATTTTTACGAGCATGCTCAATGGCACTAATTAAAACCTGGTTTTTGTAAAAGGTACCGTCAGCAATGGTTATGTTAATTCTTTCTAAGTCCTGATAAACAATTCTACCCGCACCTAAATTAAGATGTCCCGTCTCGGTGTTTCCGGCCTCTCCCCGAGGAAGACCGACCGAATCTCCAGCAGCCTGAAGTTTAGTATGGGGAAAGGAAGCACCAAAACGATTTATATTAATAGTATTAGCCAAAGAAACGGCATTACCGGCACTGGGAGAAGCTAATCCCCACCCGTCAAGAATAACTAAGCAGACAAATTTTTTCGAATTTTCGGGGTTCATTTTTTAACTCTGGTTGAAAGTTCAGTCTCAATGGCGGAAAGACGGTTATACTTAGCGACTCTTTCACCTCTTGCCGGAGCACCAAATTTAGCATAGTTAGCTCCCACCCCCACCGCAAAATCGGCGATAAAAGCATCATTTGTCTCTCCTGAGCGGTGGGAAACAATAACCTTCCAGCCGGCATCCTTTGCCAGTTTAATAACCTTGAGTGTCTCGGTCACCGTTCCAATTTGATTAGGTTTAACTAAAATAGCGTTACAAGCTTTTTCAGCAATAGCCTTTTCTACTCTTTTGGGATTAGTTGCCAGAAGGTCGTCCCCAACAATAATTACCTGTGAAGAAAGGGTTTCATATAATTTTTTCCAGGAATCCCAGGAGTCTTCAGCAAAAGGATCTTCAAGAATTGCCAAACGGTACTGCTCATTTAAAGCTTTATAATATTCCATCATTTGGTTATCATCCATAGGGGCTGATTTGTCCCGAATCATATATTCACCATTTTTGTAAAAGGAGTTAGCAGCCACATCAAGTCCCAAAAAAACATCTCTGCCGATGGCATATTTGGATTGTTTAATTGATTCGACAAAAACTTCCAAGGCATCTGCATTGGTAAAAAGATTAGGGGCGTAACCTCCTTCATCGCCCACAGAATGAATGGCCCCCCTCCGCATTAAATTCTGTCCAATGGTCATATAGATTTCTACCCCCATTTGAAGCCCCCGGGAAAACGTTTTAGAAGAGGCGGGGATCACATGGAATTCCTGAAAATCAAGGTTTCCCGCACCATGAAGGCCCCCGTTAATCATATTAAAAAGAGGTGTCGGTAGCGTTAATTGGGTGTTTAAGCCCGCTCTACGGGCTAGAAAATTAATCCATAGATAAAGAGGTTGCTTTTGCACCATTGCCCCTGCTTTACAAATAGCTTCAGAAATAGAAAGAATGGCATTTGCTCCCAATTTGGTTTTATTTTCCGTTCCATCAAGCTCAATTAAGCGGGCATCGATACTTTCTTGGGCACTAGGATCCACACCTAAAAGTGCCGGTCCCAAAATGGTATTGACATTCTCTACCGCCTTAAGCACCCCTTTACCTAAATACCTAGGATTATCCGTATCTCTTAATTCCAAGGCCTCATGTGTTCCAGTAGAAGCTCCTGCGGGAACCGAAGAAAGAGAAAACTGTCCGGTATCTAAAATGCAGGCAGTTTCAACGGTCGGGGTTGCTCTTGAATCAAGGATTTCTCGCGCGATGATTTTAGTAATTTTAGCCATTTGTTATTTGCCTAAGGCAACTTTTTTCTCTGCTTCCATAATAACATTTCTGACCCTATTGACTGAATCGGGATTAACCGAAACGCTGGTGATACCCCTTTTGACCAAAAATTCTACCAAATCATCATAAGTAGAAACCGCTTGTCCACAAATTGAAACAGTAACCTCATTTTTATGGCAAAGTCTGATAATTCTTTTTAAAGCCCATAAAACCCCGGGTGAGCGCTCATCAAAAGTACTGGCCACTTCTGCATTATCCCGATCAGTTCCTTCAATCAGCATGGTTAAATCGTTAGAGCCGATAGAGACTCCATCGATACCCACCTTAAGAAAATCTTCCAGGGAGATAACATTAATGGGAAGTTCCACCATCATCCAAAGTTTAAAGGTGGGACTTTCTAAAAGTCCTTCAGCAGCAATAATTCTTCTTATTTTGGAAAGTTCCTGTGGGGAACGGACAAAAGGAATCATGAGCCAAAGGTTTTTATATTTCTCCCGAACTTTTTTAATTGCCGCAAGTTCTAAATTAAAGACATCAGGGTTGGTAATATAGCGGTACGCACCCCTAAAACCCAAAAGAGGGTTGGCTTCCTCCGGTTCCCAATATTTTCCACCAGGTAAGGCACGATATTCGTTAGTTTTAAAATCAGTTGCCCGATAAACTACTGGTCTGGGACTAAAATCTCGAGAGAAAATTTCTATTCCGTGAGCTAATTTTTCAATAAATTTATCCTGTTCCTTCCTTTTGATCGCCTCTTTGGGGTGAATTCCAATATTGGCAATCATAAACTCAGCCCTTAAAAGCCCTATTCCATCAACGTTTAAATTAGCAATTTCTTTGGCTCTTTCGGGTTCGGCCAGATTAACATAAACTTTGGTAGCAGTTTTGCCCCTTACCTCTTCAAACTTTTCTTCTTTTTGTTCAACTTTAACTTTACTACCTAAATAAATTTCTCCTCTTGAACCATCTACGGTTACCACGAATCCATCTTTAAGTTTTTTGGTGGCTTCTTTTGTTCCTACCACACAGGGAATTCCCAGCTCCCGAGAAACAATGGCAGCGTGAGAAGTAGCCCCACCTTCATCAGTCACAATGGCAGAAGCTTTCTTCATGGCAGGCACAAAGTCAGGTGAGGTCATGGGGGTAACCAAAACATCGCCGGATTCAACTTTAGCAATCTCTTTAGCGCTGTCTAGGACTTTAACTGGGCCTGATCCTATTCCCGGGGAAGCAGAAGTACCAGATAAGATGGGGGTTAGAGAGGTAGCAATTTCACTTTCCTGATCCTTCTCTTCTTTATTTACTTTAGGGGTATTCATGGTCGTAATTGGCCTGGTTTGAACTAAATAAAGATTTTTTCCCTCCTTGGACCATTCAAGATCTTGGGGAAAATAATAATGTTTTTGTAGTTTATCGGCCAGTTTTGCTAATTTAATAATTTCTTCATTGGAGATTTTTTGCTTTTCCCGTATTTTTTTAGGTACTTCCACCTCTTTAGTTTCCTGACCCACCTTAATAAGTTGAATTGCCTGGTCTGAAATTTCTTTGGAAAGAATAGCAAAGGTTTCTTTTTGGACGACATAGCGGTCAGGTACAACCGAGCCTTGAACAATCATTTCACCCAAACCCCAAACTGCTTCAATCACAATTTTTTCTTTATCATTAGTGACCGGATCAATGGTAAAGATTACTCCCGAAACTTCCGATTGAATCATTTTTTGCACGATCACGGAAATCTTAACCGCTTCATGGGGAATTTTATTTTCAACCCGGTAGAAAATAGATCTGGGAGTAAAAAGCGAGGCCCAACACTCTCTTAAGTAATTCAAAAGATTTGCTTCACCCTTAACGTTAAGAAAAGTGATTTGCTGGCCAGCAAAAGAGGATTTAGGCAGATCTTCAGCCGTTGCGGAAGATCTCACCGCTACTAAAGCTTTTTTAAAAAGACCAGAAAGTTTTTTATAAGAAGAAATTACTTCACGACTTACTTCTTGAGGAATATTTCCTTTTCTAATCATGTTTCTGATTGTTTTTGAAGATTCGTCTAAAAGCTTAGAGTTATTAACATTGGTTTTAGACAAAATTTCATAGATTTTTTTGTCTAAAAAGTTCTCTTTAAGAAACAGGTCATAGGCATGGATGGTGATAGCAAAGCCGTCAGGAACTGGAAAGCCCGCATTGGTCATTTCTCCTAGGTTTGCTCCCTTTCCGCCCACTAAACCGACATCTTCTTTAGTAATATTTTTAAATTGCAAAATAAGAGGACGGGCAGCCATAAATTCATTATAGATTAAAATTCTTGAATTTAAAAACTGTTTTAGAAGATAAAAAATGAAGGTGGAACAAGATAGTGAGAACAAAGCTTATGAAAGCTTCCTTTGGGCTAAGGCCCACTATCTTCGTGCCCGAATGCACCCATTTGTTAGAGAGGCAAGGTAATGAATCCTAAGCCGAAGAGCAAAAGGATTATCCCTATTAGCCAAATGGGAATTGCCATACAGATTACAAAAGTTGCCATACTTACCATATGGAAATCCCCCCTTTGGATAGCTTTCGCGCGGTTGGCGACTACATCTGCATCTGCAATAAGCGCCGACGTCCCGCCGAGCACAATAAGTGATGCAATCAAGCTTATCGCGTTCATTTTTTCCTCCCAAAGAGCAAGAATTTTAAGCAAATGTGGCTGCTTTAGCCTTCATGCTTAAGTGATGAGGGTAGTTTATTACAGCAAAGCTAAATTGTCAATATTATGGTTTATTTGGATCCTAACCTGCCATTTTTTCTTTGAAGTAATCTACCCAAGGAATTTTGGCCAGATCTTCTTTATAAAGAAAGGCTAAATAAAAAGAAGTAAAAGAACCAAAAGCTAAAATTTCTAAAACCTGCTCCAATTTAGTTTCACTTCTTAAGGGATAAATTGAAAAAGGATAGCCATTTTTTTCAATCACTTCTTGCGTTAAAGGATATCTTTTATTAACCCCCTCCGAATAAAGATCTGACTCAAAAAATAAAAATTTGAAAATTTCTCTTCCTTGGGAAGGATTCTTAAGCCCTTCCATTAAATGGTGGTTAAGTTCAGGTATGTCGAAAAGAAGAGAAAATGTTTTGGCATTTTCATTAAGTTGGTTTTTAAAGGCATGGCAGGCTCCTATTAGGTGTTCTGAAGCGATTAAAACCGGTACTTTGGCATAAAAATTGGCAGCCGTCCTTTTAGCTAAATTCTCTTCAATCGGAAGATCGATATCATAATCGGCAAGCAAACCTTTAAGAGTAAGTACGGCTTTTTCAATTTCTTCATCGGAAATGGTAATAAAGCCAGTTTTATTAAGTAAAGATAAAATTGAAGTAAAGGAATAGCCTAAAGACATGCGAGGTTGATTGGAGGGATTATGAATGGGATCAAATTCATAAAAAGGTAAGCCTTCCTTTTCAAAAAGTTTTCCTAAGGTTGAACCAGTAGTAATGCCGAAAGGGAGAGCTTTTCTTTCTATCGTCTCGTAAAAACAATTAATGGTTTCTTCGGTTGTACCTGAATAAGAAGAAAGAATAACCAAGGTCTTTTCATTAGCATATTGGGGAACATGATAGTCAGTATAAAATTCAATTGGTCCGCGAACGGAGGTAGAGTAAAGAGCATCCACCATTCTTGCCCCCAAGGCAGAGCCTCCCATACCGCAAATTACTACTTGAGAAACATTTCGATAATTATCGGGAAGAGAAATTTTTGACATTTCTGCCCAAGCTTGTTCAACTTGGGAGGAAAGTTCTCTAATTGAGGTAAGAATTCCGTCTTTATCGTAACTTTTTATTTCTTGGGCAGAATTAAGATCCATATAAAGTTATTTAAGATTTTAAATTTTGGGCAACTATTTTTTTAACAAAAGATAATCCTTCAGTTAACAACTTTCGGGCTTTCTCTTCGTTTTTGCTTTCCGCAAAAACCCTAAACTCTGGTGCATTTGCACTTGATCTAAAAAGAATCCAGGTAGATTTATCAAGCCAAATTTTAAGCCCATCTAATTCTTCAGTTTTTTCTCCTTTAAAAATCCCTTTTGCGCCTTCAATAATTTTCTCTTTAAGATTCCACTCATATTCAACTTTATCACGAAATAGATAGAATTTGGGTAAAGAGGCGACTAATTTTGAAAGTGTTCCTTTTACCTGAGCTAAAATATTTAAGATTTCTATTGAGGCTCTTCCACCATCCCGGCTCATCATTTCAGAAAAAATTCCTCCACCGTTGGCCTCAAAGCCAAACGAAGCTTTTACCTCTTTCATTTTCTCAACCACATAGGGAGATCCTACCTTGGTTCTAAAAACCTTCTTGCCAAGAGATTCAACAACCTGTGAGGTATTGATAGGAGTAACAATGGAATCGTAAGCGTAATCTCTGGCAATTAAGGTTCCTGAATAATCTCCGGGAATAAAACCCCCTTTTTCATCAATAAAAACCACCCTATCCCCGTCAGAATCGTAACCAATACCAAAATCTGCTTTTTCTTTGACGACATTCTTTTGTAAATCTGCAAAATCTCCTTCAACTTCCGTGTCTCTGGAAAGAAATGGTAGTTGGATAGAAGAATTCATTTCAATGATATTAAGACCCAATTGTCTAAAGACCCACGGCATGACATCGGATTGTGCCCCATTGCCGGGATCAACAATTACTTTCCAAGAAGGATAACCCCCTTTTGCCTTAGAAAGTAAATATTCTTTATAGCCTGTTAGGGCTCTGTTGCTTGGGACGATCACATAACTTTTATCCGTATAATTAATCTTTTCTTTGATTTCGTAGTAAATTTTTTCAATCTCCGCCTCATGTTCTTTAAGTATTTCTTCACCAAAAGCAAAAAATTTAAGCCCATTAAGCTCTGGTTTGATATGACTACCTGAAACCATCACACTACCTACATATGAAGTGTCGGCCTTAAGAAGGACATTTAAGGAAGGAATTGGGGTAACTCCTTCATCAAAAAGCTCGAAGTTCTCATAAATAATGCCAGAGGAAAAGGCGTCTTTAATTCTTGGGCTGGACCCTCTCGGATCATTTCCAACCGCAACCTTACCTATCTGATTATGTTTTTTAAGAAAAATGGCGAAGGCGCGTCCTATATCAAAGGAGAATTGGTTAGTAAAAAGTTTTTGGCCATGACCCCTTATCCCAGAAGTTCCAAATAAATGGCTGTCCATACTTTCATTCTAGTTTCGTAATGATCAAGTGGTCAAGAAGATCGGTTAGGTTAGCCTCGGAAGTTTTAGACTGGATGTCAATTTTGGCAAGAAGACCAATTATTTCAGCAATTTTTTCTTGACCATTGAAATGTTTAACCTGCCTTAAAATTTTCTCTTTTCTCCAAGACTCATATCTAAGGGTCTTGGGGTCGTCCAAAATCCAATAAAGATCTTTTAAATGCCGGCCTAAAAGAGCAAAGACAAATTCAAGCGGTTCATTTTTAAGCACCTGGTGAAGAAGTTTAAGACAATTTTGGATATTGCCTGGGTAGAAACTATCCAAAAAGTTAAAAATAAGTCTGGGGAGTTTAAACTCTTCCTTTTTAATTTCTTTTGGCAAAAGTAAAGAAACATCCCTACTTAAGTTTCCTTCCTGGTAAATAATCAAGGTACCTCCTAAATTATTAAAATTTTTATTTAGCCACTTCAAATCATTTTTCTTAACTTTGTTAACTTCTCTTAAAAGATATAAAATTTCTCTTTGAAAAAGGGAGGAGGTTGATAATTTCTCAGGCAAATTCTCGACCACTCCCCCATCCAAAGAAATTATTTCCCAGCCGCGGTTTTTAGCCACTTCCATGAATTTAGTTAACCTTTCATAAGATTTGGTTAAGTAATCGCCGGAAAGAAGAATTATTTTCATTTTTTGCTCCGAAGATAGTCTAGCAGATGTTTTTCCACTTTGTCTCTGAAATTCCTCTTACCACGCCTGATATGTGGAACTAAAGCACCGGAAAAATTCTTAGGAATATGGGCAATTTCGTGAAGTAAAACCTTATCTTTTTCAAAGTCGGAAAGTCTATCAAATTTTTCCGAGATAACCTCAATGATGTAAGAAGGGGAAAGATTGAGTGCTTGTTGCCAAATTCTAGAAAGCCCCCAAATTCTAGCATAGGCTCGGGTATTAGCGTTTGAGGAACGGAAGCAAATAATGCGGGGCTTTTTTGACCAACCGAGTGAAAGGGTCTCAAGAAGATTTAAAACCCTCTTTTTTACATCGGGTGCAGGGGACCATTCTATTTTCTTTGATTTTTTATGAAACTTTATATACTTCTGCACCCTCTTTTACCTCCTGGTCCGTCTTTAAACCTACCACCTGACCCTTAGTTGCCGAGTCTAATCTTTCGTGTTCTACCTGCATCGATTCAACCTTCTGTTTAAAAAGATCTTCCCCTCCTCTGACAAATTTAATTTCATCTCCTGCGGCTAAATTTCCATCAAGTTCCACGACTGCTACTCCAATTTTGTCGTAATAATGTTTAACTTTACCAACCTTAAAATCTGCCATCTATTTCTCACCTCCCTTATCTACTTTTATAGTATACGCGTGACAGAGTGCAACTGCCAGTGCATCGGCTGCATTGTCAAAATGAGTTTTGCCGTTTTTCTTGCTTCTTACCCTTGCTCCTAAAATCTTTCTTAAGGCCTTTTGCACCATTTTTTTATCGGCTTTTCCATTCCCAGCAACTACTTTTTTAATTGTCATGGGAGCATATTCAAAAACTTCAAGGTTTGCTTTTGCGGCAGTAAATATCATAATTCCGCAGGCTCGTCCTACATCCATCGCTGTTTTAGCGTTAGCCGCAAAAAAGAGCCTTTCCATGGCAACTACATCGGGTTTGTGTTTGTTGATAATTTTTTTAATTTCTTTGTGAATTAAAATCAGCCTTTGGGGAGAAGATATTTCTTTATCTGTTTCTATAAGCCCGAAGTCCAGTGAGGTTATTTTTTTTCCTTCTTTTTTGATCAGTCCAAATCCTGTTGTGGCTGTCCCGGGATCCAAGCCTAAAATAAGCATATGAAGATTATAACATCTAAAAACGCGGAAAGGGCAGATCACTTAAACAATTCAACTTCAAAATCGAAGTGTGTTTGAGCAATCTGCCCAGAATTTTTTTAGGACTGGAGGTGGAGAGAATTGAACTCTCGGGGTCGCTTGACCAGACTTGATCAAAACGGTCAAGTAAAGACCAAAGACCGCGGGACACCGCATTTGGTACCGCGACACCTCCAATCCAAGGGCAAAAGAAGCTGCAACTCTGGTTTCCTCTGCGTGTAGGAACCTGGCCGAGTTTTCTTCTTCTGCCCAGTGCCCCTGAAGGGATTCGAACCCTGTGTATTGACGTTTGGCAAGCAACCAAACGGCCCACCATCTTGGACACAGAGGCAATATTAAAACAATAAAGAGCAAATTAAGATTTTAAAGGTTTTTAACTATCTTTCAAGAAGATCAATAATTTACGAAATAATTGATTTTAGCTTTCGCTCTAAGATCAGCAATCCAGGTTTTATATTCTGTGGTTAATTTTTCTTGGAAAAGTTGTTCTTTGATTTGATCTTTAACACTTTCCAAAGTTGCTTTTTTATCAAAAACATCCTTATTTTTAGTGAAATAATCTTTAATTTCCTGATCAGATACGGTAATTTTAGGAGTTAAGATTGCTTCAACCGTCTTTTGAAATCTAATTTGTTCAACCAGTTGACTTTGGGTTAAGCCTTGAGAGGCAAGGGCATCTTGAAGTGTGATATTTTGGTTTTTAAGAACATCTCCAATTTTTTGAAGTTCAGTATTAATTTCATCTTGCGAAACAGAAATTTTAAGTTTTCCTGCTTCTTGATAAGCTAAATTCTTATCAATTAAGTTATCCAAGATTGTTTGACCATATTGTTTTTCCAAACCTTGAATAATCGCAATTCTAGAAATAGGTCTACCGTTAACTAAAGCTGCAATTAAAACAAACCTTGCAAGAAGTACGGCTAAAAGGATTACGGCAACGACGGTAACAATAAGGATATTTCGTTTACGATTCTGAAGACACCTGTGTCTAGGCAAATCTTTAACAATTTTCTTAACCCCCTTAATCAAATTGCTAAAATAATCTCTGATTTTTTTCATAAAGATAATCCTGTTCCTAAGGCTACAGGGATTTTAAATAATAATCAAGTCCTATTTGACCGCAAAAATAACCGCGTTAGGAATATTTCTTCCCGGGCCTGCCTTATAACCACCGAACCATAATGCAGTTGAGCCTCCCCCATCAAGATTAAGGGCGGAAGTGCAACCTAATTTTTTAAAGATATAGGCAAGGTCAAGCATGTCAACACTCGAAGCAGTAACTAAATAAACCATATTTCCACGGATACCGATACCTCCTTTTGCTCCTTTTGCCTTTTGTTTGTCGGAAAGCGGAAACTCTCCCGCAATTACATTCCAGTTATCGACAAGTCCTGGACTATTCACGATACCTGCGGTCAAGCCACTGCTAAAAGAATTGGCATTTCTTAAGAAATGCATGCCGGACCCATCGTAATAAATAATTGAGCGGTCATTCCAAAAAAGGTTTCCTCCATTAATCCATCTTCCGAGCCGTGAATTGTAAACTGGAAAATCAAAGGAGTCTTTTTTAGAAACACACTCGGCATAGCCTTCCGGGCAAAAATAAGTTCCATGAATTCCAGCAAAACCGCTATTTCGAAATACAAAATCAGCTAGGGATAAAGTGGCGCAATTATCATTGCAATCTCCTTCGTTGGCGGTATCGGTTATCATCTTGGAGCCTGCCATATCAATAGTAACAAGACTTATGCCAAATGTTCCTCTTTCTGTTTCTACGCTTACTTGGGAATAGCCTGTACCGCTAGGTATATTAGTAAATGGAGCAGGTGTCGATTGAGGACTGGCTGATGATTTCGGAGAAGGACTGTTTGTCGGTTTAACGGTTGGTGATGAAGTTGGAGAAGGAGAAATGCTTGGACTGGGAGTTGCAGTTGGAGAAGGACTAATTTTAGGAGAAAACTTTTGAACAACCTTTTGTAAATTCTGCGGATTTATCAAAAAAACACCTGCAATAACTAGGGGAAGAAGAATAACCAATATTGCAACTGGAACAACTCCTTTTTCAGCTTTTGTATTTTTAAAAATCCCCAAGATAAAATTCCGGTCCATGTCCACAATAAACTATAACATCGTGAGGTAACTTAAGTAAACGCTTAATTGAACTTAAGAGTTTATTTTTATCGCTATATTTAAAGTCATATCTTCCGATACTTCCATCAGCAAAAAACAAATCACCAGCAAAAAGAAGTTTGTTTTTGGAAGAATAAAGACTAATACTTCCAGGAGTATGACCGGCAGTTTTAATTATCTTTAGTTTCTCTTGATCCAAGGTAATTTCATCTTTTAAAAATTCATTAGGAACTACCTTTAAATTATCATGAGAATTTCCAAAATAGTTAGCACTTTTATCTGCACGGGGGAGTAAAAAATTATCTTCTTTGTCTATTAAAAATGGAATATTGTAAGCAAGTTTTAGTTCCAATGAAGCCAAAACATGATCAAAGTGGCCGTGGGTAGCGATAATCATAATTGGTTTTAGATCATTTTCAAAAATTTTTCTTTCAATAAATTCTGCCTCATCTCCAGGATCAACTATCACGCA
>Ga0315282_10009468_pt1 | contig 15490 bp, 15 predicted proteins | sample YL17G07_20_MG_FD_203693 | JGI IMG/M metagenome (GOLD analysis project Ga0315282, IMG submission 203693) | Sediment microbial communities from Yellowstone Lake, YNP, Wyoming, USA - YL17G07_20 | ecosystem: Environmental > Aquatic > Freshwater > Lake > Sediment | place: USA: Wyoming | collected... | reverse complement strand
TACCGGTCTCGAATTCTTCAACCTCATGCTCACTTCATTTCCCTTTCATAAGACGCTGTCTTTAGCATATAAAGAAAAATGGGCCAGCTCTATTTTGGGTCGACGAGCTGTGAGGTTCACTTTGATCTTTCAAGGTTTCTCAGCTGCTCGGCGCGATATTCTTCCATTTCTTTGTGAATCTTCTCCAGAAAAGGGGCATAACATTCTTCGCAGAATCCGCTTGTCTCGCTGGTGTCGAGGAATGGCGCCTTATGTCCGTAAATGACTCCACAAATGCAGCATCGCTGGATCATGGTTCCTCCCTCTAGGCTCTCTCTTCAAGATACTCCTTGAGAGCGACGGCATTGTTACATGTTTCCTCTTTCGCTGCATAAACAAGGACGACGGACTGATCCTTTACCTTCTCCAAAATAGTTTCGATCAGCCTCTCATGATCCTTGAGTTCCTTGAAATAGCGCTTCCTGAACTCCAGCCATTTCTCAGTGTCATGCGAGAACCACCTTCTAAGCTCGTCGCTCGGGGCCAACTCTTTAAGCCACTCGTCAATCCTCGCCTCTTTTTTCTTTAGCCCTCGTGGCCAGAGGCGGTCGACGAGTATCCGGAGACCGTCTTCCTTTCTCGGAGGGTCGTAAGCCCTTCTTATCTTAATCATGACCTCGCTGCCTTTGCGTTCCTCATACGGCGACAGAAGCGAAGTTCCCCGCGCACAGCGCGAGGAGATTCATTTCATCGCGGGCGGAATATGGGTCACTCTATACAAATTGCCTTCACATCCAATGCCCTGTGAACCTTCCTTGAAACCTTTAAGACGAGGCTTCTCATAAGAATTCTCCACCCCATCTGTTTGACCTCAAGGACCAAAAGAATCCATCTTAATCTAATCGCCATACAAATCTTTCCTCTCTATGGGTGGAACCCCCCGTCTGAGGATCCCTCTCTACGAGTAATTCCTGGACCCACTGCTTGACTCTGCGAGTCGAGGCTTGAAACCAGGGACGAAACATCTCGATCGCGTTCGATCTCAACTTGCTCATAGAACGATCCGAGGTTGCCGATTTCTGTGTAGACCCTATTGGAGGGATCTTCTCCCTCCAGTACGGCAAAAAGTTCCGTAAGCATGCTCACTTGATAAAGTCTGCCAGTGAGGATGCTTCTTAACCTCTCTCCTACCATCGGAACCATGGTCATTCTCTTCTTTTCATCCTGTCCGAATTGTCGATCTGGACCTGTTTTCCAGGATCGTCTGATCAATGACCTCTCCACAGAGGATACATCTCCATCCCCAATAAGCTCCTTGAATGGCGTAAAATTTCTCATAATGCATGTGGCCACTACAGCGCGGACATTTCATCGCATCCTCCCTTCATGCTGGCCGGCCTATCCCTGGCCTAAAACTACCAGAGTCCCCTTTGAATCTTCGAGTCCATCTCATGGAAGTCAATCCTCAGACACCGATGAGATCCTCGTTTCCCGTAAGGGACCCTGGTTCCGCAAACCGGGCATTCGACGTAACGCGGCATCTTGTTCAGCATCATCTTTCGGTCTTGGCTAAAGTCTTCTTTTTTCAGCATCGATTCCATAACACTCCTCCTCAATGATCGGGTCAAATCAAACAACCGTCTTGCTCTCCTGAGCTCCGTCTCGACGATCACGGGCAAGTCGGCTGGATGCCCCGCGGGGAGAAAAGCCGACCCTGCAATCAAATGTACATTACCCGGAAGTCCCCCCTATGGGCGGGGAGCTTCACTCTCGAACATCTTCCGCAGGACAGCAAAAAGGTCATCAAAGTCGCTGCTCGCATAAGTCAGAAATCTGGGCCGCAGTTGATGAGCGAGCGCCACGGTCGCCGGCTCTTGGTCAGGGACAACGACGACCGTACGGATATCTCCCAGAATGCGGCGAAGAGGGGATACTTCTGAAAGCTTCTCTCGGCTGCTGGCAACGATGATCATAATCGTTTTCGGATCAATGGGCCGATGGAGTCTTTCCAAAAGCCCCTCAAGGGTTCGATAGACTTTGAGCGTCTTCTCTGGTATCAAACCCTCGATGCGTTGTCGGATGTCGTTTTGATCCGAGTTGGGAACATAGAGAATCACATTCATTCCTCGGCTCTCCTCGGGCTTTTTTCTGAGGTTCCTAAGCTGTAGTAAGATCAAAAACCGTACCACCAGGATTGAAAAATGAATTGTCTATCAGTTCTGGAGACTTAGTCGCTAATGGGGGAAGCTGATGTGCAAAAAATCTGTCTTGCCAGATTGGAATGAGTCCTGCTGGATGGGAATTTTTCTTGTCTCGTGGGATAAATCAGGTAATTCAGCCGGTGGGATGAAGATGGTACTTTTTCATAAGGGCATAGAGACGAGATCGGGATACACCCGAAAGCCGACAAGCTCTCTGAATATCGCCCTGGGTCAAAGACAACAAATCCTCCAAGTACTGCTGTTCGGCTTGAGCAATGGCAGATTCTCGGGCTTTCTGTATTCTCGGAAAGGCAATCGTTGAAGATTTGTCCTCCTTGGTCGCATCTTTGTCCGTTGTTCCGCCACCCACGGATGCCCTTGCCACAGTAACGCGGATCGTCGTGGGGAGGTGTTTTTGAAACAGCACGGGATCGTCCGGTGCCGCCGAAATCGCTCTCTCAAGAGTGTGGACGAGTTCTCGCACGTTTCCCGGCCAATTGTACTGCAATAGGACGTCAAAGACTTCAGGCGATACATTCTTCTCCGCGATCCCGTAATCCTCGCAGAGCTTGCTAACGTAATAACGAACCAATTCCTTGATATCTTCACGATGTGCCCTGAGCGGCGGCACCTCGAAACTGAAGGCCTTCAGTCGAAACAGGAGGTCCTCGCGAAACTCTCCTTGTTTAACCATTCCTTCGAGGTTCCTGTTCGTCGCGGCAATCAGTCTAAAGTTGCTCTGTATCTCCTGCTGTCGTCCGATGGGACGAAAACGACGTTCCTGAAGGACCCTCAAAAAGGAATTCTGGACGGGAAATGGGAGTTCAGCCACCTCATCGAGAAAAAGAGTACCTCCATCTGCCTGAAGGACCAGGCCGTCGCGTGCCTTGTCAGCTCCCGTGTAAGCTCCCTTCTCATGCCCGAAAAGAATGCTTTCAACGAGTGTCTCCGGAAGAGCGGGGCAGTCGACGACGACGAAGTTCTTCCCTGCCCTCCGACTGTTCTTATGGATGGCCAGTGCAAACAATTCCTTTCCTGTTCCCGTCTCCCCGGCGATGAGTACGTTGGCATCGCTCCCGGCGGCCTGAGCGACGAGGTCAAGACAGGCGTTCAGGGCCTGGCTGCTTCCCACGATGCCCTCCCGGATCAGATTGACCGTCCTCCCTTTCCCCTTCTCCTCCCGGTACTGGAGTGCGCGGCCAAGGACAAGCGTCATTGCCTGCATCGAACATGGCTTTTCAATGTAGTCCCAAGCACCGTTCTTGATAGCGAGCTCAGCGCCATCGGGATCCCCATATCCTGTGAGGATAATGACCTCTGGCACTGACCGCGTTTTCCTAATATCGGGTAGAATGTCCAATCCATTTCCATCCGGCATCTTTACGTCAAGAAAGACGACATCATAGGGCTGAGAGCGAGTCGCTTCGAGTCCCTCCTGGAGGGTAGAAATAGAAGAGGCATGGTGTCCCATCCTCTCCACGGCGTTGGAGAGGGTATCCCGAATCAACTGATCGTCGTCAATGATGAGTATATTGGCCATGATTGGACCTCGTTTCGCGTTATGAGTTTCGTGTCTGTGGTTGACCGGCAACTGCCCTGCAAGCCCCGCCCTTTGGGGCGGAGAGCTTTACTCTAATCTCCAACGCCAAATTCAAAACCCGGGATTGAAACTATCTCTTCAGTACTCTGCGTATGGCGGCTGAGACCTCCCTTACGCCGAACGGTTTCATCATCAGTTCCCGTATCCCGATCTCTCTGGCTTTGTCTCTGTTGATCGTCTCGCTGTACCCCGTAGAGAGAATGATCGGGAGGTCCGGCCGAATCTTTAACAGCTCCTCAGCAAGTTTCGAACCCGTTATCCCAGGCATCACTTCGTCCGTGATCACGAGATCGTAATATCCCGGTTGCTTACGGAATAGCTCCAGGGCCTCCAAACTTCTCGTTGTTCCAGAAACGCGATATCCCAGTCGCTCGAGCATGTCCTGCATGCTTTGAACTTGATATTCCTCGTCGTCAACGACAAGAATCGTCTCGTTTCCTATCGCGATGGGGCTCTCATCAGAAGAGTCCTTTACAGAGTCGGCCTTGACCCTTGGGAGATAGACCGTGAAGACGCTCCCCTTCCCCACCTCGCTGCTGACCCTCACAACTCCGCTATGGTTTTTCACGATTCCGTGGACCACGGCCAACCCCATCCCTGTCCCGCCCACGGGATCCTTCGTGGTGAAGAAAGGATCGAAGACCTTTTCCATGACATCGGGGGGTATCCCGGTCCCTGTATCACTGACGGTGAGTTGGACATAGGGTCCAACCTTTAAGCCCGGTTCCAGAAATACCATGGCCTCGTTAATTGCGATCTCCTCAAGGGTTACCCGGAGAAGCCCTCCCTTTTCCCGCATGGCATCGGCTGCGTTGCCGCACAGATTCATGAGAACCTGGTGAATCTGCGTTGGGTCCGAAGCCACCATAGAAGACTCGGCCTTGATCTCATCCTGTATCTCGATATGCTTGGGGAAGGAAGATTTGAGAAAGGCCAGGGCTTCTTTCACCACCGCGGCGATCTTGATGGGTTTCCGTTCCTGCTCCTTCATCCGGCTGAAGGTGGTGATCTGTTTGACCATTTCTTTACCCCGGTTGGCGGCATTGAGGACGATCTGGAGGGATTTGGCCACCGGGGTCTCCGAAGGCACATCGAAGAGGGCAAGTTCCGTGTTAATCACGATCGGCATCAAGATGTTGTTAAAATCATGCGCGATCCCTCCAGCCAAGGTTCCGAGGGCCTCCATTTTCTGCATCTGGCGGAGTCTCTCTTCTGCTCCCTTCAGCGCTTTTTCGGCCTTCTTCTGCTCAGTAATATCTCTGGCGGCCGCAAAGACTCCCTGGACCTGTCCGGCCTCGTTTTTGTAGATTGTCGCGTTGTACAACACATCGGTGATTGCACCCGACATGTGCCGAATGGCAAGGGGATAGTCACGGACAGACCCCTTGGAGAATACTGTCTCGTATCCTACTCGGGCTTTTTCAGGTTCGGTAAAGTAAGTCGAGAAGTCGCTACCGATGAGGTTCTCTCGTGAGACGCCCGTCACAAGCTCCGTGGCCCTGTTCACATCCGTGACCTTTCCATCCGCACTGATCGTTACGAGAGGATCGAGGCTTGCTTCGATGAGACTGCGGGCATAAAGGGAAGAGGTCTTTAGTGCCCCCTCCGCTTGCATTCGCTCGGTAACATCGATACCCATCTCGAGGATGACGGCAGAACCGTCCGTGTCGGTAAAGGGGAAATCGAAGACATGGTAACTGCGGCCGTCCGGGCCGGTCCAGTCCCACTTGTGGGGGGCTTGGGTCTTCAAGGGTGTATAGCTTTCGCAAGGTTCACAGGGCTCGCTTCGGCCAAACAGATATTCAAAGCAGCGCCGTCCGTGGGACTCGCCAAACCGTTCCCGGAAGAAGCGGTTGGCAAAGCGTATGTGATAATCCGGGGTCAACAGAACCAGGTAAGCTGGAAGAATCTCCATTACATCATTGAACCGCCGCCGTTCTGCTTCCACAGTGTCTTGGGCTCGCTTGCGTGCGGTCACGTCCTCCGATGAAAAGACAAGAAACTCTACCTCACCCCTATCGTCCAATATCGGGGTCAGGGTCCAGTCCCAATAAGACGTCCCCCACTCGGGATGATCTGGAAAGATGAACGGTCTTGCTACGGCTTGGCACGGTTCTCTTGTCTCCACCACTTGTTCAAATTGCTTTTTTGCGCCAGAGGGATAGAATTTAAAATAATTATGGCCTAGAAACTCTGACACTTCACGCTGGCAGGCTTTGGCATAGGCGTCGTTCACCCTGACGTAATTGAAATTCCTATCGAGAAACACCAGAGGAGTCACTGTAGATGAGAAGAAGGCTTCCAGAATCTTTGATTGCTCTTTTAATTTCTGGTAGGCTGTCGAAAGCTCTGCAGTACGCTCCTGAACTCGGATTTCTAACTCATCACGAGATTTGCGGAGCGCCTCGATAAGTCTCATATGTTCCATTTTAACAGCCACCTGATCAGCCACTGTCTTCATCAATGCCAGTTCATCTTGGGTGAATCCAAGTTTTGACTGGGTGCCAAATGAGAGAGTTCCGATCACGCGTCCTGCAGAGAGAAGGGGATGGCAAGCATAGGCTTTTATTCCAAAGGACTTTACAAGTTCAGTTCGAGGATCTGGTGTCGTAGGAATGTTTTCGCAGACGATTCGGGAAGCATCGCGTGCAGCACATCCACAAACGGCAACGCCATATTCGAGCCATTCGATCTCCTTAGCAGTCTCCTCAGGAATTCCAGAGTAGGCATTGAGATGCAAACACTCCTTTCCTTCATCAACCAGATAGTTGAAGAAGACATGGCAATCGAGATGAGCCATCACTTTCTGACAAAGCTCATTCAAAATCTCCTGGGGTTTATCCGTAGCCAGCAACCGGCTTGCCGTTTCTGAGAGAAGCTCAAATCTTTCCCTAGCCTTCTTCAAGGCCTCTTCTGATTGCATTTGCCCGGTGATGTCCTGGATGACCACGGCGCTTCCAACGATATCGTTGTCGGCGTTGCGAAGAGGAGCCCCGCTGTTCATGACGAATCTCCGTGTACCGTCGAACCGTTCGATCTCCATCAACTGACCGATAACGGTCTCTCCCTTCTGAACCGCGCGGGCAGAGGCCCATTCATCCGGCTGGACCGGCTTTCCCGTGTCAGCCCACCAAGCCTTGTAAGCGGCATAATCGCTGACGGTCCTTGCCGTTGGTCGCGGGTCACCCCAGATTGTCTCGAATGTGGAGTTGCACTGAATCATCCCGCCTTGGGCGTCGAGGATGGACACGCCCACGGACAGAGCTTCCATGACAGTTTCGAGACGATTCTTCTCTTGTACAGCTTTGGTGCGCGCCGCTTCGAGCGCTTGCTCGGCACGCTTCCGCTCCGTGATGTCTCGCCCGTAGATTCGAATTCGGTCTTGCTCGTGGGCAAAACTGAAAAATTGCTCAAACCAAACGCCGTTGGTATGGATTTCCCGAACATAAAAAGTCTTCTCTTTGTCTTTGGAGAGCGAGCCAATGGTCTTCAGATCGGCAAGCCACTCGTGCCGATAGCCCATTTCTTGAAGGTCCGGAAACAATTTTTGGGCTGCTGGATTGAGATAGTGGATACAGCCGTCAAAACTCACTTCGACGACAGGGTTTGGGTTTAACTCAGGGAAAGAAGCAAGGTGGGCAAGTTTCTTTTCTACCTCTTTTCTCTCAGTCGTCACCTGGAAATAAACAGAAATTCCTTCCTTGAAGGGAAAAACTCGAACTTCGTACCAGCCCGCGAAGGGTTTTAAATCGAAGTGGACTTCAAATGTCATTGGCTTTTTGTCCCGGATGGCCTCAGCGTAATTTCGCTCAAAGATGGAGCCCTTGGCTTCTGGGAATGCGTCGGACAGCTTCCGACCGAGCACCTGGGCTCTGGGACGACCTAAGAGACGTTCGGCGGCGCTATTGTAATACGTCACAACCATTTGGTTATCCAACGAGAAAAAGCCGTCACTGATGCTTTCAAGGATGTTCACCATACGCTCATTCGATTCCAAGAGCCGCCTTTCAACCTCGTCTCGCTCTATGTGACCACCTAACCTTTCACTGCCTTGGGGATTCGACCTGCCTGTGGCTTCGCTTTCATCGGTGCGATTCCCGCGAAGCCTTTTTTCAGCTTTTTCGAGACGGGTCTTATGTTTTTTGATATCCCCCGTGAGTCCCTTCTTAGGCTTTACCGTTCTTTTCATGGTAACACCCTCGTCCGCAGGTTGGTGTCAGGCATTAGCAACATTATGCTTTCCCTTTTGTTTCCTTTGAAGACTCCCAAACCTCATCGTTCAATCTGAGCGAATCTACTTGAATGCCTCCTGAAGACTTCAAGTACCCTGCGCATAATTTGTATTATAGCATGGTTTTCTGGTCTTACTCCCAATAGAACAATAATCAATACTCGTCTTGATGTCATCCATGCTCTCAATGAAAGTGGATGAGTCCAATCAATTGTCTTTTATGTTTCAGGGTGTTATAAAATGGCTAACTTTGAGGACAACCATGACGGTCATCCAGATCAATGTCCCCTACCCCATGCTTCTTCACCGGACCGACTTCGCTGTGAAGAACCGAATCAATCCGGAGATCTACTTCAGCGGTGACGACCTTGATCAGTATCGTGATGGCGACATTCAACGGCTCTCCGAAACTCTTCACCAGCACCAATTGGAAATCACCTTCCACGCACCCTTTATGGACCTAAGCCCTGGGGGGGTCGACCAAAGAGTCAAAGAGATCACCCTGGACCGATTCTCGAAAGTCATCGAGTTGGCCCGTTTCTTCAAACCGAAGTCGATCGTTTTTCATCCTGGCTATGAAAAATGGAAATTCGATGGAAACGTGAAGATGTGGCTTGACAGCAGTCTCCAGACTTGGGGTCCATTGGTTGAAGTTGCAGAAAAACAGGGACAGATGCTTGCCATTGAAAACGTTTTCGAGGAGACACCCGATACCCTTTTGTTGCTCTTAAGGTCATTGGAATCACCCTATTTCCGATTTTGTTTCGACACAGGTCACCACAACGTCTTTAGCAAGGTTCCTCTTTCCGTGTGGCTTGAGGCTTTAGGAAAATATCTTGCGGAGGTTCACCTTCACGACAACCACCGGGAAGCCGATGAACACCTTCCTGTGGGCGAAGGAGAATTCGATTTCAACCAATTCTTTGCTCTGCTCTCAGAGCAGAGGCTTTCTTCCATCTACACCCTTGAGCCGCATGACGAGGAACATCTATGGAGAGGGCTGGAGGCAGTCAGGAAATACATAGAGTAAAGCACCAAGTACCAAACACCAAATAACAAATAAATCCCAATGACCAAGGGTCGGGTGACCTCTTGATTGTCGACTTCACCTACTTCTCTTCAACAGGGGCATGTTTCAGGGGCCGAAGATCTCCGATAGAAATCATCAGGCCGAGTAGATATATGAAAATCAAATCCAAACATTTTCGATGGTTGAAAAACTGAAGGTTTATAGCAGATATAGGGCTACCCGAAGAGGGAGGATTTGCTTGGCCTTCGGCGCTTTCACCTGCAAAGCATTGGATCTATATAGCATCGGGAGGTGATGATTTCCGATGAAAAGAGAGTATAACGATGAGTTGAGCCACCAGTGTAACGAGTCGGCTCCAACGCCTGGTTGGGTCTTGCTCCTCGTTTTTCATTAGTTTTGTGGTCTCTGCTCAGATATGTGCTTTTCCCAAAATTTAATGGCGTATTGTATCCATCCTTCGGCATCGGTACCCACACCAAGTCCAAAGCCATGACCGGCATTCCTATACCTGCGGTACTCGACTTCTACTCCAGCATTTCTTAAATTTTCAACACGTCTTTCCACACTTGATACATTCGCTATCGAATCATTCGCACTTACCGTAATAAAAGTCGGTGGGAAATCGCTTGAGTAGCTTGATTGACCGGTATAGGCAATGACTACAGTAGCCGGTTTAGGAAGATTGCCACCTCCATAACGAGTAACTCCGCTTAAAGCGATATTACCTACCATCCTGGCCCCGGCAGACCCTCCCCATAATGAATAACCCTGCGTGCTCACTCCAAGCGTTTCCGCATTACTGAAAACATAAGCTATTGCCGCCGCCAGGTCTTCAGTGGCTTTTTGCTCGCTAATGCGATACCTTATAACGAAAGCGTTCAGCCCTTTTTTACTTATCGCCCAGCCGAGCGGAAAACCTTCATGCAGGGAACCGACGTATGAAAAGCCCCCTCCCGGACAAACAATGGCAAACGGTGCTCCGGGTCTTCCTCTATAGAAAAAGAGACCGGTAGAGTTTTTGGCTGAGTCCTCTTTCTTTTGCCTTTCGGTATAGAGAACGTAGAATATGGTTTTGCCGGCATTGACTTCGTCAATCATGTGGTTAAGTGTGCCCACTACGATGTCCGGGTTCACCCGGCTGTGGTAGGGCATAAGCGAACCAACCTGATTCAACCGCGTGTCATAGTAATCGGTGTTATCATCCCAGGGCAATATAAGCTCACCAAACCCTTTAAACGCCGGATGGTTCACGATGTCGCGGACGTAATCATTGGTTGTTAGATGGCCCTTCTTCGTTTGATCTTCCATATTCCCGTTTCCTGCTTCATGTATGATTTCCTGGTCGGCGGCCTTTCCGCTGGCGGGAAGAAGGGCGCCTCCGCCCATGACGCCGACCAACAGAGCCAATTTCTTCAGGAATTCCCTTCGTTGGATCATGTTTTCCTCTAATACTTAAGAATCCGGACGTTCAATTCGGGGTCATTCATCCCTAGTAACTGATAGACTTTGTTGGCCACTTCCTTCGACGAATACCGTGTTTGTCTGCATCCGGGTCGGACGAAGGAAAGTTCCATTTTTTTATTTGATAAGCTCAATCGTCACTTTTACAGAACCGGGCACATTAAGAGCTTTTGTGCCACTGTCTATCTTTCCGAGGATAACAAGTCCGCTTGAGTACCCAAAATCTCTATAGAATATCGCCAAATTTCCCCAGGGAGCGTAATAAGTGATATCTCCAACAGAAGGATCACTGCCCGAAGGCGCGCTCTCTGCAGATAATCTTTTTGGCAGATCACTGATTTTTTCCGTTCCCGCATAATCCTTTAATGTCAAGGTTAACGGTAGCAGGGATATAAAATCCCTTGTCGTTGCGCTGTCAATCAAAGTCGCCGTAAGTACCGTATCTCCGACTTTTAGCCTTATCTTCATACTGTCTCCCTGCGCCTCCGAAATGGTTACCATGCTAAACACTGAGACAAGAATTCCTGCCAGAATTACAGCGAGTTTCTTGTTCATGAGGTAACTCCTCTTGTACTTGAATTTAAAAATATTATACCCCAATCCATGCAATGCTAGCTAGATCAATCCTGCCTAATTCTTGACGAATCATCCGAAAGCCCCGAAGCTGAACATAGCTTGCCAGAAGAGGTCTCTCATTCTGAAAGGAATTTGTTGTAGATTTGATAGTCAAATGATAACATTGAGGAAAATTGATCCAAGGAGGTGTACCATGAAAGTCTTTCAAGGTATCCATTGTTGGCTGGAGTATCACAAGCTTCATTCAAAAAAAACACCCTCAAGACCTATCAGTCCATACTTTCCAAACTGACTCTTCAATTTGGCGAAAGAGAACTCAATTCCCTGACTCCCGAAGAAGCCCTGTCTTTCCTCACCAGCATCAATCAAGGAACAAAACAACTAACCAAACGTACCCGGTATTCCCAACTGACTTCCTTCTTCAACTTCATCACCCAAAACCTTGATCCCAATTTCCGGAATCCATGCGATACTCCCATGCTGAAGAAGTTCTATCGGTCCCCTGGACTCATTCGCTGGAACATTCTCGAAAAGGAAGTGGTAGATGAAGTCATCTTTCGCACAATCAAGCCCAGAAATCGCTTGATTCTTGAACTGATGGCCCTGGGCGGAATGAGGATCAGCGAGGTACTACAATTAACCCCCTGTGATATCGAAGACCGGAGGCTAACCCTCAGGAGTCCCAAGAGTGTTAAGGAGCGTGAGATTGTCTTTATCCCCCAGAAGGTTGCCGACCGGCTCCGAGAGTACATTGCTTCCAAAAGGATTGAGGTAGATCAAAGGGTCTTTCCAATTTCTTACACCGCAGGCAGGAGAGTTGTGAACAAAGCGGGGAAGGTGGTTGGAATCCATTTGCGGCCTCATGATCTAAGGAGACATGCAGCGACTTACGCTTCTCGTTCAGGGGTTCCTATTGAAATTGTCAGCAAGGTGATTCTAAGACATGCAAACCTTTCGACCACGCAGCGGTATCTTGGGACGGTGAGCGACGTTGAAGCGATGAGATGGATTGACAATCTGTATGGTTAGTGAATTGAAAGGGGTGAGGACTGCAAACCCCTCACCCCTTTTGGGCCAGAAATTGCACAATAGCATGTTCAAACCGTAAATTTTCGAGCTTCTTAAAAAGACCTATCGATAGCAGAAATTGAGCGTTCTAAGATGTCGTAACTCACAGTCATAAATACGGCAACGTCGCGTCCAATACCTCAACAGCAACACTTTCAGCAATTGCAGAATGGAAGAGAATCTTGCATGTTATGCAAAAAAGAATTCTATTTTGAAATGAACCTTCACTCACTCAACGATTTTCTAGAAAATTTTCCCATGCATTTTAAAATAGCCTTGGACACTTTCTCCCTAATGTGATATCGATATACTAAATTGATCTGGACATACACTGGAAAAGAGAATTTATCATCTCCCCGAGGGAATTAAGTGGACCGTGTAGCAAAAAATGAGACCCTTCAGATCGATCGACTTAAATTAGGACCCTACGAAACGAACAGCTACATACTGACCTGTCCCATAACTGGGGACAGTCTGCTGGTGGACGCTCCTGCAGAAACCTCCGAAATTTTGAGGGCGCTGAAAGACACTCATCCTAGATACATACTCATTACTCATAACCATATGGATCATATTGGTGCACTGTCTGAGCTAAAGTTCAAGCTCAGGGTTCCCATTGGCGTCCATCGCCTAGACGCAAAGGGTCTGCCTCTACAAGCAAACATGATACTTGAAGACGGTGGCAAGGTGGACTGTGGATATATGAGTGTGAAAATCCTTCATACGCCAGGTCACACCCCTGGCAGTCTTTCTTTTTTAATAGGCAGATATCTTATTGCAGGTGACACCATCTTTCCTGGAGGTCCAGGGAAGACAAGGTCACCAGCTGATCTAAAGCTAATCATTGAATCCATATCCAGTAAGATCTTTGTCCTGCCTGATGATACTGCGATATACCCTGGTCACGGCGATTCCACCCTATTGAGAAAAGAAAAAGAAGAGTTTGCTATCTTTTCCTCTCGCTCACATGATCCAAACCTGTTCGGGGATGTGCTTTGGCTTTCATCCTAACCATTTGCTGAATGGCCTACCATAATATCTCAACCCGGTGGAAGCCTTCTGCCAGCTCATACTCTTCTCCGTGTGCTATTGAGCTATGTCTTTCCCTCAGCCGTTCTTCCAGCTCCTGGAGCGGGATGTGCCCCACCTGACTCTTATGACACCGCAGTGCGCTCAGCTTCACATCAAAGGTTTCGGTGATATCGGAACGGTAATTGACATCCTCAGTTCCCCAGAGCAATACTTCTTTGACCTTATGAGGATCAAGCCCTTCCTTCGTCAAATCCGGGTAGGAAAAGATATCCCGGGCATAGGGGAAGATAGCGTCCAAGGTAACTTGTCCGGTCATTCTATGATCCCGGTGCCAAATATAGCGTCGGTAAGGGTCAGCAGTGACAACGGTCTCAGGCCGATACATCCTGATGAGGCGGACGATCTCCTTACGGAACTCAGGGGTATCTTCCAAGCCCTGGTCGGCATGGCGGAGGAAAATGACCTCCCTCACGCCCAGCAAGTTGGCTGCAGCGATTTGTTCCTCCTCCCGAGTTTTGGCTAGGTCTTCGGGCTTTACGCGGGCATCATTCGTGCCTTTGTCGCCATTGGTGCACACCACATAAACGATCTCCTTCCCTTGACTGACCCAGCGAACAACAGTTCCGGCAACTCCATATTCTGCATCATCTGGATGAGGAGTAACCACCATCACCTGAACTATCTTCTTTTTCATGGGTCGATCTCCTTTGTGTGAAATTCCGAAAATTGTATAATATCAAAACGATTGTTACAATTACTCTCGGATATTTCGAAAATGAGGAATCCCACTTATACCATTCGAAATTATCATTCTAAGGATTTTGAGAAATTAGTCCAACTGGTGACGGAAGTTCAGGAATTAGGGCAACCCTCCTGCTCAATTTCCCTATTAGACTTATTTGAAAGCCTGAGTCAATCCGACCCTTCTTCTAAGGATAACCTGTTTATCGCGGAGAGGTCAGGAGAAATTGCTGGCTATGCAGAGGTGAAGCCGGAGTTTGACATCGGGCGGGCTGTCTTGAGATGGCTGGTCCATCCTCGCCATCATCGCAGAGGAGAGTTAACCGTAAGGCTCGTCGATCGCGCTGTGGACCGTACGAGAGAGTTGGGTATCATGACCCTCCATGCAAACATCCCTCAAGATAGCTTCACGGCTAAAAGGTTTCTCACCCGTATGGGTTTTACATTCGTCCGCCGGTTTCTAGAACTTAGGTTGGATCTTGCCGAGATGGTTTTGCCCGAAATCAATAAGATTGCCTCTCAATGTCGCTCCTTACAGCCCAGCGAAGAAGGAAGGTTGACGGAACTTCAAAACCGTTCCTTCGCTGCCACTTGGGGGTTCAATCCCAACACGATCGAAGAGATCATCTATCGAATCAATCTTCCGAACTCCTATCCGGACGACATTTTTTTGATCTTCGATTCAGATAAACCCGTTGGTTATTGTTGGACGAGGATTGAGGTTTGGAAGAAGAAAGCCCCGGGCGAAGGGACTGGCCGAATCTATATGTTGGGCGTGGATCCAGATTACCGAGGGAGAGGCTTGGGCAGGCAACTTCTACTTGTCGGGCTCTCCTATTTGAGGAGCAAGAGTCTTCGAGTTGTTGTGTTGACGGTGGATAGTGAGAATAAAGCAGCCCGTTTTCTTTACAAGTCGGTTGGATTTGAGCTGTGGAAAAGCAGCCTGTGGTACGAAAAGAGACTGGATTGAACCTGTACGGTTTGTCTGTCGATGAGTCTTGTCAAACCCGGAACTTTTCTGCTCCTTTGCATGCCTTAGTAGAGAAATCCCATAGAGCGCTACGATATTCTTCAAGGATGGCTTCGGAGATATTTGACCAGCTGTACCTAGCTACGGACGCCCGAACCGAGTGAACAAAATCTGGTTTCCCATTTGGCCTTGAAAGCAGTAGTGATATCTTATTCGCAAGACTACCGGGATCATTGTCTGTCACGACATATCCTGTCTCACCATACCGGATGACACTTTCCGCACATCCAACCTTCGTGGCTACGACGGGTGTCCCGCAGGCGAGGGATTCCAAAACCACCAGCCCAAAGCTTTCATAATAAGATGGGACCACACACAAATCGGCAGCACTGTAAAAGAACGGTAACGTCTCCTGCTTTACCGAGCCGAGAAAAATGACTGACTCGTCGATCCTTAAGGTACGTGAAAGGTTCTTTAACCTTTGCATTTCTGCCTGGCTATGATCGTCGCCGCCGATCACAACAAGCTTGATTCCCTGCTTCCCTTCCAAATGGGCCATGGCCTTTAACATGTTGTCTATGCCCTTAAGCGGAATAATCCT
>Ga0315282_10009467_pt1 | contig 15490 bp, 12 predicted proteins | sample YL17G07_20_MG_FD_203693 | JGI IMG/M metagenome (GOLD analysis project Ga0315282, IMG submission 203693) | Sediment microbial communities from Yellowstone Lake, YNP, Wyoming, USA - YL17G07_20 | ecosystem: Environmental > Aquatic > Freshwater > Lake > Sediment | place: USA: Wyoming | collected... | reverse complement strand
GATGTTGGGCGCGACGCAGCAGCACGTTGCCGGACGCCGGCCCTTCCACCCGGCAGCGGAAGCGGCCGGAGTGGCTGAGGAAGATGACGGTGCGGCCATCCTCCGCGCATCGGCCCAGCAGCGACGGCGTGATGAGGCTGTCGCCGAAGCAGACGACCGCGCCCAGGTGATGCAGCGGCACGCGCAGGCGCGTCTCCCGCTCCACCTCCACGCGTACGGTGTCATGGTCGAGGTGGAGATAGGCGCCCTCCGTGGTGATGTAGAGCGTATTCAGGAGTTGGTGCATGGCGGCTCTCCCATGTCGGCATCGTTGTCAGCGAAGAGGTCGCGCCCCAGCGCGGCGATGCGCTCGGGCTCGCCGGTGGCGCGCGGCAGGCACGACTCACGCAGGGAGCAGTGGCGACAGCGTTCGTCGTTAGCAGGCGGCGGGACGATGCGCTGAGCCAGCATCTCGCGCACGGCCCCGGCCGTATCCCGCACCTGGGCGCGCAGGACCTTGTCGAAGACGATCTCCCGGCGCCGGCGAGAGGCGTGGTAGTAGATTGCCCCGCGGGGCACGCGCTTGCCGGTCATCTCCTCCAGGCACATGGCCTGGGCGCAGAGCTGGATGGGCGCGTGGGGCTCGTCCCGGCGGCGACCGACCTTGTACTCGACCGGGTACGGGATGTCGCCGTGGTACTCGACCACATCGGACTTGCCGATGAGTCCGAGCCTGCTGGACCACAGCGGCAGCGCGCGCTCAATGCGCATGCCGGCTTCGACCTGCACGTCGCCGTCGTGCACGCGCTCGTGCAGCAGCTCTCCCTTGAGCGTGTAGATGTTCTCATCGAACGTCTGCTCGAGGTGGATGAGCGCGCATCGGCGCGGGCAGTAGCTGTAGTGCGACAGCGCCGAGATGGGGATGGGCTCCGACGGCGGCCCATCGCGAGCAAACACCGGATCGTCGTTCATGTCTGGCATGATGGTCACTCCTGCGCGGGTCAGCGCAGCAACTCCGTGTCCTCATACACCTCGACGCCGGCCGGAGCACGGCCGCGGTGCACGACGATCTGGTAGTCGGAGAAGCGTCGCGGCGGCTTGGAGGCGTCGCCGGAGCGACCGACCTCTACCACCTTGCCCAGATCGAGCAGCTCGTGCGCGGGGGCGCAGCCGAGGACAGCCTGGCGCTGGCGCTGCTCGGGGTCCGTGTCCGTGCCGACGTGTCTGAAGGCGATGAGCTTGCGGCAGGACATCACGCCCTTGCTGGCCGAGCGGTCGTGATCGTACATGCCGAGCAGCGCCTCCCAGAACAGCCGCAGGTCGGCGTCCGAGAAGCCCGTCCCCTTGGCGAGGTGGGCGCTGATAAACCCTTTGGCGCAGTAGAACCCGTAGGGGATCAGCGCCTTCCGGCCCATGGTGCGGAGCTTATCCTCCGGCTGTTCTGCCTCCCATTTGGCGTAGTCCTCACTCGACTTGGCCTTGATATTGTCAGCGACCGCCATCCGGGTGATAGACACGTCCATAGGCAGCACCGGATCGAGCGACCGGGCAAAGGAGAACTGGACAGGGCCGCGCACCTGCCCGGCGTTAGGGCCGGTGCTCATCACCGCGCCGAAGGTGCGGACATCGTAAAAGCTCTGGCACATCCATTCTGAAGCGGCGCGCACTTTTCCCTTCGTGGCTTTGGCATCGGGGTCATAGCCGCCCTCGCTGTTCTCGTGGCTCTGGGTGATTTTCGTGTTGAGGTTCGTCGCGTGCTCCACGAAGATGGCGTAGGGCATGGTATTGCCCTTCGCCACCTGGACGTAATTGCGGACGCGGCGCTTCAGGGCGACGTCGGACACCAGGCCGTGCATGTCCTCGGGGTCAATGCGAGGGGCGTTACCCGCGTCGGGGTCGCCGTTCGGGTTGCCGTTCTCGCAGTCGAAGAGATACAGGAACTCCCAGCGATTCGCGATAGCGTTGGACATCGGTCTAGTCCTCCTTGGTCTCTGTGTTCTGATCGTCTACTTTCGGCTTGCCCTTGCGGTCGGCGGCCATCTGCTGATAGTAGCCGAGGGCGAACAGGCTCTGCTCCTCCAGGGTCAATGCAGTCGGCGGCTTGTTCTCGATGCGCGCCCAGATGTCGGCGAGTCTGCTCTCGAACCAATGGGCAAGGCCCGCGTCGAGCTTGTTCAGGTGGAAGGTGCTGAGCCGCGACAGCCGGCCCAGGATGAGGCCGGGGGTGGCGCTGGCGGCGGCGTAGTAGCGCTGCACCACGCCCGCGCCAACGTCGCCCTGAGCGGCGCGCTGGACAGCCGCGTAGACGGCCATGAGGCGGCCGCAGTGATAGGCGGGATCGGGATGATCCTCGTTGAGGTAAGGCATGAGGTATGACTCTCCTTTCTTGCGAAGGTGATAGGCTTTAATCAGGCCCATGCGGGCATAGAGGGCTGAGATGGCAGCGCCGGCCCCGCCCCGCTCTGCGGCCTGCTCGAGCTCGCCGGTCTGGTGGAAACGAGCGTTGAGCGTGACCACCCGCGCGAGGGCGGAGAAGGGAATCGGCAGGTCCTTGTTCAGCGCCGCGCGCCACAGGTGAGTGCGCTCCGCTCCGATCCGCTTGACCCAGTCGCCGTAGGCCTGGCCCTGTTTTCTCTCCGGTAAGAGCGCAGTGATGACGCGCTCCAGGCCGGGATCTTTGGCAGGGGCGTCCCCGTTTAGGTTGGTGATCTGCAGATCGCGGAACCAGGCGGAGACGCTCTCCACCAAGTCCTCGAACTGCCCCTCCATCCAGTCGCGGACCATGATGCGGCCGGACATGCCGGAGAGCGTGAGCGCGTAGTAGCGGTTGCCGGCGAGGTCGGCGCGTTCGCCGGTGCGGATAGACTGGATGAGTTTCTCCGCACGAACCTGCGCGGTCAGTTCCTGCTGTTCATCGGTGGGCTGAAGCCAGGCGAGCGGGTCATCTTCACGCGGAATGTCCCTGGCGAACCAGTGGACGACTGGGACACCGGCGAGAGACCGTGAGCGGTTCGCTACGAGGTCATTGAGAGCGGCGCTATAGGCGGCGGCGGCCTCCTCGGACACTGCCGCATTCGCCGATGCCTCCAGACCATACGACCGGAAGGCCGCTTTGTCGAAGGAGATCAGGGCATCGCCGCTGGGCTGTCCACCCAGCCCCCTGATCTTGGGTTGCCTCAGCAGCGGCGGCCGGAGATCGCCGGTGGCAAGACACCGCATCACGTCCTTCGACTGCTTCCCGGCAGTGAGTCCTGCCCGGAACGCGCACCACCACTCGTGCCAAGCGTCGGATTTCAGCGGGAAAGTGCCTGCAACATTCACGGTGGTGCTATCAGTGGGCTTCGCCTTCTGCGCCTTGAATGCGGCGCAGATCTTCGCAAGGCTCTCTTCGTCTTGGAGCAGTCGGTACGCGGCGCCGATCTCCGGCATGGTTGTGGACGCCTCCCGCAGGAGTCTGACGAAGTAGCGGTGCTTGCTCTGCGTCTTTGCGTCCCCAGGCTCGAGGCCGTACAGAGCCACCACGTGGGCCCTCTCGATGAGGAAATGCGACCGCCTTTCGCCCTTGTCGCCTGCGGCGACAACGAATGACGGGAGGTCGGGGCACTTGGCGAACGCCAGGCCCGGGTTGCGCCGCTGACTGGTGTCCCCAAGCTCGACGAGCTCAAGGAACCGACCGTCGCTGTCGCATACGATCGCCCAGCGAACGGATTTGCGGGCAAACCCAGGCTTCGGGGCAAGGTCATGATGGTCGTAGGCGTACTTCACCAGGAGGTTGAGCATTACCGCGCCTCCCCTACGCCCTTGAGCACGGCCCTGTCACCGTAGTCAGGGACATGCATGACGCCGGCCACCACCGCGCCGTGGAAGACGCTCACCGCCGGGGCGTCCTCGCTCCCTCCTGGGCGGGAGAGGTCGAAGACATCGTAGAGCATCAGGCCCAGGTCGAGGTCGAACACGATGGGTCCTGGTTGTGGCTGCTCTTGCTCGACCAGGCGGAAGTAGGCGGGGAACTCGCGGCAGCCCAGGTACGGCTGGTAGATGCACTGGCCGCGCTGTGCGCGGCGGCGGAACTGGGCCTCGAACGCGGGCAGGTTGTCCGCGTGCTCCGGCCAGGGCTGAACGACCGCGTGCAACCGGTACTTCACGTCCTTCAGCGCCATGGTCTGCCGCTGAGTGCGGCCGGTCGCCTCGTCGTCGCTGTCGGCCCACAGGGGCTGTGGCTCGGCCTTCCCGCTCCTCCATCGGCCAATGGTCCGATCCGACGGAACCTTACCTTTGACCTCGTTGCGCCGCAGCGCGATGTAGCGCGGCTCCGAGAGCACCTCGATCTGCGTCACCTGCCAGCGGAACTGCGGCTTCCAGTAGATCGCTTCGTACACCGCTCGTGCTGCCGACGGCGTTATCACGGGGTAGCTGAAGCGTTCGACCTTCATCTCCGGGCGAGTGAAACACGCCAGCTCGCCCCACACCTCGAGTGTCTGAACTGATGGGTTCATCGCGCCTCCTCTCTGCGCGGCAATCGTTAGTCCACGGAGCAATGGTACTGCGATGATCTCTAACATCACCTCCTCTCAACTGCCGGGATCACAGCAGCCAGACCGGTGGCGCGTCCGGCGGGATTAAGCCCAGGCTCTGGTCGTAGACGTCAGGGCGAAGGCAGATGAACCAGTCATCGCGAGGGCCGCGCCGCCTTGCGCGCACGGACTCCAGCACCTCCCAGATGTGGTCAGTCTCCTTCGGACGGAAGACGCTGACCGTGTGCGGCCGAGCATGGCGAATCCAGGCTGCGCTCAGCCCATGGGCGCGAGCCTCGGCGACGAGTTCCGCGAAGGCCGGCGGATCGTAGGGAACGAGCACGTTGATCGAGTCTTGCTCGATCAGCCGGTAAATGCCGGCCACCTTCGCGAAGTCCTGCCCTTTGATGGCTTTCCAAAGTTCAGGGCACTTCTGCTCGGGCCGGGCCATCGCATAGAGCAGGCGGTAGTACTCGGCGAACATCCCCGGGTCGTCAATGTCCATGCGCTTTGGCCCGCGTTGGTTCAGCATCACGCGCGTCACACTGGTCGCCTGCCCGTAGGCCCCGCTGGGAAGAGAGGGATCCTCCGGAACGAACACCCGCACCTCTCCCTTCTCAGCCAGGCGCCCACTGCGGTTGCACCTGCCGGCGGCCTGGGCGATGGACTCCAGGGGCCCGAGCGCGCGGTAGACCACGGGGAAGTCTAGATCCACGCCCGCCTCGACGCACTGCGTGGAGACCAGTCGGCAGGTCTCGCCCCGCCGGGCAAGTCGGCCCCGCACGAGCTCGAGGACGGCGCTTCGGTGGGCCGGGCACATCGCGGTGGAGAGATGGAAGCAATCGCCATCCACTCGTTGTGAGAGGAGTGCGTGCAGTTCTCGCGCGTGTCGCTTGACGTTCACGATGCACAACGCTTGAGGGAGGCCGGAAAGCTCGCCGGCGATCTCCGTCCAGGGTGCCGGGCGGTCGAGATCCGGCCACCTCACGTGCGTCCGCCGGGCGCGCTCGAAGAGACCGCGCTCGGCAGGCACGATCTCCTGTGGCTGCCACCCACTGTCACCGAGTCTGCGCACGTGCTGGTCGAGATCCGCAAACGCCGGCTGCGTGGCGGTCGAGAAGACCACCGTTGTCCCATAGCGCTCGGCCAGCCATGACAGCGTGGCCAGCGTCGGAATCGCAAGGTGGTCCGGGAGCGTCTGCACCTCGTCGAACAGGATCACGCTGCCGGCCAGGCGGTGGAGCTTGCGGCAGGCGGAAGGGCGGTTCGAGAACAGCGACTCCAACATCTGCACACTGGTGGTGATGACGACCGGAGCGTCCCAGTTGTCCGCGCCTCCGCGTGCCAGCCGGTGCTCCTCGCTGTCACCGTCGAGATCGCTCCCCGCTCCCTGCGCTGGCTCGCGGCGAGTGCCGGAAAGGCTGTGCTGCTCGCGCACATAGCCTTCACCGAAGTGCGAGGACAGGATCGCACGGTATGTTTCCGCGGTCTGCTCGATGATGCTCAGGTAGGGGATGACAACGACGATGCGGCGCAAGCCGTGGACCACAGCATGCTGCAGCGCGAACGCCAGCGTCGCCAGAGTCTTGCCCGCGCCAGTGGGGGCGGAAAGCGTCCACAAGCCCTGGGTCTGCCTGGCAGCGGTCAGACAGGCCTCCAGCAGGTCGGCGCGAATGCCGTTCACGGCGCGGGAGGCGGACGAATCGGCCGCGAGTCGGGTGAGGTGGTCGAGCAGTATCGCCAGCGCCTCACTGGGCCTGAGGGGCGGGCCGTCCGCCTCCCCCGGCTGGATCGGCGGGCCCTCAGCGAAATGCGCCTCTGTGTCCAGGAAGTCCGCATCCACCAAGGCGGAGAACAGCATGCGGACATCCAGCATGGCGGAGGCCGTGTCCCGCAGGCGAGGTCCGTAGAGCGTTGACGGGGGAACAGGGAGTGACAGACCGTCACCCAACAGCCGTTCCCTCAGCACATCGGGATCAGCGTCAGGCGCCCATAGATCTCGTGCGGGTCCATCGGCGAGCCCATGCCGCGCCAAGTCCTGAAGCGACACGAGCGACTGCAGGCCGGTGTGATGCCCTTGCGCCGCCAGCGCCACCGCGACATTCTTGCACCGCTGGCACGCCAGGAATGCCCCGGCCGACCAGTGATCCACACCATGCGCCTCGCCCCGCAACCGCAGCTGGAACAGATCGCCGTACTTGCCGAGGTCATGCAGAAGGCCTGCCAACCGGGCCTCGTCCGACGCCCCGAACGAGCTCGCGAACGAGGCCGCGATTTCGGCAGTGCGCCGCAGATGCTCCGCAAGCGTCTGTGGCCTGCCGGCTGCGTTAGCGGAATGAGCGAGATACGCCACAGTCCCCTCCGCACTGCGACATGGTACATCAGATAGCGCGAGGTGTGACGCGCGGCTGCGCTGATGGCGTCACCGCGCTTCGATCGAGCACGGCCACAATCTGGTTCAACGGATACCAGCAAGCCCCTGCCCAGGGACACGCCGCGCCCGTCGCAGCGCCGATCCCAGTTGCAGGGTATGCTGTGCTAGCAGGTAGCCACTCCGGCGCTAGCATGCTTGCCTCAAGGTAGTCCGCGCCGGGGCGGCCCAGTGCCCGAGTGCGCCGGCAAGCTCCCACATCCACTGGGGAGAATGGCCCTCGGATCGCCAACAGCTGCTGGCCGGCTTGCACACGCGGCTGCTATTCGCGGCGCCTTGCGCCGCGTGCGGTCGTCCTGTTGGGCGCGCCACGGGGTGCACTCAGTCTACTGCAGATGAACAGGCGAACGCCGCTGCCAGCTCCCCCACGGCAGCCTGCTTCGTGCGCGTGTCCGAATGAAGGTAGCGCGCCGTGGTCTGGAGGTCGGCATGGCCGAGCAGTGCCTGGACGGTGCGCACGTCCGAAGCCGTTGCGGATCAGGTGGGTGGCGAAGGTGTGGCGGAGGCGGTGGAGCGTGACGCCCTGCTGGTCCAGGCCGCCTGACAAAACCATAATAGGTCATCGAACTTATGAGCCAGAGCACTAAGTGAACAGTGTTGGGCTTAGCCGCCCTTCTGCTCGCTCAGTTGCTTCACGAACTGCACGTATTGCTGCGCGTTCATCAACGACCTGACCTCGGCCGGGTCGGACAGGTCTATCTTCGCCATCCAGCCGTCGCCGTAGCAGTCCTGGTTGATTCGCTCCGGCTCGTCGTCCAGCGCTGTGTTCACCTCCACCACGCGGCCGCTCACCGGTGAGTTGACGTCGGCGACGGCCTTCACAGATTCGACGCTCCCGAGCGGCTCGCCGCGGCGCGTCTCATCGTCCGCGCGAGGCAGCTCCACATAGACCACGTCGCCGAGCTGCTCCTGCGCGTAGTGGGTAATGCCAACCGTGGCCGTGCCGTCCTCGACGCGGGCCCACTGATGGCTTTCGCTGTAGTACAGATCCCCAGGATACACTGATCGCCTCCTATCATCTCGCGGCGCGACTTCCGCCTAGGATCGTGGCCTCGTCACCGCCACGGGCGACGGCCGCGCAGCCCCCTGCGCCATCGCGCAACCCATACGGCACGCCTGACTGGCTTACCTCTTGTGCTCCCCAATATTGTTTCAATCCTCACCCGACCCGAAGATCGGGTGTGACGACAGGCGCAATCCTTCCCAACCTCGCGAGCAGGACAGACATCTCGCGGGGGGCCGGAACCGAGAACGCCAGGACCTGCCCGGTCAGGGGATGGCGGAAAGACAACGTCTGTGCGTGCAGCGCCTGCCCCGGCAGCGCCTCCACCAGCGACAGGGTTTCTGCATCGAGTGTCAGCTTCTCCTGCTTCGCCCTACGCCGACCATATACCGGGTCGCCCACCACCGGGTACCCGAGATGCGCCAGATGAACCCGTATCTGGTGCGTTCTCCCGGTGGCGATTCGCGCCTCTACCAGCGTCATCTGCGGGAAGCGCTCCAGTGTTCTGAACTCCGTGCGCGCCGACTTCGCCTTCCGCTCGGCGTCGGGCCGCGGCACGGCTGCCATTCGAGTCCGGTCGCGGAGCTGTCGAGCGATGGGCACGTCGACCCAGAGAACGTCCTCCTCGATGCGGCCCCAGGCGAGCGCGAGATAGCGACGCTCGAGCGTCCGCTCACGCACCTGCCGGGCCAGCTCACGATACGCCGCTTCAGTCTTTGCAGCCACCATCAAGCCCGATGTGTCGCGGTCGAGGCGGTGTACGATGCCTGGTCGGCCCGGCTGGCCGACGGACTGGAGCGCGGGGTAGTGGGTCACCAGCGCGTCCGCCAGTGTCCCGCTCGGGTGGCCGGGCGCGGGATGGACGACCATCCCCTGGGGCTTGCTGATCACCAGAACGCTGTCATCCTCGAACATGATGTCAAGGGGAATCGGCGGAGCCGCCGGGAGCAGTTCTGGCGCTGGCGGTCGGAACTCAACCTTCTCGCCTGGCTCCAAGCGGCGGCCCTGTCGCGCGGGCGCCCCGTCCACACGAACCGCACCGGACCTGACGAGCTTCTCCGCCTGGGAACGCGTCATTCCTGGGCTGTGCGCGGCGATGAAGGCGTCCAGGCGCGTGCCTGCCTCGTCGGGCTGGACCTCGAGGACGGTGACCGCGTCCATCGGTCGGTCACTTTCCGCCCGGTGCGGATGCGCTCCCGCCGCGCCGCCGGAGCCAGAGGGTGCCGAAGACGGCAGCCACGAACACAATGGCGCTCAGCACCTGTGCCTGGGTGATGCCGTCAAACGCTCTCTGCGCCGTATAGTCGCGCCGCAGCACCTCCACCAGCGAGCGCAGGATGGAATACAGCGCGAGGTACAGCAGGAAGAGCTGGCCCCGGACCGGCAGGCGCGCTCGCGCCCATAGCAGGACGGCGAGGATCACGAAGCTGCCCAGCGCGGAGTAAATCTGCGTGGGATGGCTGGGTTCGGTCATGATGGGGGAGTCGGGGTAGATGGCGAACCGCACGCCCCACGGCAGCGACGTGGGCGCGCCGTAGCAGCAGCCGTTGAAGAAGCAGCCGAAGCGGGCGATCCCGTAACCCAGGGCGATCCCCGGCGCGGCCATATCGGCGAGGGACCAGAAGGGCACGCCTCGCCGCCGGGCGAGCAGGAGAGCGGCGACCATGCCGCCCAGCAGCCCGCCGTGGAACGAGAGGCCGCCTGTCTCCCACACGAAGAACGCCTCCTGGGGGTGGGGGGCGAAACCGCCCCAGTTCAGCGCGACGAACACTACCCTCGCGCCGATGACGGAGCCGACCAGCGCCCAGAGGCCCAGGTCCACCGCAAGCTCGCCGGGGAGGCCCAGCCGCTTTGCCTGACGGCCGCAGAGCAGGATGCCGGCGATGAAGCCCAGCATCAGCAGCGTGCCGTAGCTGTGGACCGCGACGGGCCCTATGTGAAACAGTGTCGGGTACACGCAGAACCCTCCAATGAGCCCCGCCCTGCCACGTAAGGCCAGGTTCACCACGTTCCGCCCCGGTAACCGTTCCAGGCCCCGGGCTTGCTCCGATACTCGAACTCCGCTAGGCGCGCCTCTTCAGCGCCCGGATCGCCAGCAGCGCGACGCCGATGGTGATGGCGATATCGGCGACGTTAAAGACCGGCCAGACGCGCAAGTCTATAAAGTCTATCACCCCTCCGATCCTGATCCGATCCACCAGGTTGCCCACCGACCCGCCGAACACGAGGCCCAGGGCAAGGGCATGCTGGGGCCGGCCGCCCCGTCCCAGGGTGACATACCACAGAATCGCCAGGCATACCACGGTCCCGGCGGCGAGGAGCAGCCGCGCGGGCAGAGGCAGACCAAATGCCGAGCCAACGTTGTGGGTGAAAGTGAGAGCGATCGGCGTGCCCAGCAGCGGCTGAGGAGCAAAGGGATGCAGGTTCGCCGTCGCCAGTGCCTTCGACACTTGGTCGAGGGCGAGTGTCAGAAGGGCGGCTGAGGCGAAGATGACGAGAGGGCGTCCCCGATCAGCAGACGCCCCCATATCTACCGCTCTATCCGGTCCTGACACTCGAGGCACAGAGTCGCGAATGGGAGGGCGTTCAACCGAGCCTTCTTGATAGGCTTGCCACAGACGTCGCACACGCCGTACGTGCCCCTGTCCACCTTCTCGAGCGCGATCAGCACCTGGTTCAGCAGGCCCTCGACACTCTCGCCAATGGCCAGATCCTTTTCCCTCTCGAAGGTTTCCGACGCGAGGTCGGCCGGGTGATCTTCATATGCGGAAAGCTCGTTCGCCCGCTCGCCCTCGCTGATGCGGGCCGTCCGGTTCTCGATCTCCTGCAGCTCGATCTCGAGCCGCTCCCTCTCCTGCATCAGGCGAGCGCGGAACTTCTCGAGGTCCTTGACCGCGGCTTTCCTGCCGACTCTCTCGGTCTCGATCACACGGCCTGCGGACTTCGCCTGTGTCTTCTTCTTCGTCTTCACTTTTGCCGCAACTCTGACGGCCATCTGCCGCGCCTTCCGTCTATGCCAACCCGTGCAGAATGCACTATCACATGTCGGCGTCGTGTTATTCTACCTTGATCGCGACCGCGGAAAACCAAACGGTGTTCCGGGCAGCAGCCATACCACCGCGGCCTGACTCCCCATCGCTCAAGGCGCTGAGATACCACTACTACTCAGTCAAGTATTCCACACAACGGCCGCAGAGATGGGGATGCCCGGCTTGCTGCCCCACTGAGGGCTGCCGCCGCCAGCACCGCTGGCACTTCGGCGCGTCCATGGCACGCCCCCCTATCCGCATGGGAGCGCTCGCATCGCCCGGAAACGCTCCCTCGGGAGCCGCTTCCACGGCCCCGCCGTAGCTCACGCGGGAAACCCCGTTGGCGGCGGCCAGGTCATCCTCGCCCAGAGCGCGCAAGAGGGTGTCCCAGCGCTCCCTCGGGCAGTAGAGGACCAGTTCGGTCTCGAGGGGCTGCTTGACGGCGCCCCGCTGCCGCAGATCGTCAACGGCCCGGTCGGCGAGATCGAAGTAGGGCGCGACTTCCGATTCCCACCGCCCCTCCAGCTCGTCATCCAGCCACTCGGCAGGGTCGGGCCAGCCGCTCAACTGGATGCTCGGCTCCTTGCCCTCCCATGCGGGCAAGTGCTGCCACACCTCTTCCGCGGTATGGCTCAGCACCGGGGTCAGAACCTGCGCCAAAGTCGTTGTGAGCGTCCACAACGCCGTCTGAGCCGATCTTCGAGCCCGGCTGGACGAAGCGTAAGTATACAGTCTGTCCTTGAGCAGGTCAAGATAGATCTGGCTCAGGTCAACCGCGCAGAATTCGTGCACCCGGTAGTAGACCTGGTGGAACTCGAACGTCTCGTAGGCCTGGGCGAGTCGCTCCACCAGCCGCCCCAGGCGAACCAGGATCCACCGGTCCACCTCCAGCATCTCTGCTCGGGGCACCGCGTCCTGCGGCCAATCGAAGTCCTGGAGGTTGGCGAGCATGAACCGAAGCGTGTTGCGCAACCGACGGTAGCCATCCACGACCTGGCCAAAGATGTCATGGCCGGTCGGCATGTCCTCCTTGAAGTCAACGTATGACACCCAGAGGCGCAGGATCTCGGCTCCGAACTCCTTGACCACATCTTGTGGGTTAATCGCGTTCCCGAGCCGTTTGGACATCTTGCGGCCGTTGCCGTCCAGGACAAAGCCCGTGGTGAGCACGGTATCATAGGGGGCGCGGCCGCGGGTGATCAGCGAGTTCCACAGCGAGAGCTGGAACCAGCCCCGGTATTGGTCGTGCCCCTCGAGGTACAGGTCGGCCGGCCAGCGCAGTTCCGGCCGCGTCAGCAGGACCGCGGCGTGGCTCGAGCCGGACTCGAACCACACGTCGAAGATGTCTCTCTCACGGCGGAACCGGCCGCCCCCGCACTGGGCGCACGTCGTTCCCGTGGGCGCCAGCTGCTCGATAGGAGTTGTGAACCAGACGTCTCCCCCGTCTCTGGCGACGATCTCGATGGCGCGGTCTATCACCTCAATGCTCAGCAATTCATGTCCGCAGTCGACGCAGTACAGCGTCGGGATCGGTATGCCCCAGGCGCGCTGCCGGGAGATGCACCAGTCGGGGCGCTCGGCGATCATCCCGCGAATCCGCTCACGGCCCCACGGGGGCGCCCACTTCGCGCGGTCAACGAGTTCCAGCGCATTCTCTGTGAACGGCTCGAGGTCAACGAACCACTGCTTGGTCGCCCGGAAAATCACCGGCGACTCGCAGCGCCAGCAATGCGGGTACGAGTGCTGGTATGGCTCGACCTTCATCAGCATCCCGCGGCGGTCCAGCTCCTCCACGATCTTGGGGTCGGCGTCGGTATGCGACAGCCCGGCAAACTGGCCGCCTTCCTCCGTGAACACGCCGCGGTCGTCAAGTGGTTGGACAACGGGCAGCCCGTACTTCTGAGACGTCATGAAGTCCTCGCGCCCGTGGCCGGGCGCGGTATGGACAGCGCCGGTGCCCTGCTCCAGCGTGACGTAGTCGGCCAGCACCAGCGGCACCTCCCGCTCGATGAACGGGTGCTTCAGTCTGCCGCCCTCCAGCGCCTTGCCGGGTGCGGAGCCGACGACCTCGTAGGTGTCGACGCCCAGCGTATCCATTGTCTCCTTGAGACGTCCCAGGGCGAGCACCAGGTGCTCCTGAGGCGTCTCGACGAGGACATACTCCAGCTCAGGATGCAGGGCCACCGCCACGTCCGCCGGAAGCGTCCAGGGCGTGGTGGTCCACACCGCGAACGATGCCGCGCCCACCTTGGGAACCGCCAGCGCGCCCTTCGGCAGCGAGATCACCGGGAAGCGCACATAGACCGAGAGCGAGGTGTGCTCCTTGTACTCCAGCTCGGCGTCGGCGAGCGCGGTCTCGCATTCCGGGCACCAATGAACAGGCTTCAGGCCGCGGTAGACGCACTTCTTCTCGACGAAGCCCCGGAACTGCCGGAGCACCGTGGCCTCGTATGCCTTGTCCATCGTGAGGTAGGGGCGGTCCCAGTCGCCCCGCACGCCGAGGCGCTTGAACTGCTCTCGCTGCAGGTTGACATAGCGAAGCGCGGTCTCGGCCGATCTCGCCCGCAGCTCCATTGGGTCAATGGTGTGGCGGTCAATGGCGAAGGTCCGTATCGCCGCGATCTCAGTGGGCAGCCCGTGGTTGTCCCAGCCCGGGACATAGGGGCAGTCGAAGCCCCGCATGGTCTTGAACTTGACGACCACGTCCTTCAAGACCTTGTTGAGGGCCTGCCCTAGGTGAATGTCGCCATTGGAGAACGGCGGGCCATCGTGCAGGATGAACTTCGGCTTGCCCTCCGCCGCGCGGCGGGTGCTTCCGTAGAGATCAATCTCCTCCCAGAACTTCTGCATGCGCGGCTCCATCTCGCCGAGATTCGCGCGCATGGAGAAATCGGTCTTCGGCAGGTTGAGTGTGCTTCTATAGTCCTTGTCATCGGGCATTCGTGCGCATCCTGTGAAAGCATAGTCCGACGCGATAGAGGAGCAAACTTGGTTGTCCAGCGCCAGCCAGCTCGACGGCTCTGGCTGACGCCCTGAGTATCTATTCTGTCATCCTGAGCGAAGCGAAGGATCACGTCGTCTGGGCTGACCCAACGGCGGGATTCCCCGCTTCGTGCTCCAGCGCTCGGTCAGAATGAGAACTGGAGGCGACACGACCGGGCAGGAACCCGTTGCTGCCGGTCCTATCCTGCGCCGGCCAGATAGCTGACCAGGGCCGCCTTCCAGTCCCGGAGCGGAGGAATGCCCTGGAACTCCAGCCAGCGTGACCACAGCGCCGAGTAGGCGGGTCGCCGGGTCGGGCTGGGCCATTCGCTCGCCCGGATCGGCGCCACGCGAGCCCTGCTCCCGCGAATCTGGAGCGCTTCGGCCGCCAGTTCGGCCCAAGAACAGACCCCGCTGTTCACGATGTGGTACCTGCCGGGCGCCACCCGGCCCGACACGATCACGTTCGTGATCGCCTCCGCAAGGTCACGCGTAGAGGTAGGTGAGCCGAACTGATCGGCCACAACCCTGAGCTCATCTCTCTGCGCCGCGGCCGCCAGGATGGTGTCAACGAAGTTCCTGCCGCCGGGTCCGTAGAGCCAGGCGCTGCGCACGATGTAGTGCTTTGGCACTAGGCGACGCACCGCGTCTTCCCCCGCCAGCTTGGACGCGCCGTAGACGCTCAGCGGGTTGGGCCGATCAAACTCGGTGTATGGCTCGCGCTTCTCCCCGTCGAAGACGAAATCAGTGCTGATGTACACCAGAGTCGCGGCGATTCCGCGGCAGGCGTCCGCCACGTGCCATGTGCCCTGGGCGTTGTGCAGGAACGCCCTCTCTGGATCCCGCTCGCAGCCGTCAACATCGGTCCATGCCGCGCAGTGGACGACCATGTCGGGATGGGCCGAAGCGAATGCAGCCCGCACCGCGCCAGCGTTCGTGACGTCGAAGTCATCCAGGTCAACGCCCAGGACCTCGTGCTGCGGGGCAAGCGCGCCGCACACCTGGCTGCCCAGCATCCCCTTGGCGCCGGTCACCATGACCTTCATGGATCGCCCTCGCCGCCCTCGGGCGCGAGCTTCTGCTCTCTCTGCTCTGCCGCGCGCGCCGGCTCGTCCGCCCGCCAGACGGTGCAGTGGGAGGCGAAATGCTTGAGCGCGCCGCTCTTCACGACGATCGCCTGTGGTCTCAGCACCGTGCCGTACATCGTCAACAGGGCGATCACGTCCAGCAGTGACCGATAGCCCGAGAGCCCCGACACGTCAATGTAGATCTTGGTGAACTGCTTCCCGAGCGCGAGGGCGGCCTGGACATCGAATGCGTCCAGCACCTCGAAGTGGATACCGGGGTGCCTGCGCCTCGCAGTCTCGATGCACTCCGGGCTGATGTCGCTGCCGACGACCTCCTTGCAGTGAGGCGCGATCAGCACCGTCGTGGTGCCCCACTCGCAGCCGAACTCGAGCACGGTGTCGCGCGCGTTCACCCACGTCGGGATGGTCTCGCGGTACTCCTTCACATCGCGCGTGGCAACGAACTTCGTTTTCAGTTTGAACTG
>Ga0315282_10009466_pt1 | contig 15491 bp, 12 predicted proteins | sample YL17G07_20_MG_FD_203693 | JGI IMG/M metagenome (GOLD analysis project Ga0315282, IMG submission 203693) | Sediment microbial communities from Yellowstone Lake, YNP, Wyoming, USA - YL17G07_20 | ecosystem: Environmental > Aquatic > Freshwater > Lake > Sediment | place: USA: Wyoming | collected... | reverse complement strand
GCCGGAAACGTGGCGCTCCTTTCCGACCGCCTGCTGGTCATCCCCTGGCTGGTGGACCTCAGTCGAAAGACCCGCCGCATTGTCGCTCAGAACCTCGCCTGGGCCTTCGGCTACAACGCCCTGGCGCTGGTCGCAGCGGCCGTCGGGTGGCTGCATCCCCTGCTGGCGGCACTGGCCATGATGGTGTCCAGTCTGACCGTGCTGGGCAATGCCCTGCGCATCCGGAAGTTCCGCGACCCCGTGCCCGCCTTCGGTTAATTAGGGACAGTCACCTATTATTTGTCGGCGCTACCTCCAGGTTTGGGGTCACGCTGACGCCATCGCTTGGCCTTGCGCCAAATCTACGACTCATCAGACAAATAATAGGTGACTGTCCCTAATTAACCAGGGAAGAGGGAAGGGCATTACTTTGGTGTGACGGTCGAAGGATGCGCCTCAGGGCCGAGGCTGCGCAGGAAGAGGACGAGATACCAGCGATGCTCCGGCGGGATGGTGTACTCCAGCACCGGTGAATGCCCCGTCCCGGTCAGGATGCTCCGATACAACTCGCCGTCCGAGCGGTGCTCGATTTTTTCCGAACGGAGGTCGGCCGTGGTGGGGACGTAACTCTGGCCGACGGGACCGTCGCCGTCGCCGCGCTCCCCATGACAGCAAAGGCAGTAGTAACGGTAGTACACGCGACCACGCTGGATGTTCTCGGGCGTGGGGGTAAGCGGGTTCTTCAGCTCAGCGGCCGCCTCGGGGCCGGGAACTGTCGGTAGTTCCTCCGTCGGGACGGTGCCCGCCGGGAGGACGCGCATCGGGGCCTCGAAGGTGCGCACATGAGGCTGGTTCCTCATGCGCGGCCCGGTCATGAGAAGATAACCGGTGACGGCCAGTGCGACTACCACGAGCAGGGGACCCCCGATGACCCGCGAGATTTTCATGGTCCTTTCCTCTCGTGCCGGGGGGCATCCGGCGGTCTCGGGTCCTTGACCGGGGACATGGGCACGGCTTCCGGGAGTGCCGGGGTCTGTCGCGGAACATTTTCATCCGTCGGGGTGCCTTCCGAGGAATAGACCGACTCCCCCGGGACGTCGGGCAGTGTGTTCAGGTCGAAGCGTCGTGGCTCGTCCCGAATCAGAACATAGTTGAGGAGTCCCCAAACGAGGAGAAACACGCAGAGCCCGATGACCACCGCCCAGGTCCACACACTCGAACTTCGTTCGTTTTCTTCCGTCATGATGAGCTCACCAGTTCGGCGGATAGAAGACCATCACCAGGGTATACGCCGTGATAAAGACCCCCATGGCCACGTACGTCAGGATGAGCACCCAGGGAACGGGGTTTTCGCCCGATTCCGGCGATAGTCGCCAGACCGCGAGATACGTGAGGACCATCGTCAGCACAAGGACAGTTCCGCCGACGAGGGCCGCCACGATCCACTGGCTCTCGAGGATGTCAATGCGGAACATGTCCGGTCTCCTGACTTTCGCTGTGCTCGGGTGGGCCGGGCCGTTTCGAGGATGTCTCGTCCTTGGGTTCCGGCGTCTGACCGAGGAAGGGCAGGTAACGTGCCCGGTCCTGGTCGGAGAACTGGCGTCGACGGACAGCCCACACGAAAACGGCGGTGCCTCCCGCGACCCCTAGCACGGCCACCATCACCCAGAGCACGAGGAGCGACGACTGCGTGGTCATTGCGATCGTCACGGGTTCACCCCTTGAGGAGCGTTGTCGGGCTGCGTTCCGGGCGGCGGATACGTGTTCTTCCACACGGGCTCGTAGGCAGCCGGAATGCCCCGCGGCTCCAGACCTGCGTCCGTGTACCCCAGGAAGGTGACCGCGACGTAATTCGACACGTCCCAGATCTTCTCGGATTCCAGCTCGCGCTTGAAATACGGCATCGCCGTGCCCGTGATGCCGTTCATGATCTGGTAGTAGAAGATTCCGCCGATGTACTTGCCTTCGACGAGGTGTCCGCGCAGGGTGGTGAAGTCGAGGGGAGGCGGGTCGAGGTGCTTTTCGGCCGGACCTTTCCCGTCGCCCATCGGTCCGTGACAGTTGATGCAGAACTGCTGGAAGGTTTTCTTCCCGCGCTCGAGGTTGGCCGGCTCGGCCGGATAGGGGTTGGGCATCGGCCGCCACACGGGTGGCACGTGATCATGAAGCCAGGCGATGTTCTCAGGCGGCGTCCCCTTGTGCGCGTGCACCGCCGGCTCCTTCCACTGCTTCTGACGCGCAAAGCGGTAGTCCCCGTCGCGGCCCCCCAGTGACTGCATGTACCGGATGAGCGACTCAATGTCCTCGCGGCCGAGGAACTCCCACGACGGCATCAGCGACATCGGCCGCGTAAAGCGCGGATTCGTGAAATGGGCCACGTGCCAGTCGTCGGGGTGTTCCCCGGCCTGCTGGGAGAGGTCCGGCCCCGTGCGTTCGGTCCCCAGGATCGCCGGATTGTATGAGTAGTAATCCCACCGCTCGGCGACACGTCCCGCCCCGGCGTCCCAGTCCGACACCCGCACGTACTGGGAATGACAGTAGGAGCACCCGTTCCGGACGTAGAGGTCGTGTCCGGCGGCCTCGGCGGCCGACCACGCCCGCCAGCTCGAGCCTTCCGGGGGCTTCTCGTCCATGGTGAGGGACGGAAGGGCGACGACCAGGAAGACGCACGTCCAGAAGACGAGGAGGCTTCCGATGACCACGACGGCCGGGGTCATTTTCATGGCGTGTCCTCCCCGGCCAAAGTGGGGGTTTCCCCAACGCAATGAATCGCGTTGGGGGGCCCCTCGTCGCGGAGCGGTTCTCCCCGACGGAGCGTCATCACCACGTTCCACAGTCCGACGGTTGCCCCCGCAATGATGAAGATGCCCAGCAGGATCCGAAGCGTCATGTAGACGGCGATCTGGGGCAGGACGCGGTAGACGGTCTCGCCGCTGTTCCACCCGGCGCCCTGGACGAGCCCGGCGGCCGTCAGCACGACGACGAACCCCACGATCCCGAAGAGGACGAGTCCCCACTGGAGGTTCACGAGACGGCTGGACCAGATCCGGCGTCCGGACGCCAGGGGCAGGACGTGCCAGAGCGTCCCGAGGGCGATGAACCCGGCGAACCCCAGCACCGCGATGTGCGCGTGTCCGATGACCCAGTTGGTGAAATGCGTGAGCCGCTGGACCTGCGGGAGCGACTGGAGCGGTCCCTGCACGCACACGACCAGGTACCAGATCGTTCCGGTCATCACCCATCGTCCCGCCGGGTCCGACCACAGGGCGCCGCCCTTGCCGCGCACCGTCAGCCAGATGTTCGCCAGCACCGTGAACACCGGGACGAACATCGCCAGCGAGTCCACCACCGAGATGGTCTTCAGCCAGTTCGGGATCGGCGTCTGAAGGATATGATGCCCCCCGATGTGGGTGTAGATCACCACGAGCGTCCAGAACCCCACCAGCGACAGCGTGTGGGAGTAGAGCGGCGTCCTCGTCACGCGCGGGAGGATGAAATACGCCGCGGCGATGGCCAGCGGCGTCAGGAGAAGTCCCACGACGTTATGGCCGTAAAACCACAAGGCCACCGAATCCATGAGTCCCGGCAGCGCCCCCGTCGACGGGTGCCACATCACGTTGCCGATGGGGTAGACCCCGGCCGTCCACACGGCTGCCCCCAGCACGTACCACACCGAGACGTAGAGGAGGTTCTCGCGGCGCCGGGCGACCGTCATGACGAGGTTGACAATGACGGTGACGAGGGCGAGCATCACGGAAACGTCGGCGATCCAGACGTACTCCGCGTACTCGCGTCCCTGCGTCCATCCGAAGGGGAAGGTCAGGGGCCCGCTGAGGACGGCCAGGTTCCAGAAGACGAAGCTGACCCAGGCCAAGGACCCTGACCAGAGCGACGTGCGCAGAAGTCTTGGCACGTAGTAGAACGCCGCGCCGATCAGAGTGCCGGCCGCGAAACCGAGGAATACCGTGTTGACGTGCACCGGCCGCGCGCGGCCGAACACCAGCGCGGGAATGTTGTTGAAGAACTCCGGGGCCACCAGGTCGATCGCACCGAAGAGACCGTACAATGTCCCCCCCAGGAGCCAGACCGAGCCCGCGACCAGGAACGCTAGCGCCGGACCGTTCTCCCTGCGCGTGAAGCTCAGCATGCGAACCTCCGCCTATCACCTACCGGTGACACGCAAGACAATCGTGCGTGGCACGGCAGTCCCGGTGACATTGTACACAGAATCCCATCTTGAAGTCAAACACAGGTGCCACACGGTCCATCTGTGACACGTTCCCGTGACACCGGCCGCAGTCGATGCCGCGATGAAGGTGGATCGAGTGGTCGAAATACACGTAGTCCGGCAGGTTGTTGACCCGCACCCATTGGACCGGCCGGCGCTGATCGTAGTGGTCGCGCAGTTTGAGAATCTCCGGATGGTCGATGATGATGTGACTGTGACAGAGCAGGCACGTCTGGAGGGGCGGGATTCCCGCACGCGGGGTGTCGATGGCTCCCGCGTGACACAGGAAGCAACTCAGCTCTTTCGTGGAGACGTGGAAACGATGGCTGAACGAGATGGGCTGTCTCGGACCCAGCTCTTCGGGACGCAGCAGGTAGTAGAGGCCCGCCAGGACCAGGGTGAAGACCGCCGCGAGGACCGCGATGACGACCTCCTGCCGGCGGTGCTTTTTTTCCGGACCTCCCGGGACCTGCGGGACCGTCATGCCCCTTCTCCCTAGCGGCGTTCGCCGCCGGTGAACCGGTGGAAAGATAGGATTCCCAGCACGAGTGCCGACACAAACGCGAGCGTCACGGACAGCTCCGTCAGGCCGAACGCCACCGGGCCCTTCACCGTGGGCGTGACGAGCCACCACCGTTCCAGCCACAGTCCGCCGAGGAGGAGCCCCGACACGCCGCCCAGCCAGAGACGGTTCCGCTTGGCTCGTCGCCAGAGGAGCAGCACCAGCGGCCCCAGGTAGACGATCGAGAGCAGTGCCAGGCTGACACCCCCGTATTCCTCGAAGCGCAGCCGCGGGACGATGAAGCGCGCGTCCGCCGGGAGGTTCTCATACCACATGACGAGGAGCTGTGAGAACATCATGTAGGCGGTGAGCAGGCTGAACGTGAGGATGAGCTTGCTTAGGTCACCGAGCTGCTCGCGACCGGTCCCGGGCGACTTCCCGCCCGGGACGACCAGCGCGAGGACCGCCCAGGCCGTCACGGCCGCGTAGAGCCCCGAGACGAAGAAATAGCCGCCGAAGAGCGTGCTTTAGGTTCGGGGGTCGAGTGCCATGGCGAGGTCGAAGGCCAGGAGGGAAAAGACGAGCGCGTACGTCAGGACCAGCCACCCCGCGAGAGCCCGCGGCCGTTCACGCCACTTGACGGCGAACCAGGCGGCAAGACCCCAGAAGACCAAGAGTGCGATGGCATCTCGCGCGAACAGAAAACCCGTGTTCAGCCATGCAGCATTCGGCAGGTCGTTCCGGGTCATCCATGCCGCCCAGTGTGTCCGGCCGAGGTAGAGTCCCCCCAGTGCCGCCAGCGAAAACGGTGCGAAACCGATGCCGGAGAGCGCCGGACGCTCGATCCCCGCCGCCCATGCCCCTCGACACACCAACACCACCGCCGGCCAGACGACGAGGCCAGCCGCTAGCGGCGTGAAATACAGGAAATTGACGAGCAGCACCAACCAGGCGCGGTCGGCCTCGGCGCCGCGAAGAGAATACGCCCACCCTACGAGACCCACGAGGAGCGCCGCGGTCCACAGGGGAAAAGGGGTCAGGAGCCTTCCGAATAGGGCTCCAGACCCCTTTTCCCGGCCCGGCTCAGGATGTGTGGACGCATCGTCCGGCGTGCGCAACGCTCAGGACCTCTCTTTCGACTTGCAACTGGCAACTTGCAAGCGGCAAGTCTTTATCGAGTCTCCTGCGGCTAATGGAACTCGGTCCCCCTCTCCCCTTGAGGGAGAGGGTTGGGGTGAGGGGTTCTTGGAACGGGCGGAACAGGCGCCTTTTCCGCCCGAATCCCCCTCACCCTATCCCTCCCCCTCGCAGGGGGGAGGGGACGCGATCCGGATGGCATGTTCCATTATCGATGCGAGATTCAATAAGAACCTCCTGTGGGAAGAATTTCCTCGGCGCCGGACTCCCGCAGGAGTGACGTAGCGCTCCCGGCCCTCTCAGGCGGACACCCGATAGAAAGTCCGAACCGGTCCAGGACGAAGCGGTCATGGAATCCCGCCGGCAGCCGGGACCGTCCCAGTCGCGCATGAAGCAGCATCCCGGCGAGGTTCGCCAGCGCCCCCAGGAGGATCAGCCCCTCGAAGGCGACGATGCAGTAGGGAACGATGGAGACGGGATGCTTGCCGCCTACGATGTCTCCATTGACGAGTGCGGAACCGATGGCCAGCCAGAAGCCTCCCACGAGCCCGAGGATGGCACCGGTGAGGGTCCAGAGACGCACGGGACTTGCGGGACGGGCCAGTGCGTGCTCGACCTCCCGCAGAGGCACGGGCGAGAACGTCTCCATCCGATTGAACCCCGCCGAGAGCGCACGGGTGATCGCTGCCAGCAGCTCGTCGCTTCGTCGGAACACTCCCGTGACGCCCTCCCGCAGGGCTCTCACGTCGGGTGCGGCGGTCCGGTGCGGCTCCGTTTGCGCCGCGACACGACCGGCCTGGGCCGGCTCCTCCTTGAGGTCGGTCATGGAGACCGTCGGCAGGTGTTTGGCGAACGCGAAAAACCAGAACAGGAAGAAGGCGAAGAATCCCAGGGTGATGCTGATCTCGACCGGTCGTGGGGCGTAGGACTGCCAGTTGTGCGGCAGGAAATCGTGACTCGTCGATCCCACGATGATCACGAAGCGCTCCAGCCACATCCCGACGTTGACGAGGAGCCCGATGGCGAAGAGGGCCGGGACGCTCCGGCGCACGCGGCGACAGAGGAAGCTCAGCGGCGCCACGACGTTCAGCAGCGGCAGAGCCCAGAAGAATAGCGCGATCCACCCCGTCGCCCGCCAGAGCGCGAACTGCTGCTCGAAGGTGTCGCCGGAGTACCACGAGATGAACGGTTCCGCGACGTAGGCGTAGCCGACGATGAGCGCGGTGACGATCATCGTCTGCGCGACGGATTCGAAGTGGTCCATCGTGATGACCCGATCGAGCTTGAGCACCCGGCGCATGGGGATGAGGAGCGTGAGGACCATCGCGAGTCCCGAGTGGATGGCTCCCGCGACGAAGTACGGCCCGAAGATGGTGGTGTGCCAGCCGGGAAGGTTCGCCACGGCGAAGTCCCACGACACGACGGAATGCACGGAGACGACAAGGGGCGTGGCGAGCGCGGCGAAGTAGAGGTACCCGCGGCCGTAGTGACGCCACTGCTCCGAGCTCCCACTCCACCCGAGTGCGAATCGCCGATACACCTTCGTGCGCGGGTGGTCCGCACCGGCCCGCGAGAGCCACCACGAACGCGCACTGGCCAGGTCCGGCAGAAGCCCCACGTACCAGAAGATCGTGCTGACCGTGAGGTACGTCCCGATGGCGCACACGTCCCACACCAGCGGACTGATGAAGTTCGGCCAGAGCTGCCGCTGGGAAGGATAGGGGAGGATGTAGTAGAAGACCCACACGCGGCCTAGGTGGATCAGCGGGAACATCGCGGCCGTCGTCACCGCGAAGACCGTCATGGCTTCCGCGGAACGCGAGACCGCCTTGCGCCAGCGTGAGCGCACCAGGAGCAGGATCGCGGAGATGAGCGTCCCGGCGTGCCCGATCCCCACCCAGAACACGAAATTGGTGATGTAGACGGCCCAGCAGACTGGGTGGTTGAGACCGGTCAGGTACATGCCCAGCCGCACCTGGAGCACCCAGCAGGTGATGCCCCAGAGCACCGTCAGGCCCAGGAGGGTCAGCACTTTCCAGTAAAGGGGTCTCGGGGGGCTCAAGGGTCCGAGCACCTCCCGGTCGATCTCGGCCAGTGCGGAAGGCTTCACGTCGGATTGCTCGGCAGAGGTGCTCATGTCTCGGGGTCCATCCTGATCCGCTGCAGATAGGTCACGGCGGGCTTCGTGCTGAGTTCCTCGAGCAGGTGATACCGGCGCGGGTCGGTGCGCGTCCTCTGCGACACCGCCGAGGACGAGTCCAACAGGTCGCCGAAGAGGATCGCTTCCGTCGGGCAGGACTGGCCGCAGGCGGGCTGAATCTCCCCGTCACGGACGCCGCGGTTCTCCCGCTTGGCGCGGACCTCCGCCTGACGGATGCGCTGGATGCAGAACGTGCACTTCTCCATCACCCCGCGCACCCGCACCGTGACTTCCGGGTTGAGCTGGAGCGTCAGAGGCTCCTCCCACCGGACGTTCAGCCAGTTGAACCGGCGGACCTTGTAGGGGCAGTTGTTGGAGCAATAGCGCGTCCCGATGCACCGGTTGTAGACCTGGGCGTTCAGCCCTTCTTCGTTGTGGACGGAGGCGAAGACCGGACAGACCGGCTCACAGGGCGCCGAGTCGCACTGCTGACACAGGACCGGCAGGAAGCCGACGCGGCTTGCGTCCGCCGGATCACGGTACGGGACGATCCGAAGCCAGGCCATCACCCGCGCGCGGCGGACCTGCTCTTCGCCCATCACCGGGATGTTGTTCTCGGCGTAGCAGGCCACGGCACATGCCCCGCATCCGATGCAGCGTGCCAGGTCGATCGCCATGACCCACCGGTGCTCCGCGTAGTCCTGACCCGGCTGGACGTCCCTCTTCGGGTCGTAGCCTTCCTCAAGCGGCAGGCTGAAGTCTGGGGGCGGCTGGATGCACCCACGCACGACATCGGCGAGGGGAACCCACCGCAGGATCTCGCGCCCGTGCTGGTCTTGCGTGCTACAGGTGCGGACGGGCGATCGCCTGGCGCCGGTGCGGCGGACCGTGACGAGGGGCCACCCAACGCGATTCGTTGCATTAGGGGGACCCCCGAACGACTGGATCGAGTCGGCCCCTTCGAGGAGCCTGAAGACGTTCGCCCCGCGACCGGCCGCGTTTCTTCCCATCGCGGTGTGCCCCTGCCCGAACGCCAGCGCCACCATGCCCTCGGCCACGTCCTCGGTGATGCGCACGGGAACCTCCACGACTTCCGCGTTCCTCCGCAGTTCAATCACATCGTCCTGGCGGATACCCAGCGCGGCTGCCGTCTTCGGATGCACGTCCGCCCAGCTTCCCCAGACAATGGTTGTCATCGGGTCGGGGGCTTCCTGGATCCAGCCGTGGTTGGCGGTGCGACCGTCGTAGAGCATCGGGGAAGCCCAGGCCCAGAGTGCGAGTTCGTCCACCTTGGCTTCCGCCGGGGGTTCCCCAAGGTCATAAATCGCGTTGGGGGGTCCCCCCGGCTTCTCAAGGATGGTGATCGCCGAGGGCTTCTCGGCGAACTCGGGATTCAGTTCCACCTTGACGCTCGCGGGAGTCTCCCAGAAACCTCCGTTACGAAGGCACGTCGTCCAGAACTCGTGGGCGCGAATCGGTGGAGCGACCTTCCGGCGGAGAAGCTCCCAACGATGAACCAGCCATTCCTGGAAGGTCGCGAGAGGCGCCGGCGACTCGGCCGGCGAGAGAGGCCGCCCCGCGGCGGCCGCCAGCGAGAGAAGAACGTCGCCGGCCGGACGCGTGTCGTAGAGTGGCGAGATCGTCGGCTGCATCACTCCGTGAACGCCCGTCCACGGCTCGTAGTCGCCCCAGGATTCGAGCGGTGAATCGATCGGCAGGACCCACGAAGCGAGTGCCGCCGTCTCGTCGGGCATGGTGCCGAGGCAGACGAGCGTCCCGGCGCGCTTGAGAGCCGTCTCCGCGCCCGGGAGGGCGAACGCCGGGTTCGCGTTGTGGATGATGACGATGTCGTCGGGACCGATGCCGTCCAGAAACTTCTGCATCTCATCGTGGGCTGTGGATGTGCCGAGGGCATGCGTCCGGGAGAAATCCATCGTTGTGCCCACGCGACGGGCGGCATGGTTGAGCAAGGCCGCAAGTTTCGCCGTCTCCGTCGCGACAGGAGAGTGGCTGCCGACGGGCCCGGCAAGTGCGACGCTGGACTCCGAGCGCTTGAAGGCATCCGTCAGCCGACGGATGGTTTCCCCGGCGACCCCGGGCACGAGCGGCGTCCTCGTCTGAGATGAAGTCACATGCTCCAGCATGGCGAGCGCGACCTGCCTTTCGCCACCGGGCGGCACCCGGATGAATTCGTCCGCGTTCGCCGCCGTCATCGACAGCCTCGGTCCCACGTAAACCATCCGTGTGCGGCTCTTTTTCTCGAGCGAACGAGCCGCCGAAAACTGGTGCGCGTACTGGACCGGCGAGACCCACGTCTCCAGGAAGTCCGCCGCGAAGCTCACGATCAGCTCGCACTCCTCGAGGTGGTATTCGGGGATTTCCCGGCGGCCGAAGACGGCCTCGTGGGCGAGGAAGAGCGACTCGTGGCTGAAGGGTTCGTAGAAGGCGAGTTGACCCAGGCCGAAGGCCGCCACAAACCGGTGCATCACGTCGGGGAGGGTGCCGGTCTCGAGGCCGCTGAGGATGGTCACATGCCCGTTTGCCGCGCCCAGCCGCGCGCCGATTTCCGCGATTGCCTCGGACCACGAGACCGGTCTTGCGCCGGCCGTCCGACTTTGGCGCAGCGGTTCCCTCAGGCGGTCGGGGTCGTAGAGTCCCTGGACGCACGACTGGCCCCGGGCGCAGAGCCCGCCGAGGTTCACGGGATGGGCCGGGTTTCCCAAGGCATTGATGGGCCGGCCGTCGATCACGCGCATCTGCATCCCGCACCCGGCGGGACATTCCCGGCACGTGGTGGCGAAGAGCGTCCACACGCCGGGCCTGATGTTCTCCGGAGGGATGACGTAGGGAATGAGCTTGCGGACGGATGCGACGGCGGGTTCGGCGGCGATTGCCGCGCTGGTCCCGGCAGCGACCTCGAGAAAGGTGCGTCGTGTGATCTTCATGGTGGCCCCGCCAAGTTCACAGCTTGCCGGTCAGTCTCGATCTCCACTCCTTGACCGCACAGTACAGAACAGGCGCCATGAACATCGTGATCACTTCGATGGTCATTCCGCCGAAGGAGGGGAGTGACATGGGCACCATGATGTCGGAGCCGCGGCCGTAGGACGTGAGCACCGGCAGGAGTGCAAGGACGGTGGTGGCGGTGGTCATCAGACACGCACGGATCCGGCGCTTGCCGGCGTACACCGTCGCGTCACGGATTTCGGCAATCGTTCCCGGCTTCACCTGTCGAAACCGCTGGTCGAGGTAGGTGCAGACGACCACTGCGTCGTCGGAGGCGATCCCGAAGAGGGCAAGGAACCCCACCCAGATGGCGATGCTCATGTTGACGGTGTGCACCTGGAAGAGTCCGCGCATGTCCACGCCGAAAACGGAAAAGTCAAGGAACCAGGGCTGGCCGTAACACCAGATCATGGTGAGTCCGCCTGCCCAGCACACGAAGATCGTGCTGAAGATCAACGTGGTGACGATCACGGAACGGAACTGGAAATAGATGAGCATGAAGATGACGAAGAGCGCCAGAGGCAGGATAAGGATAAGAGTCTTTCGCGCGTGGATCTGGTTCTGATAGTTCCCGGCGAAGTCATAGGTGACGCCCGCGGGCAGCACGAGTTCGCCGCTCTTCTCCTTCAGCTTGAGGTAGTTCTGACAGGTCTCGACGACGTCGACTTCGGCAAAACCGGGCTTCTTGTCGAAGAGGACGTACCCGACGAGGAACGTGTCTTCGCTCTTGATGGACTCCGGGCCTCGGACGTAGCGGACCTCGGCAAGCTGGTCCAGCGGGATCTGGGTTCCGTCCGGGGCCGGGATGAGGATTTTTTCGAGCGTCTCGATGGAATCGCGCAGCTCGCGCAGGTAGCGCACGCGAACCGGGAAACGCTTTCTCCCCTCGACGGTCGTGGTCAGACGCACGCCGCCGATCGCCACCTCGATGACCTCCTGAACCTGCGAGATCGCCATGCCGTATCGTGCGAGGGCCTTCCGGTCGATGTCGATTTCGAGATAAGGCTTCCCGATGATGCGGTCGGCGACGACGGCGGAGGGTTCGACGCTGCCGACCTCCTTGAGGAACCGCTCGATTTCGAACCCGGCCCGCTCGATGCTGTCGAGGTCGGGACCCTTGACCTTGACGCCCATCGCCGCCCGCATCCCGCTCTGGAGCATGACGATGCGCGCGGCAATGGGCTGGAGCTTCGGGGCCGACGTCGTCCCCGGAATCTGTGCGACCTTCACGATCTCCTTCCAGATGTCGTCCGGGGTCCTGATGTGATCACGCCACTGGCGGTAGGGCCTGCCGTCGGGGTCCGGAATGAGCTTCCCGTCCTTATCGTAGGCGAAATCTCCTCGTGCCTCGTCGTAGCGGTAGAGCACCAGTCGGCCGTCCTTGTCGGTGGTGTACTCGCTCTTGTAGCTGATGACGGTCTCGATCATGTTCATGGGGGCCGGGTCCAGCGCGGTGTCCGCACGGCCGATCTTCCCGACGACCGATTCGACCTCCGGGATGGCACTCAGCGCCCGGTCCTGCTTTTCGATGATGTCGAGCGCTTCGCCGATGGAGGCGTGCGGCATCGTGGTGGGCATGTAAAGGAAAGACCCCTCGTCGAGCGGAGGCATGAATTCGTTCCCGAACCCGGGGAACTTGTGCACCGCGGTCACCCAGGAATCCGCTTTCCGGATTCTCTCGGGATCGTAGCCGAGCTTCGACGCCGCCGGCAGAACGAATCCGAACACCTTCTCAAATCCCAGCCAAGCCGTATATCCAATCACGACGATCACCGCCAGGATGATCATGAGAATGATCTTGTATGACAGGAAGAAGCGGAGAATGGGGCCGTACAGCCGCTCAACGAGATAATAGAAGAGCTGAAAACCGCCGATGAGCACGGCCACGAGTGCGAGGTTGCGCCAGAAGCCCTCCTGCGGCCCGAGGGGCAGCCAATGCTGGGTGAGGAAGACGCCCACCGCAATCACGGCGGCGGCATTGGCGACCCACTTCACGATCCTGCGGACGAGCTGCGGCAGGAAATCGGCGGCGATGAAATAAACTGCAAGAACGATGAGGATTGACGCGGCCCACCGCCAGTGGAGTTTGATCCCGAGTGCGAGGCCGGCAAGGCCCAGGCCCGTGCAGAGGATGCGCTTGAGTGTCTTCGAGCGAATCTTCCCCGTGAGGAAGATGTGGGCCGCCCCCGGAATGACCGTCAGTGCCACGATGACCGAGCCGATGAGGCAGAACGTCTTCGTGAAGGCGAGGGGTCTGAAGAGCTTCCCTTCCGGGCCGGTCATCGCAAACACCGGCAGGAAGCCCACGACGGTCGTGGAAATCGCGGTAAGCACGGCGCTTCCGACTTCGCTGGACGCCCGGTAGATGACCTCCAGCCGGTTCTCGTCGGGATGTGCGTCCTCGAGGTGCTGGAGGATGTTCTGACAGATGATGATTCCCATGTCCACGATCGTGCCGATGGCAATGGCGATGCCGGACAGGGAAACGATGTTGGCGTCCACCCCCAGGAGCTTCATGGCGATGAACGAGAACGCGACGGCGAGCGGCATCACCGCGCTGATGAGGATGGAGACCGGGAGGTTCGAGGCCATGATGATGACGACGATGCTGGTGATGAGGACCTGTTCGTAGAGCGCCGCGTTCAGCGTGCCGAGGGTCTCATAGATGAGGTTGGTGCGGTCGTAGAAGGAGAGGATCTTCACCTGACTGGTGGTGACTCCCGTCGGCCACTGGTCGCGCGGGGCCGTCCTCAGCCAGTTGAGCCAGGCGGCCTGGTTGAGGTCCGCGCCGTCGTAAGCGTCGAACCCGTGCCCCTTGCCGAACTCCTCCAGTTCCTGCTTCGTGGTCTTCCGGTAGTCAGCCAGGGCCTTCTTCGGCAACTGGGGTGCAATGCTTTCGATCTTCGCCTTGACGTTCTTGATGGCTTCGAGGGGGTTGTACCCGTGGCGGACGACGACCACGCCGCCGACGGCTTCCGCCCCGCCCTTGTCGAGTGCCCCCTCGCGCAGCGCCGGACCCAGCGACACCTTGGCGACGTTCTTGACGTAGATCGGGACGTTCTGGTTGACCTTGATGACCGTGTTTTCGATATCGTTGACGCTCGTGAGGAAGCCGCGTGCACGAATGAGGTATTCCACCCGGTTCAGCTCGATCTGACGGGCGCCCACGTCGATGTTCGACATGCGGACGGCCTCAAAGACCTCCTCGAGGGTCACCTTGTAGGCCCGCATGGCGTCCGGGTCGACGTCGATCTGGTATTCCTGGACGAAGCCGCCGACGGACGCGACCTCGGTCACGCCTTCGGCCGACTGGAGGTGATAGCGGACCTCGAAGTCCTGGAGTGTCCGGAGCTCATTGAGGTCCCAGCCGCCGACCGGCTTGTCGTCCGGGTCCCGCCCTTCCAGGGTGTACCAGAATATCTGTCCGAGCGCCGTCGCATAGGGCCCGAGTGCGGGCTTGACGCCCTCGGGAAGTATCCCGGCGGGCAGACCGTTCAGCCTCGCAATCACGCGGTTCTGGGACGCCTCGAAGGGGACACTCTCCTCGAAGATAATGTAGATTATCGAGAACCCGAAGAACGAGTAGCTCCGGATGGTCTTGACACCCGGAATGCCGATAAGCGAGACCGTCAGAGGATAGGTGATCTGGTCGTCCACGTCCTTGGGAGAACGGCCCATCCAGTCGCTGAAGACGATCTGCTGGTTTTCGCCGATGTCGGGGATGGCGTCGGTAGGGACGGGGGTTCTTGGCAGAGGTCCGAACTTCCAGTCGAACGGGATGACAATGAGGCCCCAGATGACGACGAAGAGCACGATGAGCGCGACGACGAGCTTCTGTTCGAGGCAGAAGCGGATGATCTTGTCGATGAGGCTGCGTGGCGGCTGGAGGGACGGAAGGCCGCCGGAGGAATCGGTCATGGGGCGGCTCCCTGCGGCTGCGGCTCGGTGGGGATGGTTTCAACCACGTCGCCGCACTGGGGCATCGCCGCGCCGAAGTAGGGGTTGTGCACCTCCTTCACGTTCTGAAGCCAGTCGGCACCACGGTTGTTGAACGCCATGGGGCAGTGGAGCTTGTAGACGGGTCCGGGCGAGTCGATCCCAAAGGTCTTGATCACCAGGACGAACTCCTCGGAGAAAAGGGCGAACCCCCTGCGGATCCCCTCGATCTCCTTGGCGTCCGCTAGGTCGCCGGCGACCTTGCCCAGGTTGGCGGAAGCCTTCATCCAGGCGGCATGGGCGTCGCCATCGAGCAGCTTCATGTCCACGGCATCCAGGTCCTTCCGCGTCTTGTCCACGCTCTCAGACGCTGACTTGAAATCGTCCGCAGCCAGCGCGGCACTAAGAGACAGGTAGGCCTCCCACACCCGGGCGAGTTGCTTTTTGATCTCCTTCGGAACCTTGAACGTAGGGCCCGTGACGACGGGAGGCGGAGTCGTGACCCCCGGTTCGCCATGCTCGTGGACGACCACGCGTCCACCCTCCGGCATCATCATGCTGGG
>Ga0315282_10009465_pt1 | contig 15491 bp, 10 predicted proteins | sample YL17G07_20_MG_FD_203693 | JGI IMG/M metagenome (GOLD analysis project Ga0315282, IMG submission 203693) | Sediment microbial communities from Yellowstone Lake, YNP, Wyoming, USA - YL17G07_20 | ecosystem: Environmental > Aquatic > Freshwater > Lake > Sediment | place: USA: Wyoming | collected... | reverse complement strand
ACGTCGTCGCCGCTCAGGTTCTCTTTCACATCCTTGAACAGGCCGGCCTGCTGCCCGAACTGGTTGATGGAGCGGGTCAGCGCGGCGCGGAAGCCGGTCAGGTGCGTGCCGCCGTCCACGGTGTTGATGTTGTTGGCGAAGCAGAAGATGGTCTCCTGGTAGGCGTCGTTGTACTGCAGCGCGAACTCGATCTGCACCGGCCCCACCGGCGCCTCCCGCTCCGCCTCGGCGTAGATGGGCTTGTCGTGCAGCACCACCTTGCCCCGGTTCAAGTGCTTGAGGAACTCGGCAATGCCGCCGGAATAGCAGAAGTCGTGGCTCTTTTCCTTGCGCTCGTCGGCCAGCCTGATCCTCAGGCCCTTGTTGAGAAAGGCCAGCTCGCGCAACCGCTGGGCCAGGGTGTCGAAGTTGAACTCGATGGTGTCGAAGATGGCCGGGTCGGGGCGGAAGGTGACCTTGGTGCCGCGGCGCTGGGTCTTGCCGGCCCGCTTCAAGGGCTCTTTGGCGTCGCCCCGCTCATACTCCTGCTCCCAGGTGTAGCCGTCGCGCCAGATTTCCAGGTCCAGCCGCTCCGACAGCGCGTTGACCACCGACACGCCGACGCCGTGCAGGCCGCCCGACACCTTGTAGCTGTTGGTGTCGAACTTGCCGCCAGCGTGCAGCACGGTCATCACCACCTCGGCCGCCGACCGCCCTTCTTCCTTGTGCATGTCCACCGGGATGCCGCGGCCGTCATCGACGACGGTCACCGAGTTGTCGAGGTGGATGGTGACCTCGATGTGCGTGCAGAAGCCGGCCAACGCCTCATCGACCGAGTTATCGACCACCTCGTACACCAGGTGGTGCAGGCCCATCTCGCCGGTCGAGCCGATGTACATGGCCGGCCGCTTGCGCACCGCTTCCAGGTCGCCGAGCACCTGGATGCTCTCGGCGCTGTAATCGCCGGCGGCGCCGTTGGAATTCTCCGGCCGGGCCCGCTCCGGGCCGTTCGGTGTGCGCTGGCCACGCCCGTTTTGCGAACGGGCTCCCGTTCGAGAGGGCGTCATGGTTTCCTTGTCACCCACTTGGTACACCTCTCGCCGGCCAGCCCCACACCGGCCCGGCCTTGAAGGAATCGCTGCTGAGCCCGAGGGAAAAAGCGAGTTGGAAGACAGCGAAGAGCAAAGGAAATAATACCAAAATCCAGGGTCCTTTTTCAACCCTAAATATTTGAGAAATCAGCCACTTAGCCGGTTTCTTGCGCGTGCAAGTCACGTGTTTTCAACGCCTCCGATGCCGGCCCCTGGAAACCTCTGAGCGACCCACCAATTATAAACATTCCGTCAAACAAATGTTTTTATTTTTTGCTGTCCCGCGCCCGCATTCCTCATCTCGGATTCAACAAGAAGCTCCTGTCTTTTCTCCGTTCTTCTTTCCGTTTTCTTCCTCCTTGCCATTCCGGTCTACGCCCAGGCGCCGGCGATTTCGTCGGGTTCGGTGACGAACGCGGCCGATTACTCGCGGGAGCTGGCGCCGCAGCCATCCCCCTGCCCACCACGCTGGAAGGCGCATCGGTGGAGGTGATCGACGGCAGCGGTGCTGCCGCTCACCTTCAGGTAACGTTTCTCACCCCCGCCTTGGAGTGTGTACCGATTCCCGCTTAAGCGGACAGATCGTCTGCTAACTCAACCGCACAGTTCGCATGCTACCAACCATGTCTCAAATCCCTGATTGACTTGGCGCCCAGCCCCGTTTAAGATGCGAGTCACGCCCGGTGGGTGCGCCGCACTAATCGGCAAGAACGAAATCCTTTCCTGGTGAGACGCGCGCTGGTTGGCCTACGTCCAAGCACCAATCCAAGGGGGGAACCACAGGGGAGCTAACTTCGGGCCTTGTGGAGGCGCCCAATCATCGGCAAGACCATCTCGCACTATTGCGTCCTCGAAAAGCTCGGCGAGGGCGGCATGGGAGTGGTGTACAAGGCTGAGGATCTCAAGCTCGGCCGCCTGGTGGCGCTGAAGTTCCTGCCCGACGAACTGGCCCGCGATAAGCACGCGCTGGAACGCTTCCGGCGCGAAGCGCGGGCCGCCTCGGCGCTGAATCACCCCAACATCTGCACCATCTACGACATCGAGGAAGCCGATGGCCAGCATTTCATTGCCATGGAGTTGTTGGAAGGTAAAACGCTGCGGCAGCGGATTGCGGGCAAACCGCAGCCCGTCGACGAAGTGCTGGAATTCGGGGAGCAGATTGCCGGCGCACTCGACGCCGCGCACAAGAAGGGTATCATCCATCGCGACATCAAACCTGCCAACATTCTCATCACCAACGATCGGCAAGTGAAGATCCTTGACTTCGGACTGGCTAAGCTGAAACCCGTGCCCGCCGCTGTTGCTGCAAGCAAAGAAGGGGCAACTACTGCAGACGCGGAAGAGCAACTGACCGGCCGGGGAGCGGCGGTGGGCACCGTGGCCTACATGTCCCCCGAGCAGTTACTGGGCGGCGAGGTGGACGAGCATAGCGACATCTGGGCCGCCGGTTGCGTGCTCTACTGGATGGTGGCCGGGCGCGGCCCTTTCTCCGAGGCTCCCAGCCCGCACGTGATCGCCGACATCCTTCACCAGCAACCTGATTCCCCGTCTTCCTTCAATCCCCGTGCGCCGGCAGCGCTGGACGGCATCGTCTTGAAATGTCTCGAAAAGTGTCCGGGCGACCGCTACCAATCGGCACGGGAACTCGCGGCCGCCCTGCACGATCTGGCGCACCCCGGCAATCATATTCCGGCCGTCCCCAAGAGCCGGCTCCGTCTGCCAAGATTGCTTCTGATTGGCGCTCTTTTGGCTGCGATGGTCATCGTTCTCTTTTTGCTGGGTGTTTATCACTACCGTGGCCGGCAGTTGGCAGTCGAGCGCGGTTGGGTGCTGATCTGTGATTTCGACAATACTGCAGGCAACGAGATACCCGACGAGGCGCTGCGCGAAGGATTAACCATCGATTTGATGCAGTCCCGCTACGTAAACGTGTTTCCACGGTCCCGCGCGTACGAGGTCTTGGAGCGCATGAAGCGCCCGGCCGTGCAACACATCGATGCCCCGCTGGGGCGCGAAATCTGCCGGCGCGAAAACGTGGACGTGCTCATCGCGGGGACCGTGGCCCGGATCGGCGAGGCATTCCAAATCACTGTGCAAGGAATCGATCCCGTGCGGGGCAACGCGCTGTTCGCCGAAAAAGCGCGGTTCGGGCGAGGAAAGGAATTCCTGGTTCAGATCGACGAACTTTCGGTACGCCTGCGCCGCGATTTAGGCGAGTCGCTTTCCGCCATCAAGACCAGCAGCCGTCCGCTGGCGCAAGTTACGACACCTTCGCTACAGGCACTCCAATTGTACTCGCAGGCCGCCGACGCCATCACCCAGGGAAAGATAGATGAGGCTTCCGCATTCCTGCAAAGCGCGGTTTCGCTGGATCCGCGTTTCGCTATGGCTCACCGCATGCTGGGCTTTTGCTACTCCTGGATGGTCGGACCCAACGAGCGGGCCAGGGCGGAGCTGCAGCTCGCTTACGATCTGCGCGGCGAGGTGACGGACCGGGAGCGGCTGTGGATCGAAGCCGAGTATTGCAGCCTACAGGGACGCGGTGAGCAGGCCGAACAGGCACTGAAGGCGCTGGTCGCTCTGCACCCCGCCGACTCCGACGCTCACTACCAGCTTGCCATGGCCTATTACAACCTGCGCAAGCTGCCCCTGGCGATTGATGAAATGAATGAGTCACTTCGGCTGAACCCGCATTCCGCGCCGGCATACGGGAAACTGGTGGTATTCCTGGCGCGGACCAACCAGCGCGCCGAGGCGATTCGAAAGTACCAGGAGGCGTCGCGGCTCGGCCTGCACTCGCCTTACCTGCATTGGGGGCTTGGGCTGGCTTACCTGGGTCTGCGCCAGATGGCTGACGCGCGCAAAGAGTTCGCACAGTTTGAGCTGGGATCCACGAGCGACCGCGAACTCGGCCAGGTGTATCTGGCTATCACCGACCTTGACGAGGGCAGAGTCTCGTCCGCCGCGGCGCGCCTCTCATCGCCATCGGCCGCCGCCCCCGGCGGCCGCGCATGGCTGATGAGCCGGTGTCTCCTGGGCAGGATTTCGCTCCTGCAAGACAAACCGGCAGCGGCCATCCGCCAGGCCAGTGCCATCCTGGCAAGACCGGAAACTGACCTGCTGACCGTGGATCTTCTCAAAGCGGGCTTGCTCTGCGCCGACAGCGGCGAGATCCAGCAAGCCCGGGACGTGCTGCGGCGTCTGAATGCCATCCGCAGTCAGAATCCCTCGGGCTGGAATAGTCGCTGCGCTGACGAGCTGGAAGGTGAGATCGCGATGGCCGAGGGTGATGCCGGCCGCGCGGTGACCTCGTTTCGCCGAGCCATAGCGGCAGCTCCGGACCCTGCGCTGCATCGTGCGCTCGCCCTGGTGTACCAGCGGCAGGAACAGTGGGAGCCCGCCAGGCAGGAATGGGAGCAATTTGTCGCGGCCAGGGGGGCAGTATTACAAAACGAGTTTCCCCCCGACCTCGTCGTGGCGCACCTGAATCTGGCCCGGCTGCTCGTCCGCCGCGGCGAAACCAGAACCGCCGAGGAGCATTATCGCAAGGTGCTGGAGTTGTGGTCGGACGCCGATCAGCTATCGCTGCGGCGCGCGGCGGCGCAGGAGCTCCGCCAACTTGCGAGGGCCAAAACTGAATAGTTCGCTGAGAGAAGGAGAACACGTATGGACAAAGTGGCAGAGATTATCGGAAGGTGTTGCATGGACAAGCAGTTCCGGGACAGTCTCAAGGACAGTATCGCGCGCAATAAAAAGTGCGCCGCGTTGGAGCCTTACAAGCTAACGAAGGGAGAGTGCAAAAGACTAAAGTGCCTGCTCGAGGTTATTAGGGCCCGTGGACCACAGTTCGACGAAATGCAAGCCGCGTTTGTGGACGCGTGGAAAATCACACCGTGCCTCTATAATGACCAGGATTGCTGCGACCAGCCACCGTGCGAGGATGCGGCGGAGCCGTCGAGCTGATGGGATCTGCTCCACCAGGGTCGTGCCTCGGGCGGGCGAACAGGAATGAAGAGATAAAGCGCGGCGGGGTAGCTCCCATACGTCGCCGCAAGACGTGCGTGAACGCCGTAGGAGGTGAAGGTTTGCCCCGAGTGTCCCGAAGCGCGCGATTTTGAAACTGGCGCGGAAAAGTTGGCCCCCATGAGCTGCCCAGAACCGGCCGTAAAACAGCCTGTCGGCGAGGCCGTCCTGGAAGTCGTATACGCGGGCGGCGCCTGCCAGTCCGTACCTGTTGACCATTCGCCCTTCCGTATCGGCGCGAATCGGGCCGGCGAGCACGACAACCATCTGGACCTCAGCAGCGACAAACGCATTTCCCGCCACTCGGCCGCCGTAATTTGCTCGGACGGCGAGTTTCGCGTCGAGGATGCAGGACAACGGCTGGGCATATTCGTCAATGGAGAGAAGGTAGAGAGCCGCGCACTCCATGAGGGTGATGTCATTACCCTTGGCGCGGCTGACTCTCTGAGGCTGATCTTCCATTGCGAAGGCGCCACCGCGGACGCGATTCCTGGTCTTCTTTCACGCCTGGACCAGGCGGCTTCGCGGGAGGGCGGCGAGAGAGAGCTTCAGCAACTCAGCGTGTTGCTGGAAGCCACCGCGCTGTTGCAGGCGCACTTGCCGGTTCGCGAAGTGCTCGCGGCGATGCTCGATCGCGCCATTGAAGTCACCGATGCCGAACGCGGCCTGTTGCTGGAAAGCGACGCGACGGGCGATTTCCTCCCGGTGATTGCCCGCAAACAGGGCAGGCAGAGCCTGCCGGTCGAAGGCATTGTCCTCAGCCGGAAGGTGATTGATCAGCTTCTGCGCATCAAAAGCCACTCCGAAGCCGCCGATCCGGACAGCGCGTCGGGCGTCGTAATTCAGCAACGCCAGACGGCGGTCGCCATCCCGCTTTTTACCTCGCAGCGCCGTTCCGGCGAGACCACCACGAGTGCCAGCGGCGTCCCGCTGGTCCTCGGGGTGCTGTATCTGGATAGCTGCCGGGTCCGAGCGTTCTCGCATCTACAGCATAAGATTCTCGACGCCCTTGCCACAGAAGCGGCCAGCGTTCTCGACAGTGCTCGCCTGGTTAAGCGCGAGCGCGAGCGGCGAAAGCTGGTGCACGAACTTTCCATCGCCCGCGAGATTCAGCAGGCGCTGTTGCCGAAGAGTTTCGGGCGTCACGCCCACCTGGAAGTGACCGGCGCCAATCGGCCGTGCCTGGCCGTGGGCGGGGATTATTTCGACTTGCTGGAACTCGCGCCGGACCGCACCGGATTCGTCATCGCCGACGTTTGCGGCAAAGGCCTGAGCGCAGCTCTCCTGACCGGCATGCTGCAGTTTGCCTTTTCCGGGATCGCGCTTGGACAGGCGGCTCCGCTGGTGTTCCATAACATCAACCGGTTCCTCTGTACCCACGCTGAAGTGCGGCGTTCTGCGACCATTTTCTTCGGCGCCATCGACCGAACTGGCCAACTCGAATTCGTCAACGCCGGGCACATACCGCCGCTTTTGGTCCGCGACGGCCAGGTCGGGGTCGTTTCGGAAGCCGGTTCGTGGCCGGTGGGTTTTTTCCAGTCCGCGCAATATGAGACGCACCGCGCCTCTCTCCAGCCCGGCGATACGGTCATTCTCATTACCGACGGCATCACGGAAGCGGTTAATCGGGCAGAGGAGTTGTTTGGGCCGGAACGCCTCCTGCGATCTGTCGAGCGCCATGCCGGCAAGCCGGTCGACGAATTGCAGGCCAGCATTCTGGCCGATGTCGAGGAATTCAGCCGGGGCGCCCACCAGGCCGACGACATCACCCTGCTGGTGGTTCGTTACCTCGGCCATCGAGGTAGATGAAGGATTACTCCCCATAAGTCGCCAAGTGTTTAGGAATCGTCCGACCACACCAATGCACGGCGCTCGGGGGAATTGGCCGCGCTTCGCAAATCCATGCGGACTTATAACGCCCTATAGGGTTCTGTTTGCCAAGGTCAAGAGCGCGGCGCAATCGCCAGCAACACGGAATTAGCCCACTACCGAGCTGTCCGTGGCCTTGACTCGCAGGTTGAGTGGCGGTCTAATCGAGGCTTCCGTGTCGTCAATCCCACCAATTGCGAGCACATCTGTTAAACCAGGTGGAGGAGGCGTTCACCCTTTCCGAGCTGGATGGATCGGGCTTCTCTTCCTGCTGGTAGCTGTCCCGGTCTCGGCGACAACGTACGCGAAGGGTTCGCTTGGGACGGTTGTTGTGTCCGAAAACCATGTCGCTTTCGTGGCCGGGGGGCTCACGGTGCTCGATGCGTGGTCGGGGGTCGTAATGGTCCGCGAACCTGATGCGCGGTCTGTGGGTCTGTACGACACCACGCAAGGCATTCTGGTGGGAACAGCGGCATCAAGGTTCTTTGAGCAGCCACAGTACTACCGCATGTTTGCCAAGCAGGGGAGCGGCTTCGCTTGGCAAGCGGAGTGCGACCTCTGGCATCTGGCGCAGGAGCACCTGATCTGCGTGGATTCGCACCCCCTGGTTTTCATGTTTTCAGGGATCTTCGGCCTGAGGGTGAGCATTAGGGTGCAAGCCCGGTCGTTGGCCAACGGACGCGTGCTCTGGTCATACGACACCGGCGGCTCGGGAGGGGAGGCCCTGGATGCAAAAGGGCGCCTCATGCTCACCAACGAAGAGTGGGTTGATGAAAAGTTCGAGGGGACTTCCAATGGGTATGCAGTGAGCGGGACGGCAAGCGTAGGGCGCGTGAAGAAGTTGACCGTGCTCGATCTCGAAAGCGGGCGCGTACTCGCTACGACGGACGTGCGGGACGTCACTCTCCGGGGCTGGTCGGGCAGCGATCCCCCTGATCACGAATTCGACGGTGAACGTGTGGTGCTGCGCCGGCGGAAGGGTTCAGGTCCTGCCTGCCCGGAACGCTCGGTGCGGGTGTACACACTCGACCTCGCCGGCCAGACCTTCAGGGCGCGCGACGATTGCGAGCCGGTCATGCCCGCTTCTCAATCGCCCCCTCAGCCTGCTTTGAGCGAGATCGAACAGAAACTCGGGGCTCGGGTCCATCCCTTGGAAGAAGGAGAGCTGGTCTCTTTCCCCGGGTTCGGCGGGACCCTGTTCGAGCTCCGTTCGAAGAGAGGTCACTGGCAGGCCGTCTTGCCACGGTCCCCATCCGAAACCCAAGCCGACTGGCGCTTCACACGTGCTTTCGAGCGGCGCGGCCGCCTTTTCATCGAAAGCATGAGCTGGCAATTCGGCGCGCTCGACTGCATCGATCTGGAATCGGGGCGCCCCCTTTGGCGCTACGTTTTTCCGGCGGCGCCGGTGCTCCTTTCGACAGGTGTATTCCCTCCGGGGTGGGTTCAAGGGCTCTCGAAGAGCTCCTGGCGCGAGCTCCAAGACAATCCACCGCCGCCTCTAACAGTCCTCGCCCGCCCGATCCCATTGGAGGAGTATCTGCAAGGGCAATTGATGGAGGACAGGGAGGGCCTGCGGGCTTCTGGGCGGCCGGTCTTCGATCCGGCAGGCATTCGCAGTCGGGCGCCGTTGGCGTGGACGCTTATCGCCGTCGGTTTTGGCTTATTCATTGTCCCTCTCGGAAAGCGGTTCGCCCCGCCCGGGTCGATGCGCCGGGTGCTGGCGACACTGGGCCTTTTCTTCTATCTGACAGTGGTCCTCATGTTCTTTGGTCGCCTCGAGTTCTTTGCGACGGCGATTGGCAAGCTCTTGTTGGTCGGGGCCTACCTCCAGATGGCCGTCGCCGCCCTCCGAGTCCACACGAAAAGGAGGCGGGTGCTTCTACGTGTCGGCCTCTCGCTGCTTCTCCTGCCGCTGGGCTGGTTTGCGCTGAGGCTGCTCCTATGGGCATGACAGGCGTAACCTCCAACTGCGGGTAGTCCGAGCAAGTTGCGCTCCTACAGGGCGTTAGCGTCGCGCTGAAAAAAGTGGGCGGAGTCCGGACGGGCGGTGGTGCTAAAGGCTACAGCAGCTTCGTTACACCGGGGATCAGCACCGGGTAGGTCCCGTCCCCGCGCTGCTTCACCGGCGGGTCCATGTCGGCCCGCACCTCTTCCGGTTTGGGCGCGAAGTAGAAGTCTGAAGTGGTGACCTGCTCCCAAGTTACTTCCTTGCCGGTGTAGCAACTGATCTGGCCCATGATGCCCATCAGCGTGCTGTTGGCCATGTAATCGGCGCTGTTGATGGGGTTGCCGGCGCGAATCGCCTTGAATAGTTCGTTGTGCTCGACCTGGTAGGGGTTGACGGCGGGGCTGGAGTACATCTTGGGCCCGGAATAGGTCCAGGCCTTCTCCCCCTCGATACGTCCCAGGCTGACGAAGGCGCGGCCCTTGGTCCCCAGCAGCACGCTGGAGGTCTTGTTGAAGCAGTCTGGGATGGTGCGCGAGAAGGCATAGAGTTGGACGCCGGTGGCGAATTCGTAGACCACGGCGTGGTGGTCGAACACGTCGCCGTAAATCTCCCCGTGCAGCGTGGACCGGCCGCCCATGCCGTGGCAGCGGGCCGGCACCTGCCCGCGCAGCGCCCAACTGGCGCGGTCCAGGTTGTGCACCAGCGACTGGGGAACGTCGTCGCCCGACAACCAGTGGAAATGATATTGGTTGCTGGCCTGGTATTCGACCTCCGTGAGGCCCGGCTGGCGCGGGTACAGCACGTACGGGGCCCGCAAGAAATTCTCTTCGATGGCCACGATGTCGCCGATGGCGCCGTCATGCACCCGCTGGATCGTCTCCTGGAAGGCGAGCCAGTAGCGGCTCTGCAGGCCGGAAAGAACGCACAGCTTCTTCCGCTTGGCCAGCTCGCAAGCCGCCTGGACCACCTTGATGCCGGCGGGGTCGATGGCGTGGGGCTTCTCGACGAATACGTGCTTGCCCGCCTGCAGGGCCGCCGTCATGTGCAGGGGATGAAACTTGGCGGCGTTGGCGATCAACACCAGGTCCACGGATTCGATGACACGCTTGTAGGCCTCGAAGCCGGCAAAGCAATGGCCGTCGTCCACCATCACTTGGTCGGCGTATTTCTCCTTCAGAGCTTTCCGTCTCTCGTGGATTCGATCCTTGACGATGTCGGCCATGGCCACCAGGCGGGCGCCCTTGTCGGCATTCATGGCCTGGGTGGCGGCTTCGGTCGAGCGGCCCCCGCAGCCGATCATGCCCACACGTATGATGTCGCTGCCGGCCGCAAACACACCCCGGCCGTCCACCAGGACACTCAAGGCGGCAGCCGGTACCGCCGCCGAGGTCTTCAGAAAGTCACGCCGGGAGCCTTGCTGGGCGCCCGGAAATTTCTCTGCCCGCTTGTTCATAAGTCAACCTCCGATTGCCGGATTCGCGGCAGAGTACCACCGGGCCGGCGGCATAGCAAGTTGTCGCCCACTACAACCAGCGGCAGAAGTAAAGAGAGTTCTCTCGGTACCTAGGCGCCCTCCGCGTCTCGGCGCTGAAAAGCTGTGATGCGGCGGCAGGTGTTTCGTGGTCGGTCCCTCGCCAAAGGCGTTCCGAGTCGCGTAATATGGATAGGAAGGCCCCGTAAGAACGAAGTTGCGCGAGAATACCGTGCCGGGCGCAATGCCCGGCGCGAGACAAGCCCCCTGGGCGGAGGCTGTATGTTGATCGGTGTTCCCACGGAGATTTTTCCCGGGGAGGGACGCGTTGCGCTGGTTCCGTCCGTGATTCCCAACCTGAAGAAGGCCGGGTTCGAGGTTATGGTGCAGGCGGGCGCCGGCGCCGCTGCCGGCTATCCCGACGCCGCCTTTCAGGAGAAGGGCGCCACCATCGTGTCCGAGCGCGCCGCGGTGTTCCAGTCGGCCGAGGTGATTTTGCAGGTGCTCTGCCATGGGTCGAACAACCGGACCGGCGCGCAGGACCTCCCCCTGCTGCGGCGCGGCCAGGTGCTCGTCGGGTTCCTGCGTCCGCTCGGCTCGCGTCAAACCATGGAGGAGGTGGCCGCCACCGGGGTCACATCGTTCGCCGTGGAGCTGATGCCGCGCATCACCCGCGCCCAGAGCATGGACGCCCTTTCCTCGATGGCCACCATCGCCGGCTACAAAGCAGTCCTGGTGGCGGCGGGCACCGTGCCAAGGCTCTTCCCTATGCTGACCACGGCCGCGGGCACCATCCCGCCGGCGCGCGTTTTCGTGATCGGCGCCGGCGTGGCCGGCCTGCAGGCCATCGCCACCGCCCGCAGGCTGGGGGCCGTGGTATCGGCCTACGACGTGCGGCCCGCGGTCCGCGAGCAGGTGCAGAGCGTCGGCGGCCGCTTTGTCGAACTGCCTCTGGAAACGCAGGATGCCGAAGACCAGCGCGGCTACGCCAAGGTCCAGGATGACGCGTTCTATCGGCGGCAGCGCGAGCTGCTGGGCCGCGTGGTGGCCGAGAGCGATGTGGTCATCACGGCCGCCGTCGTGCCCGGCCGCAGGTCGCCCGTGCTGGTGACCCGCGACATGGTCGAGCGCATGGCGCCCGGCTCGGTGATTGTTGATCTGGCGGCCGAGCGCGGCGGCAACTGCGAGTTGACACACCCCGGGGAGACCATCGTCGAGTACGGCGTCACCATCGTCGCTCACATCAACCTGGCCAGCACGGTCCCCTACCACGCCAGTTACATGTACGCCCGCAACCTGACCGCCTTCCTGTTGCACCTGTACCGGGGCGGCAAGCTGAACCTAGATGCGGACGACGAAATCACGCGCGAGACGCTGCTGACGCACGGCGGCGAGCTGGTTAATCCGCGAGTGCGTGAGTTTCTTTCACTGCCGGCCTTGGCCGTTGAGGGACAACCAGGGTAGCAGGACGCCCGCTGCGGGGGCGTCCCATTAGCACTTTTGTAGAGGAGCCTATCGTGCCGTCTGACTTGATCTCCAGCCTTTACGTGTTTGTGCTGGCGGGATTCGTCGGATTCGAGGTGATCCGGCGCGTCTCGCCGCTCTTGCACACCCCGCTGATGTCGCTCACCAACGCGCTGGATGCCATCGCCGTGGTGGGCGCCATCGTGCTGGCCGGCGAAGGGAAAACCACGCTGGCGACCGTGCTCGGCACCGTCGCCGTGGTGGCCTCCATGAGTAACGTGGTCGGCGGGTTCCTGATCACCGACCGGATGCTGGGCATGTTCAAGGCCAGCAAGGCGAAGAAGCAGCGATGAACCCGCCGATGATCACCGAGCACGCCATTCAGGCGGCCTACCTGGCCGCCACCGTCCTGTTCATCCTTTCGCTGAAATGGCTGAGCGCGCCCGCCACCGCCCGGCGCGGCGTGCGGTGCGGCGAAATCGGCATGCTGCTGGCCATCGTGGCCACGCTGCTGTACCACGGCATCGTGGATTACCGCTGGATCGCCATCGGGCTGGTCCTGGGCACCATTATCGGTGTACCGCTGGGCCTGGTGCAAATGACCGCGGTGCCGCAGCGCACCGCGCTCAGCCACGCCTTCGGCGCGTTCTCGGTGGTGCTGGTGGGCACGGCCGAGTACTACCTGCGCGCGCCCGACGTGCCCGGCTTCACCATGGCCGTGCTGGCCATCGAGGTGATTCTCGGCAGCCTCACGTTCACAGGCAGCCTCATGGCCGCCGGCAAGCTCCAGGAAGTCTTGCCGCAACGCCCGATCACTTACAAGGGGCAGAACCTCGTCAACCTATCTGTTCTGGCTGTTGCCGTCATCATCGCCGTGGTTCTCGTTCTGCACCCGCATCGCGTGGCGCTGTTCCCGCTGATGATCATCCTCCCGCTGGCTTTCGGGGTGATGATGATCGTGCCCATCGGCGGCGCCGACATGCCCACCGTCATCTCGCTGCTCAACTCTTATGCCGGCCTGTCGGCGGCGGCCATGGGTTTCGTGCTGGACAGCAAGCTGCTGATCGTGGCCGGCGCGCTCGACGGCTCCTCCGGGTTCATCCTTTCGGTGATCATGTCCAAGGCCATGAACCGCTCGTTCACGAACGTGCTGTTCGGGGCCTTCGGGCAGGTGCAGGTTTCCGCCGCCGCCGCTGGGCAGGTGCGCAACGTGCGCAGCGCAAGTCCCGAAGAGGCGGCCGGCATCCTGGCCGCCGCCAATTCCGTAGCCATCATCCCCGGCTATGGCATGGCTGTGGCGCAGGCGCAGCACAAAGTGCGCGAGCTGTTCGACGCGCTCGTTCGGCGCGGCGTGGACGTCAAGTTCGGCATCCACCCCGTGGCCGGCCGCATGCCCGGCCACATGAACGTGCTGCTGGCCGAGGCCGATATCCCTTACGACCGGCTGCTGGATATGGACGAAATCAACCCGGATCTTCCGCAGACCGACGTGGCCCTGGTGATCGGCGCCAATGACGTAACCAACCCCGCCGCCCGCACCGACACCGCCAGCCCCATCTACGGAATGCCGATCCTCGACGTGGACAAGGCGCGGACCGTGATGGTGATCAAGCGCAGCATGAATCCCGGCTTCGCCGGCATCGACAACCCCCTCTACTACCTCGACCGGACGCTGATGCTGTTCGGCGACGCCAAGGGCTTCGTCGGCGAGATCGTCAAGGAGCTGGCCGGCCACGCCGCCCGCGCGCGTTGACGCCGGAGTCAATGCCACGGCTGCTTCAGATTCTGATCACGAGAATCGTTGGAGGAGACGCTTCCAGGTCGCCGTCGGCGGTCTCGCGGATTACATATTGAAGCGTCAGTACAAAGGGCCTGCCGTCCTCGGTGCCCACAAACACCTGCTCCAGCGTGAATGACACCGGGATCGCTGCCGCGTGGGGCTGGGCCGACGCGGCGCGGCGGGCGACGTACGATTGTCGGGGGGCGCGCTTGGGCGGCGCCGCGGAACCAGCGCGGGCGGGCACGGAAGCCGGGCGCAGCGTTGCAGCGGCAAGCACGGCAGGCTGAGTCCCGGCGGTGCGCGGGCTGCGGATTGCGGCCCCTGCAACGGGCCTTGCGCGCGGCGTGCGAATCGCCGCCAGCGGCCCCGCCAGCGCCATGGCAACGGCCAGCGCAGCCACCGCTCCCAGTTGGCTCACCGGGCCGCGCGAGGCCCGCGCGTCGAGAATCGCCAACAGGCGGCCCCGCAGGCTGTGGCGCCGCGCCAGCGCCACCGCTGAAGGGCTCACTTTCAAAGCAGGGAGCGCGCACGCCAGGTCCAGCAGTTCGCGCGCATAGTCGGATGCCCTGATTCCGCCGGCCAGCACGTAATCGTCGCAAGCCCGCTCGCATTCTTCCCTGAGTGCGCGGGCGGCCAGCCAGGCCAGCGGGTTGAACCAATAAGCAATGCACGCCAGCCGGGCCAGGACCTGCGCCAGCGTATCGAAACGGGCGACATGCGCCAGTTCGTGCAGCAGGGCGGCGCGCTGCCACGGAGCCGGCCACTCGTCAAAGTCGGGCGGCACCACCACGGCCGGCCGCAGTACGCCGGCGGTGATCGGCGTTTCAATCTCCGCGCTGACCAGCAACCGGATCCCGCGCCGGGTACCGACCGCTGCCCGCAACTCCTCCACCATCCCTCCCAGAGCGGGGCCAGACGGGCGCGAAGCGCGCCCGGCGAGGCGGGCCAGCGCAACGTGGTGGGCGAGCCAGCGGAGGGCCAGCGCAGCCGCCACCAGCAACCACACCGCAGCCGCAACCGCCGGCCAGTTGAAGTGATGAGCGATGGGTGATGAGTGATGAGTGCCGGCGAAGGTGCGGAGTGCGAAGTGCGGAGTGCGGAGTAAACCGGCGGCGGGCAGCCAGGCCGGCTCCCAGGGCGGAAGCAGGCGTGAAAGCGCCGGCAGCGCGGCGGCGCTCGAAAGGGCCAGGAGCCAGATCGCGTGCCGCACCGCTGCCGACGACCGGCGGGCGGCAAACGCGCACAAGCCGGCTGCCAGAAAGATGGCGACCGCCTTCAGCGAGGCGTTCAGCAGGTCACCAAACCAGGCCGCGGCGCCAAGCGCTTGAAGAACTTGTATGAACCCAGGCCATCCCATTCACGCGCCCCCAGCTACCGTCCTTCGGCTTTCGTCCGCTCGATGAGCCGCGCCAGCCGTTCGCGCTCGGTGTCAGACAACTCGCCTTCGGGAAGCTCGAGCAGCGCCGCGGCGGCCTCGCCCGGCGAGCCGTGGAAGAAGGTGTGGACCATGTGGCGAAGCGCCGAGCGGCGCGCCCGGTCCTGCGCCACCGTCGGACGATAGACATACCGCAGGCCGTCGCGCTCATGTTTGAGATGCCCCTTGGCCTCCAGCAGATTCAACATCGCGCGCACAGCCGAATAGCTGGGCGGATCGGGCAGCTCGGCGCGCACTTCGGCCACCGACGCGCTTCCCAGCCGGTAGACGGCATCCATGATCTGTCGCTCGCGCCGTCCGAGCTCGAGTTCGTTGGTCACGTTGGCTCCAAAAAGATTGCAGACGGCCGGTCGCGCCCAAGGTTAGCGCCGCCGCGTCCGTTTCTATGCTAACAGACTAGCAAACAGCCGTAAAGGTTGCATCGGAAAAAA
>Ga0315282_10009464_pt1 | contig 15491 bp, 16 predicted proteins | sample YL17G07_20_MG_FD_203693 | JGI IMG/M metagenome (GOLD analysis project Ga0315282, IMG submission 203693) | Sediment microbial communities from Yellowstone Lake, YNP, Wyoming, USA - YL17G07_20 | ecosystem: Environmental > Aquatic > Freshwater > Lake > Sediment | place: USA: Wyoming | collected... | reverse complement strand
ATGAGATATCCTGTCCCACATGCGTCACACCGAGTGCAGTCTCCCGTTTGTGTGGCATGTGTTCAGCAGGTATTATTCCCAGCCCCGCGACCTATTTAGTATAAGGAATAAAAGTAAAAATTACAAGCCTCAGGTTCAAATTGACTGAAGAATTTGAAAAAATTTCGCAGCAGGTCAAGCTGGCAGAAGCTCTAGATTCTTTGAAAAATGATTAGATATGGGCAATTCTGGGGAGAGATGGGAGGCTGGAGCACTGGGAGCCATCGCCTGCTCGGACATCGAGCTTCTTCTTCACTCATGTTGCTTTCATCCACCACTGGTTTAGAGATGCTAAGACAAAGGAGGAGCGGGTTCTGGATGCTTGGAAGTATGAAGGTGAAAACACAGGCGGAAAAGTCGGAACGGCGGGATTTGAACCCGCGACCCCCACGTCCCAAGCGTGGTGCGCTACCAGGCTGCGCTACGTTCCGTCGAGAAATGAAGAATCCAAAGGAAGAAGAGACTGTAGACCTGCAAAAACAACACACAATATATCCAAATCCGCAAGGAAAGTCAATGTTGCCACCGCCGGAGGGATGCGGGGAACCGAAAAAGCAATGGACAGAAGTTGAAGACTGCTCATCGCTTACTGAGCCACACTTCCGGATCTTGTTTCTCGCGCTCTTTCCATAGCTCGAAATGCAAGAGAGGTCCAGCAAGCGATTCGCCGCTCTTCCCAACGGCTTTGCCTTCGTTGACTTTTTGTCCCTGCGTGACAGTGATTTCTGAGAGGTGAGTGTATACAGTGCGGAAGCCGTTGTTATGGTTGAGTATTAAGAGGTTTCCATAGGAAGGTAGCCAAGAGATCGCTGCAACCTCGCCTGCGGCCACCGCGCGGACATCGGTCCCGGTCGGAACTGATATATCAATGCCCGTATTCTGCGTAACGGTCTTCAGGATTGGATGGACTTGGTTCCCAAACCGCGAGACAATGGATCCGCCCGAGACGGGCCATGGGAGTTTCCCTCGTCGATTTGAGAAGCCAAGCCCCGCAGAAATATTCTCTGGCGGTGGTCTCTTTTCTTTCTTGGCGCTTGCTTCTTCACGTGCTTTCCTGATTCGTTCTTTCTCGATCAAGTCGGCAATAATTCCTTCGAGGTCAGCAGCATCCTTCTTCCTCCGCTGGAGTTCTTTCTTATAGCTGTCCTTATCCTTTCGAATTGAAGCTAAGAGTCTCTTTTTTTCCAGCGTCTTTTTCTTAATTCTTTCTTCCTCTGTTGCTTTTTCGGCGATAAGTCGCTGCTGTTGGGCTAGTTTTGTCTGTAGGCTTGATGACTCTTGCTCGAGGTCAGCTTTATGTTGTGTTATGGTACCGAGGTCAGTCCTTCGTTGCTCACTGAATCTTCGCAAGTACTCGGCCCTGATTGCAAATTGGTTGATCGAATTCGATGTCAGGAGCAACTCTAAATCGTAGAGCCGTCCATACTTGTAGGCGGAGGTCACATACTTCGCATAATGATTTTTCAGTGACGTAAGTTGGTTTTCTGACGACGTAATGCTCTGGCGCAGTGTCTCGATTTCTTTCTGGAGTTGTCCGTTCTCGTTCTTCAGCTGGCGGAGAAGCTTCCTGATGAGCAGATTCTGGCGGTCATAGTATCCGAGCGTCTCGAGGGTGGCTTTCTCCCGACGCTCACTCTTTTTGATTTTCTTTTCATAGTCATCGATCTCGCGCCGGAGTTTTTCCAGTTCCTTCTCCTTGGCCTTGACACCCTGCGGCTGAGCGTACGCAAGTCCGGCCATTGAAACACACAACAGAAACCCGGCAAGAATCCCTAAGAGCATGCGATGCTTCATCGGCATCTACCAATTGATGCGCTTTGCATTGCGTGGAATGACGAAACTGAAATCGAGCTCAGGCTTGTTGATTTTGATGTCGTCGTAGTACAAGGAGAGGCCGCGGTTCCGGCGGTGAGCCAAAATACTGATGGAACGCGGAATGAACACCGTCTTGAATTGGGAGAATCGCTTGAAGTGGGTCTCGAGAACCGGGCCCGTCTCATCTTCGTCGACTTCGTATCGAGTGACAACAGACTTCTCGGGATCAATCCAGTAGCGTGCTCTCGTCGAGTCCTTTTTGAAGAGGAAGAGCAGTTGATCATCATCGACAGACACAGAGTCTGGAGGATATGTCTCTCTCCAGAGCGGGGTGGCTCCCGAGAGCACGTCCATGACATCTGTAAAGTCCAGGTCGACTTTAAGAATTGAGCGGATATTCTTCAATGTGGATGAACCGGTAATGGCACGGTTTTCGCGGCTGTCGTAGTACGTGAATCGTCCCCTTGTCATTAGCATCGAGCCAATGTCGATTCCAAACGGTCCTTCAATCTTGATGAGGATGGAATCTGGGCGCTTGATAGCTACGGTGATGCTTGCTGTGCCGGCAAATTCTCGACTTTCAATTGAGATGCTCCCGCTCGCTTGGAATGTGGCAACCTCATGGTGGTTCATTTCCATTCTATGGATAATGTCTTCAGGAGAGGTCCGCATGAGGTCGATGGCGCTCGATCTAGGAGAACAGGAGAGTGCGAGAGAAGTCAGGAAGAGAGAGAGGACACGCGGGCATGGTCTATTCTTCATTCAAGGGTTCCGCGCTCAATCTTGGTCTTCAAAGCTTGGTTCTTTTGATTCATCTGCAATGCACGCTTCCAGAATTCCAGAGCTTTCTCTTTCTTGTCAAGCTTGTAGAAGATATCTCCAAGATGCTCGTTGAGTGTCGCGCCGTTTTCTCCGACCGCGTCTCTGAGCCGGACCGCTTTTTCGATATACTCTCTGGCCTCATCGTATTTTCCAAGCTTAAAGTAGACCCATCCGATCGTATCGAGGTAGGAGGAATTCTCGGGCTGCTTCTCCACGGCCTCCTTTGCCATCTGTAATGCGCGCTCGAGTTGAATTCCACGTTCAGCGAGGCTGTAGCTGTAGTTGTTCAGAATAATATGGCTGTGTGGGTCGAGTCTTAATGCTTGCTCATACGTGCGGTCGGAATCAGCGTACTTCTTCATTGAATCGTACGTCAGCGCGAGAGCGCCGAGGAAATCCACATTCCGAGGATTGATCTCGATCGATTTTTCAAGGGCCCTCGCTGCGGAATCATTCTGTTCCATCCGGAAATAGATTGTTCCAACATAGTACCAGGCGTCACCGTTGCCGGGATTCAGTTCGGTCACCTTCCTGAAATTCGCGAGAGCGAAAGAATCACTTCTTGTTGAGAAGCCGACGAATCCAAGGAACCAATACGGTCGCCAGTCATTCGGCCACTCCTTTCGAATCGTTTCGATCATCGGTTTAGCATATCCGACAACCGAGGAGTCCTTTTGCGAGCGCTCGAGTAGAGCCTCAGGGATGTGGAGTTTTGTCTCAATGGCAACAGAATCCTGTTTGAGGACTGAATTGTAGTATTCGATGGCTTTCGACGTCTCATTCTTCTGTAGGCAGATGTCGCCGATGAGAACTTCGATGTCTGGATTCTTTCGATCGATATCGAGAATCTCATCCAGACGAGCAAGGGCAGAATCGGGCTTTCCAGCACGAAGATATGTCTCGATAAGCCGTTTCTTCAAATCAAGGTTTCCTGGATCTATAGTGAGCATTTGCTGGTAAGCGTCGGCTGCATCGCCGTAGCGCTGGAGACCCTCATAGAGCTGGGTCAACTGGACGAGGACATCCCACTCGGGTCCGATTTGATCAAGGATTCTCTTATAGATAGCGATTGCTTCGAGTGGTTTTGCTCTCTGCTGATACAATCGAGCAAGACCATACAGAGCTTGCGTGGAGCTCGAGTCAATCTTGAGGACCTCTTGGTACTGAGTTAATGCGGAGTCAATCTCGTGGGCAAGAACATAGACTTGCGCAAGGTGCTCACGGTACGTAATGCTCTGTGGGTCGCGGCCTATTGCTTCCTTCCCATTTTCTGCTGCAAGGTAGAACTTTCCCAGATTACTATAATCTTTCGAGAGGGCATAATAGATCGCTGCATCTTTGTCAAATCGGAGGGCGTCCTGATATTCGAGTGCCGCTTTCGCATAATCCTCTTTGAGGTCATAGAGATTCCCGTCGATGAAATGCTGAATTGCCAGGTCTCGATTTTTTGAAGCCATCTGTTGGAGAACTCCGGTTCTCTTTAGAGATGGAGCCTCGCGCGAGGCTTCTTTTGTCCCCGAGCAGCTCAATAGACTGAGGCTCAAAAGTGCGCCAACAGTCGTTAGGCGACACATTAGAGCCGGATGATTCTCTCTCGATTGCAGGCTTGCCATAACGAAAAAAATATATCTAATTCTTATCTGAATAACAAGAACGCGCGAAGTACGTTTCGTGAAAGGGTTTAGTGACGATGGAATTCCACAGTGGGGAGAGAATTCACTCATGGATTGCTTCTCTCATTGCACCAATTGTGTCCGATCAGAGATCGCGTCTTGTCCGGTCTTTTGACTTTCTGTAATCAAAGATCCACGTCGTGGATGTCGACACGGATGCTGCAACCTCTTCTTCATCATTGTCCTACTTTGAAACATCGGCAACCACCTGACGTGACTCTTGGGAATACTCAACTCTGTGTGTTTCTTTACTTCTCTTTCTCCGGTCGGGATGGAATTGTCTCATGTCTCATCGCAGCATGGTGTTGACCATCGGATTCGGGATGATCTGTTTGGCTTTTTATCTTTTTTTGAAAACAAATACTGGAAATCTCTCAAATTTGCTAAACTCTCACACTCATGTCTCTCAATTCGACCAGAATCGCCAACTCAGGGATGGTATGGTTCTTGCCTATTGAAAAAGGGATACTTCTGGGGAGTGGAAAAACTGGGCTGAGAAATCTCGCATCCATTGGGTTCTAAAGATGTTTCACAGTTCTAAGGGCTACAGCATGAAACCACGTGAGAAGTTCAACGAGGCTTTGTTCCAACTCCTGATTCTGGTTCTCTTCGGCATTCCCTTCCTGCTCCTTGGGCTTAATTTCGGATGCCAGAAGCAGAAGGAAGAATCGAAGGAAACAAGATTGAAGGTCACCGTTGAGAACCTTCAGACGGCTTATGCAAAGTCAGTGAATTACGCACGTATGTACACGCTCTTCACGAAGCGGGCTGAGAAGGATCGTCTCTTGAATGTTGCCAACCTCTACCGAGCGGTATCGAGATCTGAGCAGGTTCATGCAGATCTCCATGCAGGGCTTCTCCGCAAAAACGGCGTAGAACCAGTTGCCCCTCAGGAAGAGGCTGTTACCGTGGGGACGACGCTCCAGACGCTGAAGCTGTCAATGAGCAGTGAGGAGATCGAATTCGGGAGTATGTATCCAAACCTGATTCATACGGCGGAGATCGAGAAGGACTCTGCGGCTGCTGCCCAGTTCCGGATGACAAAAGAAGTGGAAATTCAGCATGCAGAGCTTTTCAAAGAAGCTTTCGACAGATCGGGGAGAATAGGTAGGATCCAATATTTTGTTTGCCCGGGATGTGGCTATATCCTGAGATCCGAGAAAACCGAAGAATGTCCTGTCTGCCACTCGAAGAAGGATAAGTTTGAAAGAGTCTAACCAACACGACCCCGAGACGTTTGTCATCGAGCGCCAGCATTTTGACTCGCTCCTTGCCGTGCTGAAGCAGCGCGGCTACCGAGTTGTAGGACCGACGGTGCACGATGGAGCATTAGTCTACGACGAACTGACGTCCGCCGATGATTTGCCAGTCGGTTACACGGATGAGCAAGCTCCGGGCACATATCGCCTCATGAAGAATGGGAGCAAGGCCCTCTTTGGATTCACCCTCGGTGCTCAAGCGTGGAAGAGGTTTCTCCATCCTCCAACAGCGCAGCTCTGGGAGGGAAAACGCAACGGGGATACATTTGAGATCAAGGAAGAGAAAACCAAGCAGGCTCCTTACGCGTTCATCGGCGTCAGGTCCTGTGAGCTGCATGCAATTGGGATCCTTGACAAGGTGTTTTTCAATGGTAACTACGTTGATTCCACCTATGCTGCTCGTCGAAGGGGCGTCTTCATTGTTGCTGTCAATTGCACACAAGCCGGCGGGACCTGTTTCTGTGCATCGATGCAGACCGGACCGAGAGCAACGGCAGGTTTCGATCTTGCTCTCACGGAATTTGTCGATCCAAACCGACACTTTTTCGTTGTCGAAGTTGGCTCAAAACGTGGTGCGGAAATTCTTCGTGACCTCCCTCATGAACCAGCAGGTGAAGGTGAAAAGGCAAGGGTTGAGCGAAGTGTGGCCCAAACCATTGCACAGATGGGGAGGACCATGGACACAAAGAATATCAAGGAGCTCCTTTACAAGAACTATGAGCATCCTCGATGGAACGATGTTGCAAACCGATGTTTGAGTTGCGCGAATTGCACGATGGTCTGTCCGACGTGCTTTTGCACTACTGTCGATGACATGACTGACCTCACAGGTGACCACGCTGAGCGCTGGCGTAGGTGGGATTCCTGCTTCACAATGGATTTTGCGTACATCCACGGGGGCAGCATACGGGCAACGACAAGGTCGCGGTATCGGCAGTGGCTGGTACACAAGCTCGCCACATGGATTGACCAGTTCGGAACGACGGGATGCGTCGGGTGTGGTCGGTGCATTACCTGGTGTCCGGTCGGAATCGACATAACAGAAGAAGTGAAAGCTATCAGGGAAACCAAGAGAAGTCCAACTACTTCAATTGAGGATACCAACAATGGAGACTCTTGAGCCAATCTTAGCAGAACATCCATTCCTGAAGGGACTTGAACCCCACCACGTCCAGCTCATCGTTGGGTGCGCATCAAATATACGATTTGACTCTGGACAGTTTATTCTGCGTGAGGGAGAAGAGGCGAACCAGTTCTACATCATTCGCAAGGGGAAAGTGGCGTTGGAGGTCTTCTCGCCGGAACGAGGTCCTATCATCATCGACACCTTGGTGGATGGCGAAGTCCTCGGATGGTCCTGGCTGATTCCACCATACTACTGGCGATTCGATGCTCGGGCAGTTGAATTAACCCGGGCGATTGCCCTCGACGGAAAATGCTTGCGCACCAAGTGCGAGGAAGATCATCACCTTGCGTATGAACTCTTGAAGCGGTTTGCGGCCATCATGGAACAACGTCTTCAAGCAACACGATTGCAGTTAATGGATATCTATGGAGTCAATCCCTGACATAGAAACGGGTGAGGCGAAAGGCATTGTCGAAGCAATGCTTCCCACGCTCTTCGGGATCAAAGCAGTCCGGAACGAGACACATGACACCTTTACACTTGACCTCGAGCCGGTGAATGGGCCTGCTGAGTTTTCCTTCAAAGCAGGGCAGTTCAACATGCTTTATGTGTTCGGGGTAGGGGAGGTCCCGATTTCAATCAGTGGTAATCCGACGGACTCGAGTGTGCTCATTCACACAATCCGGTCCGTGGGCACGGTGACAAAGGCGATTCGGCGACTCAAACGAGGTGCGTTTCTCGGGGTTCGAGGCCCCTTTGGAAGCCACTGGCCAGTGGATGAGGCAGTTGGGAGTGATATAGTCATCGTCGCTGGCGGAATCGGGCTTGCGCCTCTCCGGCCAGCGCTGTATCACGTTCTTTCCCAGCGGGAGAGGTACGGAAAAGTCGTTCTGCTCTATGGCACGCGAAGCCCCGACGACATTCTCTACCGCCGAGAGCTTGAACGATGGCGCTCACGCTTCGATCTCGACATCTACATCACTGTTGACCGTGCACCAAGCGGCTGGCGTGGCAATGTCGGCGTTGTCACATCGCTCATCCCGAAGGCGCCATTCGATCCGCTGAACACTACGGCGATGGTTTGTGGCCCAGAAGTTATGATGCGATTCACTGTTCAGGAACTGCAGAAACGTGGTATTCGAGGGGAAGACATTTACGTTTCAATGGAACGCAACATGAAGTGCGCGATCGGGTTCTGCGGACATTGCCAATACGGACCCATGTTCATCTGCAAGGATGGTCCAGTGTTTTCGTATAACCGTGTGAAAGATTTCTTCGTCTTACGAGAGGTCTGAAGATGAAGGGTAGTCGAAAACCAAGACTTGCCGTTTGGAAGTTCGCCTCCTGCGACGGGTGCCAATTAAGTCTTCTTGATTGCGAAGATGAGCTCCTTGCCGTCGCAGGAAAAGTGGATATTGCCTATTTCCCCGAGGCCTCTCGTGCTGTTCTGCGGGGGCCGTACGACATTTCGCTTGTCGAAGGATCAATCACCACACCGCACGATGCGGAACGAATTCATCAAGTTCGGCGTTCTTCGAAGTTCCTTATCACGATCGGAGCGTGCGCTACCGCAGGCGGCATTCAGGCACTGCGTAATTTTAAAGATGTCAAGGAGTTTACGTCCGTTGTCTATGCTGCCCCAGAGTATATCGAGACACTAAACAAATCCACACCGATTGCAGATCATGTTCGTGTGGACTTTGAGCTCCGCGGCTGTCCAATAAACAAGTATCAGCTCGTCGAGGTCATCAGCGCATTTCTCAACCGACGCAAGCCAAACATCTCTTCGCATAGTGTCTGCGTGGAATGCAAACAACGCGGGATTGTCTGTGGTTTGGTGGCACACGGACCGCCGTGTCTTGGACCCGTGACACAGGCGGGATGCGGGGCTCTGTGTCCAGCGTACCATCGTGGCTGCTATGGATGCTTTGGTCCGAAGGAGACGCCGAATACATCATCGTTAAGCAAACGGTGGATTGAACTTGGCATGAAGCACGAGGAGTTACTTTGGTTGTTCCGCTCCTTCAACGCCTATGCAGAGCCGTTCCGCAAGGAGAGCGAGACCCATGAAAAGTAAGACAGTAAAGGTGGATTACCTCGCTCGGGTGGAAGGTGAAGGGGCACTCACTGTGAAGGTCAGAGACAACAAAGTCACCGATGTCAAGCTGAGGATTTTTGAACCGCCGCGATTCTTTGAGGCATTCTTGCGCAGCCGTCTTTACTCTGAAGCTCCTGATATAACAGCGCGCATCTGCGGCATTTGTCCGATCGCTTATCAGATGAGTTCCATCCACGCGATGGAGAATGCCTTTGGTGTGAAGGTTGATGGTCAGCTCCGAGCTTTACGACGACTGATTTATTGTGGAGAATGGATCGAGAGCCATGCACTTCATATTTACCTGTTGCATGCACCGGATTTTCTGGGATATCAGGACGCCATTCAGATGGCGAAGGACCACTCTGAGATTGTCCAGCGAGGGCTCCAGTTGAAGAAGGTTGGCAATGAATTAATGACGCTTCTCGGAGGGAGGGAGATCCATCCCATCAACGTGCGAGTTGGGGGGTTCTACAAGGTGCCGTCGAAGAAAGACTTGGCGCCGCTGATTGACCGACTCAAGTGGGCAAGAGATGCCGCGTTGGAGACGGTCCGGTGGACCTCAGGGTTTCCCTTTCCCGAATTCGAATCTGATTATGAGTTTGTCGCGCTGCGTCACACCGAGGAGTACCCAATCAACGAGGGACGACTGGTCTCAAATAAAGGTCTGGATATTGCAGCGAACGAGTATGAGAACTATTTTGTTGAAGAAGACGTTCCGTACTCAAATGCTCTCCATTCCATGCTGAAAGGCCGGGGAGCCTACTTGGTAGGTCCGCTGGCGCGGTACAATCTGAACTTCGATAGGCTTTCATCACTTGCGCAGCAGGCTGCGCATGAGGCAGGACTTGGGGCGACTTGCACCAACCCATTCAAGAGCATCATTGTTCGCAGCGTGGAAACCGTGTATGCATGTGACGAAGCCCTGAGAATAATCAATGAGTATGAGGTGCCAGAGAAACCAGTTGTAGGGGTCCAACCTCGAGCTTCGACGGGCCACGGCTGTACCGAAGCGCCGCGCGGAATTCTCTACCATCGCTACCGCCTTGATGACCGGGGCATCATTCTGGAGGCAAAGATTGTCCCACCGACCTCTCAGAACCAGAAGAGCATTGAAAATGACCTGTGGCGGTTTGTTTCCAAGTACTTGAGTCTGCCGCAAGAGCAGCTTACATGGCAGTGCGAACAGGTTGTTCGCAACTACGACCCCTGTATCTCATGCGCCACGCACTTCCTGAAACTCCAGATTCGATAGAGTTGAGGCTTGTGGTCTCAACTGCTCAACGTATCGCCCGTTCCCGACTTTTTCATTGAAATAATCTTTGAATGTCTTCACAACCTGAGATTCTAGTTCTGGGATTAGGGAATGAATACCGCTGCGATGACGCCGTCGGGTTGGTGGTTGGGCGAAGAATCAAGGCTCTTGACCTACTGAACACAATTGTATCTGAAGGATCTGGCGAAAGCGTGAATCTCATGGAGGCTTGGAGAGGCGCGGACGCAGTGATCATCGTAGATGCGATCTCTTCAGGCTCCGAGCCCGGGACGATTCATCGTTTTGTTGCCGACAGTCAGAGAATCCCTTCCAAGTTCTTCCACTACTCTAGTCACGCCTTTGGTGTTGCTGAAGCGATTGAGCTTGCGCGGAGTTTGAACCAGCTTCCACCGCACTTAATCGTGTACGGCATCGAGGGCGGCAAGTTCGATGCCGGTGTTGGGCTGTCTTCTGAGGTCGCACGAGCAGTCGAAGAAGTCGTGAAGCGCGTCAGGAAAGAGGGATGCTTCCTACCTGGCTAGTGAAGCGGTCTGCATCTCCCACCTCGAATCCCACCCGTTGAAACAGTCCTTCTTGGATTTGTTGTGGCCTCGGTTTCTGGGCTTTCATCCTTCGTTCCTTTGTGCCTTCCCCGCCTCCACTGAATTTTCTCGGCAATCATCAGTCGCCCGCTGCCTCCACCCTTCGGCTCTTGAAGGAGTAGGACAGGATCCGCTCCTATTCGATCTTGTGCAAGCTCGGCTCCGCTGACTGCTTCGCTGTTGAATTTTTCTGCACGACGAGGAGAATTTCAACAGTTTTTGTTTCTTAGAGACGAAAAATTGCTCAATTGCTTTCGCTTTTGCAATGATTTCCATAGCACAATTCTTGCTACTAAGTTGAGAAGACCTGACTACTCCAAGCCGGATGGTACGTCCAAGCGCCCTCACGGGAGCAGAGCTCCTGGAACTCACCTTGTTGTGCCGCAAGATTGATAAGCAGCTTGCAACTTCAGCAAGCTTGTCAGTGGATGAACTCCACTGTCTGAGCATGCTGTACCTCGAAAGGCCCACTTGTGTCAAGAAGCTCAACGAACTGCTCGGCCTAAGCGCAACTCGGACCTCGAAGATCCTGCGCACTCTTGACCGTAGAGGATATGTTGTTCGCTCATTGCATCTTATGGATCGGAGGATGGAGCAGGTCACCCTCACTGAGGAAGGTCAGCGGGCTGCGGAAAGTGTTTTGTCGGTTTCGAGCGAGGCTGTTAGGAAGCTCTTTGCACCTCATCCTGAAGAGAGTGCTCTTCAGCTTACAAAGTTGATTCGGGTTAGTGATTAGTCAGACTCAATCGTTGCTCCCTTATCGACCTCTGTGTTCTTTGTTTCCTCTAATGGATTGGTGAAATGGGAGAGATAGCGGTGGTTGGTATCGGCAACCCCTATGTTAGCGATGACGGCATCGGGTATTACGTTTTGCGTGAACTCGGAAGAAGGATACGCGATCGACGAGTCGTGTTCACTGAACTCGTTGCATTTGGGCTCGATGCTCTCGAGCATCTAAGAGGATTTAAGGAAGCAGTGATCATCGACGCGGCAAAAACCGGGAGTGTCCCGGTCGGGTGCGTGCAGAGAATCTGTCCATACGAGGCTTCACCAACTTCCCATTCACTTTCGCTTCATACCTTTGGGCTTCAGTCTGCATTGGGTTTGGGCTCAATGCTTGGACTTGCCTTACCGCACACGATCAACCTTCTCTCCGTTGAAGTTGCCGACACCGAAACGTTCCATGAAGGTTGCACGCCCGGGGTCGAAGCAGCTATTCCCGATATCGTCGAATGGACTTTGGATTTTCTGAGGTCCCGTCTCCCGGACCTAAACTACTCCCAGGATACCCGGAAGGTGGTGAAAGCCTCATGATCCCCAAAGGACTGACATCACTTGAAGTCTTAGGGATCGCGGTCCGATCCGAGATGGAGCTCGCACTCGAATATGATATGCTTGTCAAACATCCCAACTACCACGAGGATGTTGCCGAGCTCTGGCAAGGGGAGTTCGGCTTACGAAAAGAGAGGATATGAGGTCAATCATGACACAGGAATTTCAAGAGGATTTCTTCATGTCAAGAAAGGAAAGCGAACTTCGGTCCGCCTTCCTGGAACAAGTGGAACTGATCCCGGGCGGACATAAGATCAAACAGTGTATCCAGTGTGGGACATGCACGGGTTCTTGCCCAGTAAGCTTTGCGATGGATATCACGCCGCGGAAGACGATTGCACTGTTCCGCGCTGGCGAGATCGAATCTGTTCTCCGAAGCAATACAATTTGGATCTGCGCCTCATGCTACGCATGCACTGTGCGCTGCCCCGCCGGAATCAAGATCACCGACATGATGTATGCCTTCAAGCGCATCGCTATGGAGAGAAAGATCTTTCCAAAAGGGCTTCCTGTTCACGCTCTCTCTTCTTTGTTCGTGAGCATTGTCAACAAATATGGCAGAAATCAGGAAGTCAATTTGCTCCTCAGATTTGGATTGAAGACAAATCCCACAAAGCTCATCGCTCAGATTCCACTGGGATGGTGTCTCAGGTCAAAAGGGCGGGTTCCTTTGAAATCAACTAAAATCAAGGATCGGAAACAGCTTTCGAGCATCATCAGAAGAGTTCTGAGCATGCGAAAAACGGTCCAGAAACCCTCAATTGCTTAAAGAGAGAACCGCAATGCCTTACACATACTATCCCGGCTGCAGTCTGGAGTCAACCTCGAGAGCATATGACGAATCGTTGAGGAAGGTCTTTGAGCTGCTGAAACTGGAGCTTCATGAACTGACGGATTGGAATTGCTGTGGCGCTACGATGTACATGTCCATTGACGGCCCCCTCGCCTCAACCATCTCAGCGCGAAATTTGGCACTTGCAGAGCCCTTGGGATACGATGTGGTTGCTCCCTGCAGTTCATGCTTCACCATCTTGAGCAAGACTCACCGTCTGATGAGAGAGAACGCCGAGATCAGAACCCGGATAGGCGAGGCACTCGCGCCGGCAGGTTTGAAGTATGAGCTCAATCTTCGGATTCGGCATCCCCTCGATGTGCTTGTGAATGATGTTGGAGTCGAGCTCATACGACTGCAAGTGAAAAGAGACCTGGCAGGTCTGAGAATTGCAAACTACTACGGCTGCCAGATCGTGCGTCCGGAGCGCGGCTTTGATGACCGAGAGAATCCCACCACGATGGACAATCTCTTTGAAGCACTGGGGGCAGTCAACGTATACTTTCCGATGAAAGTCAGGTGCTGTGGTGGAATGTTGATGACCACCTACCCGGAGGTGGCTCTAAAGCTTGTGAAGGATTTGCTCGAGTGTGCAGAGGAAAATGGGGCTGAGTGCATAGCAACGACCTGTCCCCTTTGCCAGATCAACCTCGAGGCCTATCAAGGGAGAGTCAACGCGAGGTTTGAGACGAAGTTTAAGATTCCAGTGCTGTTCTTCACGCAGCTTGTTGGCCTTGCGCTTGGTGCAAGTCCTCGAGACTTGGGATTTCACCGCCAGCTGATCCCGTTTGAGCATAAACTCATGCAACTCACGGAGGCTTGACATGAACGGAAATGGTCAGGTCCGCATCGGTGTCTATATCTGTCATTGCGGCGTCAACATCTCACAGACCGTTGACGTTGAGAGAATCAGTCCTGAGATGGCGAAGCGGCCAAATGTCATCGTTTCCAGGGACTACAAGTTCATGTGCTCGGACCCGGGACAGGAGATGATCAAGCGGGACATCAAAGAACACAACTTGAACCGCATCGTTGTGGCCGCATGCTCTCCGCAGATGCATGAGTTAACATTCCGGAATGCGTGTGAAGCTGCTGGTCTCAATCGATATCTCTTCCAGATGGCAAACATCCGCGAGCAGTGCTCGTGGATTCATGATAACCGGGAGCTAGCCACCCAAAAAGCATTTGGGCTCATCAACGGTGCTGTGAGGCGAGTTGCCCTCCATCAACATCTCGATCCTTACAAGGCAAAGATCAACCCGAATGTGCTTATCGTCGGTGCGGGGATCTCAGGCATCCAGGCTGCGCTGGAAATCGCGGAGTCGGGAAACAAGGTGTACCTTGTTGAGAGAGAGTCCACCATCGGCGGTAACATGGCAAAATTCGATAAGACTTTTCCCACCCTCGATTGCTCCTCGTGTATTCTTACTCCAAAGATGACGTCGGTCAGTCATCGCAAGAACATTACATTACTCTCATACAGCGAAGTTGAGAAAGTTTCTGGCTATATCGGCAATTTCAAAGTGAAGATAAGGAAGAAAGCCCGTCACGTCAACGAGAAGTGTACGTCATGTGGTGATTGTGCGAAGGTCTGCCCCGTCCATGTCCCAAATGCCTTTGATGAATACAAAGCCGTCCGAACGGCTATTCACAAAGCCTTCCCGCAGGCAGTACCGAATACGTACGTCATCGACAAGCAAGAGCGTCCGCCTTGCATCGAGGCTTGTCCAATACGGCAGGAAGCTGCTGGATACGTTGCTCTCATTCGCGAAGGTCGATTCCACGAAGCTGCACAGTTGATCCATAAACGAAATCCGCTCCCGATCGTCTGCGGCAGAGTATGCTATCATCCATGCGAGACCGAGTGCAATCGCGGGTATGTCGACAAGCCAATTGCCATCCAGCACCTCAAGCGATTTGCGATTGACTGGGAAATGGAGCACAACGGCAAATTCGAGCCGCCAGAGATTGAGATGGAGCGTCTGGAAAAGGTTGCTGTGGTGGGTTCCGGTCCAGCGGGCCTCACGTGCGCACATGATCTTGCCTTGAAGGGCTACAAAGTCACGGTCTTTGAGCAACTGCCGGTCGTCGGGGGGATGCTTGCGGTCGGAATCCCAGAGTACAGGCTCCCGAAGAAGCTCCTCAATATGGAGATTGATTACATGAGAGCTATGGGAATGCAGTTCAAAACGGACATTAAACTGGGTGAAGATTTCACGATTGATGATCTGGTGAGACAAAAATTCAAAGCAGTCTATGTAGCAATCGGGGCGCACAAGAGTGTAAAGCTCGATGTTCCAGGCGAAGATCACGAAGGTGTGATTTCAGGGGTTGAGTTCCTGAGGAAAGTGAATCTTGGGATGTCCTTGGCGCTGAAGGGTCACGTCGCTGTTGTGGGAGGGGGAAATACTGCGATAGACGCGGCAAGGACAGCACTCCGCAGAGGTGCCGAGAAAGTGACCATTCTTTACCGAAGAACGAAAGCAGAGATGCCCGCCGCCCCGCAGGAGATAGAAGATGCTGAGGCTGAGGCCGTGCAGATCGCGTACCTTACCGCTCCAGTTGAGGTCTTGGGAAGAGACGGGAAGGTGATAGGACTGAAGTGCATCAGGATGCAACTCGGTGAGCCGGATGCATCAGG
>Ga0315282_10009463_pt1 | contig 15492 bp, 13 predicted proteins | sample YL17G07_20_MG_FD_203693 | JGI IMG/M metagenome (GOLD analysis project Ga0315282, IMG submission 203693) | Sediment microbial communities from Yellowstone Lake, YNP, Wyoming, USA - YL17G07_20 | ecosystem: Environmental > Aquatic > Freshwater > Lake > Sediment | place: USA: Wyoming | collected... | reverse complement strand
ATGCTGTGCGCGACACCGGACAAGAGAGACCCCACCAGGAAGATGCAAATGGCAGTCTGGAACAGCAACTTCCGGCCGTAAAGGTCACTCAGCTTCCCGTACAGCAGCATCGAAGAACACGAGGTAAGCAGGTAGGCCGTGATGACCCAGGAAAGGTGTTCCAGGCCGCCTAGCTCGCCGACGATCGTGGGTAAAGCCGTCGACACTACCGTCTGGTCAAGGGATGCGAGCAGCATCCCCGCCATCAGGCCGGTGAACACGATCTGGCCCACATTCCCCATATCACCCTGAGGGAAGGGCAGCGAATCTTGCGATAGAATGCCTCCAACAGCTATGGATCGGTGGCAAGTCGATGACCAGTTGGGAGGCACCTGATGGGTGAAAGCGGCAGGGACACGCTGAGAGTCCACTTCGATGCCCGAGTGCGCCTGGAGTTCCACGGGGCCACCATCACCTCTGACGGAGGGCTCCTGGCGTGTCGCGAGCTGGACGACGCTCTGGGCCTAACCGAGATCGCAACCGGCTACCTGCAAGAGAGCCGGGGCGGCCGCAATATCCAGCACCAGCTGGTGCCGCTGCTCAGGCAGTCGGTTTATAGTCGCCTGGCGGGGTACGAGGACACGAACGACGCCGAACGCCTGGCCCAGGACCCGGCCATGCGGGTGGCGACCAGCCGGCGAGCTTCGGATAAGCAGGCCGCCAGCACTAACACCCTGAGTCGCTTCGAGACCGAGGTGCTGACCAGGGACGAGAACCTGGCGGGGCTGGTGCGCCTGAACGCTCAGTGGGTGGAACGAGCCATGGCCCGGACACCACAGCAGAGAGTCATCTTAGACATGGACAGTTCCGAGAGCCCCGTGCACGGGCAGCAGGAAGGCGCCGCGTACAACGGCCACTTCGAGTGCGTGTGTTACCATCCGCTCTTCTGCTTCAACCAGTTTGGGGACTGTGAGGGGGCGCTGCTGCGATCGGGCAACGTGCACAGCGCCGACCGGTGGCGGGAGGTGTTGGACCCCATTGTGGAACGGTACACTGGGACGGGAGTCCGGCTGCTCTATCGGGCAGACGCCGCCTTCGCCAAGCCGGAGGTCTATAACTACCTGGAAGAGCAAGCAATCGGCTACGCCATCCGGCTGCCGACCAACGAGGTGTTGCAGGAGCATATCTGGCACCTGCTGAGCGGCCTGTGGGCCGACCGCCCAAGCAGCCCATCGTCTGGTATCACGACTTCCTATACCGGGCAGCGAGTTGGGAGCGCCCACGTCGGGTGGTGGCCAAAGTCGAGTGGCACCGAGGAGAACTGCTCCCCCGCGTGGGGTTCATCGTAACCAACCTGACGTTGCCGGCGGAAGGAGTGGTGCACTTCTACAACGGGCGGTGCACAGCTGAGCAGTGGATCAAGGAGGGTAAGTACGCCCTCCGTTGGACGCGGCTCTCCTGCCACCGGTTCGTGGCCAACCAGGTGCGCCTCTACTTGTTCATCCTGGCCTACAACTTGGGCAACTTCTTGCGGCGGTTAGCTCTGCCAGAGGCGGTGAAAGACTGGTCGTTGCGCAGCGTCCAGGTCAAGCTGGTTAAAATAGGTGGCCGGCTGGTGCGACATGCCAGGCGTTTGGTGTTCCAACTGGCAGAGGTGGCGGTGCCCAAAGAGCTGTTCCGGGGAGTGCTGGAGCGCATCGGGAGATTGTGCATGGCACCCGGCTAGTGGTGCCCCTACGGGCGGCGAATCTGGGAAGGTCGTCTCAGGGGAGGCCTGCGCCTCAAATGGGTGGATGGTTATGGCGGAGCCTGTATGGGCGGAGATGGCAGGTCACAGCAGGCGGAGCGTCCAAGAAAACCGCCCTTTCATTGGCAGAGAGGAGAAGGTTGACACGAGGCGGAGCCGGGTCTAGCATGTGCTCCGTCTGGATGGCTCCCATTCTGAAGTCACTAGGTTGAAATGGGGAATCCCGGGCTACTGGTCGGCGGCCCAATGTGGGCAAACCGTTTGGCCGCGCCGTCCCGGTAGCCGAAGGTGGAGTGAACCAGGCCTGCAGGAGGACCAGCAAGGAGACACGAGATGCGAAAGTCACTGCTCTCACTAGTCGCTATCCTGTTCCTCTCCGTGACCCTGGGGGCTTGCGGAGGCGGCGAAAAAGGCGCCCCCACCGCCCAGACCCCTGGCACCCGCCCAGCCGGGCCAGTCACCATTGAGTTGTGGCATTCGGAGGTTGCCTCCAACCAGGACACCATAAACCGCCTCGCGGAGCGCTTCAACGCATCCCAGGATGAGGTGCGGGTACGCGTGTCCTTCCAAGGCGCCTACAACGAGGCCATGGCGAAGCTGGTAGCTTCTCTTGACACAGGCAATGTCCCGGCTGTAATGATGCCGGGAACCTCCCACATGCAGATGATGATCGACAGCGGCGCCGTCGCCCCCATGCAGGACTTCGTCGACCGGGATGGCTACGACCTTTCAGATCTCGACCCGAAGGGTATCCAGTTCTATACCTCTCAGGGCAAGCTGTGGGCCATGCCCTGCGGCATAGAAATCCCTCTACTTTACTACAACAAGGTGACCTTCCGCGAGGTGGGGCTGGACCCCGATAGGCCGCCTCAGGACTTGGAGGAGCTCCGCCAGTATTCGGAGAAGATCCTGAAGCGCGACAGCGCCGGGAACGTGGTGCGGAGCGGCCTCGCCATGGAAATTGCGGGCTGGCCGAGGGTCGTCCTAGAGGAGCACGGTGATCTCTGGGTAGACAACGAGAACGGACGTGAGGGCCGCGCCACCAAGGTTCTCTTCAACAACGATACCGGTCGCTGGTTCTTCAAGTGGTGGCACGACATAGTGGATAGCGGCCTGGCATTCAATGTGGGCCGCAACCCCACCGCGGCGGAAGGCTTTCTGGCTATCGCCTCCGGTCGGGCCGCGATGACCTTCGCCCAATCAGGCGCATTGCGTCCCGTGATCGATGCCCTAGAAGCAGGGGTGCAAGGCGTGGAGATCGGCGTCAGCCGGGTGCCCGGTGCCCCCGGGGGCACGGGGCAGACCGTCGGGTTGGCTCCTTACGGGCTCTGGATCCTCAACGTCCGCCCCAAGGAAGAGCAGGAAGCGGCCTGGAAGTTCATCAAGTGGCTTGTGGAGCCCGAGCAGCAGGCCGAGTGGTTCGCCGGCAGCGGCTACCTCCCCGCCAGCCGCTCCGCTGTCAACCTGCCGGCGGCGCAGGACACCATGGCGCGCTACCCCCTCTTCCAGGTGGTGTTTGACCTCTACCTCAATGCCCCGGCCACCGCCGCCTCCCTGCCGCCGGCGCTGGGTCCTGTAATACAGGTGGACGAAGCCGTTTGTCGGGGCGCGGAGGAGATGCTCTCCGGCATCAAGGACCCCGAGCAGGCGCTGGAGGACGCTGCCGCTGCGGCCAACAAAGCCATCGCAGAGTACAACCAGCGGGTGGGCGAGTAGATAGGGCCTGAGATGTACGTGGATAGTGCGGTCTACCTCGATGCCGAGCAGAAGAAGGCCATCCGCGAGTGGATCTCCAACGCGGAGACCCTGAACCGCTTGGTGGATCGCTTTAACGCCTCCCAGGGCGAGGTGAGGGTGCGTGCGTTTTGCCAGGGCACCGACGGCGACGCGATCGCGAAGCTGGTAGGGTCTCTTGACGCAGGCAATGTCCCGGCCGTCATGTTCCCGGGGGACAGCTACATGCAGGCGATGATCGACAGCCGCGCCGCTACGCCCATCCAGGACTTCGTCGACCGGGATGGCTACGGCCTTTCAGACCTCGACCCGAAGGGCATCCAGTACTTCACGTCTCAGGGCAAGCTATGGGCCATGCCCTTCACCATGGAGATTCCTCTGCTGTACTACAACAAGGTGACCTTTCGCGAGGTGGGGCTGGACCCCGAGAGGCCGCCTCAGGACCTGGAGGAGCTCCGCCAGTACTCGGAGAAGATCCTGAAGCGGGACAGCTCAGGGAATGTGGTGCGGAGCGGCCTCGCCATCGATATCGCGGGCTGGCTGAAGTCCGTCCTGGCCGAGCATGGTGACCTCTGGGTAGACAAGTCCAACGGGCACGACGGCCGCGCCACCAGAGTCCTCTTCGACAACGATACCGGTCGCTGGTTCTTCCAGTGGTGGCACGACATGGTGGATAGCGGCCTGGCATTCAATGTGGGCCGAAACCCCAGCGCCGCTGACACTCTCCTGGCCATCGTCTCCGGTCGGGCCGCGATGACCTTCGCCAACTCAGGTGCATTGCGTTCCGTGATCGATGCCCTAGAGGCAGGGGTGCAGGGCGTCGAGGGCGGCATCAGCCGGGTGCCCGGTGCCCCCGGGGGCACGGGGCAGACCGGGTTCTGGTCTTACGGGCTCTGGATCCTCAACGTTCGCCCCAAGGAGGAGCAGGAGGCGGCCTGGAGGTTTACAAAGTGGCTTGTGGAGCCCGAGCAGCAGGCCGAGTGGTTCGCTGGCAGCGGCTGCCTCCCCGTCAGCCGCTCCGCTGTCAACCTGCCGGTGGCGCAGGACGCCGTGGCGCGCTACCCCCTCTTCCAGGTGCCGCTCGACCTTTACCTCAATGCCCCGGCCACCCCCGCCACCTTCGGGGCCGTGCTGGGTGCATTTCAGAAGGTAAACGAAGCCGTTTATCGGGGCGTTGAGGAGATGCTCTCCGGCATCAAGGACCCCGAGCAGGCGCTGGAGGATGCTGCCGCTGCGGCCAACGAAGCCATCGCAGAGTACAACCAGCGGGTGGAAGAGTAGATAGGGCCTGAGGTCAACATGACCCCGAGCCCGGCCAGTCGAGTGGTCCTGCGCCGCACCGGCGATATCGTCGAGGCGGAGGCGGTGAGCTATCGCTGGAGCTGGTCGACCGTTACGGACGAAGTTACGCTTCGTGACCACGACGGCCGCCGGGTTCTGGTGCACCGGCTTCAGCCGGCGGTCGCCATCTCGGGAGAGGGCGTGCGCGGGGCCCGCGGCTCCTGCGTTAGCGCGCAAGTCGATGGCGCGCGCCTGGACGTGCGGTACGAGCAGGTGAACGGCGGCGGGGCGATACGCCTGACGCTACGCTTTTTGCCCGAGTACTACGTTCTCGATACCGTGGTGTACGAGCCGGCGGGCGCGGAAGCCATCATTGGCATCGCCTACCTCGGCGCCTGGGCCGGGGGCGCCGTCGAGCCGAACGGCGTCGCTGACACCTGTGTGATTCCGTGCGGCAGGCAGGATCCAGAGCAAGCCATCTTCCGGACAGCGGACCTGCACGGCGTCCGGTTCTCGGTCGGCTGCTCTCGCATGGATTCAGGCACGTCTCATCAGCAATGGGCGCTGCCGCACTATCTCGTCGCCTGCTACAACCACGCGGACGCTGCGCAGTCGGCGTCAGGCGCCGCCTGCATCGGGCTTGGTGGCGTTCCGGACGGGAACGTCATGGTGCGTGTGGACCGGGGCCTCTTCTCCTACGAGGTAAACCTCCGCGGTGACCTCTGGGGGGACCGAAGGGGGCCGGCAACCCAGCGCTTCGATTTTCCCCTGGTAACGGCCGTCGCGGGCGACTGGTATGAGGCCGGGCTCGGCTACTTTGAGGCGCTGGTGGCGGAAGGCTACGCACGCAAGAAGCGGCGCGAAGAAGTCCCCGCGGCGGCTTACTGGCCGCAGTACGACACATGGGGCGACCAGGCGGCGCGCCGCTGCATCTGCGAGTTCTTCGACGAGGCCCACCTGCGGCACATCTACCGCGACTTCCGCGCCTCCGGCCTGCGCTCGCGCCTCTTCGTCATCGACGACAAGTGGGAGCGCGTCTACGGCTCGCTCGAGCACGACAACGCGCGGTTCCCGCACTTCCGCGAGCTGCTGGACGAGATCCGCGCCGAAGGCCATGAGATCGGCCTCTGGACCGCGTTCCCCCGCTGCGGAGACTACCGGGCCCTCGGTCTCAGCGAGGCGGCGGTCCTCATCCGGCCCGACGGCGCGCCGTACGTGGAGCACGAGGGCGCGCGCTCCTGGTACGTCTTCGACCCGACGAATGCTGAGGCTGCGGCCTACCTGGCGGAGCGTGCCCGACACCTCGTCCGGACATACCGGCCGGCGCTGGTGAAGATCGATTTCGGATACGACATCCCAACGCCGGATGTCGCCGGACCCCACGACCCCTCGCAGGGGGGAGAGCGCCTGTTCCTGAGATTCCTGGAAGTCATTGTTGGTGCGCTGAAGGAAGCCGACCCGCAGGTCGCCGTCCTCTACTACTGCCTGACGCCTCTCTTCAGCAGCTACCTTGACCAGTGCGGTATGGACGACCTGTGGATGTCGCGCGGGGCATACGACAGGGGCTTCGCGAAGCGAGCGCTGCTGTCGTCGTGGTGCGGCTCTTTCGGGGTGGTGCCGTACGGGTCGAGCGGCTACGACTGGCGGTCAGCGCCGGAGATCTGGCTGGACAGCGCGATAATCGGGACGCCCGGTGTGATCGCGCCGCTGGCAGGCGACGAGTATGGCCAGCGCCCGACGCCGGACCAGGTGGCCCGGTACAACGGCGTTGCCCGCGTGACCCGCCACAACCCGTTCTACCGTGTCGAGTTCTTCGACGCTGATCTGGGGGATCCGGAAGGCGGGCCGCGCGCGTGCTCGTGGGCCCGCATCGAAGGAGGCGAGGCGGTGGTGGTCGCCCTGCGGCCTGCGACAGGGGCGGCCGCAGTCGCGCCCGGGCTAGTCGAAGCCGACTGCCGCGTGGTCGTCGCTTCGCTGACGGCGGACGGCATCCGCACCACCACGGCGCTCGGCATTGTGCCGTTCGGGTCAGGCCGCGTGCGCGTCCAGCGCAGCGGCGGGGGCGCACGACGGGCGTTGGCCCACCTGCTTGGCGGCGAGACAACCCCGGTGGATGTGCGCTTCGAGGGTGAGCAGCTTAGCCTCGAAGTGATGACAACGACTCCGGGCGGAGCGCCAGTAGAACTGATTGAGGTACGCTTCGACTGATCGGCCCTCGCTGACGGGCTTCCCTTCAGCCGTTTGCGCAGGTGAGCCCAGCCCCAACTGATGCGCTCCGAACTTCCCCCAGTGATTTGCCAGGGCTTTCCTCCCGACTGTGAGGTCGAGGGCAAGGGTGCTCTCGCGCTCCGCTCGGGTCGATAATCTCGCATGAGAGCCTACGGGGACGGTGGCCACCACCGTGTTCGTGCCCCCGTCGATGACCGAGACGTTGTTGCTGCCGTTGCTGGCCACATAGATGCGACTAGTAATGAGATTCACCGCCACGCCATCCGGCTCGGCCCCACGGGTATGTTGGCGATGACAGTGGGCTCACTCCTGGCGATGGCTGTCTGTGTCATCGGACACCCAAAAGCGGCCAGGGAGGGACAGGTTAAAACCGGCCACCTGAGGTAGTCCAGCGGGGCATACTCCGTCCAAACCGGACGGAGGTGCCCATGGGGAACTACCTGCGGATGGCTGATCGGCAACGGATCCTGGCGCTTCTCGAACTCGGCTGGAGCTACCGCCGCATCCAGCGGGAGACCGGTGCCCGGCGGGAGACGGTCGCCCGCTACGACCCCAGGCGGCCTTCAAAACCGGCCAACCTGTCCACCGGCTCTTCGCCCTCGCCCCCCGGCCCGACCGCCGCGGCCGAGCCTTACCGTGATGTCATCACGGCCGCCGTGGCCCGCGGCCTCACCGCCCAGCGTATCTGGCAGGACCCCCGGGAGACGTACGGCTATGGCCACGGCTACGCCTCGGTCAAGCGGTTCGTACGGCGGCTGAGCCGACAGCGGCCGGAGGTGGCCGATGTCCTGGAGCACCCGCCGGGCGAGGAGGCCCAGGTGGACTTCTTCCAGGGCCCGCCCACCTTCGACGGCCAGTGCGGCCGCTGGCGGCGCCCCTGGATCTTTCGCATGACCTTGTCCTGCTCCCGCCACGGCTACGCTGAGCCCATGTGGAGCCAGGACCGCCGCTCCTTCCTCCGGGCGCACGAGCACGCCTTCCAGTTCTTCGCCGGCGTCCCCAAGACGGTGCGCCACGACAACCTCAAGGCCGCCGTGGTCCGCGCCTGTCTGTACGACCCGGAGATCAGTGAGCTGTACCTGGCCTTCGCCCGCCACTGGGGGTTTGTGCCCCTGCCCTCGCGGCCCCACCATCCGCAGGAGCAGGGCATCACCGAGCGCAGCGGCGGCTACCTCAAGGACAATGCCCTCAAGGGCCAGCGGTTCGACAGCCTGGAGGAGCTGGCGGCCTACCTGGAGCGCTGGAACCGCACCGTCGCCCAGGTGCGCATTCACGGCACCACCCGCCAGCAGGTCTACGCTCACTTCCTGGCGGTGGAGCGGCCCGCCCTGCAGCCGCTTGCCGACCGCTGCTTCGACCTGTTCGAGGTAGGGACGCGGACGGTACACCCGGACGGCCACGTCCAGGTGGAGGTGGGCCTTCTACTCGGTCCCCCACCTGCTGGTAGGACAGCAGGTGCGGGTCCACTGGGATGAGCGACTGGTGCGCGTCTACGCCGGCGAGCAGTGCCTGGCGGTGCATCTCCGCGTCCATCCCGGCGCCTTCGCCACCCGCCGGGAGCACCGGCCCGCCCACAAGCCGGCCCGCCATGCAGCCTATGAGGCCACCCTCCTGGCCAAGGCGGAGCACATCGGCCCCCGGGCGCTGGCCTGGGCTCAGGCCGCCGCCCAGGAGCGCGGGGTCTACGCCTACCGGCTTTTGCAGGGGATGGTCGCCCTCACCCGCAGCCACCCCCGGGAGCGGGTGAACTGGGCCTGCGGCCTGGCGCTGGAACGCCGCCTCTTCCACTACCGGCCGCTGCGGCGGCTGGTGGAGGCCGCGGCCACCCGCGCGCCCCTGCCCCGGCTCACCCAGGAGCATGCCCTGATCCGCGACCTGCGCGACTACGCCCGGCTCTCGTAAATGGAGGTGACTGCCGTGAACCCTGACCTCGACCGCAAGCTCCGCCACCTGCGCCTCTCCGGCATGGCCCAGACGCTGCCGACCCGCAACCAGGAGGCGATCCACCACCAGCTGGCCTACGTCGACTTCCTGGAGCTGTTGGTGGAGGACGAGCTGGCCCGCCGCCGCGACCGCCTCTTCGCCCGCCGCCCTAAGCAGGCGGGCATCCCTGGGGCGAAGACATTGGAGAGCTTCGACTGGTCCTTCAACCCGCAGCTACCTCGGGCGCTGATCCTGGACCTGGCCACCGCCCGCTTCGTCGCTGAGCGCGGCGGCGTGCTACTCATCGGACCGCCCGGCACCGGCAAGTCTCATCTCGCCCTCAGTCTCACCCTGGCCGCGATTCAGGCCGGCTACACCGCCCTCTACCGCTCCGCCTTTGACCTGGCCCAGGACCTCGCGGAGGCGGAAGCCACCGGCAGCCGCCGGCAGCTGGTCAGCCAGCTCTGCAAGGTCGACTTGTTGGTGATCGACGACCTGGGGATGCGCCGGCTGCCGCCGACAGCGGCGGAGGACCTCTTGGAGGTGGTGACCCACCGCTACGAACAGGGGGCCATCATCCTCACCACCAACCGGCCGCTGGAGGACTGGGGGCAGATCCTGGGCGACACGGCGGCTGCCAGCGCCATCCTCGACCGTTTCCTGCACCACGCCGAGATCATCCGGCTGCAGGGGCGAAGCTATCGGATGCACGACCGCCAGCAGCGGCGGCGTCAATCGCCGGCGCTACAGGGCTTGACCGGGGAGAAGGAGTAAGGTATGTATGGGCTCCCCGGGTGGCCGGTTTCAACCTGTCCCTCCCTGGCCGCTTTTGGGTGTCCGATGACAAGCCCCGGCCCGGCGCGCCAGTCCCTTTTCCGGCCCACGCAAGTTCGCCTTCTTCTGCCGTAAGGCCACAACAAGGCGCTATCACAAACTGCTCCTGTCGCTCATGCCAACAAACCACGACCAAAAACGCCAGGGTTTTCTTGAAACGGCCCGAGCTACACATGCTCCAGCAGGAAGGCCTCAAGTGCATCCGCGAACGGGCCGGTAAGGTCGTGCTCGTGGACCTCCGCACGGAAATCTACCTTATCCTCAGCACCGTAGAGCCGATATATCTGGCGCGTCAGGGACTCGACCTCATCAAAGCCACTCACCGGCCACCAGTTATCAGGCAGGTTGGCACGCACCATAAGCGGGCGCGGCGCAATCGCAGCGTGAAGATGCTCGATGTCACAGACATTCAGGATACCAAATGGGAATGGCGATGCGTCTGCATTCGCATTGTAGGAAGCCATTTCAGCCATGTGGATAGCGAAGGTCGACTCTGAGCAGAACGGGGCGGCGGCACAGAAACCCTCGTCAAGCCCAGCAGCGAGCCAGGTATCCTGCCCGCCCTGGCAAAGTCCCGCAACAGCGACCCTGTTCGGGTCCACATCGGGACGCGAACGCAGGTACTCGCCGGCCCGCATCGTCTCCGCAGCCCTCAGGGCGAGCTGGCTTATTCCCAATAGGTGCCCCATTCCCATCACGAGAGTCATTCTTATGTTATTAATGCCCAGGTAAGGTGCACTCTCACCAAAGGGTGCATGATCGAGGATGAGGACCACAAAGTCCTGCTTCGCCATGCGCACCGCAAACTCCTGATAGGAACGATGCCACTTGTCCTCTGGCCAGCCGGGGTTCCAGACCAACGCTGCCATTGGCCCTATGGGTGGCTCCGCCGGCAGGAAAATAAAGGTCGGGATGCCGTAGTCCTCGTCAACATAAACATCCACCCGCTCGCAGACGACATCAGCACCCACCCTGACACGGGCACGCACGAAACTATCCTTCAAGGGCGGAAACGCTGGTATCCCGATAACCGCCGGTAGCTCCTTCCTCATCCTTGCCCTGAAGCGCTCCCACTCCTGGAGGGTCTTGAAATCCCGTGGAAGCTCCAGGGCCTTCTGCATAATTATCTTCTGTAACCAGCGGATGGCATTGGTTCGCTGGCCAGGGGGCTCATCAGCGAAGAAAGGCGAAAGCTCTTTCCCGGCGTTCATCGATCACCCTCCTCTAATAGTTCCCAAACTCATCTGCCGCCTCATACATGACCAACACGTTCGCCGGTGACATATCCTGAGTGATGGCCTGGTCAGGGGCAAGGATGTATCCACCGCTCGGCTTCATCAATTGGCAGACTTCTGCTACATGCTGGCGCACCCCCTCCGCGGTTGATAGGGGAAGGACATTTTGAGCGCTTATGGCACCGTGGAAGCGGATGCGGTCCCCAAACTGCCTGTGGGATGCCAATATTACATCCGTATCTGCGCACGTCAAGCAGCCAGCCATTCGTAATTGTGGAACCGAGTTGCCGCATCGTGTAGAGCACATATCTCCGAGGCAGAGGGTTGGGGAGCCTTCCAGATACGGATGGGGTTTTGCCACCCTACAGGGGGGCTGTTGCCTCAAGGCTGGCCAGAAAGGCTCACCCTGTCGAATCCCCAGATAAGGATAGAGTATTGGCACCCCACAGGGTGGCCGCTTGACTTGCGTAGATACGGATGACATTCCTGGGCCCCACAGGGTGCTATGGGGACTTGACCTCGCAGTGCCAACGTCTCACATGTCCCGGCGCGTTGACTCGCATGCGCGTTCTAGGAGGTCCACTTGACGGATTCTGGGGCGCCCGTTGACGTTTAGAATCCTGAGGCTTCGGATCTGCCAGGGGCCGATTTCCAAGCTGTCGTCCAGCCCGATCTCTGGCAGAGCAATTCTCGCCGTTGTCTGCTGGCCCTGCATCTCCTGCAAACGAATGATGACTCCCTTGCCATCCTCGGCCCGTTTCACGGCCAGCACAGAGACGTTCTCAGGCCCGACCGATAGGAAGGATCTTCCCCATAGTTGAGTGCCGGGGTGTGCGGAGTCCATCACGTGCTCGGCAGGAGCTTGCAGCTCCTCGGCGCGCCGATGCAGATTCAGCCTGGTGTAGCACCCTTTGCCAGGCACCAGCCAGAAACAGCGCTCCTGCCATCCCTGGTCGAGATAGGGACCTTCGAAGTCGGCCGGCCTCTTGAGTGGGTCGTGCTCAGCGTACGGAGCTGAACGAATGCATGTCAGGCGCAGAAGACCATCGAGGCAGTCATATCCGTACGTGGAATCGTTCACTACTCCAAGCGCATATGTCTTGCCGTCGATCCGCCCTTCCACGGCAAGCCAGTCCTGGCAAGGTTCCTCACCGCCGTTGGGAGCGCGTTCCGTCACGGACCCAGGGGTCCGAGTGAAGGTCCGCACATCCTGAAGCGCGGTCGGGACTTCAAACTTCAGGATCTGACGGGGTTCCTGCCAGTTCACCTGCAGCCGCAGTTCGACGGCATCCATATGCCGCCACGTGACCACGTCCAGCATGATCAAAGAGTTGCGCCAGCAACCCTTCTGTCGAACGACCCGGACGACAGGCCCGTCCTCTAAGACCCGTGTAGACTCGACTGTCGGCCGGCCGACGACCTTGCGGAACGAGTCGACGCCGTGGGCCCACGTATCGCTCGTGTCCTCTACCACGACGACGCCAAGCGGGGCCGACAGGAGCTCTGCCCCGTCTTCTACCAGAAGTGAGGCCACGCCGAGGTGGTGATCCTCCACGCGACACGCGGCAGCCTTATCGCCGCCTGGTTCAGGCGCATCGCCGCGGGCCAGGTGGAACACACGGTAGCCACAGGGCGGAAGCTCCACGGCAGCCGTCAGACGTTTCCATTGTGGGACGAGCGGACTGAACTCGGAGGCCGTCCACTGGATCGGCGCCGAGGCCCCGTCACGGGCCTTCAGGTGGGTGATAGGACCACCGCCGTGCGGCGACACGAACGTGTCGAACTGCACCACTGCTGTGCGCTTCCACGGGAGGTGGTTCATCACGAACAGGACACCGCCAGGCGAACCGGAGGTATCCACGCTTCGGGCAATGGAATGGAGCGAGCGGATGGCAGCGCGGTCGGCAGTCTCACACACTGCCCCGCCGGTGTCGCGGATGTCTCTGTAGCAGGATGCGAGGCACGCCCCAGCTACAATATCATGGGCCTGAATGAACAGAAGCTTCCACCAGGCCTCCCGCAGCGCCTCCTGCGCATAGTCTCCCTCTCCACCCATGTCCGCCAGAACTGCAAGGGTCTCAGCCTTCACCAGGCTGCGTTCGGCCCGCCGATTGATGGCCTTGATCTCGCCCATTGCCGAATAGCAGCCACGGGCGTGGTGCTGGAGTTCTCGGCGCACGACGGGAACGTCCTTGAATGCGGGTGACTTCTCAATCTCCGAGAAGAAGTCTCCGAGCGTGCTGAAGCGGAGTTCCGGCAGGTGTCGGTCTCTCTGTAGCGCGACGACCCTTTGAAGCTGACTTCGCGTGGGCCCGCCGCCGTGGTTCCCGACGCCGAGGAAGAAGGCTCCATGGTCGAAGCCCGGGGGGAAGCACCTGTCCACCGCCGCGCGAATGCTCTCTTCCAGGTCATCGACAGTCTGTGTGTAGAACTGGCCATAGTCGGTGGGAATGCGCCAGGTCAGCACGCGAGATCCGTCGGGGCTTTCCCACCAGAAGAGCATGGGCAGGTCGAGTTCGTGGGCCTGGGGCCGCATCATGACATAGTAGCGATATCCGGCGCGGGCCAGGATCTGCGGCAACCCCCCGCCATGACCGAAAGAGTCCACGTTGTAGCCTACCCGCACATCCACGCCAAGCTGTCGGTCGAAGTACCGCTTCCCGTACAAGCACTGCCGGACGAAGCTTTCCGTCGAAGGGATATTGCAGTCGGGCTCAACGATCCAGCCGTTCACCACCTCCCAGCGGCCCTCCTTCGCTCGCCGGCGGACCTCCTCGAATAGCTGGCCGTCCATTTCCTGAGCCCAACGGTAGGTGGCTGCCGCGGACTGCGAGAAGCGCAACTCCGGGATGTCCTGCATGCGATCCAGGGCGCTTTGCATCGTGGTCAGCGCCTCCGCGCATCCGTCCCGCCACGGCCACAACCAGACAGGATCAAGGTGCGCCTGAGCAATGATGTGCAGGACCTTCCGTCTCATGAGAGGGCACCTCCGCGACCCGGGAAGCTGGCCTGTCTACGCAAAGGACTCGTCCTCGAGCATCAGGCTGAGGCAATGGTAAATGGGCAGAAACCTGCGGCCAAGGACGTATGGGTGTGGGGCCCAAGAATCTCATCCGTATCTACGCAAGTCAAGCGGCCACCCACTCGTACTCATGATGGAGGCCACCAAGCACGGGCCGGGCAACGATCCTGCCGGTCTCTGGTGGCCCAGCGCGAGCCGGGGGCCCCGTTGGAGTCTCCAAGCCCAGTGAGCGGTGGGTCGCCCGCAGCTGTAGTGGGCTGCGTACTCCCGCAAGACCCTGCACAGGTGCTGCTCGTTCACAATGATCATGTGGTCGAGACACTCCCTCCGCAGAGTGCGCGCGGACGCCGCCTTCGGTCAATCAGTCAGATTCGGATGAGATTCTTGGCCCCCACAGCGGCACGCCGGATCCTAGCACAAGAGCTCGGCCTTTCGACCGAGCCCTACGGATTCAAGACGTGGAGCGGGAAACGGGACTCGAACCCGCGACCCTCTGCTTGGGAAGCAGATGCTCTACCAACTGAGCTATTCCCGCAGAGTCCGGGCCAACAGGCCCGGCGACAATATACACCGGCGGCCGTCGGACCGTCCAGCGCTCTATTCGTGGCTCTGGCGCCGGCTCGGCGCCGTCACAGGTCACCACCCCTTACGAGCAGCGAACACCAGTGTTCCCGCCGCTTAACCACGCGGCGTCATTCGAACGGCTCCCGGAACCGCTCGCGGTGGGCTACCTCGGAGAGCGCCTTGCGCTGCTTCTTGCCCCGGCCATAGGCCTGCGCCGGATAGCCAAACGGGACAACAGCCAGCACGTCCAACTCATCCGGGATGCCCAAGAGCGACTTGACCTCGGTCAGCCCGAGGAAGCCTACCCAGTTCGAGCCCACCCCTTCCGACCAGGCTGTCAGGATCATCGATTGGATCGCGCGGCTCGCATCGGATACCGCGAACCTCGTTTTCTCAATCGCCACGACGACCGCCACGGACGCCTGTGCCAAATACGGCCCGGTTGGCGCCAGTTTCCCCAGCTCTCGTATCGTGTTGCGGTTCTCGACGACAATGAAATGCCAGGGCTGGCCGTTCATGCTGCTCGCAGTCAGTCTCCCGGCTTCGACTATGCGGCGGACGGTGCCTTGAGGCACAGGGCTATCCCGGTAGTTGCGCACGGCCAGTACTGTGCGCACGGCGTCGAAGACTTCCACCGCTTGCCTCCTTTCTGAGCGTTCAAGGCCCTGAAGGCCGGCCCAGCCGCGACCCCACCACGCCCAGTGCCAGTAGTGCCAGCCCCAGCCCGCTGAAGGCGATGCCGTTGCGGATCGGCAACCACGCCGCCTCCTTCGCCAGGTCCAGTAGCTGGACAGTGATGTAGTCATCCGTCCCCCAGCCGGCGAGGCTGAGGACGAGTCGCACAGCCACCGCCAGGAGCAGGAAGAGCAGCGATGCCGCCGCGACGGCGCCGCCCAACGCGCCAAGGCGGCCGTAACTCCGCGTGACAAGGAGCAGGGCGCCCG
>Ga0315282_10009462_pt1 | contig 15492 bp, 12 predicted proteins | sample YL17G07_20_MG_FD_203693 | JGI IMG/M metagenome (GOLD analysis project Ga0315282, IMG submission 203693) | Sediment microbial communities from Yellowstone Lake, YNP, Wyoming, USA - YL17G07_20 | ecosystem: Environmental > Aquatic > Freshwater > Lake > Sediment | place: USA: Wyoming | collected... | reverse complement strand
AGCTTTATATGCACTGTTCAGTTGCCATAAAACGATGCAAATGAAGGTCTTGGCTGTTTGGGGTCCTCTCCACTTTGTTGACAATCTAGCGGCAATCTGAAGAAGCATTGAGGGCTCCCCATCCGAGGCGGTTTTATCCGGGCGCCTTTCTCCATCAGAGAACGGGACCTATGATTTCGAATGAGCCCGCGCTTCAGATAAACAAAGCCATGAGCCAGACGGATAGACGTCATTGCGTCTCTCGTCCCCGGGGAGGAAGCGCCAAGCCTAGGCCGAGCAGGACCGTCGTCACTAAGGTTACAGAGACCATGTTGATGTCGAAGAAGGTATAGGCGAGGCGTGTCACGCTTGCCAGCCAGCCGACTTTGAGAACCATGAGGGCCCCGGAGACACCGGCGAGGCTGACGAGCGCCCAGCCAATCCGGCTCACGATGTGCTCTGCCTTCTGGAACCGAGCTGGCCTGCGTGCCTTCACCAAAAGGACGGCGATGGCGGCGGCGAGCACAGCGCAAGCGATCCAGAAGTGGTTCGCATCTAGGTTGAACCTACGGATGGTCATGTATTCGAGTAGTCCCGGCGTCGCCACCGAGATCAATCCGGTGACCACGCCCGCGGCTACGACTGCCCATGCGGCCACCGTCGCCGCGCGAGCTCCCAGGGCCTCCTGGCTGACGGACAGCCAGCGAACGCCCAGGGCGATCGCCACCAGGGCGAGCAGGCCGACGAGCGCATAGAGCACCGGCTTCATCAACTCCTCCCTGAAGGCACCGAGCTTTGCCCAGAACGAGGAAACACCTAAGATCTGGTAATTAGCCATCCACCGCGGCCGGCCGTCGGACGGATCAAACGGTTGGGCTAAAACCGCTCCAAGGAAGAAGGGCGACCCTGCCCTATGGCAATCGGTGCAGCCTCCTGAGCCGAGGGCAGCTTTGGCTGGCGCGATATCGTGCGAGAACTTATAGACCGAGGCATAGGGGGAGGCCTCGTACACCTCGTGCGGGAGACCCCGGAACTCCTTGGACGAGTAGTAGGCACGGCTGTCTGAAATCCACACCAACCGGCGGCCCTCCATCGGGAAGCCGGTCGCCGCGAGATAGGCTTTCACCGAAGAAAGGAGCGCATCGATTTCCTCGGGCCGGTTCACCTCGATGATGCCGTCCTTGTTGTCGTCTGTGATCTTCGCAAGTTCGGGATACTTGCTCATTGGGTCCGCCCGATGCTGCATCCACATCTGGAAGAAATCCTTCATGAAGAGCTGGTTCAAGCCGGGCTTTCCCTGCTCTTCAAACCCGACCCACGCGCTGTGCACGCGGTTACCCGGATAGATCTTGCCCTTATAGAGGAAGAGCGTCGGCCGTGTAATATTGGTCGGCTGGTCCTTTGGAGTAAAGAGATCCAGCTCACCGTAGTGGTTCCAGAAGACCATCTCCTGGTCGTAGAAAGCCCAGATATGCTTAGGCGGCGGCGTGATGCGCGGGGCGGGATTATAGACATCGCTTGCCTGCACCAGCGCGCTCTTTACTGCGCGCGTCGGGATGTGGCAGGTTTGGCAGGCGATCTTCTCCAAGTGCAGAGGGGGGAGCCAAGCATGGGTCGCGCGCGGGGAGTTGCGCCATCCCTCGAGGTGACATTTTTCGCAACTTCGCACCGTGTTATCGAGGTCGTTGCGGACCCAGCCGGACGGGTCGTCACCCTTGCCGAACTGGTGCACCTCGTGGCCCCGAATCCGGGGATCGGCCGCCCGGCTGCCGGCGGCGTGACAGTCCACGCACCGCAGGTCCGCTGCGAGGTGAACATCCGTGCGAGGGGTATAGGACGCCCCGCGCTTCTTCCAATCGGGTTTGGCGTGACAATTGAGGCATGTCTCGTTGCGCGGCTCCGGAACCATGTGAAGGATGATATTTCCGTCCGCATCAAACTTGCTTTTGTCATAGATTACGGTAGGCTTCTCGCCGGCTGAAACCTGGCCGCTCACCTTGCCGAAGCCTGCGCCGGCCGTTGCCGCCCAACTAAAATTGAGATTGGCAAGTTCATCGTTTCGTTTTTTTATGCTGTACTCCGGCATATGGCAGAGGAGGCAGTCTGCCTCAATTACGCCCGTCTCGGACCACCTCGCCTTGTAGTAATCGCCGTCGAGGCTGTTATCGCCGCCCGGAGTCAATCCAGAAGTGGGGTCCCGCATCCAGGTATCGTAGCGCTTGCCATCACGATCGAACTCAAGCGGCCCGCCTCCGGGGTGGCAGTTCCCGCAGGTGGCGGTAACGAAGTCGAAAGAAGTCATGTCGATGAGGCGGGAGTTTGCATTTTTCTTAGGCGCGAGTTGGCGATAGAGCGGCGCAGGCGAGCACCAATTGCCGCCATAGTTGCCGGGCGAAGTCACCCAGAGATAGCGCTCGGCCATCACTGCGGGAACCTTCTCGCCCTTGCCCTGGGTGAAGTGGAAACCCTCGGTGATCTTCCGATAATCGTGACACCCGCTTGCGCTGCACGTTTGCTTTGGGGAGTAGGGTCTGGTGTCGTTTATTCCTTTTACCGGATTGATCGCATTGCCCTGCTCGTCGCGTAGGGGGAACGGCGGGCAGACGCCAAGCAAACTGCCGGCCGCTATCTGCGGTGAAGGGATATTTGGGGGTTCAAGAACGCTGTTGCAGCTCGCCGTAAATCCCGCGAAAGCCATTGCGAATAGCACAAATGCCAGCGGCTTGATTCTGAAATCGTCAAAGCCTATTGTCCTCTTCATGTTTGTTCCTTTCACCAAGAATAAGCAGTCTGTAAGAAGAACCAATTGGCTGCAGCCCCTGGTCCGGTGTTCTCCACGAACCTCCCGGGGAAGAACCGGCCATAGCCCCCCATCAATTCGAGGTGGTTCCAAAGCGTCCAGGCCGCGCGAAAGTCGAGCTCGTCGCCGAGGTTCGTTCCCGAGCGGCCGGTCGGGTCCCGGCGATACGCCTTCAGTCCCGTCGTGTACCAAGCGTCCGTCCCCTGATCGAGCCTGAAGTGGTGATACTCGACGTAGAACGCGAGACTGCGCCGCGGCTCGAGGCTGAAATCGACCTCCGCGTCTCTTAGGTTCGCCCAGAAGAAGAGGTTCAGGTACCCGTAGAAAAAGATGTCGCGCCCGCCGTAAACGCCGTCGAAGGTCCCGTGCACGCCGTCCGTGGGGCTCGAATCGCCAGAGCCCCAGGTATATTGCCCGCCGAGCCTGGGCTTTCCCGCGACCGGCAGCGTGATGCCGAGCTTTCCGCTCGCGCCGAACGCGCGCAGCGCGTCGTTTCCATATCGTCCAAGCTGCGCGGCGAAAGTCGTGCTCGCGTCCAGAACGCCGAACGCGTGGCCCTCGGCTTGAAGGCCGATCGTATGAGAAAGGAGGTTGCCGAGGCCCGATTCCCCCGCGACCTTCCCGCTGCTGTCGTGCTTGAGGACATAGAAGAGGTCGAGGCGGAACGGCAGCTCCTTGACGTGCGTGTAGCAGACGAACGTCAGGAAGTGATCGATGTCGCGGTCCGGCCACACGTCGGATTTGTAAGTCAGGTACTTGCCGACCCAGGCGTCGGTCCAGAACCCCGGCGTGTCGATCTTCAGCATCGCCGCGTCCCAAGCGAAGCGGCCGGTGTTCCCCCAGTTGCCCGGGCCGAAAACCCGCTGGTCGCCGTACGAGATCTGCTGCCGTCCGACGCGAAAACCGATCGGACTTCCGCCAATGCGTAACCACTCAACATAGAGCTGGCGGATGTCTAGCGTGTCCTCAATTGGACTGCTGGTGGGGAAATCCTTGTCTCCCAGCCGGGTGAGAAAGGCGTGCGCGTCTTGAAGCTGCAGGAAGAAGCGCGCCTCGTTCCGGAAACGCGCGGAGAGGTCCAGGCGGATCCTCTCAAGAATGAGTTGGTCATGCCCGTGGGGCTTATACTCCTTAAGCGTGAAACCATGGTCGTACTCGTACCGGAACCGCACCTGACCGCTGAAATCGAGGATCAGGGCTCCCAGTCTCATGCCTTTGAGACGGGACCAGAATTCGTCATGGGGATTGCGCTCCTCCCCTTGCGCATGGACATCGGATGCGGCAAGGCTAGTCCCCGGGAAAAAAGCCATCATCGTCAAAACGGCAGCACCCCACCACGGACCAGAAAACCAGCAACGGTTTGGCCTGCGCTTTTCACTCATTGCTGCGCTTAAATTATCTTCGCCTCACTCACTAGGATCAGATCGTTCTTGCGAATGAGCGAGCGCAGCTCCAGAAGAAACCCCTGGATGTCCTCCTGGTCGGTCGAAGTGACATCGAAGGACATGAACGAGGGCGTCTTTTGCCTTGCGCCTTGCACGGTGGGCACTTGCATGCGCAGATTGATGAAGTCGTACGGTTTTTCTTTAACCATCTCCTCCATCTGGACGAGGAAGCGCTTTTCGCCGAATTCACCCGCCACTTCGAAGCGCACGTGCGTGGTCAGCTTCGCCACCGCGTCTTCCGCGGCGGCCCGCGCTTTCAACGCGTCCATTTTGGCCGCTTTCGCCCGAGCTTCTTGACGCACGATCCCGAAGATCTTATGCTCACGCTCCAGCTTCCAGATCATGTCGCGATCCGGAAAGCTGATGGCCGCCACCGGGCAGACGGTGCCGCAGGTGCTGCAGCCGACCATGCAACTCATGGCGTTGACCGGCACGGCCTTGTTGTCCCGCATTTCATAAACGCCGCGCCCGCAGGTCGTGAAGCACAACGAACAGCCGATGCAGGCGTCGGCGTCCACGGTCGGGAACCAGGGGATGTCCCGGCGGGGGATCCCATGCCACATTTCATCTTTGCCCATTCTCAGGCTCCTTTCGCCATATTAAGACCGCTTCTCCCTGTCTTTCAGCCAGCCGAGCGCCTCGGCCGCCGTGTCGTTGACCGTGGCCATTTTCATCAGACGCGACACGAGGACCGCTTCGACGATCTCGGCTTCGGTCGCGCCCTCTTCTTTGGCCAGCTTCGTCCACATCAGCGTGCACGTGCTGGACTGGAGCGCGGCCGCCACCCCGATGCCGACCAGAAGCTTGATCTTGAGCGGCAGCGCCTGGAACCGCGGGTCATCCATGATGGCCGCCCGATGGTCCATGTAGGTCTTGGCCCCGGCCGGAGAAACGGCCTTCAGCAATTCCATGGGTGTCGGTTTCGTGGCGTTATTCATGAGGAGTCTCCTTTTTGTTAAGATTTCCGAAGACCGCTTTCGCTCGTGAGCGCCCGACGGCCTTGTTCGCGAGAGATTCGAGTGCAGCAAGCAGCGGTTCGAGCCGCTCCCCCGGGAAGCCGAGAACGGACTCGTTCCCGGATCATCGACGATGCCGAACCCAACGAGCCCCTCCGGGAGCAACCGAAACCCGAAGGCCGCCGCGGCCGCCGGACAGGCGAGCTCCTCCGGGACGAGGAGAACCGATTCGCCATGACGGGCGCGCATGACGAGCTGACAGTAGCGGTGGCCCGTGACGTTCTTAAACGATTTGGCTGGGAGTGCGCTTTCCGGTCCCAGGAGGAAGACGGCGATAGGCTCGGTGTCGATGCCCAGGATCTCGACTAGGCGTCTCGCCGCGGCTTCATAATCCATGAGGATCCTCCAAGCGCCTCGGTGCGGCTTCGACCGGAGATCTCATCGCCCCGCCCTTTCCTTCAATACTTGCGTCGCGCAGGAGAAGAAGTTCAGAACGCAAGGCGTGAGCAACTCATAGTACACGACGTTTCCCTCCCTCCGGTCGCGCACGATACCATGAGCCTTGAGCAGCGACAGGTGCTTGGAGACCGTCGACTGGTCCAAACCGATGACCCTGGTGAGTTGGCCGCAAGAGCATTCTCCCTCGGCCAAGCGATGAACGATCTTCAGCCGCGCTTCGTTGGCCAGCGCCTTCAGCAACTGCGCCTGGATGCGGAAGATATCATTCTCTTTCACGCGCTCCTCCGGAATGTCAAGAGATAGTATATGGTAATATGGCCAAGTTATCAATAGCCAGGCGTGGAAAAACCAGCAGAGCTTTCGGCCACTTCACTTTGCCGAAAATCTCGAAACGGGTTACAGAGAAAAGGGTTTCGGATGTAGGTTGACTTCCAGCATGCCCTATCCGCATAAACATCTACCTTCACTCGTGCACGCCGCCTCCTCGTGAGGCGGTAAGCTCGGCCCCCCGCCGGAGGCCCGCGAGCCTCGTCTTCAGCCAAGCGGTCGCATCCTCAAAGAGGGTGTAGAAAATGGGCACATATAGAAGAGTCAGAAACGTTGAAACCAAAAGGCCCCCTATGGCTACGACCGCGAGGGGAGAGAGACGTTCCAATCCGATGGCGCGTTCGAGCGCGATCGGGACCATGCCCACCGCTGTGCCGAACGCGGTCATGATGATGGGTCTCGTGCGCACCCTGACGCTTTCGCGCAAGGCATCCATCGTCGACAGCCCTCGCGCTTTTGCCATCTCAATGAAGTCGATCAGGAGGATGGAGTTTTTCACGACGATGCCGGCGAGAAGTATAAGACCCATGTTGGCCGCTGTGGACTGTGTTTTATCGGCGATCAGCAGCGACCAAATGGCGCCTATCATGGCCAGGGGGATGGCGGTCATAATGGTAAGGGGATGGATGAAGGAATGGAAGGCCGGGACGAGCGTGAAGAAAAGCAACACCATACCGATGAGGAGGGCCTTACCGAAGGCTGTCTGATTTTCGCTACCCTGCTTCGCGTCCCCCTCCTGACTGATCCTGTAGCCTGGTGGAAGCTTGATTCCCTTGAGCGCTTTCTGGACATTGGCCATGATATGAGAAAGAGCGGCCTTGTTTCGATAGCCGTAAACGTCGATGCTGTTCTGCATGTCCTGCCGGGTGAGAAGCGACGGCACATAGTTTGTTGAGATGGATCCCAAGAGAGAAAGGGGGATCTCTCCGGATGGAGTATGCACCCGGAAGGATTCAAGGCCGGCAATCTCGTTGCGATAGGATTCTTCAACTCTGATGCGCACAGGAAACCCATCTTCCCCGGCGACGCGGAAGATGGAAGAAACACCCCCCTGGACCGCAGCCTGCACTTGTGCGGCAATCTCCTTCGGCGAAATACCGCAATAGGCGCAGCGTTCTCGGTTTGCCGTGAAAAGGACCTCTTTCTTGTCCATCCCCCACGAGAGGGAGGTCGACTTCAATCCCCTCACGTCTGAAATCCGCGTCCTTACCTTCTCGCCGATCCGGTAAACCTCTTTGGGATCCGGGCCCATCACCATGGTGTCCAGGAAGGCCCTGAGGCTCGACATAGCGGTGGCGCCGTAATCAAAGACATCGACCGACTTGAGCCCTGGGATCTTTAAGAACTCCCGGTTCATGTCATCTTCGATCTCCCACATGCTGTGTTTCCTGTGGTAGCGGTCGACCAGATTGATAGTTATGTTTCCCTGCTGAGGATTCTTGCCGCTTCCAAAAGAGACTACCGAGGGCTCAGAACCTAGGATGGCGCTGATCGAGACAACCCCTTCCTGGTGCCTGATGATGTCTTCGATTTCCGCGAGCACTTCATTCGCCTGAGCTAAAGATGAGTTGGCATCCGCCTCGAAGTTGATTTTGACGATGCCCGTATCCATCGGCGGCTGTACGTTTCTACCCACAAGGGGCTGAACAAACTGGGTGCTTACCCACCATAGGATCAGCGCCGCAGCCAAAAATAGAAAACGGTGCCTAAATGCGGTATCGAGGCTGCCGCCGAAGAAGTTGCGGATACCGTTGACGAAGTGGTCGCTCCCCCGGCCAATCAATTGTTCGAGCTTGGACCGCCGATGACCTGGTCTTAAGACATAAGGGGCAAGGATCGGGATGATGGTGATCGATACCATGTACGAGGCAACAAGGGCAATGGAAAGGGAGAGCGCCAAAGGACGAAGCACGGTCTGGACGTATCCGCCTACGAAGATGATCGGCAAAAGCACCACGATCGTCGCATAGGTACCAGAGAATATGGCGAGCATCACCTCTTCCGTGCCTCCCGCGACCAGGTCTTTCAAATCCTTCCCCTCCTGCCGATAGTGGCGCTCTATGTTCTCAATCACGACTATCGCATCGTCCAGAAGCATTCCAACGGCAAGGATGACGCCGGTGAGGGTCACCATGTGGAACTCAAAACCAAACAGCCACATGGCGGCGAAGGTTATCAGGTAAGTGAAGGGAATCGAAACGGCACACAGGACCATTGCCCTGAGGTTTCCCAAAAAGAGGAAGACCACGATGACAGTGACAATAATGGCCTCCCGGAGGGCATGGAGCATATTCTCGACGCTCAGCGTAATAAGCTGCTTTTGTGTATAGCTGATCTCGAAGTTCATAAAGGGATATGCGGCCCTGAGCCGGGGGAGATCGTTTTCAACGACCAGAATGGGATCCAACGTATGGCCGCTCTCCGTACGCAGGATGTTTATGCCTATCGCTTCTCTACCATTGCCGTGGTAGACAGATTGTGGCTCCTGCTCCGCCAATTGAATTTTCGCTACGTCCCGCAAATGCACGATGCCCGTATTCCGCCGGGCGACCACCAGGTCCGCAAGCTGTCCGATCCGCGTTGCCGCCCCTTCCATCTTGAAAAGGTATTGGCCCCCTTTTTTGATGATAATCCCTTGGGGGATATTCTGGTTTTGGGCGCCCACGGCCGCCATGATGTCGGTCAAGCCGATGCCGAACCGGCTGAGATAATCGGGCTGCACGGAGACGAGGACTTCCGGCTGGTGCCCGCCGAAGACTTCTACATTGCCAACATTGGGTATTCTGAGAAGTTCCTCCTTGATTTGGTTGTCGGCGAGCTCCCGTATCTTTCTTAAATCTGCAGGGTATCCCTCCTTAGGGGAAAGGGCAAGGGTCATCGTCGGCTGGGTGGCCTGACTGATCTTGAAAATCTGAGGGGGACGAATACCTTGAGGAAGGCGCGCCGTAACCTTGCTCAACGCATTGGCCACGTCGGTGGCAGCCGAGTCCAGACTCTTCTTGTATTCGAACTCTGCTAGGACGACCGACACCTCGTCCTTGGAAGTGGACGTTACTTTCCGCACCATGTCGACGCTGGAGACCTCTTTCTCGATGATCCTCGTGATGTCGGTCTCGACGTCGGCGGCGGCCGCACCGGGCATGACCGTAACCACGGTGATCTGGGGACGGTCCGTATCGGGAAAGAGATTGAAGGGCATCTTCTGATACCCCATGATTCCCACGAGCGAAAGGAGAATGACAAACGATAAGACCAAATGGGGCTTTTCGATGTATCGCCTGACAAAATTCATTATCGACCCTCCGCGGCAACCTTCATTCCGTCGGAAAGGGCAAGTAGCTTGTTCTCCTGGGCTACGACAACCCGAGCTCGGTCGGCAATATCTCCTCGCACCACAGCCTCCCCCTTGCCAATGCCGAGCAACTGAACCTGTCGAATATGAATAGTTCCATCGCTGACCGTATAGATGAACGCACCTTTTCGCGTGCGGACGACGGCGTTTTCGGGCACGATAATGCCGGGGACCGTAGCGATCACGCAATCCACCCCGACGGTTGACCCGGTGGGAAGTCCGAACGGGCTCTTCTGGAGGATCGCTTCGACAACGCCCAGAAGGTTCTTGCCGAGAGCGGGATACACCCTATTTACCGATACCTGCAGAGTGTTCTGGTCGTTGTTGAGTACGAGCTTGGTTCCCGGCTTTATTTGTCCGATCAGCTCCTGTGGTACCTGGACTACCACCTTGACCGGCGAGGGCTGCTGGATCGTCAGCACAGTCTTGCCTGGCACCGCAAGATCACCGGGTTCGGCCCATCGCTTTGTCACAACGCCGGAAAAAGGCGCCGCTATCCTGGCATATCCTACCTGGAGCCTGGCTGCCTCCACGTTCTGCTCCAGCCCCCTTATGCTCTGTTCAAAGGCATCCACTGCGGACTTTGCGCTGTCCAGTGACGCCCGGGAACGTTCAAGAGCTTCTTTTGAAATGGCGCCGGCGGCATAGAGTTTCTCATCACGCTCTGTTACGGAACTTTGGGTCTCGTAGATACTCCGCACTCCTGCCAGGTGCCGCATGGTTGCGAGCACCTCCGCTTGGCTCGATTCTGCCTTCCTTGCCAGTTCGCGGTCGTCGATAAGGCAGAGGATTTCCCCCTTTGCGGCCATGTCGCCTTCCCGCTTGCTGATGGAAAGGATATAGCCAGTAATGCGCGGCGAAAGGTCAGCCTGCACATAAGGTTGAATCTCGCCCAGCTGTCGGCTCGTCACATCGAGGCTTCCGTTCGAGGCCGTTGCGGTCAGAACGGCCGGGGGCTGTGATTCGGGCTTCGGAAGATTTGCCAGCCTCTTTCGCTTGTTTAACACCACGGCCATCCCTCCCAAGACCAGCGCCATGATAACGATGCCGATAATAACTTGTTTCTTCATTTCAGGTAATCCTCCAGGGTGCCCGTTGCCTTGCGATAGGCAACAAGGGCGGCGTTGTAATCGAAAAGCGCTTGTGTGAAGTTGGCCACAGCATTGATAGAAGCCGACTGGGCGAAGAGAAGGTCAACCATGGATCCAGCACCGCTGGAATATCGCTGCCGTTCGATTCTGAACGACTCCTCTCCTTGGGCCACTGCCTTCTCCGCTGCGCCCACCCGGTTTCCGCTTTCTATGAGAGAAGCGACGGCCGTCGACAACTCGAGCCTCATCTGATTGTCCGCCGCAACAAGACGTTGCGAAGCCCTTTCCATCTGGATGCGCTCCCGGGAAAGGTCGGCGTATAGTGAACGGTCGAAGAGGGGGATGCTGAAAGTGACGCCCGCCGTCCAGATCGTGTCGTTGTACCCCGGCCTGTATCCGGTTAAACTGACCTCACTGGCGAAGACGTTTACCGTAGGAAGAAGCCTTCCGAAAGCGAGTCTTCTATTAAGCCTGGCTTCTTCGACAAATTTCTTAGCCGAAAGGTATTCGGGCCGTCGTTCATAAGCTAGGGCACGACCCGATTCGAAATCAGCAGTGAAACCACCCATGGCCAGCCGGTCTGTTAGGGCAGGCAAGGGATTTTCCGCTTCCGGTCCCTTCCCCATCAGATACTGGAGGATTGCGGATGCGGTCTTCAGGCCCTCGTCAATCGCGAGAAGCCTTTGCCGTTCGTTCGCGAGCTGTACTTCCACCTTGAGCACGTCCACCCGCGCGGCGCGGCCTAGATCAAGAAGCAGGCGAGTATTGTTCACCTGCTCCTCGAGAGCCTCCACCTGAGCCTGAGATGCCTTGCGCAACTCTTGCAACTGGAGGATCTTGTTGTACGCGTTGACTGTGTTGGCAATGATATCGTTCCTGGTTTGGCTTGCGGCCAGCACCTGGATCTCCCGACGCACTTGGGCAAGGGAAACCGCCGTCGACACCTGCCCGCCCTGATATATGGAAATGGCCATGGCTACCCCGATGGAGTTCCATTCGTCGCTGAAGTGCGGTGGGATGTCGGCCGCTTGGGCCTGGATATAAGGGAAGGGCTTCTCCCTCCGGGTGTAGGCGCCATCCACAGACAGGCGCGGCCAGTATCTTCCCTGCGAGGAGATTACCGACTCCTCTGAGCTCTTGATGCCCAATCCCGCCTCTATAACAGCCGGGTTTCTGGCCAACGCCGTTGTGAGGCATTCCTTGAGGGCCAACCCTTCTCGTGTTTCCAAGGCGGGCACAGGCAACGACGGCAGCAAAAACGCGGCACCCGTTACCAGCGCAACCATCAGTCTTAACTTCTGCGCCACCACGACACCTCCCGAGCCAAGGGACCGGATCGACCGAAACGGTCCTGCTGGCATCAAACGGACATTCTTCCTACAACGCAACATCTCGTCCCTCCCTAGCTTCGTTCGTTTTCTTTGCCGTCGCCCCTCGATGACGACAAACGCGGCGTCCTCTTTTTTACCCAATTTCGTCCACATCAAGGTGCATGTGCTGGACTGGAGCGCTGCCGCTACCCCGATGCCGACCAGAAGCTTGATCTTGAGCGGCAGCGCCTGGAACCGCGGGTCATCCATGATGGCCGCCCGATGGTCCATGTAGGTCTTGGCCCCGGCCGGAGAAACGGCCTTCAGCAATTCCATGGGTGTCGGTTTCGTGGCGCTATTCATGAGGAGTCTCCTTTTTGTTAAGATTTCCGAAGACCGCTTTCGCTCGTGAGCGCCCGATGGCCTTGTTCGCGAGAGATTCGAGTGCAGCAAGCAGCGGTTCCAGCCGCGCCCCCGGGAAGCCGAGAACGGACTCGTTCGGCCCGAGGTCGGTGGCCTCGCGGCAACCGTAGCATCCCAGGGAAAAATTGAGGCGTTGTTCAAGGTAGGGGATTATGGTCGCGTCCACGCAGGTCGCTTGGAGAACGGCGGTATCGCCGCGGCGGCGATCGCCGCCCGCCACGTTGAGGTCAGCGAGCGCAAGCCACATGAGCGCCTCGGGCGGTCCCTCAACCACGACCACATCCGGGATGGTCTGCGCGGCGCCGAGCGGGGAGGCCGCGATGGCCGCCTCCCGCCCTGGCTTTAGGTGCGGCATCCCTTCAAACATGATCCGGCCAGTGGCCGCGTCCTCGACAATCCCGAACCCGACAAGTCCCTTGCCGCTGGCGAGCCCCTCCGGGAGCAACCGAAACCCGAAGGCCGCCGCGGCTGCCGGACAGGCGAGCTCCTCCGGGACGAGGAGAACCGATTCGCCATGACGGGCGCGCATGACGAGCTGACAGTAGCGATGGCCGTGTACTCGGGCAAAGGAGGCAAACCGGGCATCATCTCGATCGCTGAGCAGATAAACGCCAACCGGTTCGCTGTCAAGTCTGAGGATCTCCTTCATGCGTGTCGCTGCATTAATAATGTCCGCATCCGCTATCACGTCAACCTCCTAACATAGCCTGCCGAAAGCTGTTATGATTGGTCCGTGTTGAATCGCTGATTTTCATAGCTTTCGTCCTCGAAACGGCAATTGACTCCATCATTACAGCACGATGTTGAATACATACCCGACCACCAATATGCCAAAGCCTACCACCGACGCGAAGGTGACGATGAGCTGTATCTTGAGCACCTTACGCAGGATGATCATTTCCGGCAAGGATAGCGCGATTACCGACATCATGAACGCCAGTACCGTCCCCAGCGCGGCTCCCTTGCCGAGCAGGGCTTGTACCACAGGGATTATGCTGGCGGCGTTGGAGTACATCGGGATGCCAATGAGCACCGCGAGCGGCACCGACCACCACGCTCCCTTGCCCATGATGGAGGCCATGAAGTTTTGTGGCACATAGCCATGGATGCCGGCCCCTACCGCGATTCCGGCAAGAACATATGGCCAGACCCTGCCGACGATCTCCTTCACTGCATCGCGGCCGTAACGTGTACGATCCCCCCACGCTAACGGCACCTCAACTCCGGTCTCGGCGGTCACTTGCGTCGCTTTGTATACCCAATCTTCCACCCACCTTTCTAAGCGGAGCTTTCCGATCACCCACCCGGCCGATATCGCGATCACAAGGCCCGTCCCCATATAGAGTGCTGCCACCTTCCACCCGAAAAGGCCGAATAGGAGCACGAGCGCGACTTCGTTGACCATAGGCGCGGAGATGAGAAAAGAGAAGGTTACCCCGAGGGGAACTCCGGTAGTGACGAAGCCGATGAAGAGCGGAACCGCCGAACAAGAGCAGAACGGCGTAACCACGCCCAGCATCCCCGCAAGTCCGTTGCCGAGCATTTCCCGCTTGCCGGCGAGGATGCGACGGGTGCGTTCCGGAGTGAAAAACGAGCGTACGACGCCAACGCCGAAAACAACTACTGTCAGCAACAGCAAAACCTTGGGAGCCTCGAAAACAAAAAACTCTACAGCCGAGGCTAAGTGGTTGCCCTCCGACAAACCGAGCAGCCGGTAAGTGAGCCACTTGGCGAAGATCCCGAGGTTCAGGTAGACAAGCCACCACGCGGCAGCACCGAGCACAATGATAAACACCTGAGCCATGTGGCCCCAGCGTCGGCGTCGGCCATTATACAGCGGCTCTGCCGGCGCGAGGCCTTCGTTCTCCTGACTCGCCATTATCACTCCTTAAAAGACCCTGCGCTTAGGCACTTGGCGATGTGCCCACATGGGCAACTTCTCGCCAAAAAAGGGGGACAGCAGTACCCACTATCACGCCCGCTCCTTCAGCACTTGCATGGCGCAGGAAAAGAAGTTAAGAACGCAGGGCATAAGCAGCTTGTAGTACACGACGTTGCCCTCCCTGCGGTCAAGGACGATATCGTGGGCACGGAGCACAGCCAGGTGCTTAGAGACGGTCGATCGATCCGATCCGATGAGGCCGGTGAGTTCGCCCACCGAGCACTCCCCTTTGGCCAGCCGGTCCACGATCTTGAGCCGCGACTCATTGGCAAGCACTTTTAGTACCCGCGCCTGTCTGCGGAAGATGTCGGCCTCTTTCATCCTAACCTCTGATAAGCAAAAAAAACATTTTATGGTAATATGGCCATATTGTCAAGATGATGAACTCCTGAGGGCCTACGTCATGGAAGTGGGGATAAGGACTTGACATCTATTGGGGGCCTTGATATTGTAGTTATATCACTACAATTAGGAGGCCCAATGGATATCCAAGAACTTGAAGCTCGCCGTCTGGCCATCATAGAAGAGATCCGATCGATCGACTCGATGCGGCGCGGAACGGTCAACGAGCAATTTTTTCAGGTCGGACTCAACGGGTCCAAAGAGCTGACTGGCCGGGGGCCCTATTATGTCTGGACCCGATCGGTAGGAGGTAAGACGGTAAGTCAACGGTTGACCTCGGCCGAGGCCGTCGAGCAAGCCCGTGCCGATGTCGCCGCCTACAAACGGTTCCGGGCTCTCTGTGGGGATTACATTGAGGTCAGCTCGCAAATGGGGGCGCTGAAGCAAAAGACAGAGCCGGAAAAAAAACGCTTGAAATCCGGGTTGAGCAAGATCAGGAAGTAAAACGGCTTCTGGAGGTAGCGGCCAAGTCGGAGAAAGCCGACTTGGAAGCCTGGGAGAGGGCTCTGCGGCCGGCGGTCCTGGCCTGCGGGGCCAGGGTCCTGACGAGCATGCCGGCTGAGCACGGATCAGGCCGGAGAGAAGAGGCGGTCGGCGGATTTACGGGGAGGCCGGGCGGCGGGGCCTTCTCCGCGCCCAGCGTATCGTCGTTATCGGGGACGGCGCGGAATGGGTTAAGAACCTGGCCGAGATGCACTTCCCCCGGGCCCTTTTTGATTATCGACCTCTATCATGCTCGCGAACACGTCTCGGGATTATGCCGAACACTCTTCGGCTCGAACGAAAAGAAGATGGAGCGGTGTCGCGAGCGCTGGTGGGCGCTCCTGGACGAGGGCCGGGTCGAAACGATCATCTTTCAGGCCCTTGGATACCTTCCCCAAGATCCCGAGCTAAAGAAGGACGCGGAGGCCGAAATCCGGTACTTGGATAAAAACAAAGAGCGGATGCGCGACATGGAGTTCCGAGCGCAGAGCCTGTTCGTCGGCTCCGGGGTGGTGGAGGCCGG
>Ga0315282_10009461_pt1 | contig 15493 bp, 11 predicted proteins | sample YL17G07_20_MG_FD_203693 | JGI IMG/M metagenome (GOLD analysis project Ga0315282, IMG submission 203693) | Sediment microbial communities from Yellowstone Lake, YNP, Wyoming, USA - YL17G07_20 | ecosystem: Environmental > Aquatic > Freshwater > Lake > Sediment | place: USA: Wyoming | collected... | reverse complement strand
GACATGCTTGGCCTGCCGATGCCGGCCTGGCTTGGCCAGTGCCTCATGGCGATGACGCTCGCGGTGCACTGGGCCTTTCTGGCCATGACCGCCGGCGGGCTGGGCGGGCTGCTTCTAGGCCGCGCCCGGAGCGACGCGCCCCGCCGACTGGCCGGACTGATGCCCATCACCCTGGCAATGGCGATGACCGTCGGAATCGCGCCGCTGCTGTTCGTGCAGGTGCTCTACGGGCAGTTCTTTTACTCCGCGAACATCCTCATGGGCTACGTCTGGCTGGGCCTGCTGCCGATCATGGTCGCGGCGTTCTACCTGCTCTACTATTGCTGGCGACTGGCCGGGCAGGGCCGCTCGACATGCAGGCCGGCACTGCTGGCACTGGTCCTGATGGGCCTGGCCGCGGCGATCCTCGTCGCCAACGCGACCCTCGCCCAAAGCCCGCACGCCTGGCGGGCCTTCGCCGCGATGGGTGCGGTGCGCCCGTACATGGGCGACCCCGCGTTCTGGCCGCGATGGACGCTCGCCGCCGCGACCATGCTTGCCGGCGGGGGACTATTCCTGGCCATCTGGCGACAGGCGACGGCAAATGCCGACAATGGCAACAATGCCGGCGCCCCGCAAGCGTCCTCTGTCCGTCGCCCGGCCGTCGCCGGTCTGCTCGGCCTGGCCGCGATGCTGGGCGCCGCCGTCTGGACCGCCTCGGTGCTGCCGGGCGAGACGACCCTGGCACTGCCGAGAGGCCCGGAATACGCCGTCGCGGGCTGGGCCGTCATCGTCGCCATCGACGTGGCGATCGTCCTGTCCATCCTGGCTGTGCGAAGGCCGTCGCTGTCGCGGCTTGTCCCCGCGGCCGGCGCGATGTTCATCGCCTTGTTCGCCATCGCCGCCGCCCGCGACGCCATCCGCCGCGCGGCCCTTAGACCCGCCTTCGACCTTTCCTGTGTCCCGGTCCACGCCCAATGGGACAGCTTCGCGCTGTGGGCCGTCGTCTTCGCGGTCGGCCTGGCCCTGGTAGCCTACATGATCGCCCTGACGGTCCGCTCCAAGCCGCACGCCCAGTAGACCCGGCGCCACCGCGTGCGTGAAGGACGCCAACGGTGAGATATGCCCCCAAAACCGTTTTCGCGACGAGGTCGAGTTCTGCGGCCACCTCAGCCGGCCAATGCGCCCGCCAGGGCGTCAACTTTCTCTTGGCAAGCGCGGCTTGGTGGTTTATCCTGACTTGTCGCGGCAAGGCCGGAAAGAGTCCGCCCTTCCAACCACCCGGAGCCATTGGACAAATGAGCGAGACAAGCGACACACCCCGTCAAGAGCGCGTCGAATGCCCACCCGCCCGCGACCCGGCCGTGCGGCTGTTCATCCTGGCCGGAATGCTGCTGGTATTCGGGCTCTGGTGCTTCTACGACGCATACGTCATGGGCGCTTATCCCTATCCCACAAACGGCGACATCAACCTGCTGGCCAAGCACTATTTCAACCACGTCGGCGGCATAATCCTGCCGCTGGGCGGGCTTGTGCCGATGATCATGGGCATTCGGTTCCTGAGGCGAATCCTGGTCGCCGACGCCGAGGGCATCCGCTATCCCGGCGGGCCGGCCGTGGCTTGGAAGGATGTCACACGCCTCGATGCGACCGACCTGGCCAACAAGGGCTTCCTGCGCTTGGAATACGGCGACGTCAAGCCGCTCGTGCTGGACTCCTGGAAGCTCCAGAATTTCAAGGCCCTGGTCGCCTTCATCGAAACGCACGTCCCCGCCGACGCCATCGACGTGGGCCAGGCGCCAACGGCCGACGCCGGCCCGGACGAGTAACGCCGGCTTTTCCGCGCGGCCGGCGGGCAATTGCAGGATTGGGCTGAATTGGGCAAGAATCCTCTGTCAACCCGAAGTAGAAATGTCAATTGGGCAAGAATCCTCTTGGCGCGCCCGAGCGGAACGCTACAATCTGTCATTCCGCTGAACGGCCACATGCCCAAAAGCGCGGAATCGAGCAACGAGAAGAACCGACGCGCCGTTAGCTCAGTTGGTAGAGCAGCTGACTCTTAATCAGCGGGTCCCTGGTTCGAGCCCAGGACGGCGTAGTTAGAAACCCCTGCACAATAAGGACTTGCGGGGGTTTTCTTTTGCGCTCGCGGAAGGCCGTTTTTCTGGCGCTACGCCTGCGCAACATTCAAGACGGTTTTTCGCCATGTTGGGCGCATTTCTGGGGGGGCCGACGGCGGGGGCGACTTCACAGGTAGCGCGGTATCACGCGCATGATCTGCCATCGCCACTTGCACCGGATTTCGTTGCCGGCGGGGTCTGTCATTCCGCTTCGCGGCCGGAGCGATTCCACCGCTTGCGGCAGCGGTCAAGGACTTGCGATAGCTCGCCCTATTCGTCTTCATTTTGTGCCCTGTCATACAGCCCCTTGGCCGACGGGCGGGCGGGCGGCTTGCGGGCGGCGTCCGGCACAACCGGCAGTTCATCGGCAGTGAAGCACGGGCCCTTGACGACGGCCGCCAACAGGTTGGCCTGATTCGGGTATTCGGCCAGAGTCGCCTCCAGTACCCAAAGAAGTTCCAGAAGCTCCGTCGTGAACTCGCTTGGCCAGGTCTCGGGGTTGATCCTGTCCAGGGGCGAAGACTTCTTTCCCTTGGGGTTCTTCATCCGATACCCCAACCACGACTGCACAACCTTCAGGCCGGATACCTCGAAGGCATATACTTCCGGGGCGACGGGGGCGAACTCGCCGGCCCCGACGTGCAAGGTCTGCGTCGCGTCGTTGTATTCGTGTTTCTCCCGGTAGTTTTCGACGTCTGCGGGTACGGGCTTTGTGCACTTTGCCGCGGCCTTGGGGACGTGACCCTTATGCTTGCCCTTGGGCACGAACCGCTGGCCGTAGGTGTGCAGCCACAGCAGCTTCGCGCCGACATCGCGTACCTGTTTGAACAGGGCCGCTCTCTTTGTGATTGGCACGCGAAGTTCGCGCGTGCCCAGTTCACCGGCGAACCGTTCGGTAAAGGCCGGTTGGGCGAGCACGCCGTAGACGTACGCCAGGAAGTCTTCCGGCGTCACGGCCCGGCCGTACGCCTTGGCGAGCATGTCCAGCAGCCCCGGCAGGATGTTCGCTTCCTTGCCCGCCGCGTCGCGGTATAGGGGGATTGCGTCCTTGCCACCATATGAACCTTTGAAGTGGTGAAAGTCAGGCACGAAGATACTAGCGGTTAATGCCGGCCCATTGCCAAGTACTTGCCACAATTGGCTTGTTATGAAGACCTGCGCGGACCGCGGCGGATCGCCGGCGATTTCCCACAGGACCGGCTTCATAACGTCACCAACTCGGCTGTCCGCAATCACGTATTGGCGGTCAAAGGAGCGAAAGGCGTAACGGGCAATCTCAGGACACGGTTCCCTTGTGGTCAGACTCGCAATAGGCTTCGCCCGGCTCTGTGCGGCAAGAAGCGGCGTGCAGACTTTGTCAACTTGCCTGTCGCGGCTTTCTCTGAAAGCATCGGAACGGTTCGTGTTTTTCAGCAAGACGTGCCAACGCGCTTGCAGTGTTCCGCTGTCAGGGGCAATCGGCCAAGACCGGAAAAGCTGCGAGCCGGAATGTTGCCATGGGAAAAGATCTCTAATGATCGGCCAAGTGAAGTACCCGCCCCTCCCGCGCGGCAAGAAGGGCGCCGGCCATTCAACCGGGCAATTCTCCCACCGGATGGATGCCAACTTCCCAAGCTTATCCAGCGTTTCCAACTTCTCGTCCCGCGTGCCGTCAATTCGCGCATAATGAACCTTGGCGGGCTTATCCATCCTGGTCTTCCCATAGCAGACGGCAACGGCGATTGCTACGGGTGTTTGAATGGCAAAGACATTCTCATCCTTCCTTCCGCCGCGTCCTTCTCCGCCGAGGTCAATAATCCAGACTTCATCGCACAGGCGGCGCAAATACTCGCGCATGCCACAAAAGGCATCGCTGAACAGGTAGCTTGACGCGCTGATAAAGCTAGCCACGCCCGGCCCTGGGGCTGTCTTGCTTTCAAAAACCTTCCACAGCGCCCAACGCCAGAAGTACACATACAGGTTGTACAACCACTTCGCGTGTACACCGTGCCCGGCCCTCACAACCGGGTCCAGGAAGTCCTTGAGAATAGCGCCCGTACCCTTGCCATCGTCGCCCCAGCGGACCCAATGGCCGGTGCGGGCCTTGTTGGTCTCATCGGCGGCTTCGTGGCGGTCATAAGGGGGGTTGCCGAGGCAGACGATCACGGGCACGTCGGACTTGACCTTGAGGGCCTTGGCGTGCTGCTCGGCAATTGGCTTCAGGTAGAATGGCAGGGCAGGCGCGAGGGTGTTGGGGCTTTCCAGCGTATCGGTAAGATAGACGTGGGTTCCGTCCTTGGGCAGTCTCGCTCCCCAGTCTTCAAGGGCGCGCGTCACCCGCAATTCGGAAACGGCGAACGGTCCGGCCATGAGTTCGAAACCGAAGATGTTCTTGGCCAATGCCGTGGCCCTGCCTGGAACGGCGCCCTTGCCTTCCTCGGCGTGCACTCTGGCCAAGGCGTGGTCGATTACACCCAAGAGGTATGTCCCCGTTCCCGTTGCGGGGTCGAGCGTGACAACGTCCGGGTCAGCAAAGCCCATTGGCTTTCCGAGCCGATTCGTCAACAGATCATCGACCAAGCGCACCTGCGCGAGGACCACCTCTACCGGCGTGTAGTAGGCCCCGGCGTCCTTGCGAAGTTTAGGGTCGTAGGCGGCCAGGAAGTCTTCGTAGAAGTACAGCCAGGGGTCTTCTGGCGCGGCAATCGGAAGGGAGGCTTCGTAGCGGAAAAGCCATGCCTCTCTTGGGCTCTTAATCGCAGCCGGTGGCACCTTGCCAATCACGCGGATCAGCAGGTTCAGCGACGGGGCGATTTCCGCCTGGGCATTTGGGTCGGTCAAAACCTGGAGCGCCCTGGAAAGCAGACTGTGCTCAGCCGCCAGAGCGGACTCGGCGGTAGTCAGGTCCAGCGGGTGGGCCCCTTCGCTTCGGGCCAGAAGCAGGGCGAAGGTTACAGTCTGAGCATAAGCGTCGGCGAACTGTTCATCATCGGCGTCGGGGAAGAGAAGCTCTCGCCAATCCTTGGCGAGTTGCACCAGGGGCGATTGGGGGTCTTTCAGCGCGTCGGTCACGTCGTCGCGCAGCAAACGGCACAGCGGGGCCAGCATGGCGGCGAATGCTTTCAGGTCAACATTGCCCTTGGCGTTGGCGGGGATGATCGGCTGCCAGGAAAGAAAGTCGGTCAAGACGCCGAGCAAAGCGGCGGCATCCTTTTCGTCGACAGCCTTCTTGCCGTCGGTGGATACATCGCCGGCCAGGCGCACAAGCGGGCGATGCCGCTCGCCCGACCGATACAGGCCCCATTCGTTGCCATCGGTGTAGATAAGGTTCGGAATGGCCTTGAAGCGCTTCCATTGTTGGGCGTTGTGCCCGGTGAAACGAGCGGGGTTCGCCCCGACGCCCGGGGCCTTGAGTTCAACATAACCGGCCAGGAGCTTCGCCGCGTGCACCGCATAGTCCGGCTTGCCGAGGCGACCGGCCAACCTTGTCTCGCCGGTGGAGACGACGTCAATCGCCAGCGCATGGCCGACTTCCTGCATGAAGTTCTCAAACGGCCCCCTCAGTTGGTCTTCCGGCTCGCCGACGGTCAACGTGGTCATCTTGGCCGTGACGGCCTCGGCAAAGTCTTGAAGTGTGGCCAGTATCGCTTTATCATCGGGCATCGGGTGCCTTGGCCTTCATGCGCCCCCGCTTGCGGGCCTGGGCTTACCGCCGTCGGGGGGGCTATCGTCCGGGGCTTACAGGAACAGCCCAGGGGCCACCTTGAAATGCGCCGCCAGCTTCTTGATATGGGCTTTGCTCAGGTTTCGCCGGCCGGCAAGGATTGCCGCCCCCAGCGTCCGGTTGCCCAGCAGCCGGCCAAGGTCCGAACCGGTCATTTCGTGCTCGGCCAGCAGCGCCTTGAGCGCGTCCAGCGGTCCTATCCGCGAATCGTCAATCGGGAACCGCTCGGCCTCGTAGGCTTCAACAAAGGTCGAAAGGGCTTCCAGGTAGTCTTCCTGATCGTCGTTAAGGTCGAAGCCGGCCAGGCGGTCAATCATTTCCGTCGCGTTGGCAAGGTCAACGTCATCGTGAATCGGCCGCGGGGGCAGCATGGCCACAAGAGCGCCGTAGGTCTTGGGCAGCCGCCGGAAGTCGTTCTTTATCGCGGTCTTGCTCATAGCACTTCCTTCCACTTCTCTTTGTTGTACTCCGCGTGCGTAAGAACCATCAGCGTAAAGGGCAGTCGCCGGTTGTAATGAATCGCCGTTATAAGGCGGTACTTGTTGCCGGCGATATTGAACACCACCACGCTTCGGCCACTGGAAACCGCCACGGCGTCGGCGTGGGGGAACGTCGCCCGCACGTCTTGAAGGCACGTCCAACGGGCCTTCTTCGCCAGCTTGTGCCAGTACAACAGGCCGCTTTCGGCTTGCGGATTCCGTCGCCAGTACGCCGCCAAGGTTGCACGCTTGATGATTTGCATTCCATTGCCTGTCTACATTATGTATACGCTCTTGATCGGCTCCAAGCAAGGGGGAAATTGAAGAATTCCGGCCCCTACATGGCCGGTGTCGCCCCACGAGGCGAAGACGTATTCGCCCGGCTTGTCCCCGGTCCGCCGTGGCGGATCGGCCTCGGCCCGGCGATGGAGGATTCCCACGGCGGCCTGATGCAGGATGCAGACAAGCGGCTCTTTGCTCTTTGACTCGGCCTCGGAGATCTTCCACAGCCCCCGCGTCAACTCCAGGTCTGCCCATTTCATGGCCAGCACGTTTGACTTTCGGGCCCCAGTCAGCAGCGCCAGGGTGAACAGGTCCGGCCACGGAGACACTGTAGCACGGCTAGCGGCTCTGCCGTGTGTTTCCGGATTCCAGGTTCCCGGTTCCGAGTTCCGCCGTTGTTTCTGCCGGGTTCCCGGTTGCGAGTTCCGCCGTTGTTTCTGCCGGGTTCCCGGTTGCGAGTTCCGTCGTTGTTTCTGCCGGGTTCCCGGTTCCAGGTTCCGCCGTTTCTTCTCCCTGGCTGCCCCTCGATCCGCCTGCGGCGGACTCTGGGTAAACCGGCTACCGGCTACCATCCAGTGACTACCCGCTGGGGCCTGTCGGCCTATTTCCGGCGTTAGGTTTCTTTTCGGTCTTGCCGAAAGCGGCCCGCCCGGATAGAATAACGGCATCGGCATTCGGGAGACGCATGGGCCCAGACGCCCGGCGCGTGAAGAACCGGCTGGCTGAACGGCCGCGTGTGGAGATGCAGCGTGCCACGACATGACGGTGAGCCCTTGAACGACTGGCTTGACGCGGAGACTCGCGTCGAGCGGGCGCACGACCTTTACGAGAAGGGCCGTTGGGCCGAGGCGGCGGCTGAGTTGCAGGCGGCCATCGCCATCAACCCGTACAACGCGGCCTGGCACTTCAACCTCGCCCTCACGTTCGAGGCGTTGGAGGACTACGCCAATGCGTGCAAGGCGTACCGCTCGTCGCTGGCGCTGTCGCCCAGCGACGTCGAGACGCTCAACTGCCTCGGCGTGAACCTCACCCGGCTTGGGCAGTACTCCGAGGCGTTGGACAGCTTCGAGGAGATCAGCCGGCTGGACGCGGCCTACGAGCCGGCCTACTGCAACCGCATCGTCACCTACAGCGAGCTTGGCCAGCACGACAAGGCCGAGGTGATGTTCTACATTGCCCAGCAGATCAAGGCCGACTGCCCGCTGTGCTTCTACAACGTCGGCAACAGTCTGTATGCCCGGGCCGACTACCGCCGGGCCATCTACTGCTGGATGCGCACGTTGGAGATCGACCCCGGCCACCCCTACGCCCACGCCCGGATCGCCGAGGCACGCTGGGCCGAAGGCGACCTGTCAGGCGCGGCCGAACAGTTCCAGGCCGAACTGGACGCTGGCGGCGGCGACCCGGACATATGGGTGGATTACGGCGAGTTGCTCAGCGAGTTGGAGAAGTACGACCAGGCCGAGCAGTGCTGCCGCAAGGCGCTGGAGTTGGAGCCTGAACACACGGCCGCCAACTACTGCCTTGGCGAGTTGGCGCTGCTTCGCAACCGCCCGGCGATTGCCGAGCAGCATTTCCGCCACGTTCTCAAGGCGGAGCAGGACTATCCGGGCATTCACGCCAAGCTGGCCGAGGCGTTGATCCGGCGCGGGCGGATTCAGCAGGCCGCCAAGCACCTGGTGACGGAGATTCGCCGCAGCGGCGACGATCCGGCGATGCTCCATGAGTTGGGGCAGTTGCTGCTTGAGGCCCACCTGTCCCGCCACGCCAACGGCGTTCTTCGCCGGCTGGTGGACCTGTCGCCTGACGACCCGTGCGCCCAGCACAACCTGGCGGTGAGCTTCTTCCGCCTGCACCGGGTCGACGACGGCATCCGCCACTGCCGCAAGGCCCTCAAGCTCAAGCCAGAATACCCGCTGGCCCTGTACAACCTGGCCCTGGCCCACCTCCAGAAGGGGCAGATTCAGCGGGCGCGGAGGTACGCCGCCAAGGCGCTGACCCTTTCGCCCAACGACGAGCACCTCCGCAAGCTCAGCCAGCGGCTGGGGGGCGTAAGCCTCTGGACAAAGGTCCGTGACCGCTTGAACCGCCGGCGAAACAATCGTAAGATCCCCGACTGACGTATCGAAAAAAGGTCCCGGTCTTAGGTCCCTGGGCGCACTGTCGAGCCCGCCGGGCTGCCGACGATCCTGGAACTGCCCAAAGCGATGGTAGGGGCTTGCCGCCCTGAGACCTATGAGCTAAGACCTTCTTTATGCGCCGGGAATCCTGCGAATGAGCGAGCGAAAGCCTCCGGTAATCGTGGTAAGCGAACCGCTGAACGAGTCGAGCCTGGAGTATTTGCGCGTTCATGGCCAGGTGCGTATGGCGACGGCGGACACGGCCGGGCAGGCCGTGGGCGACGCCGACGCGCTGGTGGTGCGGACGTACACGCAGGTCAACGAGGAGCTTCTCTCGGCCGCCAAGCGGCTGAAGGTGGTGGGGCGGGCCGGCGTGGCGATTGATAACATCGACGTTCCCGCCTGCCGTGCCCGCGGCATCGAGGTTGTTCACACGCCCGAGGCCAACACGCTTGCCGTGGTGGATTACACCGTCCGCATGATAATCGAGATGAACCGCCGCTTCTGGCCGATGACGGGCTTCATGCCGCCGGAGGAGTTCCACAAGGCCCGCCAGCAGATGCACGGGCGGTTCCTTTCGGGCCTGACGCTTGGCGTCGTCGGTTTCGGGCGGATCGGCAGCCGCGTCGGCAGGGCGGCGGCGGGCCTGGGCATGAGGGTGCTCTACAACGACATTCTGGACATTCGCGCCGGTTTTCCGGCCGAGGCGGCGGACAAGCCGACTCTCTACGCGTCGAGCGACATCGTGACGATCCACGTGCCGCTGACGAAGCTGACGCGCCGGATGATCGACTCTTCGGCGCTGTCGCGGTTCAAGCCGGGCTGCCAGTTCATCAACGCCGCCCGTGGCCAGTGCGTCAATTACGCCGACCTTGGGGCGGCCCTGCGCGGCGGGCGGGTTTCGGCGGCGGTCATCGACTGCCACGACCCCGAGCCGCCGCCGCCGGACTACCCGCTTTTCGGGCTGGACAACGTAATCCTCACGCCTCACGTGGCCGCCCGCGTGCCCGACGCGGTCCAGCGGATGTGCGACGTGGTCTTCGACGTCGTCGCCGTGCTCCAGGGCCGCACGCCCCGCTTCGCGGCGCCTGCCCAGCCGGACGAGGAAACCTAGCCGGGCGTATTTTCCAATTTTGTTGACACCATGCCGGAGGTTTTTATAATCGCACCGAAATGTCCGCCGGCGCCGGCGTATAGGGCACCCGCCGCCGGCAAGTGTGATTACGGAAGCCCAAACGGTTCGGATGCGGGTCGGCCGTGGCCGGGCCGCTTGTAAACCTTTCTGGTCCAAGGAATGTGGGAGACGTTATGCTAGCGCACAAGAAACAACTCCTCATGGCGGCGTCGGCTGCTTTGGCGGTGTTATGGGCGGTTGCTCCAATGGCTCGGGCCCAGACTGCCGCGGGCGATGCAAACACACCGGCAACCCCTCCGGCGGTTGCCGCGGAAGCGGGCACGCCGGCATCCGGTCCGGCAGTCGGCAAGGAAGATAAACTCGCCGACCTGTGGGAGAACCTGATCCACTACATTGTGATCGGGCAGGACCAGGCGGCGCTGAGCTACGTCAAGGCGCTTCTGGACTCGGGCGCCAAGCCCGCGGAGATTTATTACCTCTCCGTCCGGAGCCCGGGCTCGCTGTCGACGCTGGCCAGCGGGCGGCTGCTCAAGGGGCTCGCCGAGCCTATCGACCAACTTCTCAAGGTGATCGAGCAGGGCTACACTACCGAGCGCAGCGACCCCGAGCAGATCCGCAACGCCATCGAGTTGCTGGCCGGCACGCGGCGGGCGTACGACCGCGGGACCCAACGGCTCATCCTGAGCGGGGAGTACGCCGTCCCGCAGTTGCTGCGCAAGCTCGAGGACCCGCAGATCACCGACGACCTCCGCGAGAAGATCATGCTCGTCCTGCCCAAGCTCGGCAAGGAGGCGGTGCTGCCGTTGATGGCCGCGCTGAACACCCGCAACTCGCACTTGCTGCTGAACATCGCCAACGCCCTGGGCCAGTTGCAATACCCGGCGGCCCTGGCGGCCCTAAAGTCCGTCTACGACCGCAAGGACCTCCAGGAAGAGACCCGCCGGATCGTGCGGTCGGCCCTGGTCGCCTGCGCGGGCGGGGATATTGCCATCCTCCAGAAACCCGCCGCCCAGTTGTACTACGACCTGGCGCTGAAGTTCTACTACCGCGCCGAGTCGCTCCAGCCGGACATCCGCTCTGAACTGGCCAACGTGTGGTACTGGGACGAGAACCTCGACGGCCTGAGTTACAAGCCCGTGCCGCGGCAGATATTCTGCGACGTGTACGCCATGCGCGCTTCGCGCGACGCCCTTGCCGCCGACCCGCAGTTCTACCCGGCCGTGTCGATCTGGCTCGGCGCCGACGTCAAGCGAGAGGTCGATCTGCCGTCCGGCAAGCAGGACCCGACCCGTGCCCAGGGCGAGCCGCCGGCCAGGTTCTACGTCCTTTCCGCCGGCGCCAAGTACCAGCAGGACCTGCTTGCCCGCGCCCTTGCCGACCGGGATTGGCCGGTCACCATCGCGAGCATCGAGGCCCTCGGCAAGACCGCCGGGGCCGAAACGCTCGTCAAGCCCGTCGCAGGCGGCGCCCAGCCGCTGGTCGAGGCGCTGAGCAGTTCCAACCGCGTCGTCCGCTACTGGGCGGCGGTCTCGCTGGCCTTGGCATTGCCCAGGGAGCGGTTCACCGGCTGCGAGTTGGTCATGCCGATACTCTCCGGGGCACTGCGGCAGACCGGCAAGAAGTCCGCCATGCTCATCGCGGCCAAGGAGGAGACCCGGAACTCCATCAAGGACGCCCTCAGGACGATGGGCTTCGAGGTCATCGACTCGGGCGACCCGGTCAAGGCCCTGGACGCCGCCCGCGGCGCCGACGGCTTGGACCTGGCCGTGCTCGCCAACGAACCCGACCCCGCGATCTCGATCAACCTGATCCACCGCGATCCGGAACTGGCCTCGCTGCCGATAGTCGTGATGTCGCAGACCGACCGGTTCACGAAGCTGGCCAAGGCCGACGTGCGAGTCCGACTGGTCTCCACCAATGGCTCCAAAGAGGATCTCGGCGCGGCCGTGACCGACCTGCTCAAGGAAGTCAACGGCACCGCGATGACGCCGGAGGCGGCCCGCGAGTGGTCCGTCCGGGCCGCAGGGGCCATCCGAAAGCTTGGCCTGACCAGAAACGTCGTCTACGACATCACCCGCGGCCAGAAGGCGCTCATCGAAGCCGTTGGCGATCCGCGGGCCGAGATCAAGACCGCCGCGGTCGATGCCCTGGCCGCCATCCCGGGCCCCGAGGCCCAGCGGGCAATCGCCAAGCTGGCAACCGACTCGGCCGCTGACGAGAAGATGCGCATCGCCGCCTTTGCGGCACTCGATGAGTCCGTAAGGCGATTCGGCAATGCCCTGAGCGACGAACTCTCTCAGGCCATCGTCGATATGGTCGCCAAGACCCCCACCGGCGAGATCCGCATGGCCGCCGCGGAAGTGCTCGGCGGCCTGAGCCTGCCCAGCAGCCAGATCAAGGACCTGATCCTCCAGTCCGGCGGAATCAAGTAACCTCATATGGTAGCCGGTAGCCGGTGGTCGGTAGCCGGTAGCCGGTAGCCGGTGGTCGGTAGCCGGTAGCCGGTAGCCGGTAGCCGGTAGCCGGTAGCCGGTAGCCGGTGGTCGGTAGTCGGTGGTCGGTAGTCCGTTCCGCCACGCCGAAGGTTCGCCGCGGCGGGGCGGATCTTCGCCGCGGTGAATTGCCTGTGGTTGGCACAATACATCCGGTCGTGGCGGTATGGGCCGCCACGGCCGGCTTTTTTTCTGCTTTTCGTTCCGGGAAAAAGGTAGCAGGTTCCGCTTTTTTTGTCTTTTCGAGTTTTAGCTTTTTTTGTCCTGCTATCGCCGCAGCGGTTGCCGTATCGTAAGTTATGCGAGGCGTCGGTGGGTTGCCCGGCCTGAAGGAGGATAGCCATTTTGTCCAAGAGTGTGATGCCTGGTTCGGAAGCCTATGCCTTGGCGAGATTTGTGGCATTGTCCGTGATTGCCGTTGCCCTCGCGTCCTACGCGATTGGCCAAGTGGGGCTTGCGGCCCCCACGATTGTGCTGGCGGCGCTTATGGTGGGCGTGGGCGTTGGGATGGTCATTCGGGTCCAGCGGGCCGTGAGCAAGTTGGGGATTCAGTCCACGTCGGTCCGGCACAGCGCCAGCGCGGCTGAGAGGCACTACATCGAGGTTCTTGGCCGGATCGTGAAGGTTGTGGAGAGCCGGGATCGCTATTGGGCGGGCCACAGCCACAACGTCGGGCGGTTGTCGGGCATAATCGCCCAGGAACTTGGCCTGGGCGAGTCGCAGCGCGAGCAGATGGTCCTGGCCGGCGAGCTGCACGACATCGGCCTGCTTGCGGTGCCGGAATCGGTCATGCTGAGCCACTCGCGGTTCGGCGTGGAGGACTTCCGGTGCGTCCAGACCCACAGCGTCATCTCCCACGACGTGCTCAAGCCGCTGGAGATACTCGGCGGCATCCTTCCGGCGATCCGGGCGCACCACGAGAAGCTCAACGGCACCGGCTATCCCGACGGGCTCAAGGGCGACGGCATCCCGCTGGGTGGGCGTATCCTGGCCGTCGCGGACGCCTACGACGCGATGACCCACGACCGTCCGCACCGTCAGGCGGTCTCGCCGATGATGGCTTTGGGGGAGTTGCGGCGCTGCGCCCCGGCGGGGTTCGATCCCGTCTGCGTCGAGGCCCTTGCCGCCGCAATGAGCATCCCGACCCTGGAAGAAGCCTGCGCCGCCGCCTCGGCGCCAAGCCTGGCCTGAGTTTGGACGGCCGACGAGGCGCGGAAAAAAACGCGGCCGATCCCGGGTCTTGCCGGGACCGGTCGCGATGGTGTGTGCCGCAGGCCGCCATGTCTGTCGGCGCCCCGCGCCGCGGGCGGCTCTGGACGCGGCAAAGACCCTGTCGGGCTACTGTTGCGGGTGATGCTTGCGATTGGCCAGGCTGTCGACTTTACCAACAGTGCCGTCGGCGCCGGGCGCCTGAGACTGCTTTTCCCGCTTGATAGCCTCGTAGACTTCCTTGCGGTGGACGGGCACGTGGGGTGGGGCGTTAATGCCGAGCCGCACCTTCTCGCCGCGGATGTCGACGACGGTTATCTCGATATCGTCGCCGATCATTATTGTCTCGTCCCGTTGTCTGGAAAGCACCAGCATCCTCGGCTCCTTCCCTGGAGTTTTCGGGGATATAGCCCTGCCGGGCACTTGAGGGCGAAAAGCCGTCCAAACTCGCGGAAGGCTCTGCGTCTCTCAAGTATACCATCGTATATCGGCCAAACGCGCCGTCAGTGTGAGTACAGTTTAACATATCCCGTTTCGAAGGCGTCGCTTGGCGGGACTCACTTGCGACGGCTCGGGCCGGTGTGCTATTGTGCCGGGCATGGAAAACGACAGCTTTTCAATCGCTTCGATCAACCCGCCTGTGAAGGTCCTTGAGTGGATCGGCCAGGCCGGCGACGGTTTTCTTCGCCTTTTGGACCAGACCAGGCTGCCGACCGAAACGGCGTTCGTGGACTGCCGCGAAGTAAAGAACGTCTGGGACGCCATCCGCCGGCTGGTCGTCCGCGGCGCCCCGGCCATCGGCGTGGCGGCCGGCTACGGCATGGTCGTCGCCGCCCAGTTGGCCGGCGAGGGCGAAAGTTTCCTGCGGGACCTCGGGGCATACGGCGATTACCTGAACTCGTCCCGCCCGACCGCGGTGAATCTCGCCTGGGCTGTCGGACGGATTATGGCAAGGGCCGAGAAGGCCCTCGCCGCCGGCCTGGCAGCCCCGGCCGTGCGGGCAGAACTGCTCGACGAGGCCCGCGGCATCCAGGCTGAGGATGAGATGATGTGTGCCCGCATCGGCCGGTACGCCGTCGACCTGGTTCGCCGGTGCGGCGGGGTGCTCACGCACTGCAACGCCGGCGCGCTTGCCACGGCCGGCATAGGCACCGCCACGGCGGGCCTGTACGCCGCGCATGCGGCCGGGCACCGGTTCCGCGTCTACTGCGACGAGACCCGCCCGCTTCTACAGGGCTCCCGCCTTACGGCATGGGAACTGATGCAGGCTGGCATCGAGACGGTTGTGATCACCGACAGCGCGGCCGCCCAGGTCATGCGGGAAGGGCGGGTGCAGATGGTCATTACCGGGGCGGACCGGATCGCCGCCAACGGCGACACGGCCAACAAGATTGGCACTTACGGGCTGGCCATCGCGGCCGGGCGGCACGGCATACCGTTCTACGTGGCGGCGCCGTACAGCACGTTCGACCTGAGCGTGCCCGATGGCGAGCGGATTACCATCGAACATCGCGACGGCCGGGAGATCGCCGACGGCTTCGGCCGAACCACCGCGCCGGCGGGCGTGCAAATATACAACCCGGCCTTCGACGTGACGCCGGCGGAGCTTATCACCGCCATTATCACCGACCGCGGCATAATCCAGCCGGTCAGCGAGCAGGCCGTCAGAAAAGTCATCGCTCGACAGCCGGGCGGGCCGGGACAGTTAGTAGTGCCTCCGTAAGGCGTTATGGGTCCGGATAGGCCCTTATCGGCACATTGCGAGCATCCGAAAAGCCGCCGGCAGCGGCGGCAGCCGGTAGTTGGCGGCCGAGGCTTTCCGCCGCGGCCGGCACTGCCGGCTGCTCTAAAAAGTAGTTAGTAGGTAGGGAGTAGCACCACAGCGCAACTTAATTCATGGATATTTCGGAATACATGACGGCAGTTGATCGACGTCTATGCCCATCGCCAGCAGTCCGGCGACAGTCGTTCTCG
>Ga0315282_10009460_pt1 | contig 15494 bp, 14 predicted proteins | sample YL17G07_20_MG_FD_203693 | JGI IMG/M metagenome (GOLD analysis project Ga0315282, IMG submission 203693) | Sediment microbial communities from Yellowstone Lake, YNP, Wyoming, USA - YL17G07_20 | ecosystem: Environmental > Aquatic > Freshwater > Lake > Sediment | place: USA: Wyoming | collected... | reverse complement strand
TGCTCCTTCTCTTAGAAGTTGGTTTATTATTTTTGTTGATCGGGCTTCTCTGATGTCGTCTGTGTCTGGTTTGAAGCTTAAGCCTAGGATGGCTATTGTTTTGCCTTTTAGTGTTTTTAGTTCTTTCTTCACTTTTTGTATTGTGAATTTTATTTGGTCTTCGTTAGCTTTCCATGTTGCTTCTATTAGTGTGGGGTTATAGCCGATTTTTTGGGAAAAGCTTATCAGGGCTTTTACGTCTTTGGGAAAGCAGCTTCCTCCCCAGCCTAGGCCTGCATTTAGGAAGTGGGGGTTTATTCTATGGTCTTTCCCTATGGCTTCGGCTATTTTTTTGATGTCTATGCCTGGTATTTTTTCGCATATGTTTGCTATTGTGTTTATGAAGCTGATTTTTGTGGCTAGAAAAGCGTTGTTTGCGTATTTTATGAGCTCTGCTGTTGGAATGTTTGTTTTAATTATTGGCGGGGGGTTTTCTTTGTGGAAATCCTTGTATAGGGTTTCGAGTGCTTCTGCGGATTTTTTGTTGTACCCTCCGATTACTATGTAGTCTGGGTTTAGCGTATCGTAGATTGCGTTGCCTTCACGTAGGAATTCTGGGTTAAAGCATAATAGTAAGTGTTTGCCGCAGGTTTTTCCGCTTTGTTTTTCTATGTTTGTTTTGACGAGTTTTTCTGTTGTGTCTGGCGGGACTGTGCTTTTTACAACTACGAGGTGGCTGTCTTTTTTCTTTTTTAGTGCTTTTCCTATTTCTTTAGAGGTTTCCTCTACGAATCTGAGGTTGACGCTTCCATCGGGGTTTGACGGGGTTCCAACTGTTATGAATGAAATGTCTGTTTCTAAAATAGCTTCTTTCCGTCCAACAACAGCCTTTAAATTTTTGTTTTTTATGACTTTTTTCAGTAAAGCTTCAAGTTGGGGTTCGTAGAATGGGGGTGTTCCCTTGTTAATCATTTCTATTTTTTGGGGGTCGTTCGTTGAGATTATGGTTTTGAATCCTTTGTTTGCGAAACATACAGCAGTGCAAAGGCCAACATAGCCCATGCCGATGAAAGAGACTTTATGCATGTGTTTTATTCCTCTTAGGAAGACTTTGATTGAACAAATATAATTAAGTTTTCATGAAAAAGAATAGAATTATGGCTTGTGTTGAATCTGATAGTCTGATTTGTTTTTGTCTTGTTTGTGGTTTTGTGTGTGCAATTGGTGTAGGCCCGTCTATTTGGAGCCAAATAGATATGATTAGCTATGAAGGGTTGATTCATGAGAGTGTAGTTTTTATATTTGGTTGTTGAAGTAGGGGTTAAGTGAGGAATTGAAATGAAGGGTCCAAGGTTTATTTTTAGGATGTGGTACTATTTTAGAGTTGGTTACAGTACTTACTTGAGTTTTCTTCTGGGTTTTGCAACAACGCTTGTTACTGTGTACTATTTGGCAATAACCAATATTCCTGCGCTTCAAGCTTTGTTTCCGCATTTTGGGTTATTTGCGGCAATTGCACTGATTGTAGGCGTTCCAACCGCTTGTATTATTGGGTGGTTCCATATGAAAGGTAGTTCCCTCTGGAAGTCTGAAGTGGATATAACTGTGGAAGCGAATCCTTACCTTTACAAAATGTATCCAGGATATTGGCAGGAAGCTTTTACGCCGCTTTATCTTGAGCTTTTGAAGGGGCTGAAAAAGATTCTTGAGAAAGAGGGAATGCTCAGTGAGGATGAAAGGAGAAGTATAAGGGATTTGGAGGAAAAACTTGAAACCCTTGTAAAAGGGGGATATGTGGGTGTGCCCAAAACAAGGGCAGATATGCGTTCTTAAACATTGAGTGTTAGTTTATTCGAGCACTTGACAAGTATAAATGACAAAAAGTGTTGATGTCGGTAGCTTTGCAGTTTATGATTTTACTTATTTCTTTCACTACATAGTCTATTTGTGCTTTGGTAATTGTTGTAAAGAGGGGCAATAGCTGAAGACTGCTAAATTATCGTATTAGCGACTTCAGCAAATTTTTTATCATTTTTTAGCGACCATATTTATTAACATTCTCTGCATTTCTCGTGCAATAAAATATTATATACTGAGTACAAGCTAAGAGGCGCGCGCTAAAGGGATGCCCTGTTTGGGTCAAGTAGTATGGAGACTTTTCATACTGCGCGCAACTAAAAATATCAGGATGTAAATGATAAAACTTCATTAAAAAACTTATTGGCTGAGCTAGAAATCACACTGGAATAATATTTTCATATTTATAAGAGGACGGGGGTATTAGTCATTTTAAAAGCGGAATATCTTAACAGAAGGCTCGGAGGGACGTAGTTGATCTTGGTGACTGGTGGCGCAGGTTTTATCGGTAGCCACCTAGTTGACCGATTAATTGCGGAAGGCTACGAAGTTATTGTTTTAGATAATTTTTCCACTGGCAAGATTGAGAACGTTCAACACCATCTGAATAACCAGAAATTTAATCTTGTAAAGGGCGATGTTCAAAATTCAGGTGACGTTAATAAAGCAATTAAAGATGCAGATGTCGTTTTCCACCTTGCAGCCTTTGTGAATGTGCCACTGTCAATAGAAAATCCGATGCTTGCAAACAACATAAACATAAGAGGAACGTTGAACCTTTTGCAAGCAAGTTTGAAGAAAAATATTGTGCGATTTATTTACGTGTCTACGTGTGCTGCTTATGGAGAAGCTTGTTATTTACCAATAAGCGAAGAGCATCCGACAGCGCCTCTGTCGCCATATGGCATTTCAAAACTTGCTGCAGAGCAGTACTGTAAAGTTTTCAATCGAACTTTCGGGTTAAAAACTGTGGGCCTAAGATACTTTAACGTTTATGGACCTAGACAGTTTAAAGGTCCATATAGTGCAGTTATAACTCATTTTATTGATAGACTTAGAAAGAATGAACCACCCATCATATATGGTAATGGAGAACAAACACGAGACTTTCTGTATGTCGAGGATGCTGTGGAAGCTTGTATGCTTTCGTTATCTTCCGAAAACTGTGTTGGGGAAGTAATTAATATAGGCACAGGGATAAAGACTACAATCAACGAACTCGCTAATCTTCTAATAAAGCTCATGAAAAAAGCTCATATAGCCCCTATATATGCAGCGCCGAGGAAGGAAGATATTAAACATAGTTATGCGAATATCAGCAAGGCGCAAAAAATGCTTGGATACAAGCCAAAAGTCACATTAGAAAAGGGGTTAAAAACATTACTTAAAGAAGATAAGTGTGGGCAACCTTTTTAATATTAGCTACGCCGTCAATCACGCCTTTAATGCTTTCTCTATCCCTAGTCAAAACCGCCTGCATTAAATATCCTATTACTGACCACCAAAAGGCAAGCGTATGTTTAAGTGTCTGCGGAAAATTTCTCTTAAACAAGTAATAACGAGCTTCTACCGTCATTTTCGCTTTAGTGTAAAGCCTATCTCTTCCTATAGGTGAGGGATTATGCTCTAACTTGGCACGGGGCGTATACACATTCTGATATTTCTGAGAAACTCTGTAAGAAAAGTCTTCGTCATCTGTATAAAGATGAGCAGCAAGAAAACCTTCATCAAATTTAAAGTCTTGGAATACTTCTTTTCTGTAGGCAGTCAAACCACCAGAGAGAAATTCGACATTTCTAATTTCTTTAGCACCGTGAATGAATGTCGGACAGCCAGAGGACCGAAATCTACCATTACCAGAAGTCGGTAAGAGAAAAATACGGGTCAGTAACACATGCAGATTTGTTCGGATGTTTTTCAAGATGTTTTTAGGCTTGCTGCTATTTACTATGTCTCCCATGACTCCACCAATTTTTTTCTCAGAATCCTTTTCAAAGACTTTGACTATCTCCTTAATGAAATTCTTATCCAGCACCATATCGTCATCTAAAAAGAAAATGATGTCACCAGAACTATTTCTAACTCCTATGTTTCTTTGATAGGTAAGTGCGGGTTTGGTGTGAACGTACCTGAATCTTGAATCTTGAGGAAACTGTTCCTTGATTTTCAAATATGTTTCTTCCGTATCGCTGGCATCGACTATTATTATCTCGTCTGGAGAATGAGATTGAGCAATAACAGATTTGATGCATTGTGTAAGCTCTTGGGCTCTATTTTTGGTGCAGATTATTACAGAAATTCTCATTTTTTACCCCAGCGCGCACAACCTAGATCAAGTATTTTGAAGCTCACTGTCTAATACTGTCCTTTGGGTCAATTAATGCCATTAAATGTTCGATAGGCAAAACTTTCTTAACATTCCTAAGCACGGACTTCCTATGAATGAATGTTTTGACATCCATTAAATATATGAAGGGATAAGCGAAACAAACTTCTGGGCAATTCGTGTCGTATGCTATAAACAAACCTGTAGGAATACTTCTGGAAACATGATAAGATAAAAACTTCTTTAATGATATTACATCATAACTACACTCTTTTGAACTCAAAAGATTTAAGGTGTAATTGTGCCTTATTTCGCCTAGGAAACTGAAGCGAATATGGTCTGATACCACGTTATAGGCTGTTATCCACCTAAAACATCTCTTTCTCAATTCAGAAAATAACGCTAAATCTACGGATATCGGGCAATAAGTAGGTATTCCAACTTCTTTGACAATTTTTGTCCTAAAAAGGTTGTTGTCAAGGCTAACATACTGCTCTTGAGCCCTCCTTCTTTTATTTACTCGCTTTAGCAATTTTAACAATCGTTTGCGAGGTTTACCAGCTCTTATCCAGCCGTATAAAAAAATTGCTCGCAAAATTTTATGTGTTGGAACTGGGATGCCTTGAGCACAAGCTACGTTGGGTGTATCCATATATCTAGGAATTTTTTCCCACCAGTCTTTTGCCAATAACACATCTTGTTCTACCGAGACAAAGTACTCGCTTTCGACACGTTTAATTGCTTCTAAGAAGCCACCAAACACCATCCCCTTCTTGTTTGCATATACATTCCAATTGAAATCCTTAGCTATTTTGACACTGTTGTCCTTTGAATGGTCATCAACGAAAATTTTTCTATTCACGTCCTCGTTGGGAATAACTTCGTCGATCCTTTTAAGCACTGACGGAAGGTACTGTTCACCATTCTTAGCCCACATGGCTAAGTCAACTTTATTAACTGTCATTTATTTTTCACCAGGTGAACATCCTGTGTCATCATAGAATGAATTTTCAGCCAACCTTTTTTTTATAAATTTGTTCAAGAGTTTGTTATTATGAACCTCGACAACGCATGGCTTATCTATTCTTGGCAATGATAACAGCAATTCTTCGCAGCCTTCCCCGTCCATCTTCATAAAGTCGTAATCGAGCTTAAGGTGTTCCAATGAAAAGGACTCTGCAACAATTTCGACATTCCAATTGTTTCTTTGAGCGTTTTCTTTTAAGCATTCAACTGCTTTAACATTTGGTTCTACCGCTATAACTTTGTAAGCACCGTGTAAAAAGAAAAGCAATGCAGTTTCACCGCATCCAGCGCCAACATCTAAAACAGTTTTTCCCTGCAAGGAGAAGTCTGGAACATAGTATTTTTTCCACTCTTTCCACTCATCAATTATCCACGAAACATATTCATTTAGAAATTTTAGTGTGTTGCCTTCAACTTCCAAAATTGTATATTCCTTATTGTGTTCGATTTCATTTAGCCACCGAAAATCCCATAACAAGCTTAGAGCTTTATGTGGAAGATATACTCTACCCAAAATATAGAGTGCAGGAAGTTTCTTTTTTCTTGAAAGTCCTAATTTAACCTTTAGCATTTTCCCCCACCTTTAATGAATCAGGAAAGTTCTAATTTAGATTTACTCATATACACTTAAACAAAAGAGGAAAAGGTTTAGCCAGTTAGGCTCCATTGAATCGTAATCTTCAACGTATCTCCCTTCACCTGTGCAGACCGTATAGTCCATCCAAAATACTTGAAGGGAAAATCGCCAAAGACGTTAAAGCCAAGTTCTATATAATCATTTATGCTTTTGCATTTGTTTGCTTCTTTTTTTAGCATAAGAGCCGCCTACCTTAAGAGAAATTCTTGAAGTGACCAATGCGTAGAAAAACTGCGAATCACCATTCTTAACCACCTTCTATTCCACAAAATGCGCGCGCGCTTCAATGACAGCCCCCCACTTTTGCCAATTTGGGTCTGGCCATAACTCTTCAGGCATTTTGATAACCTTTATTTTGTTCTCAGGAATAAACTCTTTCAAAAGTGTTACATAGTCTCTCATCCAGTGCCCTACATAAACACCAAGAGGATTGCATTTGGAGTTGAAGCAATGCCACTCCAGCAAAATCAACACTTTGCGTGTGACACGGAGCATTTCCTCCATAACTTTCTTGATTTTATCTGGTCCTATGTATATCAAAACAGCATCTGTGAATACGACATCGAAACTTTTATCTTGAAATTGCCGAAGGTCATCGGCCTTACCTACAAATAACTTAACATTTGAAATATCTTCTTGTGTGAACCATTCATTTCCCTTTTGAACAGCCATTGAATTAATATCGATACCCCTCATCTCTGCATCAGGAAACCTTTTTGCAAGCATGTACAAGTTTGGTCCACAATTACATCCTACTTCAAGGATACTTGACGGGGAAAACTTGGAAATTCTCTCTATTAAGAAACTTCGATGGTTGTGACCTCGCGAATCCCAATAACCTCTAACCCAGTCATTCTCTTCGTTCCCCCAATCATCGCCTTTACGCAGATGTCTCGTAACCCAATATTTTTCTTCTAACTTCGTGCCTAATAAGCGCCTCTGCGTGCTACGGAACGCGAAATAGCCTATTTTCAGGAAATTATAAAATTTAGGACAGCGTTTCAAGAATGATTTCAATTTATCCTTCATGGCATCTCCTTATAAAAATTATGAATAGCCTCTATAACATACTCCACCTGCTCATCGCTTAATTCTGGGTACATCGGCAAAGATAGAACCTCATTTGATACTCGCTCAGTTTTGGGAAGATGGAATTTTCCCAAACCCAATGCTTCATGGCGATGCAGAGGTTTAGGCCAAGAAACCAGAACCTCAACACCAGATTCCCTAAGGTACGCAACAAGCTTATCTCGCTTCTGGGACCTTATCACAAAGTTTTGGTACACATCAAAAAAACGACTATCCGACTGCGGCGGTGGCGGAAGTTTAAGATCAGGCAAATCAGACAAGCCCTTCTGGTAAAGATTAGCCAACTCCCGTCGTCTCTCGTTCCATTCAGGAACATACTTAAGCTTCACATCAAGAATCGCTGCTTGAAGATTATCTAATCTGCTATTAAACCCGTAAAAAAGGACCTCTCCAGTTGATCTGTGCTGTCCATGATCTCTAAGGAGGCGTATCTTCTCCGCTATCACATCATTGTCAGTTGTCAACAATCCCGCATCTCCTGCCGATCCAAGTGTTTTTGCTGGATAGAAGCTAAAGCAACCAGTTAACCCAAAAGAACCTGCTTTTTTACCGTCAAAAGTTGCTCCCAAAGCTTGCGCGGCGTCCTCAACCACTATCAAATTATGTTTATCTGCGATCGCCATCAGTCTTCCCATGTCGCACAATCGACCGTTCAAATGAACTGGTATTATAGCTTTTGTTTTGGGAGAGATTTTCTGCTCTACCTGTTCTACATCCATATTCATGTCTTCTCCAACATCCACCAAGACTGGTGTAGCTCCACAATGCACAATAGCTGCTATTGTCGCTACGAAGGTGTGGGCAACTGTAATAACTTCATCGCCCGTGCCTATTCCAGCGGCCTTTAGCGATAGGAAAAGGGCATCAGTCCCGCTGTTAAGTCCAACTGCATGTTTCACTCCGATAAATGAAGCCATGTTCTGTTCAAACTGCCTTAACTGGTCACGAAGTATCAAGTCGCCTTTAGTCAAAACTTCTGAGATTGCGCCAATAACCTCATTCCATATACGGCGATAATGTTCAGGATAATTCACAAAAGGAACTTTGTATACCATGGTCACATCTCTAAAATTTTTCTAACAGCTGTAATAATTCTTTCTGCTTTTGGATAATAAACTTTTTCTAACGCTGAACTAGCAGGAGCAGGGGTATCAGGTAATGAAACTCGGATGATAGGTGCTCTCAAGGATCTGAAAACATCGTTTTCTGCAATCCTAGCAGAAATCTCAGCAGCCACACCACAAGTTTTCCATCCGCCGTCCACAATCACCAACCTTTTTGTCTTTTTTACTGAAGTAAGCAAAAGATTCTCATCTAAAGGCTTGAGCGAGCGCAAGTCTACAACTTCGACATCTAGACCTTCCCTATCAAGGTTTTCAGAAGCCTTTATTGCTTCATAAACCAAGTAGGAAGTCGCTACTACAGTTACGTCCTTGCCTTTTCGTCTAACTACACCCTTCCCAATAGGAACCGTGTATAACTCTTCCGGCACTTCTCCCTCGTGCTGATATAGCCAACGATCGTCAATGTAAACCACTGGATCATCTTGTTCTGTGCTCGCAACGAGAAGTCCCTTCGCATCGTAAGGCGTGCTGGGCAACACAACCTTAAGACCCGGAATATGCGTAAATATAGCTTGCAATGCTTGTGAGTGTTGTGCTGCTTGTTCTCCTCCTCTATTGATGATTGCCCAAAGTGTTATAGGAGCGCTCAACTGTCCTCCAAAGGTATAATGCCAATTTGCAATGTGATTTGCTATCTGATCCATAGCGTAATACATGAAATCCATTCTTGGAAAGCATAGGATGGGATGCATTCCAGCTAACGCCGCGCCGAATGCTACGCCTGTTATGGCATTTTCAGATGGCGGAGTGTCAATTATTCTCTTTGGACCAAACTTGGTGATGAGACCGATGGTCGTGCTTCCGACATACCATGGGCTAGTGACTCCTTGACCGATCAAGAATACGTGAGTCTTCTTTTCGATTATTTGATGTAGTGCTTCATTGATCGCTTGGGCGTAAGTGATTTTTCGCATATATGTTCACCTTCTGTCTCAAATGGTATGCCTCACTTGTTTTCTGATCAATTCGTTAAACTTTATACTAAACCTGAGTCACGGTAAATTTGAGTTACTTTTCTCAAAAGCTTCCACATGCCTGCTTGAATACATCGTCTAGAACTTCGTCTTCATTCGGGTAGGGACTTTTTTTCGCAAATTCAACTGCTTCCTCTATTTCTTCTGAAATGGTTTTGTGTATCTGATCCCTTTCTGGCTCAGGCATAATACCACGTTCTAGCAAGAACTTTTCCAGCATTTTAATTGGGCACCTGTTCATCCAAGAGTCTAGTTCCTCTTTACTTCTCAATCCCTTGTCTAGATCATCATGGGGTCCGACGTGTCCCCGCCACCTATAAGTTAAGCATTCTATCAAGGTAGGTCCTTTCCATTGGCGCGCATCTTCCACTGCTTTCTTCGCCACTTTATAAACTTCCATCACGTTATTGCCATCAATTCTAACACCGGGTATCCCAAAAACTTCAGATTTCTTGTAAATATCAGCATCTGAAAGACAGGCTGACACAGGCAAATGGGTGCAATAAAGGTTATTTTCACAGACGAAGATTACGGGTAGTTTCTTGAGAGAAGCGAAATTGAGAGATTCGTAGAATACTCCTTCTGCGACTGCTCCATCGCCAAAGAAAACAACAGAGACCGCGTCTTTTTCTTGCATGGAGAATGCTAAAGCTGTCCCAACGGCTATGGGTATTGTTCCACCAACAATAGCGGAACTTCCCGGCAACCCTAAATCAGCAGAAGCGATGTGCATAGAGCCGCCTTTACCTTTGGAGCATCCTGTTTTTTTGCAATAGATTTCCGCCATCAATGCGTTTAGATCGCCGTCTTTAGCAAGGAAGTGACCGTGGGAGCGGTGAGTGCTGAAAACATAGTCTTGTTCTTTAAGGGTAGAACACACTCCTGTGGCTACAGCCTCTTGTCCAATGTATAGGTGGCAAGGTGTGGCGATTTCATTTGGAAGAAGAAGGAGTTCTGCAAGTCTTTCTTCAAATTTTCGAATTTTCACCATTGTTATATACATTTTTCGTAAAACATCGGAGGGGATGTCTGAGGTTAATGAGGCTCTTTCGTTTTTGTTCAAAGTCTGATGTGCTCCTCTTGCCCATACTGTTTATACCATTGGATGAATGCCTTCAACCCTTCTTTTAAGCCGTATCTGGGTTCCCATCTTAAGATTTTCTTTGCTTTCCTTGCGTCGGCAATTAGTTTTTTGACTTCTCCAATTCTCGGCGCCACATGAACTGGTTTTATCTTACCTTTCTTGCCGCACAACTCAATAATTAGATTGGCTAGATCGATGATGCTTACCTCTTTTCCAGTGCCGATGTTTATCGGCTCCAGCTTTGACTTGTGGTTGAGAATTAGATCGAAAGCTCTGGCTGCATCCTCCACGTAGGTGTAGTCTCTTGTTTGCAAGCCGTCGCCATATATCACTGGGGGCATGTTGTTCAGAACTCTTCTCGTGAATATGGATATTACGCCGCCGTATCCGATGTCTCTTTGCCGTGGACCAAAAATGTTGAAAAACCTTGGTATTGAGATGTCCATTCCATACGTCTGGATGTATGCATTGCACATTCTGTCTGCGGCGATTTTGCTAGCTCCATATGGATGTGGAGCATCCAGAGGATGTTTTTCATCTATAGGGACATATTGGGCAGAGCCATATACTTCACTGGTGGAAGAGTAAATTACTTTTTTAACATCATATATCCTTGCAACCTCTAAGACGTTCTGTGTTCCCATTACGTTTATCTCATAAGTAAGTCGAGGTTCGACGTAAGATCTATCCACGTGAATTTGGGCCGCTAGGTGAAAAACTACATCCACATCGCGGACTATCCGTTCTAGAAGGTCAAAATCCCTGATGTCACCTTTTATAAGCTTGAAGTTTCGATAATCCAGTAAATGTCTGACGTTTAGTAGATTTCCGCTCAAAAAATTGTCAAGGCAAAGTACTATATGTTCCTCTTCAGTGTATTTCTCACAGAGGTAGCTTCCGATGAATCCTGCACCGCCAGTTATCAGCATTCTCATTTCTTGCGCCTCCTAACTAACTCTTTATAGATTTTTTCCATTTTTTCCATCTCTTTATAATAATTGTTCCTTTCCTCGATTATTTTTCTGCTAATTTTCCCGAACTTCTTTCTTACGTTCTCATTTTGTAATAGATAGATAATCTTTTCGGCTAATAGTTTTGGGTCTTTTGTCGGAACCACGAATCCAGTTATTCCATCCTCTACCCATTCTTTGTTGTCTGCAACATCAGTCACAATGACTGGTAATCCACAAGACATTGCTTCTGCTGTGCTCGCAGCAATTCCAGCATCTGAAAGCGATGTGGAAACATAAACGTCCACGGTGTTTAAGTACGTGGGAAGCTCTTCATTTGGGATAAAACCCATAAACTTTACGCTATCGGAGACGCCTAAGGATTTGGCTAATTCCCCCAGCCTTTTTTCTTCGGAACCTTTTCCTGCAATCAAAAATTTTGACTCGGGAACTTCCTTTAGCACCAATGGCACAGATCTAATCAGTGATTCCACGTCATATGTGGGTTCAAGATTTCTTAAGCTTATAATCGCTGGTGAGTCAAATATCCTTAATCTCTCCCTGAGCTTTTCACTTTTTTCTCTCGGACTAAATTTCTTGGTATCAACTCCAAAGCAGATAATGGAAATCTTTTGCGGGGCAATCCCCAACCTTCTCATAGCCTCTTTCATGTGTTTGGCGTCACATGTTATCAAATCTGCTTTCCTCAGCACATATCTTGCAATGTACGCCTTTATCATCGATATAAAACGCGCTTCAGGAACAATCAGAACATCTGAACCCCATGCTGTTATTACAAATGGCTTAAAATTGCAAAGCGCGCCAAAAAGCCCATAGTTAGTTACGTAATGTGCATGTAAAGCGTCTGGTTGTATTCTCTTGATTAGAGTTTTCATTTTATAGGTATATGCTACCTTGAGGGGAAATGTAGCATTCTTAACAAGAAGTGGTAGCTTCAAAAAGTGAATTTTGGCCCCCTCTATTTGGGCATTTTCGAACGAAATCACATGAACTTCGTGTCCTCTTTCAACAAAATATCTAACCCATCTACAAGTATGAACACTCGAAGCGTTAGCCAAGTAGCAGAACCGCATCGCATTCACAGCCTTGCGTTTCTATGTTAATCCTAAATTATTAAAGCAGTCTACTAAGAAGAAAACATTGCTCTTAATATTTCTTTTCAAATAGTAAAATAGATGTCTTATTTGAAATTTGAAGAAAAGCGGGTCAAATAACTTCTAAACTCAGCCCTCACTTTTCAAAATCACACAGTCACCACATTTTTATTCTCACAGATCCCTCTGTAGATCAGAGTAACTTTTTATTACCTTTTCGCGATAAGCTCATGAACCCGAAAGGCGAAATCACTAATCGTAATATAAAATTATATATCAAAAGATAGCATGCATGAACCAACAACAAAGGTGAACACTTGACAAAGAAGGAAATTAGACTTCAGTACTCCGGTTTCATCATATTCGCAGCCAAAATGCTTAGCGTAGTAACAGGCGTAATTTTTCAGCTTATGATAGCACGTTCATTATTACCAATGTATAAAGCTGAGTATGATTTGTGGTTTAACCTCAATGACGTATTAGCATACTTTACAGTGATGTCCGGCGTGCTTTCATTCTGGGCAATGCGTTTTGCTGCGAGAGAAAAAGAGGGTGCCATTAAAACGGGAATTTCTGCAACCCTAATAATTTCATTACTAGCAACGCTACTCTATCTTCTGCTTATCCCCTGGATAATCTCATCATTAGGAATTAGCGACAAATTCCTTCCAGTATACTTCCTAATTTCAATACAGGTAATAGAAGTCTACTCCATCGGTATATTAGAGGCGTGTTTACAAGCGAGGATTCCACAAAAGATAGGTTATGGACTAATTGTGCAACAAATTTGCAAAGTCATCTTAGGCTACATACTCCTTGTCCAATATAATCAACTACTTCTAGGAGCAGTAGTCACAACCATGGTAGCATTTGCTATTCAGACAACTTATTACTTCAAACTCCTCGTAAAAGAGTTGAAACAGAGAATCAGATGGAAATACGTGAGAGAATGGTTGAAAGGATCTTTAGTGAACATCTATAATGTTGTGGGCAATCAGATATCAGCCTACATATTCATCATGTTATACACTTTGGGTGGCGAAGGTGCTCGAGGCAGACTTGGCGTTGCTGCAATAGTTGTGAACGTAATCACATACTCCTCTTTCTTGGCATATGCATTGTACCCGAAACTTCTGGCGGAAAGAAAACGCGAAGACATAACAACCTCTCTTAAAATGGTTTTGATGTTTGCCATACCAATGACTGCTGGTGCGATAGTGTTATCTGATTCCTACATAACGATACTAACTGATGTTTATAGGGATGCAGCGCCAGTGCTAGTTGTATTAGCAATAGACGCCTTAATCGCAACCGTCTCGGGAGTTTTTAGTGCCGTGCTTCTTGGAATTGAGACAGTTGATGAGAGTGCAAAAATATCGTTTAAAGAGCTAGCTAAAAGCCGATTGTTTATTGCGTTTTCTTTTCCATATTTTCATGCGGCAATAACTCTTCCAGCGGCTTACTATGCTTTAACAAGTTATGCCAATAACCAACCTTTGCAAGCAGCCTTCTCTGTCAGCGTTATCAACTCCTCAGCCCGTTTCGTCATGTTCATCTTTTTGTATATCATCGTCCGTAAAATGGTCAAAGTAGACATACCGTGGATGAGTATAGCAAAATATGTTTTCGCCTCGGCCGTTATGGCAATTATCCTATTTATAGTGCCGCATCCAACAAGAATATCTACAACGTTGGCTATGACAGCATTCGGCGGCATCGTTTATTTGGCACTACTAATGGCAATTGACAAAGAAACTAGAGTGCTGCCTAAAACAATATGGCAAGAGATTAGAAGAAAACAAGGGACTATCTAAGTATCATTCATTTTTCCATAACTCAAGGAAGAGCGCTTTTAAGGCTTTTATGAACGCATCATAGTTTGTCCATAAGGCTACCACTCTCTTTTTTCCATTGTTCGTTCTAATTAATAATAGCAGCTGTCCATCATCTGTAAGTATGAATGTTGGTAGCCCATCAACCTCTGAAAGCGAATATTTAGCCTTTTTCAGTTTTATTCGTTCTATGAAAAAGCAGCTTTTTGGAGAATAGTTGGTCAATAGTTGAACATTTACATTTTTCTTTGACACATTTTCAAGTTTATCTAAGAGACCTGAATGGTAAAAGTTTGGGATGTCATGGTCAGATGCAAAGACAAAAACTTCTTTTTTAGCATTGTTAAGTATTTCATCGGCCTGTAAGCTGATTTGCTCTTCGCCCTCCAACACTTGAAATACTTCTTTCCTCTCATTTTCTGTTTCCTGTTTGGGAAGAGAAAGCCATAGGTCAACTAAGCTTTCCTTTCTCTTTTCTAAAAGGTTTATTTTCATCTTTTTTGTTTCGATAAGTGTGTCTAGTGCCTTTTCAAACGGTGTAGCGATAAACTTTAAGGGTTTCTCAAAAACAGACGATATTAATCCTTTTTTCTCCAGATCACGTAAAATTCTGTATGTTTCGGTTCTGTAAATGGATAAAGCCTCTGAAATTTCGCTTGCTTTGTGTTCACCCGTTCTTGCAACGTAAATGTAAATTTTTATCTCATTTTTTGATAACCCAAGTCTATAAAGAGTCTTCTCGATTATTTCTAGGGATTTGGATGCCCCCTTGTCTGTTTTCAAGAATCTCCATAATCCGGTATTCTCGTCATACAGTTTCATGACGTTTTCAGGCTTTTCAACAGATAACTCCATTTGAACCAATTGTAGCCTTGCTCCTTATTCGAACTCGATGCGAAATCCGATTCTATTCAACCGCTGTATTTTATACTTCGGAATTCAAAATGTGAATTCAACATGCAGATTCAAAACTTTTAAGTAAGAATGGATAAACCATAAATAAGAAGAACAAATCAGAAACTGACGGGGAGAAAGGAATGCAAAGTAAACTGGGTACAGTGCTTAGTCCAAAACATTTTTTCTTGCCTAGAAATAACCATTGGTTAAAAAGAGCTATTTTGGTTTTTACTTTCATACTATTCGATTATTTATCGACACTTGTTTTTTGTCGTGCCCCTTATGAGGAAGCCAATCTGTATGCAAGAACCTTTATGGAAACATTTGGTATACCGTTAGGGCTGACGGTGTTTGTTTTAGTAGCTAACCTGCCGATTTACATAACTTTAAGTTTAGACTCTCATGTCATAAGAACCCCATTTAGAACTGCCATAATCATCGAACCCCTTGTTGATATTATATTCGCATGGTTTGTTGCTGGATTGCATTTTAGTGGAGGTGCAAGTTGGTTTTGGCATGCTCCAGGTTTAATGCGGCAGGTTTCTGGCGCTTTTCTATATTTGACAATGGCTTTCCTGTTTGTCAAGCCTCATAAACCACGTTA
>Ga0315282_10009459_pt1 | contig 15495 bp, 11 predicted proteins | sample YL17G07_20_MG_FD_203693 | JGI IMG/M metagenome (GOLD analysis project Ga0315282, IMG submission 203693) | Sediment microbial communities from Yellowstone Lake, YNP, Wyoming, USA - YL17G07_20 | ecosystem: Environmental > Aquatic > Freshwater > Lake > Sediment | place: USA: Wyoming | collected... | reverse complement strand
GGGCGATGCCATTGGGGGGGCTGCTATGCTTTGTGATGATGATGAGAGTCTGGTAACGTTTCCCGTGAGGTGTTCTGTAAGGAATCCCAATGCCATGATTTTTACCCTTGCGGCAATAAACGGCGTGCCTGCGGCACAGGTGCCGGCCGGCAGTCTTCAAAAAGGGCAGGCGGCTTTGTACAGCCAGCCGGACTGCTCAGGGACCGCAACCGTGGTGATGCCGGGGGATCATTGGTTTGAGGCAAGTGCCGCCTCGGTGCGCATGCCCCACGACACCCGGATCACATTGTATCCGGGCGGAGTCGTCTTGAACGGCGGGCTTAAGGGGCTTAAATGCATCAATATGGGCGCCGGATTCGTCGCCGAATCGATCACGGTCGAGTACACCCCGGACATCCTCATCTCGACGAAGAAGTGCCGTTATTGCGATCTGTACGGGTTATCGCTGCAGAATATGACCCTGGATGGTTTCGACCTTTCCTATGCCTACCTCGTAAACACCCATTTCAATAACTCAAGCATGAAGGGGGTAAACCTCAGCCACGCGGTGCTGGCCGGGGCCCAATTGGATCAGGCCAACCTGGAGGGTTCGAACATGTGCAATGCCTTGCTGCAGGGCAATGACGAGATTCCCACCGCCGCCAGCCTCAACGGGGCTTATATGAAGAATGTCAACCTCTCGGGAGGAAACCTCTCGGGCGTGAGCATGATTAATACGGACTTTTATAACACAGGCGCCTTACCCTGCCCGGCATCCTGTGACCCCACCCAAATGACTTCGACATGTGCAACAGCAGCCGGTGCTACGATGGACGGCACACAGGCTACACCAGCCTATCTGGCACGGACCGATTTCAGCGGGATCAAGGCTACGGGCGCCAATTTCTCAGGGTCCATCCTGGTGGGTGCGAATTTCAGTAACGCTCAGCTCCACACCGATACAAGCTCTACGGCCCGCACGAATTTCGCCCGCGCCTTCCTCCAGGGGGCCGATTTTAGCGGGGCATCCGTCGACTATGCCTCTTTCAGCGGCGCATACGTCGACCTAAACCCCCAAACGCATCTTGGTTTCCAGATACCGGGGCTTTACACCCAGTTCAACGGTTTCTGGCTTACCTCGGGCAGCTCTATCTGCGTTGACAACCTCAATCCTACCCCGACTGTACCTCCGGACACGAATAGTAGCAACATCTGTCCAGACGGGAGCTCGAACTCAGATGGCTGTTCGACGGACGCTTGGACCCATTTCTCGACCGCGCTGGACCAGGCAGAACCGAAAGCAGGGTACGGCCTTTGTCCTTGCGACGTCTTTGCCAACTGCGGGGATAAGACATGGTCGGAGTAATTAGAGTGTGTTTATAAACCAAATTTTCTCAAAAAGGCCGTCATTCCGGCGAAAGCCGGAATCCAGTGTTTTCAAGGGTCTCTGGATGCCGGATCAGGTCCGGCATGACGAGCGAATAGAATTTATAAATAGACTCCAATTAAGGTTAAGTGAAAAGTGACCTCCACCGGGAATCCGGTAGCCTATACGAAGGGGGGGCATGATGAAAGAAGGCAAACCCAGGAGAAATAGATCAACATCCGAAGGCCGTGGGGTCAGGATTGACAGGACGAAAATAGAGGAGAGTGTGGCTGCACTCCTTTCGAAAGGGATAAGCCGACGGGATTTCATGCGGCTGGCAGCCGGGGCCGGCGTGATGCTGAGCGTGGACCACATCTTTCGGGACTGTGGCACTGCCGATGCCGGTACGAGGCATGAAAACAGGACCTATTACTTCGACCTTTCCCACGCTAACCCCAACGGCGACCCGAAGAGGCAGTATCATATCGTAGCCGGGAGCCGAAAATACAGACTGAAACGGGTCACTCCTGCGGTGCTTAGAGGCTTCCGCAAGAAGAACCCACACCTGGCGGCGGTGCCCGAGTCCAGCATCACCCATTATGCAAGTAACGCCCGGTTTCCCAGGAATGCGCACCAGCTCTGCTACGTCAGGTCGAGTTATCCCCACAGCAAGGAATGGCGGATCGAGGCGCTCTTCATCCATATCCCACGAGATTACGAAAATGCCCTGGCGGCCCACCAGCAGAAGAACACCGGGTCATTCCGGGGCTCCCAAAAATTGAAATTCTACAGCGTCGACAATACGGCCGGCCAATGCTCCAGTACAGGGGCGGACGGATCAGACGGTACGGACTGCCCCGGTGTGCCCGACGATTACAAGACCTATTTCGAAACAGCGACGTCGCTGATCTTTCATCACCCCGAAGTCATGAGCCTCGATGCCGGCACTGCCACCTATGTGCTCAACTCCGTCGTCTGTTCCATGGACGAGACGAAACAGCTTGCCGGATCGATCTATGACCAATTGAAGGCCGGAGGATCGTGGGCAGTATATACAAAGATCGATATCGATCCCAATGACATCAACCCTGACCTTGACACCGGAGGGGACCAGTACGCGGTCACGTGGACCGACGAGACGACGCGGTATGCCGGGAAGGCGATCAATGCGGTCGTGAAGCTCCTGAAGAACGACACCTCCCTCGGCGCCAATGTGACCGACCGGACCTCGGGCGGTGCCACGGCGGGAACAAATTCCGACTTCCAGGGCAAGCTCTGGCTGATGCGCGACGGCGTTCCGTCAGTGGACCTCTCCGTCGCCTCGGCCGGGAATGTCCTTAAGCAGATGGGCGCTTCATCGAAAATCAACTACACCCTCAACAACCAATCGACCGAGCGAGGCTTTAACATCCCGCACGCCAGCGTTGCTGCGACGACAGATCCGTCTACGGTCCGGGTCACCGTCGAGGTGCACAACTGGTACATCCGATACCTCGGCCTTTATGTTCGTTACTTAGACTCAAATGGGAACAAACTGCCGGTCCCCGACAGTATATGGAATACTCTGGAGGGCTGGCAGAAAGACCACAGCGGTCCCAAAGACCCCCCCGGCGGTCCATACTACGACACTCTGTGGGGCATAATCAACCCTGAATTGGCGGTCCTCGGCGTTCCGCTCAAGGATTTCGACCACTCTTTCTCCTTCCCCGTGCCCGAGGCGGCTTCTTCCGTCATGATCATCGCAGGGGGCCTTGGTACGGGACACACCGATTACACCGTTGCGCTCCCAGTGGGGAGCACAGCGACCTTTGTCGTCAACCTGGTCATCCCGATCATGTTTTTGATAGCCGCGGCATGCTCTGCTTACGGCTCTTTTATCGAAGACTTCCAAGTGGAAGCCGCGGCTATCGGGGCGATGGCCTTTCTCTTTGCAGGGGTATTCGACACAATTATCTACACAGAGGAGACCCACGACGCCGGGGTCTATATGAACCTTGCAGGTGCGGTGGCTGGCGTATTCCTGAAGATGGCTGCGGCCTGGCTGATCAAGAAGATCGTCTTCTACATCGCCAAGGGCGAGGCGAAAAACGCCATCCCGCTGATCGGGGGCATCCTCAGCGCCATTGCCGCAGCCGGCACCGCAGCCCAGATCGGCGAGACCATCTCTCAGGTGATCCGGTCGCCCAAGACATTTGACTATAAGTTGAGCCTCATACATGATGTGACCGTCACGATCAACCACGATCATAATGATACATCGGGTTTTCCGGCGACGGCAGCCACATACGAAGTAATCGCCCTTCTCGACAACGCAACAACCCGCAAGTCCGGACGTCTCCCTCTGACCGATTTCCGGGTAAACCAGGTCTCCTATACCTTCAAAGACCTTCCATACGGCGGGATGGTGAGATACAGCGTCGGCTTCTACGCGGAGGACGGCTGGTGTGCAGGCCAGGCCCAGACTGCTACCATGGATAACAACGTCGACGCGGTCTCAATGGAAATCACCGAAAACGAGGTTCCGCTCACGCAGAACACTTACTACTGGCATCTCCAGAAGACCGAGGTCGACCCCTCATCGGGAAGCCTCATCTGGTACGGGGATCACCAGTCTCCCGCCCCCGCGCCCACCTTGAAGGCTGCCGACTTGAATTGCGGCAACCCTGCGGGGAGGCTCTGCAGCCTCGGAGGGATCACCGTAAGCGGGACCTATGCTGCACTCGGGCTCACCTGGCAGTCCTCGAGCGAAGCAATAAGTGACTGCGGCGGCGCAGGCACAGGCCAGCTCTACCAGTTTGGCACGCTGTCCACGCATGACAGTTCCCAGAGCTCCGCCATCGTACCGGAGTGCGGGTCGAGGCTCCCTTTCATGATGGTCTTCAGCCTCCTCGGGAAGAATAACGACAACTATTATCTCGACCCCACCACAGGTCAGTACCACGTCAGGCAAATCAGGTTCAACGGGCCGGGACAGGGCGCAACGTATGATCCGCCGGGTTCAAACCTATCCTTCGGGAGGCTGAACCTTCCGTCAGACGGAATGCTCCTCCATCAGGGAAAGATCATCAGCATCAACCGCCAGATGAGCGTCATGGAGATCCTGAACCTTCCGGCCGCGGCCGGCCCGGATTCGTCCGCACCGGTTGCGACCACAGCCTCCGACCCGGGAACGCGCGAGGGGCTGATCTCGGGTCCGACCTGCATCGGGATCACGGCAGATGGCGCGATCCTGGTGCTCGAATCGGTCAACCACAGGGTCCAGGCCTTCGATATCGGCGGAAACCCAGTGAAGCTCTTTAATAATAAGAGCGACTATTATTTCCAACTGAAATCCGAATCCGAAAGTGTCTATTACCTCGATATGGCGGTGGAATACGCAGGATACATCTACGTTCTTTCCTACGGCGTCTCAACAGGGATCTACCGGCTGGACATCTACAAGCCGGATGGGGCATGGCTCTCCCAGACCGCAAATCTGAACGCTGGAGCCCTCGGCCTCGATTTCTGGAGAAACGTCTATACGCTCAACTACGAAGCGCTGGTCTCCCGTGGCATCACCAGCCCTTCGGTCAGCCTCTGGATCCCCTCGGTGCCGTAGAAGGTGTGAGAAAATTAGAGTTTATTAAACGAAAAGGGGACGGCTGTTCTTTTTTTAAAGAGAATTACCGTTGCGGTTTAATGTCTTACTTGATGAAACGCGCTCTCCATTTCTTTGTGTGTGCATTCTTTGCACCAATATTCGCTTCCTTCTGTTGAATAGTTACTATATCCCAGGGGAAACGCATGTCCATGAAATTATAAAATTCCATATCTTTCAATGATTCTTCTCCGCCTTTTGTTGGGAATGGAAACGGTGGAGGTAAAGATGGGGAAGGGCATGGGGAAGATGGGTTGAAATTGGAGAGTGGGAGGTGAGAGATGGCAACCAAAAAAGGTTCTAAATCGGCGGGTAAAAAGATTCGTTTCATCCTGGGACGAGACATGTCTAAGGACGATATGGTCAAAGCGATCAAGAAAATGTGCGATGAGGCCGGAGTGAAGTTCGAGCGAGCACCAAAACCAAGGAAGACGAAGAAACCAAAATGACTTTAAAGGGGGAAGATTTGGCGAACCCGTCGTTATTGACGCGGCCCTTAGAACTGGACTGGATGCCTTTCATTTCAAAGAACCAAATAAATTCTAAGCTTGGTTTGTGAAGCGATGAGAATAGCTCTTGTCGAGGAGTAAATAGTGAGCTATTATTTCGAATGGGATCCTGGAAAAGCAGTGGTCAACTTACGTAAGCACGGCGTATCATTTGAAGAAGCAACCACGGTTTTTGGCGACCCAATGGCAATGAACATGCCTGACCCGGATCACTCTTTGAACGAGGAACGGTTCGTACTCCTTGGTTTGTCGCACCAACTGCGTCTCCTCGTAGTAGCATACGCCGAAAGAGGGACAAGGACACGTTTGATAAGTGCTCGGGAGGCGACCCGAAAAGAACGGAGTCAATATGAAGAAGGAAAGGACTGATCAAATCACAAGGCTTGGTGGGGATGAGGATACTATGCGTGCCGAATATGACTTCTCGAAGGCAGTACGAGGAGTCACTGTAAAACGCTATGCTCTAGGGACTAATGTCGTGGTACTGGATCCCGATGTGGTTCGGATATTTCCAAACGCAACAGCGGTTAACGAAGCGCTGCGGGCACTTGGAAGGATCATCCGACAAGCCCCACGGCCTAAAGTACGTAAGCGCCTGAAATCTCACTTAAGGCGGTCGCGGAATAGCCGCGCTGCTTAGTTTAGTGGCTCGCGCCGCCAATTATGGAAAGGGAACGGTACTGGCTTAAGAATCGAGTGAGTAGGGTTTGGGTGATTGGATTTCAGTTTTATGCGGTGGCCTTGTTACCTTTCTTCTGTACCTTCCTCCGTTCCTCGTCTCTGATCTCCCGGCGCAGTAACTTCCCAACCTTGGATTTGGGCAACATGTCCCTGAATTCGATATACTTGGGAACCTTGTAAGCAGCCAGCCTCTTTCGGCACCAGCTGAGCAGTTCTGCTGAACTGACGCCTCTGGCATCATCTTTCAGGACCACGATCGCCTTGATGCGTTCTCCTGTCTTCGAATCAGGTACGCCCACGACGCAGGCGGCGATGACGGCTTCATGGCCCTGAAGGACTGCCTCAATCTCAGAAGCGGAGACCCTGTATCCTTTGTACTTGATGATATCGACACCTCTATCCACGAAGTAGAGTTGTCCGTCTTCGCCCCGCTTCGCAAAATCGTTCATGCGATAAAAGACCCTGCCACCCACAGGGACAAAGGATCGAGCCGTCTCTTCGGGTTTATTCCAGTAATGCTTAAAGGTGAATTCGCAACGCACTAAAACCTCACCCACCTCACCTCCGGGCACCGGCTCTAAAGTCTCCGAGTCGCACACTAAAACCTCTCTCGAAGGTAATGGAATACCTATCGATTCCGCGTGGGGCTCCTGATCAAATGGAGACGTGGTGGTAAAACCGACCTCCGTTGCCCCGTAGCACTGGAAAATGGGCTTACCAAACTTCTTCTTCCACCGCTCATTCACTTCAGGAGGGAGCTTGTCCGCGCCACATAAACAATATCTCAACGAAGAACAGTCATAGAAATCCACTCTGTCATGTTCCAGGATCATACGATAGAGGGTTGGAACGCCCAGAAAGAGGGTGACCCTATACCTCTGGATGGTATCCAAAATTGCATCCACATCAGGCATCGGCATGATCATAAGAGGATTCCCCTTGGTCAGAGCCCAGGCCATGGTCATTCCCTGAGCCATTTCGTGGAAGAGAGGATTGATCATGATCAATCTATCCTCTCCTCCTTCTCCAACATAGCCCTCACTGATTTGACGGATCTCACTGACGAAACTGACGACTGCCGTATGATTGGTGGGAACGCCCTTCGGGAAACCGGTTGTCCCGCCTGTATAGAGCAGACGGCTGAGATCCGCTCTCGGATTGATATCCACCTTGGGTGGATGAGGGGGATACTTCTTGATAAGATCTTTGAAGAAATAGACCTCTTCTCCCTTTTCGACGACGCCATGGGGTATCTTGTCAAACAATTTCCCCGTTGCCCTTTTCCACCAGGGAAGCAGATCGGCATAGTTGGTGACAATCATTCCCTTCAAACAGGTCTTCGGGAAGACCTCCTTGACATAGCCGCAATTGGTGTCCTGGCAAAGAATGAATTCGGTTCCCGCATCGTTGATCAGGTATTCGATCTCGTAAGGTGTATAGATGGGAGAAACCGGTACGGGTGTTGCTCCAGCCTTCATCGATCCGAAGTAACCGGCAATGAACTGAGGACAATTGGGGATATAGAGCATCACCCTGTCTTTGTGTTGAACGCCCAGGTTATACAGGGCATTTGCAAAACGATCGATGAGTTCCTTCATCTGAGCATAGGTCCAGGTCTCCCCGAGGTAAATGATCGCAGGCCTGTCAGGATATTTTGCGACCATCCGGTCAATGGCTGCAAATACCGGTTCATCATAGATTGTTTTTTCAAACCCACCTACCTGGCCGTAAATCAACTCGTCGGAACTCACAAACTCTCCTCCCGTAAAATCCCTCCCACCCTCCCTTTTTCAAAGGGAGGAAAATTCGTACCGCCCCTTTGCTAAGGGGGGGGCATAGGGGGGATTATTCATTTTCGTTGTTTGTGTATGACGTACCCATCATCAAAAATCAGGTGAGAACCTCGTTTCACTTTGCTGACTTCATCCAGGGCGGAAGTTTATATTCCCCGCTGGCTATCAGTTGCGGCCAGACAGAGACCCGCCTGCCATCCTGCCATTGCAGAAGTTGGCCTAACAAAGTCTCCTTGGGGTTGAAGCCATAGATCGCTTGGTGGTTCGACTTGTCAAACCTCAGCCTGCCACCCGGCGTTACCATATCGGTCTGCTCGATCGTGGTGACGAGGGTATCCACATCCAGAGTCCCAGCGCGCTCGATTGCATCCTTTAACAAATAAAGAGCACTATAGCTGGGAACATCGCCCGTCCCCCGGGGCTCCGCACCCCATCTTTTCTTAAAGGCATCAAAGTAACGTTTTGTCAGGGGTGTTATCTCCTGCCCAGGTAGGGTTCCGCCCTCTCCAGCAAACTCAACGAGATAAGCCACCTTACCACCTGTTTGCTTCCACATGACCGGATCCTCCGTGGGGCCGACAAAGCCAATGGCCGCTGCAGGTACTTTCATGTCTTGCCACTGGTTAATCATCGACAAGGCTTCCGGCGTATGATCCCATATAAACATGACCTGGGCACCCGATTTCCTGACATCCCTTAGCATCATGGAGAAGTCTGTGGTGGCAAGGGGATGGACATCTCGGCCAACAATGCTCCAGCCGTCAGGAACCGCCATCTTTTCAATGGCTGCCGCCGCAGCTTTGCAATGGGCTGCCTCAGCAATGGTAATATACATTTTATTGTAACCATACTTCTCTTTGAGATTTTGCAGCAGGCCGTAAACGGTCGGAATCCAGTAGGCCGTATTTCCGCTCAGTCTGAAAGAATATTTATAGTTCGCGATGTCCTTACCCGTCTTCGCCTGCCAGCCAGGGGTCCAGCAGCCGATATTGGCGATACTTAAAACCTTGTATTTTGGAAATACGTCCAACGCGGCAAGACAACACTCAGACATCGTAGGTCCACCAGAAAGAATCTTTACCTTTTTATCTAAAATCAGCTTCTCGATCGCCAGAAGGACTTCACTGGTAGGGACGCCAGGCTCTTCATCCCGCGTATCGACGATTTCAAGTTTGATGGGGCGCTTTTGCCCGCCCAATTTAATTCCCCCCACAGCATTGATCTCTTCCATGGCTAAGATCATAGATCTTTCGCCATTCTGACCGTAAGTGGAAGCCCGGGGGATGGGCGCCCCAATAACGATCGGCTCAGCTTGCTGTGATTTGGCATTATCGGAATAAATTGTTAACACTGCTAAGACCAGGATGAATAGCATGAAAATTCCCTTCTTCATAAATCGTTACCTCCTTCCTTTGAATTTTGGGAATACTATAGAATGACTTTGATACAATGTCAAGATTTCAGACGAGGGATAAGATTTGACTTTCGGTTCGTCCTTATGATATTCAGTTAAACGTCTGGAAGAGAATCGTTTTGGGAAGCCTCGCGGGGACGCGATTCAACATCCCAAAAACTTGTTCCTGAACGGAGAAAGTGAAATGTTAGAAGTGAAGAACCTCATGGTGTTTTATGAGAACGCGATTGCGATCAATAATATTAATATGAGATGCCAGCAGGGGGAAGTCACGGGGGTATTTGGAGCCAACAGCGCGGGCAAGTCCACCCTGATGTATACGATTTCCGGAATCATTCTCGATGTAAAGAAGAAGGAAGAGATGAAGGGGGGAGAAAGGATCACGGTTCTCGGCAGCATTATCTTTGGTGGATTGGATATCACTCACATGAAACCGAGCGAAAGGGCCAAAAGGGGGATTGTCCTTTGTCCCGAAAGACGGAGGATCTTTCCGGAAAGCAGCACATTGGAAAACTTAAGAATAGGGGGCTATTTAGCCACAAAGGTCCAGGCCAAGAAAACCCTCGAGTACGTTTTTACCATCTTCCCGCCGTTAAGCAAGTTGAAAGGGAGGGAAGGAGGGTTTCTCAGCGGAGGGGAACAGCAGATGCTGGCCATTGGGAGGGCCTTGATGGCACAGCCGAAACTGCTTCTGCTGGATGAGCCTTTGCTCGGGCTGAGCCCTTTAATGGAGGCGATGCTTGCCCGATCCATCCGAGATATTAATCAACAAACGGGGATTACCATTCTGATTTCTGAACAGTATGCGCGGCCTATTTTGCCGATTATCCACTTTGGCTATGTTCTCGAAAATGGGGGCGCCGTTTTGCAGGGGACTTCCCAGGAGCTGATGGACAACCCGGATGTAAAGTCGGCTTACTTTGGATTGTAGAACTCGGCTTGAGAATCCTTGATGACAATAAACAGAACCGTCATCTTCTTTCATCCTTCCCCATAAAAACTGTTTTTTCCTTCCTGTCTTCTCAAAAATTTGACAAATGGTGTTCTTATACATAGAAGATGACAATCATATTTTACGAAGAGGAGTTTTCATGGAGAAAAGAGTTAGTGCAACAGAGGCGGTAAGAAAATTCTCGGATATTTTGAACTCTATAAAATACAAAGGGGAGTCCTATCAAATTATAAGGGGAGGGAAGCCTGTGGCCTTTATCTGACCGGTTGAAACTCCAACGAAAGAAAGGCGCCTTGGAGAACTTAAAGAATTAGTGAAGAGCCTACCCGGACTTGGTTCTGAAGCGGAGAAGTTTGAAAGAGATGTAAAAGAAATATTGAAAAGCCAACCCACCATGCCAAAGGAAAGTAAATGGGCATAATCTTCGGCACCAGTGTTCTCATTGCGATTGAAAGAGGTCTCTATCATTTAGACAAAGTAATTCATGGGAGGGAAAAAGAAGCATTTGGTATCAGTGTGATTACGGTATCCGGACTCCTTCATGGGGTTCATGGGGCCGACTCTGAAAAGAGGAGATTAAGGAGAGAGGCTTATGTTGAAAAGGTTATTGAGCTCTTCCCAATTTATCCATTTGATCTGGGTGCTGCCAGGATCTACGGGAGGGTCTGGGCCTATTTGGCAGAGAAGGGAGTTTCCATTGGTTCCCATGACCTAACAGGCTGCTGAAAAACGCCCATCTGCGGCGTTCCCCTCATCCTTCGTCGTTGCGGCGTACTCCAAGTACGCCTCACTCCTTAGGATTTCGGGCGCCTTGCATCTGGGCATTTTTGATCAGCCTGAAAAAGTGACTTTTTCAGCACCCTGCTAACGATCGCCTCAACATGCATCTCCCTTGGATTTTCGGTTTTGACTTCTGGCATTCGGGATTATGGAAAAATCGAAGGATTAACAATAGAGAGATATGAGGTATAAAGGAGTGCCGGTTTGTTCAACACCCAACTGTGCTCCACTGTCCGCAATGCCAGATTAATCTCCTTAGCCATTACACCTACTACTCTTCATTCCGAGCCAACCTTGAAAGTCGATGATTACGGGTGAAGGCAAGCATAAGGAAGGCTTTAGATGAAGAAAGGTAGGATTATTTCTGACCCTGGCGTATCTTCGCACCTTTCTTACAAACCTTCTGTGCATATAGTAATGTAATCGGAATTTAGACAGATTTATTTATACCCCCGGTCATGCGGAATGGATATTTACAGTTTATTACAGCTTTCTCAATTCCTTTTTCAGCACCTTGCCCACGAGGCTCTTGGGCAGGGCTTTCAGAAAGGCAACTTCTTTGGGTAGCAGAAAGCTCGTAAGTTTTCGCCGGCAATATTCGATGATCTCTTCGGCCGTGGCCTCCTGCCCGGGTTTCAGGACCACAAAGGCCTTGATGTCCTCACCATAGAGCTCGTCCTTAATCCCGATCACGGCCGCCTCCGATACCTTGGGGTGTCTGAAGAGAATCTCCTCAATGGCCCGCGGGGAGATATTTTCCCCTGCCTTAATGATCACGTCCTTCTTCCGGTCCGTGATCCAGAAGTAACCATCCTCGTCCACATAGCCTACGTCTCCTGTGTAGAGCCAGCCGCCGCGGAGCACCTCCGCCGTCTCTTCCGGCTTGTTCCAGTAGCCCTTCATCAGCATAGGACCCCGGATTATGATCTCCCCCTCTCTGCGGGCGGGAAGCGGGTTCCCCTCGTTGTCCACGACCCTCATCTCCGTTCCATTCATAGGCAAGCCGATTGAGCCGATCTTTTTCACACCTTCCGGGGGGTTGGCCGAATTGTTTGCCCCTGCCTCTGCCAAGCCCCAACCTTCAATAATCTCGAAGCCGAAGGCCTCCTTGAAGCGGCTAAAAGTCTCGAGCGTTAGCGGCGCGGATCCAGAGAACCAATATTTCATCGTACTCAGGTCATACTTTTTGGATCCGGGGGAAAGGAGCATGAACATGTACATGGTAGGGACTCCTGCCAGGGAATTGGCCCGGTACTTCTGAATGGCTGTAAAGATGGTCTCCACGTTGAAGGAGTTGAGCAAAATGGCTCTCCACCCGCGCCGGAAAAGGCCCTGGTTGATGCTGGCGATGCCGTAAGAATGGCAGAGGGGAAGGACGAAGACCCACACTAGCCCGTCCGGCAGGGGCAGGGTTTCGGATTGCATACGGGCGTTCGAGTATAGGCTGAGATGAGTGTGCATGACACCCTTGGGCCGGCCCGTAGTGCCTGCCGTGTAGATCAAAGCAGCTAACTCGTCGTCATCCATATCCACAACTTCCATTTCCTCGCACTTTTTTTCGACGAGATGCGAGTGGGAAAGGAACCCCTGGGAGACCTCCGGGTCGACGAGGATGACGGTTTCCAGGCCGGGTGCCTTTGCCTTCCCCGCCCGGATCTTGGGGAGGAAGGTCGAGTTGCTGAGCACCGCCTTCGCGCCTGAGTCCTGGTAGATGTAGGCCGTTTCTTCCTCCCCGACCAGGTAGTTGATCGGTACGGCCACAGCGCCGATCCTCCAGATAGCCCAGAAGCCCTGAAGCACCTCCGGACAGTTGGGCATCTGCAAGATGACCCGGTCCCCCCGCTTCACGCCCAGGTCCTTGAGGGTCCACGCCAGCCTCCGGGATGCCCGGATCATCTCCACATTCGTAATCTCTTTCCCCTCGTAGATGAGGCTAAGCAGCTCCCCCTGCTCCTTCACCCTTTCCTCGGCGATTCCGGCGATGTTCACTCCTGCCTTCCTTTCTTTTCTAAAAGAATTCTTTTATAGGCACAAACGAAAAACCCTCCAAAGGAACAATAATCCCTTGGAGGCTTCATAGAGGCATCTTCTCGAACCTCCTTCTCATACCTTCCTCCGGAAGATTAAGGGTTAAGTTGTTTCTTGATTTAGATGCTTTTGGTTTTATGAAAACAATCCACTTAATATATGCCCGAATGGGCTCTGCCGCTTGATAAATCCCAAAGCAAGAAAAGTTGAGACCCCACCTTCTTATTTTACTTCCCAGAAGGATAGAGGGTTGGTTGGACAGTTTTTGTGAACAAGGCATAATCTTCATTCCGAATTGTGGTAGGACTGCTCATTGTGTCACGAGGATTTTGGGCTCACTGTAGTGTCAAATTTTGGGTACAAGTTTAGATGGAAACACAATATAAGCAGATTGCCTGCTGATGGTTAAGGTCAGCTTCAGAGAAATCGTTTTTCCTTAAAAGGCATGGGCTCGTTTTGAAGCCGTAGGTCCTCACCGAACCCATGCCTTCCGGTTATGCTGCCCGTCACCCCGTTGCTTTAGGGGTCTTACTCTCAGGTGCCCCTGCTTTAAGTCCCAGGGCCTCTCTTAAACCAAAGTGATCGATGGCTGGACAGATATCCATGCTAATTCCCGTTCCGTGAGTGATAGATGTACAGAATTTTTGAAGGCTGATGGGTGAATTCATCCATCCGATGACGATCATGGTATGCCTGCCGATTAAATTCCAGGTATGTAAACCTTTAACCCCTTTACCTTCTGGTGCATCAAATACTTGGGAAAATCTCTTTATAACCTCTGCTCTCTCCTCAGGAATCCATTTGACAATACAGACAAAGGGCACGTAAGCCTTATCCTCTAATTCTTTTATAAAATCTCTGTAGACTTTCATCGTCATTCCTCCTTTCCATAGTTTGTGAATTCAGGCCCTATGATGAAGTTATCTTTCTCCAGGGCACAGGGCTCCCGAGAAGTTCCGGATCAGCGCTTCTGGCGGCGGGGGCCTCGCGCAACACGGAAAGAGAAAATCCCTTAGTTTAACGGTGCAATGAGACACTGTTCCTCAAACCCTCCTGAATGGCCTTCGATTTTCTCCGCAAAAGTATATTCGAATCAGACTTCCAGTAATGTCTCCTCCGTTTTCCGGACCCAGCCATCGGCTCCGCACTCTTTGAAAACTCCGATCGCTTTTTCCAGGAATTCCTTGGCCTTAGAAGATTGCCCTTTTCTTTTGAAGAATTCACCATAGAGGGTATAATCCCTGCCCAAATCACACCTCATTCCGTTTCGATTGTCCGCTTCGATGGCTTTTCCGATCCAGTCCTCTGCTGCCGGTAAATGGTATTCATCCAGGTGCAATAGGATATCGCCAATGTATCTCGCCATACAGCCTTCATATATTCTTACTCTGTTCTCCCGCACATAGCGATACATCGATTCAAGGTTTATCTCCTTCTCACCACTCAACAGCTTTGCCCTCATGAGAGCGATCCGATTCAAATTCGCCGAGGAGGGAGCCAGCCGGCTGTTTTCACGGACATAAATGGCCCTGGAGTGGTGGTCCTGGGCCTTCTGATATTTTCCCAGATCAAAGTAGACATGACCCAACCACTGATGAGCGACGGCGTTGTGAGCGAACATATTGATCTTTTCGGTGAAATTGATCCCCGTAGTCAGGTATTGTTCTGCCTCTTCAAGAAGCCCCTTATAATAGCAGGAAGTTCCATGGCTCACATAGGCCATGGCCTTTGAATAGATATCCCCGCTCTCTTCAGCGATCCGGACGGCCTCCTCACTGGTCTGATAGCCCTGGGCCACCCTGCCGTGATAATCATAGGCATAGACACTCATATTGCTTTTCATGATCGAGACCCGCCTCTCCACCGCCACACTCAGACTGAGTAACATATCGAAATAGTGAATCGCCTTTTCAAAATCACAGTTGAAGGCGAGGACCAACGCCAACATATATTTCGCATATACGCTCGTGATGAAATCACCTGTTTCTTCTGTCATCTCTATGGCTTTTTCCAGATACTGAATTGAATCGGGTAAATCCTCTTCAGCGATGTATTTACAGCTGCCGATGATGAGGTATATCTGACCGAGTTTCTCCTTAAGGCCTCTCTTTAAGACCGCGTCTACGATCGGATCGATCGATTCCTTTGCTTCCGCCATACTACTCATCCGGAACAGATAGAACCCCAGGGCCGTCCTCGCGTCGATGATCTCATCCTGCAATGCCTCTGTCTGCGGTAGCGTTTCCAGAGCGATAATCCATTGTTTTGCATAGTAAGCCGCGTCATGTAATAGAAAAGAATTTTTCGCCTTGATGCACGCGAGCCGGGAATAGTCGGCCACTTTCCTGCAATCTTC
>Ga0315282_10009458_pt1 | contig 15495 bp, 18 predicted proteins | sample YL17G07_20_MG_FD_203693 | JGI IMG/M metagenome (GOLD analysis project Ga0315282, IMG submission 203693) | Sediment microbial communities from Yellowstone Lake, YNP, Wyoming, USA - YL17G07_20 | ecosystem: Environmental > Aquatic > Freshwater > Lake > Sediment | place: USA: Wyoming | collected... | reverse complement strand
AGGAAAGAACAATCTCTAATTGTTTCTTTTCTACAGAGGGCGTGAGCCCTCACTAATTATTTATGTTTTCCAGAACATTACAGAATACGACCACGGCCTAAAGGCCGTGGATTTCTTTCGGCCTTAACTTTTTCTGGAGGCAATTCTACTTTTTTCTGTTGAAGCAAGTTGTCTACTCTTCTAAATATTGAATAACTTTTTTTCGGCGTTTCCTCTTTGTTTTCTTCGGATTCTAATTGTTCAGGTTTCAGTTCTAGCGCTATTTTTTCTTTTCTATCTATCGTTTCGGTTCCCGAACATGGCAAAATTTCGTTTAATCTAAACAAATACGCTTTTGCATTATTTGTATGTTCTACACTCACTTCCGATGGGTCTATGTGTTTCAACATCGGTCTATTTTCTTTCTGGGTTAACACATTGTATTCGAAATTCAGAGTTGTCTCGCCTATTCGCTGTGATAGCAGGTAAAGTTTGAGTCCTGGGGGGGTAATGATTACCTAAATGAAACCCCCAAAAGGGACCAAATATCGGTTCGCCACCGGCTTGTCCAATCAGTTTATAAAACTCTCCTCTATCTAAGCCTTTACATCGTTCCCCAAAAAAATTTAGTATGCCCGAACCAACTGCCATGTATAGAATAAACAAAAGTTAAAGTTTTAAGCTTTAATGCAAAACCTTTTTCTTATAGAATGAGTAGTAAGATTGTATGTTTGACTTTAACAAGATGGTTGACGCCCACATTACTCGTGAGCACAAGCCCAAGCAGGTTGGAAGATACTATCCTTCCGAGATTGGGAAATGCCTGAGGAAGACTTGGTATTCCTACAAATATCCAAAAGAAGTGGAGCCTGATTTGCTGAAGGTGTTTGAAGTGGGAAATATAATGCACGGCTTTGTCGTGGAAGTGCTGCGCAGCGAAAAGAACAAAGACGTTCAACTATTGAGTTATGAATTCCCGTTCAAGATAGAGCTTGATGATCTTGTCATATCAGGCAGGGTTGACGATTTGTTGATGATAAAAACTAGTGGTAAGAGCGTCTTGGTTGAAGTAAAGTCGACGAAGAGCCTGGATTACATCAACAAGCCTAGTAGAGATCATGAAATGCAGCTGCAATTTTACATGCACGCCACAGGAGTTCACGATGGAGTTGTGCTGTATGTGGATAAAAACAACCTGCAGAGCAAGCTGTTCGAAGTCAAATTTAGTGAAGAGGAAGGCGAGGCTATAATCAAGCGCTTCCGCGAACTGCACAACTGCTTGAAGAATGTTGAACTGCCCTTGTCTGAAGCAAAGCAATTCTCAGACATGAACTGGATGTGCCGCTTCTGCGAATACAAGGACAGGTGCGACAGGAACGAAGTGTAAAGTTTAGCTCTCTTACACCCTAAAGATTTAAATACTAGCTTTGCATATATATTGAACTATGAAAAACGAGAAGAAGGCCGTCCTGGTAGCGTTCAGCGTGAAGAGCGGCAAGTTCGAATCCCATTATGAGAGGAACAAATTTTTTAGAGGGTTATACGGATGGAAGCAGATGATCAGGAAGGAGATGGTTGTCCACGAGGGGGAAAAGCCGAAGGTAAAGACTGAAAAAAAAGTTTACACTTACCGCAGGGAAGGAGTGCTGGATGAAATGCCGCATGAAAGGGTTGACCAAAGCAGTTTTGTAGTTCCTGAGGATGAGTTCGACAAGATAGACAATTTTTTCAAATCCTGGAGGAATAAAGTCATGTGGAAGACCTTCAGGGTTTTGATGGATGAAGACATGGAAGACTTTTTCGAAGACTGGGAAGAAGAAAAAGAGGAAAAAAGAAAAAAGCTGGAGGAGGAAGAAGAAGCTTAACTTTCGAAAAAATAATTTTTATAGAGGAGGATGAACATGAAACTGGGCGGAGACAAAGACAAGGAAAACAACGACTTGAGGATAAAAGTTGGAGAGCTTACTGCAAGAGAGGAAGCTGGAAGAGGAATTGTCAGGCTGGATTCTAACGCGATGAGCAAGCTCGGCATAAAGGAAGGAGAGATAGTTGAGATTGAAGGAAGCAAAAAAACTGGTGCTATCGCTGTTCGAGCATACCCAGCAGATGTTGGTTTAAATATAGCAAGAATGGATGGTATTGTTCGCCGCAATTGCGGTAGCGGTGTCGGAGAGTTTGTAAAGATAAGGAAGACTGAAGCCAAGGAAGCGAGAAAAGTTTCCATCGCCCCGGCTGAAAGGGGAATAATGATACACATCTCTCCGAATTTAGTGAAGCAGAACATACACATGAGGCCTGTCGCCACTGGAGATATTATTGTTCCTTCACCTGTTGTTAGGAAAAGGCAACGCGGCAACACCCTGTTCGATGATTTTTTCGGAGTTGATTTCGAGGATTTCTTCTTCACTCCTTTCTCTAGTGAGACACGTTTCGTTGTAACAAGCACAGAGCCGAAAGGCATAGTGCAGATTGGAGATATAACTGAATTGGAAATTATACCGGAGCTGCCTGAAAATTTAAAGCTGGAAGACAAGGCTGTGCCTACTGTCACGTATGAGGACATAGGAGGAATGAGAAGCGTTGTGCAGAAAGTAAGAGAGATGATCGAACTTCCTCTGAGACATCCGGAATTATTCGAAAGGCTGGGTGTTGAAGCTCCAAAAGGTGTTTTGCTTTACGGAGTTCCAGGGACAGGAAAAACTTTGCTGGCAAAAGCTGTTGCTAATGAATCTGGTGCAAACTTTATTTCATTAAGCGGACCGGAAATTATGTGTGTGGCTAAAGATACCCCAATAATTCTGAATAATGCAGGAATTATTGAAGCTGGAGAAATATCGCAATCAATGGAAGGCCAACATAAAACTATTGGCGGTTATGAATCTTTCTATCCCAATGAAAAACCTAAAGTTTTCGCGCTTAACGGCAAAATGGAAATCACTAAAGATAAAGTTGAATATGTAACTGAAGTCCCCGTACAAAGGGTTTACAAAATAAAGCTTGAAAACGAGAATGAAATAGAAGTTTCTAAAAACCAACCTTTCTTCGTTATAGACAGTACTGGAAATACAGCATGGAAAAAAGCGAAAGAATTGAGTACTGAGGATTATGTTGCATTTGTATTGAAACTGCCAGCAGGTGAAAAACAGAAGCTGGAATGGTGGAAAGTTATCGACAATTCATTTGTAAAACAAAACGAAAAATGGGTTCCGATTTCTGAATACAAAGGAAATTTTACTGGTGCCAAAGTTGCCTACTCGTCAACCAAGTCAAATATCAGCAAAATGAAAGGAATAACACTTCCAACCGAAACAAACCCAGAATTGCTTGAATTTCTTGGCTACATGTATTCAGAAGCTAGTATAAGCAATGAAGAAGTTTCTATTTCAAACAAAGATGAAAGAATAAAAAAGAGGGCAAGAGAACTTTTTGCGCAATTGTTTGGAATCGACAATTCTAGAATAAAGGATGGTGAGGATAAAGTTGTTGTCTATTCAAAAATCTTAGCAGAATTTCTAAAGAAAATGTTCAGTCTTCCAGAAGGTAGGAAAGGAAAGGAACTCGAAATATCTCCAATAATTTTCAAATGCAGTGAAAAGGAAATTGCAAACTTCCTCAACGCTTACATGAACGGCGATGGAACTGTTGCCTTCAGCAAGGAGGGCTATCCGACATTTAGATTTTTCTCAATTTCCCGCAAAGCACTGTTGGGAATAAAATTTTTGCTTTCGATTTTAGGAATAAGAGCCAAAATCAGCCCGTGGAAAACAAAGTTATTAAATTTGTGGATGTTGGAAATTTCAGACGGAGATGGAAGAAAGAGATTTTATGAAATTGTGAAGCCGGAGAAGCAGAAAGAAAGGTTAGAGAAATATTTTGCAAAAAATCATGAATTTAAAAATTCTGTAGCTCTCCCCATTCCTCAATTGTTGAAAGAATTGAAAAAGAGTGAAGGCTTAAAATACGGAAAGGATATCCAAGAATCTTCCGTAGAACCCTACATTTCCGGAAGAAAATTATTGACAATACCCAAAGTAAAAGAAATTTCTGGATTGATGAGGCAAAATGTAAAAAGCATGAAGGGGAAAGAAATTTTGAAAAAAATTGAGTTGTTGTCAAACTCTAATTTGGGATGGATGAAGATTTCAAAAATAAAAATTGAAAGCAAGAAAACAACTTTGATAGATTTTGCTATAAAAGAAAATTCCAATTTTGTTGAAGCAGAAAATATGTTACTACTGCACAACTCTAAATGGTATGGTCAATCAGAAGAGAACCTTAGGAAAATATTCGAGGATGCAGAAAAAAACGCTCCGAGCATAATTTTTATTGATGAGATTGATTCTATCGCTCCTAAACGTGAGGAAGTCACGGGAGAGGTGGAAAGAAGAGTTGTGTCACAGTTGCTGACACTGTTAGACGGATTGAGAAAGCGCGGCAAGGTCATTGTCATCGCTGCAACAAACAGACCTAACGCTGTAGACCCTGCGTTGAGAAGGGGTGGAAGGTTTGATCGTGAGATTGAGATACCCGTACCTGACCGCGCAGGAAGATTGGAAATTTTAAAAATTCACACAAGGAACATGCCTTTGGATAAAGATGTGGATCTAAACTGGCTTGCTGATATCACATACGGCTACGTGGGTGCAGACGTGTGGGCCCTTGCAAAAGAAGCGGCAATGTCTGCGCTGAGAAGGATTCTTCCGGAAATAAAATGGAGGGAGGAGAGTGAACTGCCGAAGGAAATCATAGAAAAGCTGATTGTGAAAAAGGCGGATTTCGAGAGCGCTTTGCACATGGTAGAGCCTTCAGCAATGAGGGAAGTGATGGTCGAAGTGCCGAAAGTAAAGTGGAGCGACATCGGAGGTTTGGAGGATGTTAAGCAATCATTAAAAGAAATGGTCGAGTGGCCGCTGATAAACTATGACTCGTTCGAGAGGTTGGGTATAGAGCCGGCAAGAGGTATTTTATTATACGGCCCGCCTGGCACTGGTAAAACCATGCTTGCAAAAGCTGTGGCAAGTGAAAGCAACGCAAACTTCATCTCAGTCAAAGGGCCTGAAGTCTATTCGAAATGGGTTGGTGAGTCTGAAAAGCAGATAAGAGATATTTTCAGGAGAGCAAAGCAAGTAGCGCCGACGATAATTTTCTTTGACGAGATAGATGCAATAGCACCGAGGAGAGGATTGTATACAGGCAGCGGCGTGGCAGAAACTGTTGTATCGCAAATGCTCTCAGAAATGAGCGGGCTGGAAGAATTGAAAGGTGTTGTCGTTATCGCAGCTACAAACAGGCCTGATATTGTCGACCCTGCATTGCTAAGGCCGGGAAGGTTTGACAGGCAGATACTTGTTCCATCTCCTGATGAGAAGACAAGATTGGAGATATTCAAAGTCCACACTAAAAATATGCCGTTGAAGGATGTTGACTTGAAAGACCTTGCAAAAAAAACGGAAGAATTTTCCGGCGCCGACATACAAGCTTTGTGTAGGGAAGCAGCTATGAACGCCCTGCGTGAAAACATGAAGGCTAAGGATGTGAAGAAGAAGAATTTCGACGATGCGCTGAAGAGGATGACTCCTTCGCTGTCGAAAGAAGTGCAGGACCACTATGAAAAGTTCATGGAAAGGGCGAAGAAAGTGAAGAAGGAAGAGGAAAAAGAAGAGCACAGCTACATCGGTTAAATATTAAATTTCACAAAAGATTATTATGCTCGTCAGAGACATCATGCAAAAAAACGTAGTGACTGCTAAGCCAGATGCAACAGTGAAGGAAGCTGCGGCTGTTATGAATCATTCACATATAGGCAGCCTTGTTGTTCTTGACAAAGAAAAAATTGTCGGGATACTGACAGAAAGAAATATTTTGGTTTCCATAGCGGACGGTCATGATCCTGAGTTGACAACTGCGGAAGACATAATGGCGAAAAAAGTCATTACTGTCGCGCCTGACGAGACTGTTGACAAAGCAGTTGGATTGATGGCTGAGTACAAGATAAAAAAACTTCCTGTAGTCGAGGGTGGAAAGCTCGTAGGAATAATAACTGCCAGCGACATCGTAGTTGTCGAACTGAAGCTGATAGAGAGCGTTGCTAACCTGCTTTCAATAAAACTTCCGGGCTACCGCGGCGGATGATTGTTGGGTTGATGAGCGATGCAAGCGAAATGTTTTTGCCCGACGCACGGCAAGTTGGAATTTGAGGACATAGTTATAAGAAACGGCGCGCCTACTTGCGTCAAGTGCTCAGCAGAGCTGCAGTTCGGCACTGTGCGGCCGAGGTTTGATGTAAATAAATCCGTTAAAGTGAAAAAGAAAAAGTGATTTTATGAAAGGTGCGAAGATGAAGCTTGTCGGGATAACGCTTGTGATGCTCGGCATTGCAGTCCTTGTATATGGATTATTTTTCTACTCCGGCCCTTCAACGTTCTGGTCCATCTATATAGGCATGTCTGTGATAATGACTGGCCTGGGACTGATTGGATTTAATATCGGATACGGCTTTTAACTTTTGTAGAACTTTCTCCACAGCCGTTCCAAATTTTCTTTTATCGCATGCCTGCAGTGATATAAGTTCAGTGCGAAGGTTGCAATTGATATAGCTAAGATAAAAGTTTCAGCCAATGAATAATATAAATGCATATATTGAACATCCCGCATTTCTTCCAATTCGTAACCTTTCCCATACGGAACAATTCCATTAAAAATTTTTACAAGCTCGTCCCACTCATCACAAAGTTATTTTTCGGATCGGGAGAATGGCATGTTACTTCAGCCACTTTCAACTCATCTAAAGGATATAGCACACCCTCCATCCATTTTCGACTGAATTCAAATGGCGCATCGGACGGAAGTTGTGAAGCACCTTCTAGGCGATTTTTTATAAAAACCTCTTTCCCATCCTTGTAAATAATTCTGAGTTCACTTTTTAGCCCAAACATAGAAATAAATTTCTCCTGTGCCCTTCGTTCAAATACCCATAAATCTTCTTCGAGTATTTTTATATCTTCTGATAATTTAGATAAATATTCTGAGGTTATCCTCTTCGCATAGTAGCTTGCAATAGCTCCAACACCACCTAAAGCTCCGATTATTTTACCTTTTGCCATTTTATCACTACTAATCATTCGCTTGAATACAACATGTGCCTCTTGAGTATTTTCGGAAAAGGCAATTCCTTCCCTATTCTTTTTTTCAAATAAACATTGGCTGCAGTGTAGAACAGAGCAACAGCCAAAATAAATGGATTGAATGAAGTTTTTCCGTATTTTCTTGGCTGAATCTTAACAGTCAAATCATTTGAAATTTTATAACCTTTTTCCACAACATTGCTCATCCACCTTATATCTATATCTAGACCTGAAACACCTTTAGGAATTGTATCTAAAAGGACTTCCTTTTTACCTGCCTTAAATCCAGCTTGGACATATTTAGTACCTACTAATTTGTCAGTAAAAAGCTGGAAAGAATTGGAAAGAAGACAACGGATAAAACTTCTTTCATCTTTATCATTTATTACAGACATGTCATATCCTAGCCTAGTAATCGGACGTGTAAGTTTACCTAAAAGTCTTGGGTTATATTCGCCGTCAGAATCCATTACCACCACATAATCGCCTTGCGCCAACTCAACCCCCTTTCTTATTGCACTTCCCCTTCCAGTCGACCAGTCAGTTTTTACAAATTCATAACCGCTTTGACTTTGTATATCTTTCAGAACACCTTCTGTTCCGTCAGTCGAACGATTCAAAACAAAAATTGCTTCATGTAGTTCTATATCATTGCCAAATAATTTTTGTTCGTGCTCCTTGACATAACGTAACTTTTCACACAAATCTACAGCATTGCCTCTTTCATTCTTCGTTGGAAGCACTATAGATATTTTCATAGTTTGTTGATGAACGGTAAAATATAAAAACCCATGGTATCTTAAAACTAAAGAACAAAATCTATATAAAGTTTTTATTGTAGCACTTCTATGTGAGATTATGGAAAATGTTTTCAGGATACCTGAGGATGCAGAACTACCTCTAGTTGGCTGTATAACTTTTGGACTGATAGACCGCGGCACTAGTCTGATTCAAGTAAGACCGATATCAGGCTGCAACCTCAACTGCATCTACTGCTCTGTGGACGAAGGCTCGAGGACAAAAACTCGTGTCACTAGTTACGTCGTGGATTTGGATTATTTGATGGAGTGGTTTTCAGAGCTAGCAAAAATGAAGGGGAAGGTTGAAGCTCACATAGATGGTTGTGGAGAGCCTTTGCTTTATAAAAAATTCTTTGATCTGGTCAATGTTTTGTCGGACATGAAAGAGGTGAAAACTATTTCTGTCCAAACAAATGGCATGTTTCTCAATGAAAAAAAAATAGACGAGCTTGCTGAGGCGGGATTGAACAGGATAAATCTTTCCATCAACTCTATGGATGAAGAGCTTTCAAAAAAAATCAGCGGCTCTGAGAGTTACGATATCAACAGAATAAAAGAGCTGGCAGAATATATTGCGAAAAGCAAGATAGAACTGCTGATAGCGCCGGTCTACATCAGCGGCGTGAACGAGAATGAGATGGCTGGAATAATAAATTTTGCGAAAGAGCTTGGCTGCAGCAAACTATGGCCGTCACTTGGAATACAGAATTTCGAAACGCACAGGTTTGGAAGGAAGCCGAAAACTGCGAAAAAAATAACGTGGTGGAAGTTTTTCTGCATGCTTGAACAGCTAGAGAAACAGTCCGGCATGAAGCTTAAACTGACTGCGAAGGATTTTGGAATACACAAAGCCCCTTCACTGCAGACAGTTTTTGAGAGAGGAGATAAAATCAGAGCAATCGTCAGAGCTCCGGGCTGGATGAAAGGTGAAATGATAGCTGTTGCTAAAGACAGGTGCATAACTGTTTTCGACTGCGGCAATGACATCGGAGATGAGGTGAAGATAAAGATTCTTGAGAATAAGCACAATCTTTACCTTGCAGAAAAGGTCAAAGTCTAAACCTTTTCCAAGTCTGGAACTATCGGCGGCCTTTCATCCGTAAGCAGCATGAAGTATGCTGTAAACCTGTATCGCTGTATGATGAAAGTTTTTACCACAGCATGCAGAGTCTTGTTTCTCCTGCCTGCGAACAGTATGTGGAACCATTGGAACACAAAGCAGGCAGCTGCGACTATTCCAAACACAAACAGCACTATTACTGTCGGTATGGCCCATATGAATCTGACAATCAGTTCCAGCCTCGAGGCTTTCGGCAGATATTTTATCTGAGTAGCTACTGTGTTCATAAAATTACTTTGCAAACAATGCTAATAAACTTTCAGGAACTGCATTATCTTCCTCTGGTCTTTCATATTCTTCAGTAACTTGCTCTCAGCAACCCACTTGTCTCCAAATTTTTCGGAAATCTTTTTCACAGCCTGCTGCATCGTGTCAAATTTTTCATAAGGCTGGTTGAACGCATCTCTCACTGACTCTCGCAATTGCCATATTCCCAGAGGCATTGAGTATTCTTCTGTCACATTTCTCACAATCAAAACAGCAGCCTGCCTTTTTATTTTATCCAAGTATTCCATCGCTGCTAGTCGCCCTGCGTAAAACGCACCAGCTGTAGTTCTTGCATAGGTCTTCCTTCCCCAGTAGTGTTCATAGTCTGAAGAGACAGCATTTTCACCGAATGTTTTCCACATTTCTACTAGTTCGTATTGATAAGCTCCTGGCACAAGTAAAACAAAATACTGATTGCCGATGTACTCGTTGAAAAATAATTTCACAGTATCAATATCCTTGTAATCTTTCACCTGTTCCAAAATAATTTTTCCCAACATGTCGTCAACAGCAGTGATGCTCCATCTTGTTGGTACAAATTTCCTTTCGATTTTCATTCCCAGCAAACCGGCGGACAGCATTTTCTGTATTCTGCTGACAGGAATTTTTCCGTTGTACAATCTCGTCACAGCGCCCGCAGCTTTCAAGTCAACATCAGAAATGATGTAATCAACTTTTCTTTCAACAGTAGGATTTTCAGTTAGTCTTGCTTGTAATAGGGGAGCTGGGTTGCCAACAGGAGTTGAATTCCTTGAGTCGAAAATGAATTGAAATTTTGGATTTTTTTTAAGTTCTATTTCAACATCAACCGGTTTTTTTGACATAGCCAATTCTTGCGTCACTTCTGCAAGCTTACCAACTGATTTTATATTGGTTCTAAATCTCGAATAAATCAACTGGCTCCTGTAGTTAATAATCTGATTTATGTTTGCTTTTTGTTCATACCACCGCTCAGGGAAATCGAGTATTTCTGCTGTTTCTAGATGTTGAGGTGGAGCGAGTATACCAACATGTATAGAAGGATATCCAAAATGCCCACAAAATATTGAAGGCGGACTGGTACCCATGAAATTCTTTGCGTTTTCTATTACATCCTTCCAAAATTTCAATCCCACGATTTTTGAATAATCCACTCTCATATTCTTAACCTAAAATATATTTTGCTCCAATACATCCCTTTCTATATTCTTCTACTTTAAGTAAACCTTCTTTTTGAAATAACCTGATTAGTTGCTTGGCTCTAACCTGCGACCTTCCAATTTCTTTAGCCAAATTTCTACTTGTTATATGCCCGTGCACTTCTTGTAGATTTTCACAAGCCTTGAGCATAATTTGCCTAGTTTTTCGTGGAGAATAAATATCTTTCAAATTTGCGACAAGTTGCTCTAGTTTCTCTCTGTGAAATTGAGAAAAGAAACCGATACAATCTCTAAAATTTTTAATATTTTCTTTACAACTGATTACGATCGTCCACTTAGCCCCAATTTTACCGTCTTTTGTAGTGTAAATCTCTCGACAAAAAGGTCCCTGGACTTCAATTCCAAATTCTCGGATTAAATTGATATTGCCCAATAAAAGATTTGGGGCATATTTCTCTATATTTGATTTCTTAATTTCATGTATAGTCTCGGCAGTAAAATTATAATGAACTGCTAACTTCATACCAATGTTTTGTCCTACATATCCTTCATCATCGAACGCTTGTTGTAAAAAATTAGCTTTAATTTCTTTTGTGCAATCAAAAATAAAACTAGGAACACTAACATTATTTTCAGTCTTTCTTCCTTTTTTCATGCCTAAACAATTAACCAAAATTATTCCCGAGACTTTTGGGAAATAAATTTGTTGATTTGTTTCGGGATTTGAATTATTTCCTATAATTTCACCAAAAACAGTAACAAAAGCTTCGAATATTTTCTTTCTAAGTTCGATATTTGTATTGCTGTAGTGCGGAATAAGATTCGAATTAATCCCACCGTCATGGAGTAAAGCTGAAACAAGTGTGGCGCCAGAGATAGTTTTAAAGTTAAATGGTAGCTTTGGATTAATTATTGAATTGGCGAATTTTTTTGACGATCCTTTTTGCAAACTGATTTTAGTAACTTTTTTCTCCAAGTCCTCTAAAATTATTTGAATATTATTTTTTGATAAATAATCAATAAGTAGAAATAAGATGTCCAATCTAATCTTTTTACCTTCTCTAATTCCTTCTAAAACTTTGCATTTGCTGTTTTTGGAAATTTTTAATCCAATTTGTTTCCCAAGGTTTACCCACGTGTGAGCAAATCTTTTACAATAATTCAAGATAAATTGTTTAAAGGATAGTTCTAAATCTACATAAATTATCGTTCTCGGTAAATTCCATAAGTGAATTATTCCTTTCTGATTTTCTATATCCATAAATTTACTATTGTGAGGAGTTGGTATACTAGATTTTCGGAAGTGGAACCCCGGTAAGATTGGAAAGGAAGGCAAAGTAAGCTTGCTTATAGCGTTAAAAAACTGTAAATTCCCTATATTGAACTGAAAGGCCATTTAACTGCTTTATTTGTCAAATCCCAGCCTCGGCGTTATCAAATATCCTTCAGCAGCTCCTCAATCTCAACCCATCTGATGGAATCCACCCATACATTTTATGCGTTGTGAAAATTTAAGGTTTGTTTTTTCAAGTACCGGCAAGGTTAAATGTTTATCTTATGATTTCTTGTTTTATGTCGGCTGATGAATTTTATAGAGAAATGGAAAATACACTTAGGGAATCGGGGGAATTTGGAATGGATGAAATTCCCTTAACTATCTTTATGTTGTTAGCCAAACCAAGAACGCGTTTGAAAGCTGGTGAAATCTCTAATATAACAAAGCTAAGTAGGTCGTATGTTTACAACGCACTTAATTCATTAATGGGAAGAGGAATAGTTATTGCAACTACCGAAAGACCTATGAAATATTACATACATTCAGTGCCTAAAGTTATAAGTGGGTTACGCAGACAGCATGAAGAAACTGGCAGACAACATGAAGAAACTGCAAAAAATTTTCTCGCTCTCGAGCGACTTGCTGCTAACCTCAAGAAAAAAGGTTTGTTAGATGAGGAAATTGAATCCCCGAAAAATATTTTTTTGCCGTACTTGAGAATAGAACTTGGGAAATGGTAGCATATAACAAAGCTAGTGAGCTTACCGAAAAAAACGATGAAGTTCTCGTGATGGGCCAACTATTGGACATCGACTGGTTGGATCATTATGATGTTTTAAAAAACTTAAAGGGAGAGTGCCGTTTGGCGATATCCCTTTTTGAGGAACGTAAGAGGATTTCTAGCGGGCTTCAAAATAACGGCTCAAACACCTTAGAGAATAGGTTAAGAAAATACTCAGGAATGGAAAAAGTGCATGCAAAAGTCGTTGAATCCGATTTGTCGTACTGCTTCATAGCTGGTGATAATGCAATCATAGCTGTCGATGATTATGCTAAAAGGGCAATTAGCCCGAGGGAACTACGGGTTTTTTGGACCAATGCACCCAATGTTTTGAAAGGTTGGAGAACCAACTTTGACAATGCATATAACGATTCGAGCGCACGCGTCCTGTAAAAAACTTTTTTGCATAAACTTCTGCTGTCAAGCGTTAGAAAAAATCGTCAAACTCTTAAGCTTTTATTCACAAGAACGAACTATGAAAATCACAGACCCGAACGAAATAAAAACGGCTTTGGATGCAACGAATATTCGAGATTCCATGCGAGGAAGGATACTAGAATTTGTGTCTGGGCCATACAAAGGATTGGATGAAATGTATAGCATCGGGAAGGCTTTGTACGTAATTGGAGTCTTGAAAAAACCAGAACAACTATCTCCGCTTCATTGCGATCTTATTCCTTATTTGAACAGGGGTCTGGTTGTGCGCGGTGAAAACCAATGTGGAGATTTGATCATTTGCCATAGTATTGAGTTTTGGGCTTGGTATCAGCATGCCGTGGTATATCTGGGTAAATATGGAAATGACAAGTTGGTTTTTAACAAGCATCCGAAAAGTCCTGCCTGTCTTCAGACGCTTGGAGATTTATTAACTGATGATATGAATACCACTAGCTATAGGTTTGACATTAAAGAAGAGCAGACGCAAAATTCAGTTAAGAGTTAGTGAATTGAAGAAATCTAAACTAAAGGGCCCAATTCTCCAAGGTCTGGCCATTTGCTTAAAAATTCTTTCATGTATTTTTACCATATGATATTATCTCAAAAATAAGGTTGAAAAGTTAAAGATTTAAACCAATATTTTTTATATCGTAAAAATTTAGAGGTTGGATTTTGAAAACATTTGCAACTCTCAATGAGAATCGACAAAAGTTAGAAATTGTTCGTATGGCTCTTGATTAGTAGATAACCTATTTCTAAGTTTTTCTATAACTTTTTTGTTGCCGTAGTGTCTAAAAATTCCAAAATACAGCATGCATGTCAGTGGAATGCATGCCATAGAAGCATATAACAAATGCGATGAATTTGATTTATTCATGCCGACAATTGTCCAACCATATGCATATGCTGCTGCCATTGCCGAAATGAGCGACAGCATGATTTTATTGTCTAAAGATGCCTTGTTTACTTCTTCGGTTGTCATACAAATATTCTCAGAAAGACTCATGTTCTTATAAGCAAAAATATAATCCAAAGTACGTGCATAAAGTTCTTTGTTTTTTCTAACTGCATCTAGCACACCGTGCTTGTCGGGGGGGTTTATTTGTTTCAATGATTCGAGCCCTTCCCTTTCCTTTTTTGGAATGGCACGTATTCTTGCTGCAAATCCGATTTTTTTGCTATGTATAAGCGGCCGCACGGTGTCATAAACCTCCAGCGACCTTTCATTTTTTTGCTCTTCGGTTAAACCGCCATACATTTCACTCTTAGTGTCTAGTAAAATTCTAAAAATTTCAGCTGAAAAGCAGTGCCGAATTTCATGATACCAACTTCCCTTTCTGAATTTCTCTTCCTTTGATTCTATTATATGCGCGTTTCTCTGGGTGTCGAACCATCCATAACTGCCATCAAAAAAAGGTATCTCAACAAGAAAATCATAAGAAATGATTTTGCCATAAAGCCTGCGCCTTAAAATTTCCAAACTTTCTTTAGAAAATCCCAAGTCGACCCATTCTTCTAGTGATTCGTCGATATCTTCGTCACTTACTATTCTCTCCATAATCTAAGAGCCATAATAAAGTATTTGAGTTTGTTGAAAATTCAGCTAATGAACCTTAAAAGAAGACATTTTGCTTTCTATTTTGTGAAATAACAAGTATTTTATTTATCGTGGATTTGTTTGATATAATGCTTCAACCCTTACACCGGAAAACTTTCTGGTAGTCACATGAGAAAGTGTTTTTTTATAGTCATCTCCAATTCCAAAAATTCCAATAACACCAGCGACATTGGATTTTGCCATCTTCCCAGCTATTTTTGCCATGTAGCTTTCATCCAACCCATCAGTCAAAACTAGGCTTGCAATAAGCACGTTATCGTTTGCTCCCAGAGATTGTCTGGGCACACTCAAACCTTCAGACCGTCTTCGGGTGTCGTATTCAATTGTTTGCGTGTAATAAATGTTTCTGCGTGCACAACCGCTTGCATAATCAGCCTCCTTCGCTATAGCAAGCCGAGCCCTAAAACGACGGGCAACTAGTGTAGCAAAAGGAATACTCTCGACACCAGTGGCCATCACTTTTGTTATTTTTTTATCCCATATATTTCATGAGTTTCTATTGCAGCCATTTTCAATAGTTCAGTGTTTCCAGCTAAATTCCAAGTTACCAAATGGTCATTCCCCCATTCCAAATACAAGTCAGAAATAATTTTTCTAACGCCCAAAGTTTTTTTAATTAATTCTTTACGCAATTCCAACATACGTTCGCTTCTTGGCAAAATATACCCTTCCTTATATCTACGAAGGCTTGTTTGATGTAAGCCCAAATCCTTAGAAAGATCCCAATATGTATTTTCTTTTTTAGCAAAATCCAACAACTCCCTTACATCTTCGACTAAACATGCTTTTTCAACCATTTTCATAAAGTAATAAACAAAGCATAAAGATATGACATCCTCCCCAGACTAAAGTCTGGGGTTTCCTTAGATTTTTTGGCTGAACTGGTCCAAGCTGAGTTGTTGCTCCCTTACGTACTGCCTGACTGTTTCCAAGGTCGCTCCGCCTACAGAGGC
>Ga0315282_10009457_pt1 | contig 15497 bp, 14 predicted proteins | sample YL17G07_20_MG_FD_203693 | JGI IMG/M metagenome (GOLD analysis project Ga0315282, IMG submission 203693) | Sediment microbial communities from Yellowstone Lake, YNP, Wyoming, USA - YL17G07_20 | ecosystem: Environmental > Aquatic > Freshwater > Lake > Sediment | place: USA: Wyoming | collected... | reverse complement strand
AGTACCAGATCCTTCGGACTCCCTACCCAACCGCCACGCTGCGTGAAATCAGCCCGATCTTCAACGGCTCATCGCGCCCGAGCGTTCTCTATGAGAACCTTTGCGCGGTGCCGCGCGCTTTCGCCGTCGCTTCGGCATATCCTTCTGCGAGCGCGTTCGAGACGCTGACCCGTCTCTCCTCAGCCGATTTCGACCCGTTGCGTCAGGTCATCCTGCCGCGTGAGTCTGTGCAGACCCCGCAGCCGGACAGCGCGGGCAGCCCCGGCCAACTGGAATTGGTCAGCCGGCAACCCAACGAGACCACCCTAAGGGCCCAATTTTCTCGGCCCGGATATGTCGTGCTCGTCGATCGGTTCGATGCGAACTGGCATGCGACCGTGGATGGGCAGGAGGTCCCAGTCCTGCAAGCCAATCACCTTTTTCGGGCGCTGCATGTCGAGGCGGGAACACATCACATTCGCTTCTTTTACCGACAACGCGGGTTGGCGACGGGCCTCATCATCTCTCTGATCACTCTGGTGCTCCTAGCTGCCGTCCTTATTCTGGACCCGCGCTGGCCTTTTGCGATCGCTTCTGAAGACCTCGACGCGAGAGAGCCGTGAGCTGCGGCGTTGTCCCTTTTGCAGGCCGCCGATTTCTGCCGCAGGAGGCGGGGCAGGCGCGAGGCTCTCTAGGTGACGGTCCCCTTGGACACCCTGCCTGGTCTGAGCAGTCAACGCTCACATCCCCGGTGACGCTCGAAGGTTGTCTTCACGCTTAGGCAGGCCGGGGCTGCGATACACCCCATATTCGCCAGATCGCCGGCACGTTGAGAAGGAAATTCCAGAGGCCGCCGGCCATCACTCCGCCTGCGGCCGCCAGGATGGTTCGGAGCCCCTGGTCGGCGAGAATCAGTGTCACTCCGGCGTTGATGAGCGCGCCGGACAGACAAACAACTTCGTAGCGAAGTAGGCCCGTGAACAGTCCTTCTCGCGTCGCGTCTCCGTTTCTTGATTTGCGGAACGTCAGACATTCATTCCAAATGAAATTGTTGAGGAGGGCGAGTTGGATCGCCACGGGGAGTGCGGCGATCAACCTCCAGCCGAAGTCTTCCGCCAGGAAGTAGACGCCGCCGACATTCACCAGCGCGCCGCTCAGCCCCACCAAACCGTAGCGGACCCACGCGGCGAGTTGGCCCGTCGAGCGGGCGAGGCGCTCCAGGTGCATCAGGTATTCCATGTATTGTCGCGGGCCGAGCTTCGAGCTGCCGTGCCCTCGTGGTTCGAAAATATAGGAGACCTCCACGAATTTCCGATAGCGTCCCCTGGCCAGAACCTCGAGCAGAATCTTGTACCCGAGCGGATTCAATTGCACGCCGTCCAGCACCGAACGGCGCAACGCGAACATGCCGGACAGGGGATCGCTTACGCCGGCGAGCGTGAGCGGCAAGACCGAGGAGGCCAAATGTGTGGCGCCCCAGGAAATGAAGCGGCGAATCCACGACCAGTCGGAGGCTCCGCCGCCCGAGACATAGCGGCTGGCCAGCGCCATGTCGGTATCCGGGTGGCGTAAAGCCTCGGTGAGCGGTCGCAGGACCTCCGGAGGATGCTGCAGGTCGGCGTCCATCACCGCGAGCAGGTCGCCGCGGGCCATCGCCCAGCCGTCGAGCACCGCAGTCGCCAGGCCCAGCCGACCGGGCCGGCGCAGGACACGTACCGGAAACTCGCGGGCAAGCGACACGGCAAGTTCGGCGGTGCCGTCGGCACTCGAGTCATCGACGACGATCAACTCGAATTCTTCGTGGGCTGCATGGAGAGCCGCGGCGGCCCGCCGCAGCGTCTGCTCGATGACCGCGCCTTCGTTGTAGGTGGGGATGACAACCGAGATCATGATGGGCCACGCGGAGGCCTCGCAGCCTTGTGCCGCAGCCTCCCGCGCGGCCCGAAAGTATCACGCGGCACAGAACGGCGTCAATCGCGCCCGGGCGCACTCCCCACGCGCGGAGAATCACTTCGAAGTTCCGCGGCTCGGCCTTTGGATAATCGACAAAACCGGGCAGGGTGCGGTCCGGATGACCGCCTCCGTAGTCGAGCCGAATACCAGACCGCCAAGGTAGCTGCGCGGCCTTGCGCCGAGCACGATCAGATCGGCCCGCGACGTTTTCGCTTCCGCGACGATGCGAGCGGGAGGCGTTCCGTCGCGGACCACTTCGTGCACGGAGCAGCGTGCTCGGGCTTGGGGTGACACCCAGTCACAAAGAGCGCCGACGGCTTGCTCGCGGCGCCCTTCCGGAGTTTGCTCCAGGATATGAACGGCGATGACCTCGGCGTTTGCTTGCTCCGCCAGATCCACCGAGTATTGGAACGTTTCCCGCGACATCGCACTGAAGTCAATCGGGCTCAACACCCGCCGGATGGATCCAAGCGGTGGCACCTTTGCACCCGGGCCCACGGTGAGGATGGGACCCTGGACCTGTCGGAAGACGCTCTCCATCACCGAGCCCAGGCGGATGCGGGTCAAGCCCGTGCGCCCGTGCGTCCCCATGACCAGCAGTTCCGCGCGCCATTCCTTGTACATCCGAAGAATCGCTTCGACCGGCTCCTGCTCCAAAAGCCGCACGGAACGCGCCACATCTTCAGGGAGGTGCCGATCAATAAAATCCTCCACGAATTTCCGCGCCGACCGCAGACTCCGCCGCAGTTGCGTTCTTAGGGCCTGCAGTTGAGCCGAGGTGAAATAGACCGGCGCGTCGAGCCGCTGGGCATGGAGGACGCGGACCTCGGCGCCAAACGTCCGCGCCAGGCTGCCCGCCATCCGCAAGGCTGCGGCGGAATGTCCACTGAAATCAATCGGACAGAGAATTCGTTCAGGTGAGAACCTGGCCATAGTGTGGGTCCTTTCCGGTTCGACGGGCCGGTCCGGTCTCGCGCGTCAAACGCGAGCGCGTACCGTGGCGCGCTTCACGCCACCGCCTCAACCGCACACGCCGAGCTTCCGCAGAAACGTCATCATTGGGCACCAGTTCGTGAACGCCGACTGAAACAGGTTCAGCCCAACGAAGATCGTAAAGAGATACCACTTGGGGCTCACGAAGTATCCCAGCGCCACGCTCACCGTAACAAATGCGCCGGCAACCAATCGGAGCCATCGATTCACGTCCATTTCTCCTCCTTGTGGAACAACCGCGAAGTATCTCCGTCTCAGGCGGCGAGAGTGCTTTCTTCCGGTCTGGCCTTCTCTTCTCCCCGCGCGTGGAGGTAATAAAGAACCGGCACAGCCATGCGCGAAAGGAACGTTGAAGCAACTTCACCCGCCATCAGCGAAACCGCCAGGCCCTGGAAAATGGGGTCGAACAGAATGACGAAGGCGCCGACGACCACGGCAGCCGCCGTCAGCAGCATCGGCCGGAAGCGCACCGCACCCGCGTCCACCACAGCTTCTTCGAGCGGCATTCCCTGCTTGCGGCGCAGTTCGATGAAATCCACCAGAATGATCGAATTCCGCACGATGATTCCAGCCCCGGCAATGAACCCAATGATGGATGTGGCGGTGAAAAACGCGCCCATCAGCGCATGCGCCGGCAGGATGCCCACCAGTGTCAACGGAATCGGCGCCATGATCACCAGCGGGACTCGGAACGACTGGAACCACGCCACCACGATGACGTAAATCAGCACCAAGACCACCGCGAACGCGAACCCGAGATCGCGAAAGACCTCGTAGGTGATGTGCCACTCGCCGTCCCACTTCATGGAGACCTTGTCGGTCAGGAACGGCAGGTGCGTGGCGTAGCGCTCGACCGAGTAGCCCTCGGGCGCGCGCAGCCTGTCGAGCGATTTGGAAAGTTTGAGGATCGCGTAGACGGGGCTTTCTTCACTCCCTGCGACGTCTCCCGAGACGTAGACGACCCGCTTCAGATTCTTGTGGTAGATGCTCTTCTCGATCGCGTCCTCTTCGATGCGGGTCAACTCGCTCAGGGGCACGAGCGCGCCCGAGCCCGAGACAACCCGAATTTCTCCCAAGTCGGTGAGACTGGTTTTCTGCTCGCGCGGCAGTTCGAGAACAATGGGCACGTCTTCCTTTTCCTTCGGCTGATGAGCCAGGCCCACGGCTGCGCCGCTCAGGGCCAGGCGCAGGGTGCTCGCGATCTGGTCGGCGGACACACCGTTGAGCGCCGCTTTCTCCTTGTCTACCACGAAACGGTATTGTGGCTGGGGGTCTTCAACCGTCCAGTCGACGTCCACCACGCCGGGCGTCTTCTTGAACTCCTCGCGGATCTTCTCCGCGACGGCGATCTGCTCCCCGTACTCGGGCCCGTAAACCTCCGCCACCAGCGTTTGATAGACCGGCGGCCCGGGCGGAATCTCCGCTACCTTAAGCCGGGCGCCGTACTTATCACCGATCGGGTCGATGGCCACGCGGACGCGCTTGGCGATGTCGTGACTCTGCGCGCTGCGCTCGCCCTTGGGGAGCAGGTTCACCTGGATATCGGCCTCGTTGGGGGCCGCGCCGCAGGAAGTAGTGCCGCACGAGGCCATTGAAGTTGTAGGGCCCCGCGGTGCCCGCATAAACCTGGTAATTGACAACTTCGGGCTCTTGCGCCACACGACGCGCGATCTCCCGCGCCACGCGCGTGGTCTGCTCGAGCGTCGTCCCCTCGGGCATGTCGATGATGACCTGGAACTCGCTCTTGTTGTCGAAAGGCAGCATCTTGACGCGCACGATCTTGAGCAGCGGCAACGTCATGACGAGCAGGAGCAGCATCACGACGCCGACCAGAAACATCTTCCGCTTTTTCGCGTCACGGATGAGCGGGGTCATCGCGCGCCGGTAGATGCGCGTCGTCCAGCCTTCCTCTCGCTCTTCACCCTCGGCCTGATGGTTTTTCTCGCGGGAAAGCATGCGCAGCGCCGCCCACGGCGAGATGACGAAGGCGATGAGCAGTGAGAACAGCATGGCCACCGACGCGCCGACCGGGATCGGCCGCATGTAGGGACCCATGAGGCCGCCGACAAAGGCCATGGGCAGGATGGCCGCAATCACCGTCCAGGTGGCGAGGGTGGTGGGGTTGCCGACCTCATCCACCGCCTCGACGGCGACATCGGCAATCGGCCGGCCCTTGTTCGCGGGCAGGTGGAAGTGGCGCGTGATGTTCTCGACCACCACGATGGCGTCATCGACGAGGATGCCGATGGAAAAGATCAGCGCGAAGAGCGTCACGCGGTTCAGCGTGTAGCCATAAATGAAATAGAGGAACAATGTCAGGGCGAGCGTCACCGGCACGGCGGCGAGCACCACAATCGAGGACCGCCAGCCGAGCGCCAGGGCGATGAGGGCGGTCACGGAGAGCGTCGCGAGCAGCAGGTGCTTCAGGAGCTCATTGGATTTCTCCTGCGCCGTCTCGCCGTAGTTGCGCGTGACGGTGACCTCAACACCCGCGGGGATGACGCTTCCCTTCAACGCGTCGATTTTCTCAAGAACGCGCTCGGCCACGATGACGGCGTTCTTGCCCTTGCGCTTGGCGACCGTCAGGGTCACCGCCGGAAGCTCACCGGTCCCGGCGGCGAGCTTTTCGTGCGCGCCACGCCCGCGGCCGAAGAGCACGTAATTCGAAGGCTCTTCCGGCCCGTCGCGGACCTCCGCCACGTCGCGCAGGTAGATGGGCCGCCCCGCGCTAACACCCACCACCACGTTGCCCACGTCCTCGGCGTCGCGCAGGAAATCGCCCGTCTCGACCGCGTACTCTTGATTGGCGGCATCAAAGGTCCCGGATTGCAGCCGCTGGTTGGCCCGCTCGGCCGCGGGCAGGATGGTGGCCGGTGCCGCGCCGTAAGCCGCCATTTTGGAGGGATTGAGCAGCACGCGAATCTGGCGCCGCTCGCCGCCGATCAGTTGGGTTTCCGAAACATCGTCAATACTCTTGACCCGCCCTTCCAGTTCCGCAGCGATGCGCCGCAGCGTGTAACCGTCGTAGCGGTCGCTCCAGAGCGTCACGGCGAGAATCGGCACTTCATCAATCGAACGCGGCTTGATGAGCGGCTTCGAGGCGCCCGGCGGGATCAAGTCGAAGTGCGAATACATCTTGTTGTACAGTTTGACGATCGAGTCTTCCTCGTTCTCGCCCACCTTGAAACGCACGATCGCCATGCTGAGGCCCGGACGCGTCGTGGAGTAGACGTACTCGACGCCGGGGATCTCCCATATCAACTTCTCCATGGGTGTAGTGACGCGCTCTTCGACTTCTTTTGCTGTCGCGCCCGGCATTTCCACGAAGACGTCCATCATGGGGACGATGATTTGCGGCTCTTCCTCGCGCGGCGTGAGGAGCACGGCAAAGACGCCGAGCAGGACGGAAAACACCATCACCAGGGGGGTCAGCTTGGAATTGATGAAGTAGTGGGCGACGCGGCCGGCGAAGCCCGGCTGGCCTTTCGTCATGGCGCCTCCACACGCGCGCCGTCGCGCAGCCGGTCAACCTGTGAAGTCGCGACCCGATCACCCTCCGAGATTCCCGAGAGAATTTCCACTCTTTCGCCCAAGGCTTTTCCGGTTTTCACCAGGCGGAACTCCAGAATTCCCTCAGCGTTGGCTACGAAGACGCCATCGAGTTCCCCGTGTTCGACTACGGCGCGCCGCGGAACGGAAAGCCGCCGCTCCTCGCCCACCGCAAAGCCTGCCGTCCCGTACTCGCCGGAATGGCAGCCGCAGTCTTGCGGTAAATCCACCTTGACGAGGAAAGTGCGGCTGGCCGCGTCGGCGGCAGGAACAATCTCCGCCACGCGGCCTTCCAGGTTCCCATGCTCAGTGCGAGTGTTGACGGCGGTGCCCAGGGCCACCTTGGGGAGAAGCTGTTCGGGGAGACTCGCCTCGAGCCGGTAGTGACCAGGATCCTCGACCGTCAGGAGCGGCATGCCTGGCATGACGACGGTGCCCGGGTCTACCGCTTTCACCGTCACCACGCCGTCGATAGGCGAAGTGACGCGCGAGTAGCTAAAGGCCGTCTGCGCGGATTCCTGCTGCGAGCGCGCCTGCTCGCCGCGCGCCTCCATCTGTTTCTTCTTCGCTTGCAGCGCCCGTTCGTTTGCGAGCGCCGCCTTATGTCTCGCCTCCGCGCCGTCGAATTCCTGGCGACTCACCGAATTCTTATCCAGCAATCCCTGGTAGCGCTTGTAGGTGGCCTCTGCGAACTGCCGGTCGGCGGCGGCCGCCTGGAGCGCCTGCTCGATTTCCGCCAGGCCCTGCGTGGCTTCTTCCACCCCTGCCTGCGCGGCGGCAACCTGCGAGCGCGGGCCACGGTCGTCAATCACGGCGAGCACTTGCCCGCGCTTGACGCGGTCGCCCGGCTTGACGCGCACTTCCTGGACGGTGCCGCTCATTTGCGCGCTCAGGACGCTGGTCGTCACCGAGCGTACGGTACCGGTGGCCTCATAGATATCCGGCAGCGTCTGGAGGCGCACCGTTTCCAGTTGCACGCTACGAATTGTCTCCGGCTGCGCCTCTTTCGCCTTCTCGGCCGAGCCACAGGCGGCGAACGAACCGGCAGCGATGAAGATGAGAAATCCACATGTCATTGTTTTCTTGTTCATAGTTACCAGTTTTCCTTGAACTCTTGGTTCGGCTTAGCGCGTGACCGCCTGCGAAGCGGCGGCGAGCTCGCCGGTAGCGAGCTCCAGCGCCGCATAGCCGAGGCGGTAATCAAAGATGGCGTTCAAGAAATTCTTCTGCGCGGACGTGTGCGCGGTCTCGGCGCGGAGCACGTCGGTGATCGTCGAGAGACCCGCTTCGTAGCGGTTCTGGATGATGCGCAGGCTCTCTTCCGCCTGGGACGCTGCCCCTCGCGAAACATCCACGCGGTCGCGCGCGGTGGTCAAGTTCAGATACGCCTGACGCACCTGGAGCCGGATCGCTGAGGAGATCTGGCTCCTCAACGCTTCCGCCTGCCGCTGGCGGGCGCGCGATTCCTTCAGGCGGGCGCGGTTCGAGCCGCCGTCGAAGAGGTTGAAAGTGAGCGTGGCGCCGAGCGCCCAGTTGTTTCCACCGCGCGTGAGGAACGTCTGGTTGTCTTCCTCCCATGCGCCGAAGAGGTTCACCTTAGGGAGGAATTCCGCGCGGGCCATGTGCACGCCGTTGGCGGCGCGCTCTCTGCCAATCTCGATCTGCTGGAAGTCGGGCCGTGCCTGCAAAGCCCGCGCCTGTCGCTCATCGAGTGTGCCGGTTTCAAACGCCACTTCACCGAGCTGCCCGCTGAGGGCCACGGGCGCATCCTCGGGCAATCCCATGGCGACGTTGAGCGCGGCGTCGGCCACGGCGACGCCGTTCTGCGCGCGCAGCAGGTCTTCCTGGGCCTGAGCGAGCTGCACCTGCGCGCTGAGCAAATCGGACGGCACGGCCAGCCCCTGCTCCTGCCGGGCCTGTGCAAGCGCCAGATCCGCCTTCGTCGCCTCAACGGCAGCCTGCGCCACGCGCATGCTTTCACGCGCCAGTAAGCCGTTCAGATAAGCCTCAATTCCGTTGAAGACTACTTCCTGACGGGTGTGGTCGCCTGCCCGCACGGCGCTCTGGGCTTCCAGCCGTGCGTCGCGAACCCGCCGCGATGTCTGTCCGGCGTCCCACAGGAGCATCGAGGCGGTGAACTGTGTGCGGAAGTTGTCCAGGGGTGGCGGAGTGTTCAGAAAGCCCAGCTCAAAATTCCGCGGCGTGAACTGGCGTTGCGTGAGCAAGCTGCCGAAGACGTACACGGGGTTGTTTCCCCGCGTAAACCCCTCAGAGAAATCAAGGCGCGGGTAGCGCCCGGAAGCGGCGACCGTGATCCCCTGCTTCACGGCGTCGGCGTAGGCATCGGCCGCCTGGACGGTGGGATTCTTCTCAAGCGCCGCGGCAACCGCTTCCTGAAGCGTCAGCGGCTTGACCGCGGCGGGCGTTTGGGCACGCGTCGTGCCCATTTCAGAAATGAGGATCATGAGGGCAAGGGAGAGGGTCTTTCGGTATGTCATCACGCGGCCTCAGCAGTGGGTTCTTCGCAGATTTCAGGGGAAATTTCGAACGTGCTTTCGATCTTCGCGGTGGTTGAGATCATCGCGCCGACGGAGCAGTACTTGGTCTCAGAAAGATGGATGGCGGTTTTCACCGCGTCGGGATCGATCTGGCCGCGAAGCTTGTGCTTGATCTCAACGTGCGTGAAGTAGTTGGGGGGCTCCGAGCGTTGCTCCGCGCTCAGCTCGATCTCGTAGCCCGTTACGACCTGGCGCTTCTTACGCAGGATGTTGATGACGTCGAAGGCCGTGCAACCGCCCAGCGCCAGCAGCGCGAATTCGATGGGCTTGGGCCCGGTTTTGCCTTCGCCGTCGTCCATTACGAAGGCGTGGCCTGTCCCCGACTGCGCGACGAATTGCCTTCCTGTTCCTTGGATTGTGGTCAAACGCAGTTTACCTTGCAGCATTTTGCACCTCAGTTCCCGTGGTGAGTCCGCCCGCCGACGGCGACGGGAAGACACGGCAGTCCCTCCTCGCGGGCGGCTCGCAGTAAGAGTTCAATTTCCTTCATGCCTTGCTCAAAGACCTTTTCAGCTTCGCCCCCGGGGTGCTCGGTCAATTGCCAGTAGTCCCAGCCCGCCGCGACGCAAGACTCCTCAGGGGAGGCGGCAAAGAAATGGTCCAGCGTGGCAGGAGAAAAACAAGAAAAGCGGCGCTCATAACGCGCGAAGAATTCCGCATCCCGGGCGAACTGCACAGCGGCCTCCTCGGCGACCCGCTGCGCAGCGGTGGCAAAATCTTCGCGTCCGAGCACCATTCGCACTACTTCCCGGAGTACATTGATCTGCGCGCAGAAATGGCCGTTGCTGACCTTGAGATCTTCAACTCGTTCCTCGGTTCGCCAGCCCCGCCCTTCCAGAGCCGCGCGGAGCAATCCCGTGAACCTCGCCACGTCCACGACGGCAAACGCCCGGCGCGCGCCGCTTTCGACCAGCGCCGCGGCTTCACCGGCCCATGCCCGCAAGCTCTCGCTTCTGTCGAGCGCGTAGCACGGGCTTGAGGCGAGATACACGGCGCGGGTGTAGGACAGGTCGCCGATCTGCAAGCTCAGAGCAAAAAAGTCCGAGCCCGGACATTTGTCTCCTTCCTGAGCATTTGAGAGGACCACGGCAAAGTAACCTGGCTCGATTGGCTGGACGCGAACCTCGCCCGGGCCAATTTCATCCCGCAGCAATCGCAACCATAGGCTTTGGATCTTTGAAACGCTCAGCATTTCCCGTTCCTCACCCCCCATAAATGCAATCAGCGACGAAACGTGACAAAGAATTCCGGGGTGACAATTTGGCCGGCAATGGTCACCTCGGGCTTTGTGGCAACTGACACGATTCTCCGGGAGTGCAAGGAGACTCCGGACACCTCGGGAATTTTGTCCCACTGGCCTGTGCTTTCTGGTTAGATTTGCGTGCAATCTGCTGGGCCTAACGATGGAAGGACAACCGACACGCAATCACCCCTCGGGCCCGAAAGCGAAAACCTCCTCTGCGCCCGGAGAACTGTCGCGCCAGCTGGGATTGGGTTCAGCGGCCGCAGCAGTCGCCGGTGATGCCATCGCGGTAGGAATCTTCTTGACCCCGGCCGGCATGGCCCGCTCGCTCGGCTCGCCCTTCTGGTTGCTGATCGTTTGGATCGTCATGGGCGTAATGGCCTTGAGTGGCGCGCTATGTTACGGCGAACTCGCTGCCCGCTTCCCTGCGGCGGGCGGTGGATACGTCTACCTGCGCGAAGCCTTCGGCCCGCGGCTGGCGTCCCTCTATGGCTGGATGTCGTTCCTCGTCATGGATCCCGGCGTGACGGCACCGCTCGCCGTGGGCATGACAAGCTACGTCGCGTATATGCTTAGGCTGTCTCCGCATGGTACAAAAATCGTGGCAATCGTCATGATCCTGGTCATCGCCGCCCTGAACATTCGTCACGCGCTGTTGGGGGCTTGGTTAATTCGCTCGCTGACCATCCTCAAATTCATGGTCCTCGGACTGCTGGCCTTCTGGGCGTTTACTGCCCGCGTCGGGGACTGGCCCCACTTCCTGCCCTTCGTAGGGCAGCGCTCCGGGGCCGAGCCGCTCCTCGCGGCGCTCGCGGCGAGTTTTGTGGCGGCCTTCTTCTCCTTCGGAGGCTGGTGGGATGCCAGCAAGATCGCGGGTGAAGTGCGCGACCCGGAGCGCAATCTGCCACGAGCGCTGGCACTCGGAGTCCTGGGCGTGACGTTTGTGTACGTTCTTTTGAGTGCGGCATTTATCTACGTCGTGCCGATTGAAAGTGTCGGCTCCGACGAGACGTTTGTCGCGCAAGCCGGCGAGCGCATCTTCGGCCCGGCAGGCGGGCCGCTGCTCGCAGCGATCGTCGTTGCCTGTGTCCTCGGAAGCCTGGCCGGCGCCATCATGACGTCGCCCCGGGTCTACTACGCCATGGCCCGGGACGGCCTGTTTTTTCCGGGTGTGGCGGCGATCCATCCGCGCTTTGGCACGCCGGCGCGCGCCATCGCATTGCACGCGCTCGTGGCCGGGCTGCTTGTGGCGCTCGGAACGTTCGGCCAGATTATCGCTTACTTTATTTCCGTAGCCGTAATCTTCATCGGACTGACGGTGGCTGGGCTCTTCATGATCCGGCGCCGCGCGAACGGCAGCGGGGCGCGATCATTCGGGTACCCGTGGACCGCTGTGCTCTTCCTAACCCTCGTCGCAGTGCTGCTGATACTGCTCGCTATCCGCAGCCCAATGCAGGCTCTCCTGGGAGTGGGAGTCGTCGCCCTTGGGATCCCCTTCTTCCGCCTGTTGAACTTCCGGGCCGCAGCGTCGCGGGACCCTCGCGCGCCTCGAACTCCCCTCGAGTGAACGTCCTCAGAAATCCACCGGGCCTACCGAAGGGGGCCTCTCCGATCCTTTGCGCCGCTCACCTATGACCTTGATCACGACGGTACGCGCCCTGTGCTAGTATCGAATGAAGCGACGCAGCGGCTCGTTGCGCCGCTCAGCGACGCGGATGAATGCTGAGGTCGAGCAAGCACTCGAGATCCTCAAGACAGGTGACCCGCAAGCCCTGGACCGCGCCATCGCGTCGCTTCAGGGCGCTGTCTATGCCTTTGGGATGAAGGTCTGCGGAAATCCGGACGATGCCGAGGACACCGCCCAGGAAACCTTGATACGCCTGGCGCGGTCGCTCAAGGATTTTCCCGACGCGCGCGCCCTGGCCGTCTGGCTCTACAAGGTGGCGAAGACGCAGTGCCTGATGAGCCGCCGGAAAAGTAAGTTCGCACCAGCGCAGATGCTCTCGCTCGATGCCCTGCTGCCCGACCATGGGGCAGCGAGCCCGGCGGCCCCGAAGTCCTGGGCCATCACGCCGGAAGAAGTTGTCCTGCACCGCGAATCGCGCCAGCGCCTTGAGAAAGCGGTGCTGGCATTGCCCCAAACCCTATCGGCTGGTCCTTATCCTGCGCGACATGGAACAGCTCGATACCCGAGAAGTGGCCGAGGTGATGGAGATTTCCGAAGATACCGTCAAGATGCGCCTGCACCGCGCGCGGGTCTTTGTGCGGAACGAGTTGGAGAAGTACTTTCGCGGCAAGAAGGTCGCGTAGCAAAGATGCGGGGCGAGGGCCTAAAGTTCGCGCCAGAGCCTCGGCACCAAAGGGAAAGGGCACGGCTTCAGCCGTGCCACAAACGCCCCTCACCCGGCTTTTTGCCACCCTCTCCCCCAACGGGGGAGAGGGCTAAGGGGTGAGGGGGCCAGGGTGAAACCCTGTTGTTGGAAGCCACCCAGCCGCGGGATGAATCCCCCGCCTGACATGGAAAGAGCCAATGCCTGACCTGCGCTGCAAACAAATCTTCGCCGCGCTGTCGGAATATCTCGACGGCGAACTGCCCGTCAAGAACTGCCGCGAACTTGAGCGTCACCTGAAAGACTGCGAGCCCTGCCTGGCCTATCTTGAAAATCTCAAGACCACCATCCAGGCCTGCCGCAACCTCCGCATCGCCAAGAATCCCCGCCCTTCTGCCCGCGTCCGCAAGGCGCTACGCCAAGCGGTGTCGATGGCCAAAAACTGCTAAGACAATCCCCTGGGCCTACTATTGGTCGGCCGCACCATTTCTGTTCTGATACAATCCGAGTGAACATGCCCGATCGAAAAGACAAAGGACAGCCCGAGACCCAGACCGCTGAAACGGACGAAGGTTGCCCCGTGCGAATGTTTAACCTCCAACGATGCGGCCGAAGCCTCTATCTGCCGAGTTGGGGGACGCCAGGCGGTGAACGGGTGTGCCTAATGCACTCAACCGACCCGCACAAGAATAAAGCAGACTTCCAAGAAGAGTTTGAGCGCACTTTGGCGGTAGTGGGTAACGGTGTCGCTAATCTCGCTGGTTTCGTATTCCCGACTTCCAATTACCGCAAACGGAGATTTGCGGCAAGGTGCATATTCAATCGGGCGACCTTCATCGGTCCCGCCGACTTCATGGGAGCCATCTTTACGGAGCCAGCGATATTCAGCGAGGCCATCTTCTCCCAGGGCGCATATTTCCTCGCCGCGGAGTTCATGAAGGACGCCGTCTTTGCCTGGGCCAAATTCATCCGCGGCGCCGATTTCAGCATGGTGCGGTTCATGCAGGAAGCGAAATTCCACGAGGCCACCTTCGCGGAGGACGCGAACTTCAGCGGGGCAAAGTTTGCGAAGGACGCCTACTTCAGCTCAGCCATCTTCATGAATAACGTCGTCTTCAACCTAATCAGACCCATGATGCCCGCCGACTCCGGCAGAATCGCGAACAAAAAGGATGCGCCGCAGAGACTCCCTTTCATTGCGACAATCTTCGGGCAGAGGGCGGACTTTCGCAATGCGACCTTCCGTGGAAGGCTCGAATTCCGCCAGACGCAATTCCGAGAGGATGGAGCGGCTGAACCCGGTGCGATTTTCAGCATGGCACGTTTCGACAAACCAGAGCTTGTCGTCTTTTGCGATACGTAGCTCGGGCAGGCACTTTTTCACAATTGCGATGTGTCAGAATTTCTTTTCACAAGCGTTCGCTGGCGGCAGCGATACAATGGCAAGAGGATGGTGTTCGATGAAGACGAACACCTTACGCTAGAGCAGGAGGCGACTATTGCTCTCCTCCCTGAACCGGGCAGCCCAGACGAACGGAACTACGGCCTGATTGCCGAGTTCTACCAGCAGCTAAAGAAGAACTACGACGACCGGCGGGACTACTGGACGGCCGACGATTTCCATTACGGTGAGATGGAAATGAAGCGCCTATCCAGCCCGTGCCACAACCGCATACTACGCTGGCTGCACAAGCGTGTCGGACTTGTAGCCTGGTACAAATACACGAGCGAATACGGAGAAAGCTACGTGCGCCCGGCCCTGTGGCTTCTCGCTCTCCTTCTGATCTTCACCGTGCTTTATCCACTCACTGGCTTGCGGGGTGCGCCGAGCAAGTCGATCCCTGCGCGAACCCCCGTCATGGATGCGTCATCGGCCCCGGGAACGTGGACCGTTCTGAGCTACTGGCAGCACGGCCGGCTAGCCGAAACGTTCGGCGACAGCTTTATGACGGCCCTCGGGGTTGCGGCCTTCCAACGTGAGCTCGCCTACGAACCCACATACCCCTGGGGGCGACTCCTCGCCCTGATTGAGTTGGTCCTTACGTCCACCCTCATCGCACTGTTCCTCCTTGCGGTGAGGCGGCAGTTCAGACGCTGAACCGTTGGGTTCATCGGCGCTGGCTGCCGGGGCCCGCGTATCGACCTACTTCCCGATGGGCGGCTCGCGGTCCTTTTGGGACTTGATCCGGATCAGGCTGAAAGGCTGGCGCTTGACCTGGTCGGTGAACTCCTTCAGGTTCTGGCTGCTCACGCGGATGTTTTCGAGCGCCTCGTCGAGGTTGCCACGGTTGTTCTCGAGCAGGTCTTGCATGTCGCCCATCAGGTGCTGCGCCTGGACGAGCGACGTGCGGAGGTTAATGAGCGCCTCGCGGATCTCCTTGCGGTTCTCTTCGACGGTCGAATTCAGATTGGTGGCGAGTGTCTTGGTCTGGGTCATGGTCTGGTTGGCGTTCTCGATCGTGGCGGGGAGCTTGGCGCTGGCGGTGTCGAAATTCCCCAGCGAACTCTTCAGTCGCGGGCGTGTCTCGGCCAGCAGGCCGTCCAGGTTGTTGATCGCCGACTGGATGTGCGCGCGGTTGTCCGGACCGACGAGCGTGTTGAGATTGTTGATAAGCTGGTTGGCGTTGTTGGAGAGGAGCGTGATGCGCTCGTCGAGGGTGCCGACGAGCTTGTTGGCGTTGACGGTGATGTTGTTCACGTTGGTAAAGACGTCGGCGAGCTGGACGATTTCGGCCGAGGGGATTTCGCCGCCGGGAGGCAACCGCGCGGCGCCCTTCGTGCCGGGCGAAACCTCGACGTAGTTCTCGCCAAGGAAGCCAAGCGTGGAAATGCGGGCTTGGGAATCCGTGCGCACAGGCGTTCGGGGGGTGACGGAGAGGCGCACACGGATGC
>Ga0315282_10009456_pt1 | contig 15497 bp, 14 predicted proteins | sample YL17G07_20_MG_FD_203693 | JGI IMG/M metagenome (GOLD analysis project Ga0315282, IMG submission 203693) | Sediment microbial communities from Yellowstone Lake, YNP, Wyoming, USA - YL17G07_20 | ecosystem: Environmental > Aquatic > Freshwater > Lake > Sediment | place: USA: Wyoming | collected... | reverse complement strand
AACTTAAAGTGACTCTGGTTGATGCTGAATTGCATGAAGATCCAGTCCATCGCGGCCCTGGCCAGATAATGCCGGCTGTCAGATTCGGGATAAAAGAATGTATGTTGCATTCTAATGCCACATTGCTCGAACCGAAGCAGATAATCAGAGTGGACGTGCCGACCGAATTAATCGGTGAGGTTATAAGAGAAGTGGAGAATAGAAGGGGGCAGATACTTGACATGAAAGAAGAGCGCGGTGCGTCAATTATCACATCCAAGATGCCTGTTTCGGACATGTTTGGTTTTGATTCTTCTCTGAAATCCGCAACTTCCGGTCGAGGATTCTACAGTCTGATAGAAACTGTGTTTGAGAAGTTGCCGGCCGACATGAGAGAAGGAGTTATAAAAAGCATAAGAAAGAGAAAAGGAATGACTGAAGAGATTCCAAAGCCTGAAACGTAAATATATTTAAATCTTACGTTATAATTAGTATAGTAAATATTGGAGGGGTTGAGATGGCTGAAAAACCACACCTAAACATAATGACCGCAGGTCACGTAGACGCTGGAAAGTCTACTTTGATAGGGAGATTGCTATATGATACTGGTGCAATTAAAGAAGAGGAAATGAGGAAATTTAAAGATGCTGCGAAGGAATTGAAGAGAGAAACTTTTGAATTCGCATTTGTAATGGATATCCACAAGGAAGAGAGGGAAAGAGGAGTTACTATTGACCTGATGCACAGGCCATTTGAAACCAACAAATGGTATTTCACTATTATAGATTGTCCGGGCCACAGGGATTTCGTTAAAAACATGATCACCGGAGCCTCGCAGGCAGATGCTGCTATTTTTGTCATTTCTGCGAAAGAAGGTGAAGGCGTTCAAGAGCAGACAAGAGAGCATGCTTGGCTGATGAAAGTTCTCGGTATATCGCAGATGATAGTTGCTTTGAACAAAATGGATGCTGCCAATTATGATGAAAAAAGATACAACCAAGTGAAAGATGAGGCAGTAAAACTGCTCAAGTCGATAGGATTCAAGGCAGATGAAATTCCTTTCATTCCTGTATCGGCATATGTCGGAGATAATGTGGCAAAGAAATCTACAAATATGCCATGGTATAAAGGAAACACTCTAATTGAGACTTTGGACGCAGTTATAAAAATGCCTGAAAAACCGATAAACAAACCATTGAGATGGCCTATTCAAGATGTTTATACAATAACAGGAGTAGGAACTGTTCCAGTAGGAAGAATTGAAACCGGTGTTCTGAAAGTAGGAGATTCTATTGTTTTTGAACCGTCTGGTGTGAAAGGCGAAGTTAAATCAATTGAGATGCATCACCAACAGATTCCACAAGCAGTTCCTGGTGACAACGTTGGTGTGAATGTGAGAGGAATAAGCAAAGAACAAGTTAAAAGAGGGGATGTAGCTGGTCTTCCAAGCAATCCTCCAAGCGTCGTGAAAGAGTTCACAGCACAAATAGTAGTTTTGCAACATCCGACTGTCATAGCTGCAGGTTATACGCCAGTATTCCACTGCCACACATCTTCTGTAGCTTGCACGATAACTGAGATAATTGCAAAGATTGATCCAAGAACAGGAGCTGTTGTTCAGGAGAAGCCAGATTTCATAAAAATCGGTGATGCCGCAAAGATCAAGGTCGTTCCAACCAAACCGATGGTAATCGAGAAGAACGCAGACTTTCCAGAGTTGGCAAGATTTGCTATCAGGGACATGGGGATGACTGTAGCGGCAGGCGTTTGTTTGGATATAGTTAAGGCCAAGTAGAATTTGTATTCGTCAAACCATCTATCTTTTAATTTTTTAAGAATTTATAGTTAAAAATAAATTCAAAAGATATGGGACTTTTTTACGTTCTTGAATTCGGTGGACAACACACAGACTTGATTTGCAACAGATTAGAAGTGCTAGGTCATGATGCAATCTATTCTGAAAGTACTACTCCACTTGAAGAGATGAAAGGAGCTAACGGCATAATTATTTCTGGCGGCCCAAAAAGTGTTGATGATCGAGATAGTTTTCCTTACGATCCAAGAATTTTTGGTTCAGGCATGCCAGTTTTAGGAATTTGTTATGGTTTTCAATTAATTGTTAATGAAAAGGGTGGGAGAGTTTTTCACGGAAATAGAGAATATGGGATGACTAAAATGAAGGTAACTAGACGTCATCCACTTTTAGACGGCGTTCCAGATGAGTCTATAGTTTGGATGAACCATGGAGATTCTGGTGAAATCGATGAAGAACAAGTGATTGCTCGTTCTGACAAAAATATTATTGGTGTACAGATTGGAAACAATTATGGAGTACAATTTCATCCAGAACTTCTTCATTCCGAATATGGAAAACAGATTCTTGACAACTTCGCGAGACGAATATGCAATGCAACTCCAAGAAAAACCAAATCAAAGATAATAGACGCAACTTCTTATTTGGAAAATGCTGTTGCAGAGATAAGGCGTGATGTAGGTGATAAGAAAGCTTTAGCTCTTCTAAGTGGTGGTGTTGATTCAACGGTTGCTTACATAACAGCCTTGAAAGCAGGCGTTCCGGTTATTGGTGTACATATAGAAACTGGAACGGAAAGAAAAAATGAAGCAAAAAAAGTCACACAATTTCTTGAAGAACTATCTGGACAAGAAATCTTCGTATATGACATATCTGATAAAGTTATCAATGTTGTTTCAAAATTGTCTGATTCAGAAGACAAGAGAAAAGCTTTTCAAAGAATTTGGGAAGAAGCAAGAAAAGAAATACCTGATTGGTTGGGTTATGACATTGATGATTTGGTTCAAATTCTGGGAACTATTGAGACGGACAGGAGAGAAACTGGAAGGGAAGCTGCAAGAAGAAAAGGGCAGGATTTTCATCGCGTTGCAACAATAAAGACTCACCATAACGTTCCTTATGACGACAGCACCTTGAAATCGATAAAAACAATTGAACCTTTGAGGCATCTAACAAAAGAACTTGTAAGAGAAGTGGCGAAGGAATTTGGACTGCCAGAATACATTATAAAAAGAAAACCTTTTCCTGGTCCAGGACAAGTTGTAAGAATAATTTCAGGAGTATATCCTTACTCAGATGATTTGTCGCTTGGCATTGATAAAATAGTGGGAAGATACGAACTTCATGGATTTGCTACTCCGATTAAGACAGTTGGATTAAAGGGCGATAACAGAGCTTATGAGCATCTGGCTTTGGTTACAGGAGAGCAAAATTGGGACAACATAATTTGGGCACAGAAATATCTTGCAGAGGAACTGCCGATCTGCAGAACGAGTTATTGGCATCCTTCTTGGTCAAATGATAAAATCGACCCTGGTGATTTTAAGAGTGTCACAAGAGGGTTAGAGTTTAACAGGCAAAATATTGCATTACTACAAGAAGCGACAGAAATTGCTGAAAATGCATTTGTTGAATACAAAGTAGAAACTGCTCAACTACCCGTGATTGCATTCCCTGGCCCAAGGGGGATATGGATTGGGATTAGAGATGTGCATACTCAGGATTTCAGAAGCCTTAGACCACTGAAGAAACCTGAAGAGATGCCTTGGAAATTAGTTGATGTAATCGCATCTAGAATATTAAACAGTCCTGAAGTTGAAAGATATGGTGATGTGGCTGGAATTGTTCTTGATGCTTCAACAAAGCCTGCGGCAACAACAGAATGGGAGTAGAAATTCCTAAAACCTAAATAAACATCTAAGATACTTTATGTAGTCAAAGCGAAATAAATTCTTTTTGTTTTCAGAAAATAAAATAAAATAATGATTAGAGAGAATGCAAGACATGTTTTGCGCCCGGAAAGACTGAAGAAATTCATCGATTGGCTGGCGTATGGATCATTGGTTTTGGATATTTGTATAACAATCATAACTTTGTATTCTATATTTTATCGTGCCAATATCGAAAAATATCTTGGTCCTGTAAATATTCTTTTATCAATAGTCGTGATTGTTTCTATAGCTTCTGCGATAATGATTGTTGGTGTCAGAGTTTATGAGGAAATACTTTTCAGAAGTTTTATGATAAGGATGCACATACGAAATCGTGTGATGAGGCTGAGAAGATTTGATTGGATAAGAAGCAAGATGTTTGATGTTTATGAATGGAAGAAGAAAGTAAGAAGATTTTTTGGTTTAAAGTCTTTTTAATTTTCAAACAATTTTAGCCTATTTATTAATCTAATCCATAATTTTCAATATGTTCGAGCTAAATGAGGATAATGTAAGAAAATATTTTTCTAAGAAGTTTGGATCTGAGTTTTTGATAGAAGAAATAAAAAAACTTGGTGAGGGTTTTCATGGTGTTGTTTTTTCAATTGATGCCGTTGACAAGAAGAGGGAGAAGAAGAGGTTCATCTTGAAGACGTTCAAAGGGGAGGGATTCGGCCAAGACTATCCCGCAGACAGGGCAAGTTCGGTGATAAGATCTTTGATGGATAGCCCTCTGTTGGAGAATCATATAAAAATTTTAGACGCTGGCTCTATTCAGGAAGATAGTTCTTTGATGTCATTGGGCAATCCAAAGGATTTTTTTATAATTATGGAAGAAGTACGAGGAATGGATTACTGGAAAGATTTAGATGAAATCAGAGACAAAAAAAAATTGGATGAAAAGGATGTTGAAAGGATAAAAATTTTGGCGAAATACTCGGCAACTATACACAAACAAAAATACGACGGGCCTCATGCAGAACAACTTTACAGAAGAATTGTCAGGGATTTTGTTGGCCATGGAGAATTGACCATGGGCGTTATAGACAGTTTTCCTGATAAATTGGATTTTGTGAACGGGGATGATATAGTAAAAATAGTGAAAAAAATGGTCGAATGGTGGGACAAGATAAAAAACAAAAGTCATAGATTAAATGTTTTGCACGGGGATTTCTATCCAAGCAACATTTTTTTTGACGGAGAAAAACTGCTGGTGACTGATAGGAGTAGATTTAGATATGGAGATGCTGCGGATGATGTTAGTGCTTTTGCAATAAATTTGATAAATTATTCTGTCTTGGCTTATGGAGATTACAGAAATCCTTTCAAAAAGTTGTTCGAAATGTTTTTCGAGGAATATTTCAAAAACAGAAAAGATGATAAGATGTTTGAGGTGATTCCGTTTTTCTTTGCTTTTCGCGCTTTGGTTTGCATTCACCCAGTTTTTTATTCTGCAGAATGGATGAAAAAGCATGGTTTCAGTCAAGAAAGTATAGATAAAATGGATAAAAATAAAAAGAAGATAGTGAATTTTATAAAAAATATCTTGGAAGAAGATGGATTTAAGATGGATAAAATAAACAAATATCTGGGATTGGAATGAATTCAGAATATTGGTTGAAAGTTTGTGATGAAATCGGTAATAAAGCATATTCGGAAATAAAGAAAACTACAAAAGATGACAGAGAAAAAGTTCTGGGAAGGGGTTTTGGCGGAGATAAAACACTGATGATGGATGATAAAATCGAGTCGATTGCTTTCGATACATTTGAAAAAACTGGTGAGAGTTTTACAATCATTTCAGAAGAACGCGGTAAAAAAGTATTTGGAAAGAATCCTAAGATAACAATAAGCTTGGATCCTATAGATGGTTCAAATAATTTCATGTATGGTGTACCATTTTATTGTATATCTATAGCTGTCAGCAGTTCAGAAATTTTAGGCTCAGTAGAAGTCGCATACGTGAAAAATCTTTCCAACGGAGATGTTTATACCGCTGTTAAAAATAAAGGCGCATATAAAAATGGAAAAAAAATCACTGTTCGTAATAAAAATGCTGGAATGTTACTGGTAGAGTTCACAAGAAATAGCTCGGGACCAACAAAATTAGTTGAGATAAATAAGATTTTCCATGTAAGAAAAATGGGATGCATTGCTTTGAGTTCATGTCTTTTAGCAGAAGGTATAGTGGATGCATGCATTGCAACTGATTTGAAAAGAAGTTTGGATTTGTCCGCGGCATATTTGATTGTAAGGGAGGCTGGCGGTATTATAACAGATCAAGAAGGTAAAGATATAGGTAACATGCAAATAAGTTTTAATTGCGATTCAGATTTTGTAATAGGTAGCGATAAAGAAATCCATTCCAAAATTTTGTCGATGTTGGGTGATTAGATGAATGGTTGGATTGTTTGGATAACCGGTTTACCTGGATCTGGAAAATCTACGGTAGCGAAAGAACTATTGAAAATTTTGAATAAAAATAAAATTTTTGCACAACACATAGAGCTTGATGCCATAAGGAAAATCATAGTGCCTGAACCAAAATATGATGAAAGTGAAAGAGATTTTGTATACAGAAGTTTGATAGTTGTTGCGAAATTTCTGAGTGAAAATGGAGTAAATGTAATAATCGATGCTGTTGGGCACAGAAAAATATGGAGAGATTTAGCTAGAAATGAAATGGAAAGGTTTTTGGAAGTTTATTTGAAATGCCCATTAGATGTTTGTATAGAAAGGGAGACGAACAGAAAAAGTGATTTAGTCAAAAGGGAGTTGTATAGAAAGGCAAAGGAACGACTCGGAACTGGAAAAAAATTTGATGGGATAGGACAAGTGCCGGGGATTGATGTGAAGTATGAAGAACCTCAGAAGCCAGATTTGACAATAGAAACTGATAAAATAGATTTAAAAGAAGGGGCAGAGAAGATTTTTGAAAAAATAAATGGAATGGAGTGGTAATTTTAATGGATTTTATTCAAACGATAATTCTTGGATTGATACAAGGATTTACTGAATGGTTGCCAATTTCTAGCTCTGGTCATTTGGTAGTAACACAAAAATTAATGAATCTAACAATTCCTGTGGCTTTTGATGTTATGTTACACGTTGGCACTCTAATGGCGGTCATAGTGTTTTTCTGGAAAGATCTAATGAAGATTCTGAAATCGATTTTTACCTTCAACGCAAAAGATGAGAATTTCAAATTAGCAATATACGTTATTATTGGGACCATTCCCACCGCTTTAATTGGTGTTGTTTTTCTAAAATTTTTTGAATCACTTTTCTTCAACATCAAAGCGATTGGAATTTGTTTTCTGATAACCGGGTTTTTGGTTCTGATTTCGAAATTTAAAAATAATAATAAGAAATTGAATTGGTTGAGTTCTTTTATCATAGGTGTTGCGCAAGGAGTTTCCATAGCCCCTGGAATTTCTAGAAGTGGGTCGACTATATCTGTTGGATTGTTGAGCGGTGTGAAGAAAAGCGAAGTTTTTCTGTATTCTTTCTTATTGTCCATACCAGCTATTATAGGAGCTAGCATTTTGGAAAATAATAAATTCATTCTGAATGACTTGGGAATTTATTCTGTTGTTGGAATGATTGTATCAGCGATTTCAGGATATGTCGCGATAAAAATTCTTCACAAAGTTTTGTTGTCTGAAAAGTTCTATATTTTCTCAATCTATTGTTTTCTTTTAGGAATTTTGGTATTGTTGGTTCTATAAACTATTTAACATAGAAACACAATTCAATTTCAAGCAAAAGAAAAGGATTTAAATATAGACAAACCAAAAAAGGTTAAAGGTAGATGATAAATGCAAGTTGCAAGAATAAAACTTTCAGGAAAAGATCCACAACAATTGGATAATATTTGTCATGAAATAAGAGAGATTGCTAAAAAATTTGGTATTAACTACCGTGGTCCAATTCCTTTACCAACTAAAATTCTGAAAGTTGTTACATTAAAAACGCCTAGCGGCGATGGAACAGGGCACGGAAATGCTACTTACGACAAATGGGAGATGAGAATTCACAAAAGAATGGTGGATGTGCAAGCCGACGACAGAGCATTGAGACAGATAATGAGAGTTGGTATCCCGCAAGGAATCCATGTTTCGATACAGTTAAAAGATTAATTCTATCAAAAATATTTTAAATTATGGAAAAAATTGTAATTGCTGTTTCTGGACCTCCTGGAGCTGGAAGCACTAGTGTGGCAAGATTGTTAGCAAAAAGAATGAGATTGAAGTTCTTTTCTCCGGGATTAGTTCAGAAAAAAATGTCGAAAGAGAAAAGTCAGACTAAAGCGGCGATTGAAACTTGGGGGACTGAACTTGTCAGAAGTAAAAAATTCCATGAGAACATGGATAAAGTCCAGATTGAGAAAGCTGAAAAAGGAAACATTGTTATTTGTGGTAAGCTGTCAATCCATTTCTTGAAAGAGTTGGCCGATTTCAGAATTTGGTTAGATGTTCCATTGAAAGTAAGGGCGAGACGAACGGCTGAAAGAGATAGAATTTCTATAAAAGAAGCAGAAATGTCAATAGCCAGAAGAGAGGAAATGGAAAGGGGGAGTTGGAAAAGAATTTATGGTTTCGATTATTTAGAGCAGAAAAAAGATGCTGATCTAGTAATCAACAGTTCTAGATTAACTCAACAGCAAACCGTAAATAAAATAATTAGTTTCATAAATAGTAGATATGAAAAATGAAGAACTTTTGAAATTTTACGAAGAAAAGAAAGGACAGATAAAAAATAGATTGAAAGAATTTGAACTAATCATAGATGAGCCGGAAGAGAGAGTTTTTGCCGAACTTTGTTTTTGTATTTGTACTCCGCAATCTAAAGCCACCGCAGCTTGGAATTCTATTTCAGCTTTGATGAAAAATGGATTGTTGTATAAAGGAAGCGAAAAGCAGATAAGGCCTTTTCTAAATCCTGTAAGGTTTGCCGATAAAAAAGCCAAGTTCATTGTTGAGGCCAGAAATTTTTTTACTGAAAACGGCAGAATTAAAATAAAAGATAGGATAGAACAGTTTGATGATCTATTTGAATTGAGAGATTGGATTGTGAAAAATGTGAAAGGCCTTGGATTAAAAGAAGCCAGCCATTTTTTAAGAAATATAGGAAAAGGACAGGATGTAGCTATTCTTGATAGGCATATTTTAAATAATCTCCACAAAAATGGAGTCATCGAGAAGATTCCAGAGACGATGAGTGAAAAAAAATATTTGGAAGTAGAAGGGAAGATGAGGAATTTTGCTAAAGATGTTGGAATCCCTTTGGAAGAGTTGGATTTACTTTTTTGGTCAAAAGAAACTGGGTTTATTTTCAAATGAATTGCCCATCAAAGAAAGGTTTAAATTCTTAATTAAATTAATTATCTAAGGATAGTTTTGGAAAAAATAGTAATTGTTGGTGCTGGTCCTGCAGGTTTGTTTGCTGCTTACGAATTAGCCGATTCTTTCGATATCACAATATTAGAACAAAAGGATCACATAGGCGGATCTGGCTTATTTTCGGACGGAAAAATGAATTTTCATCCGCAGATAGGGGGAGATCTTTTAGAATTTTTATCAGAAGAAGAGTCTTTCAAAGTCATTGAGCATATCAAAAATTTATTTAAACAGAATGGCATGGAAGAGATTGATGATAATTGGGATAGGCTTATCGAGCTTGAAGGAAAAGCAACCAGAGCTGGCATAAAGTTTATACCGATAAGGCAGAATCATATTGGATCGGATTTCTTACCGAATGTCATGAAAAATCTAAAAGAAAAGATGGAAAAAAATGGTATAAAATTTAGAGTCGATACAAAAGTTGTTGATATAGAATCAAACGCAGAAAAAGTTTTTGTAAAAACAGATGATGGAACGGAAGAGGCTGATTTTGCTGTAATAGCTCCTGGAAGGTCAGGATCTTTGTGGTTAACCGAATTGGCTAAAAAATTAAACATCGGTTTGCAGTTCAATCCTGTCGATGTAGGCGTTAGGGTTGAAGTTCTAAATGATGTCATGACAGAAATAGTAAATGATTATAAATGCTGGGATCCAAAGTTTCACATTCATACACATAGCTATGATGATCTTGTAAGAACTTTTTGTGTCTGCCCTTATGGTTTTGTGGTTAATGAATTTTATGAGGATGGGGTTTTTGGTGTTAATGGCCATTCGATGAAGAACAAAAAATCTTCTAATTGCAATTTCGCGCTGTTGGTCAGAGTAGATTTGACACATCCTTTAGAAAATACGACAGAGTATGGGAGGGCGATAGCGCTGCAGACGAATACGCTTGGCGGAGGAAAACCGATTCTTCAGCGACTTGGCGACTTAAGAAGGCATGGAAGATCAACATGGGAAAGGATAAAAAAAAGCTATGTTACACCGACATTAAATGACATTACCCCTGGGGATATATCAATGGCCTATCCTTTCAGAATTGTGACAAACATCCTAGAAGCTTTAGAAAAGTTGGGAAAAGTCATTCCAGGAGTTGATTCAGATTCGACTTTACTTTATGCCCCAGAAATAAAATTCTACGCGATGAGAATAAAAACGAACAAGATGCTCCAGACATCGGTTCCGAATATTTTTGTAGCAGGAGATGGAGCTGGTGTTTCTAGAGGGATAGTCGGAGCGGCTGCGACAGGTATTATAGCTGCTAGACGAATTAAATCTTTGAGTTGATTATATGACAAAATTAGACGATTTGAACAATAGGATTTTTGCCGTCGAACTTTTGAAAGAATTAAAAAGAAATGGAACTTATAGAGATATTTCCAGATTTCTCGATTTACCTCCATCTGTCATTAGTAGATACATAAATGGTCATGTTTTGCCGGATGACAAAAAAACTGACAAGATTATTGATTTGTTCAAAGAAAAATTCCTTGTTGAAATGATTAGATTGAGGGTTATGAAGGATGAATCTGGCGCATATGATTTGATGCCTGTCTCGTATGATACGAATCTTCAAAAGATAATTGCAAAAGCCGTTTTCTTCGATTTTGGGAAAATAAAAATTGATAAAATTTTCACTGCGGCTACTGATGGAATTTCTATAGGGACACAAATAAGTAACCAATTTGGTGTTGATCTGGTAATTGCGAAGAAGGAGAAGGAACCAGGTGTTGATGAATTTCTTGAAGAGAGGGCAGTTTTTTCTCCGGTAGTCTTCAAAAATTTCTACATACCTAAAGGGTCGATCAAGAAAAATGAAAGTGTTTTTATTATCGATGATATCGTAAGAACTGGTGCTACTATAGAGGCTCTGATAAGATTCGTAGAAGAGTCAAAAGGGAAAGTTGTTGGAATATTCACCATATTTTCTGTTGATGATGCAGTTGGGAAATTGAAGAAGAGGTTACATTTGAGATGCGAGGTCAAATCGCTCGTCCATCTCTCATAGAAATTGATTTATCTATATCATTTTTACACGAACGTGTCAAAGCTATCTTAAAAGTTTGAAAATTAGTATTGTAATCAGTGTTTACTTGATGCATGAAATTTTTATTTATCTTGTGCGCGAATCTTACTACTATCCTTTGAGTTATCTACAAAAAAATTACCGTGTTAGCGAATCAGTGCAGGTCAAAACTAAACAACAAATCAATATCGACAAATCTTCCTAAGTTTGTTGGATTGCAAACATCTGAGAAGAAAGAGTTGTCTACTGTTTTCTAGATGAAAAGAAAGAAAGAAATTCCCAGATGTTTTTAGTCGGGACAGAAGTTGTCTTGACTTGTTTCACAGTCACGAGCGTAGTTCGTGTATAGATAGTCTACTCGAATGATGGGTAGATGGTGACATCGCCAGAAACTGTCTAACACATCATGTGTTAGACAGTTTCAAAAAAAGGATGAGAAAAAGAATTAGAGCCATAGGCGTGATGATGCCTAGAAGTGAGAATATAATGGAGTGATGTAAAATTGAACAGAGCAGCGATAGCGGGTGTAGCCATCATTTTCCTAATTGTAGGATTGGCGGGTGGCTACCAGTGGGGAGTTTCATCAGTACCTCCTGGGACAACAACTACAATGACATCGACTGTCACAGAAACTGTCAAGGAAACTGTCACACAAGCACCAGTCACTACAGTACCACTAGAGTACAGAGTTGCGATGATCGTACCTGGTGATCACAATGACCTCTCATGGAACAATGCAGCTATAGATGGACTGCAGCAAGTTGGGAAAGAGCTGAACATAGACGTCCATTGGGAAGATTGGATCTTGGCAAAGGATGCAGAAAATACTATGAGGAGGTTGGCAGGTAAAGAAGGATACAATATGATATTGGCACACAGCTTTGACTACATGGACGCGGTCAACAAAACAGCTCGTGACTTTCCCAACGTGGTGTTCGGCTGGGCCACCGGCTTTACAAACTTTGGCCTGAAGAATGTCGCAACCTACGACTGGCCTTCACACCAAGCAGCCTACTTGGCCGGTTACATAGCAGCCAATATGACAAAAAGCGGCATAATCGCATGCATGGGAGGCTTTTCGGTTCCAGACGTTGACCGTGGAATGTGGGGCTTCATATACGGCGCACAGGCGTATAATCCAAATATCAAAATACTGGCAGATTACATCCTAGCTTGGGACGATCCCGACAAGGCAAAAGAGCACACACTCGCACTACTGAACCAAGGCGCTGATGTGATTTACAATGGTGGCGATGGCATCAGCAAAGGAACAATCGAAGCAGCCGTAGAATGGAAGGCATCAGGCAAGTACGTCTACATCATCGGCGGAATCTACGACCAGTACGAACTTGCATCAGACATAACTTTGACATCGGTTGTCTTCTACCCAGCTACTAACATCAGGCAAATGGTAGAAGATGCGCGCAAGGGACAGCTGCAACCAAGTTATCTCATGGACATGACAAAAGGTGGAGTAGATCTCGCACCCTATCACAATATGGAGAGCGCGATACCTCAAAGCGTGAGAGACAAGGTTGCAGAGATGCGGCAAGCGATAATCAGCGGGACACTGACAATTACCAATACCGAGACCGAGGTTCCTGCGAAAACCGGTTTCTAGAATACCTCAACTTAACCTTCCTCTTTTTCTTTATTCTGGGTCGACCATGTGAAAACATGTAGGGTTGAGCAAAGGCTCAAGCTCATGTATATGCATGAGTCCATTCCTCGTTAACCCTTATCAAGTTCGACAAACGAGGACCGGTGGGATTCTAATGAAACAACTACTAAGAACGGAAGAGATAACCAAAGAATATACTGGTGTCATCGCCAATCATGGAATCTCAATCACATTGGATGAAGGAGAAGTACATACTCTCGTAGGCGAGAACGGAGCAGGAAAAACCACACTCTGTAAAATACTCTACGGCGAGATTAGACCAGATGCAGGAGACATATGGGTGGACGGAAAGAAAGTCTCTTTTCAATCACCACTAGACGCCATACGACTAAGGATAGGTATGGTCCATCAAGACTTCAGACTGATTCCACAGTTCAATGTAACTGAGAACATGGTGCTTGGTGAGAAATCAATCACAGAAATCCTTGGGATACCTCTACTGGACGTCAAAGCTTTTGCAAAAAAAATTCTCGAACTTTCGGAAAGGTTCGGGTTAAAGATAGACCCAACAACAAAAGTCGGCGAGCTTTCAGCAGGAGAGAAACAACGAGTAGAACTTCTGAAAGCACTGTATAGAGATGCGAAAGTACTCATCCTCGATGAGCCGACATCAGTTCTTACACCAAAAGAAGTCATAGGACTTTTTTCTACTCTAAGGTCCATGGTGAATCAAGGACTATCAATAGTTTTCACTACGCACAAACTTGATGAAGCAATGAGAGTCAGTGATCGCATAACTGTTTTGCGACAAGGCAAAGTCATTGCTGAGAGGAAAACATCAGAGACAAATGAAGGAGATTTAGCGAGACTAATGGTAGGTCGTGATGTGCTGTTTGAAATCAAGAAAGAACGAGGGCGATTGGGTGCTGAAGTCTTGAGAGCAGAGAACATCTCTGCGATTGATGATAGAGGGTTTCGTATTCTCAAAGATTTCTCTCTTCAGCTCAGAGAGGGAGAAATAGTTGGTATAGCAGGAGTTGCAGGGAACGGACAGAAGGAGCTTGCAGAAGCTCTAGCAAGATGCAGGAAGATAAGTTCTGGTAGTTTGATGATGAAAGTCAACGAACAACCAGAGCTAAAAAATCTCACTAGATGTTCAGCAAAAGATGCCATTAGATTGGGCATCGCTCACATTACAGATGAACCTTTGCGAACAGGCGTTATCAGTAATCTAACAGTAGCGGAGAACATGATGATGAAAAACATAAGCAATTTCTCACATGCAGGACTCGTCAATGACAGGAGCATCAGAGAATTCTCACAGAAACTCATCAAAGAATTTTCAATCAAGGCTCAAGACCCAAATCAACCGACGAAAGATCTTTCTGGAGGCAACATACAAAGGCTTGTGATTGCACGCGAGTTGAGTTTGAAAGGACTCAAAGTATTGATAGCATGCAATCCGACAAAAGGACTTGACATAGCAGCCACAGAGTTCATAAGAAACAAGCTTTTGAATCTGCGTAAAGAAGGTATTGCCATACTCTTGATCTCTGAGGACCTGCAAGAAATTCTTTCACTCAGTGATAGAATCGCAGTGATATTCAACGGACAGATTGTGGGCCTTGTCGAGAGCACTGAAGCCAACATCGAAGAGATAGGACTCATGATGACTGGAGTGAAAGGAAATGGAAAAAGCTAGGATTCTCGATTACGCAGTCAACACAATGTCAGTGATAGTAGCAATTGCCTTGGCCATAATCATTGCTGGTCTGTTGATTCAGATCTCTGGATTGAATGCTTTGGAAGGACTTCAAGAACTGTTCAAAAGTTCTTTCGGCTCTTATCAAGATATCGGATCCACTTTGACCAGAACAGCTCCATTGCTGCTGGCCGGGCTTTCAATTCTTTTTGCGTTCAGGTCAGGTGTGTTAAACATCGGCACAGAAGGGCAGTACATCGCTGGTGGCCTCTTTTCAGTTCTGGTCGCAACATCAATTCCGCCAATGCCGAGTTTCATAGCAATACCACTAGTCATCGCTGCTGGTTTCTTCGGTGGCATGATGTGGGCTCTAGTACCAGCGATACTCAAAGCGAAGCAGAATGTGAACGAACTCTTGAGTAGCCTGATGATGAATTATGTTGCATTCTATCTACTTCAGTTCCTTCTGAGAGACTGGATGCGAGACAAGTCATTGCCAGTTGCATATCCTGTAACAAAAACGGTTCCTCAATTCGCCAGACTACCAACAATAATGCCCAGCACATCACTGACAGCTTCGATAATCATCGCAGTAATCTCAGCCGTAGGAGTTTACTTCGTACTTCAGAAAACAACCTTCGGTTTCAGAATGAGAGCTGTTGGCAAGAACCCTGAAGCAGCAGCATTCTCAGGAATGAACATCAACCTAATACAGTTCTCAGCAATGCTGATAAGCGGAGGTTTGGGCGGACTCGCTGGCCTAGCTGAAGCCGTTGGGTATTTCAACAAAGTCAACATGCAGTTCTCTGTAGGTTACGGCTACACAGGAATACTCCTAGCATTGATGAGCCAACTCAATTCATTAGTTCTAATCATTGTCTCCATATTCTTTGCTGGGTTAGAAATAGGATCTCAAGGAATGAGGTCGATAGATATCAGCTATCATCTATCCACAGTAACTGAAGGAGTGCTGATAATAATGATACTACTAGTGAAGCCTGTAGTGCAGAACTTCCTTTCAAG
>Ga0315282_10009455_pt1 | contig 15498 bp, 18 predicted proteins | sample YL17G07_20_MG_FD_203693 | JGI IMG/M metagenome (GOLD analysis project Ga0315282, IMG submission 203693) | Sediment microbial communities from Yellowstone Lake, YNP, Wyoming, USA - YL17G07_20 | ecosystem: Environmental > Aquatic > Freshwater > Lake > Sediment | place: USA: Wyoming | collected... | reverse complement strand
CCTCTTGGAACAATAGTTAGGGACGCGATTAGAGAGTACCTGCACAACGTGTAGGTCGAAGGATCAAGCCAAGCCTTTTCAGGCAGTCACGCTCAGTCAGATGGACATGGATGGCCGAGCGTATTACTGAAGCACATCCGTCAGGTAGCCTATTGGCCCCCTTGGATCCATGGCCGTAAACGAAGACGATCGCTGCGTCCTTGATCCTCTCTCGTGTCTGACCAAATTTTGCTTGGTGACGAAGGATCTAACAAATTTCGGCTGGCCTTCGACCGCTTAGAATAACCGGCCCCGTCTACGAGGTCATCAAGCTCTTTGAGCAAATGCGGCTTGGATGGGCTAAGTCACAACTGGCCGCACAATCGGTAACAAGCGGCTCATTGGAGAACTCTCCTACTTTCTCCGTTTCCTTCACGAACTCAAAGGGCACAATGGTCCTGTATCGATCGTGGAGCTGCCCTTGAAGACTTGGATTGTATCTGGGGGCCTTTCAGTAGATCTTTCGGAAGAGCACACACGGATTCCCCTGAGAACCGCTCACGATCAGTAGCTGCTGGGAAAGTTTATATTTTGTGCACTCGCACAATAATAACTGATCTAAGATGGGCTACTGGGGTTTCGGGAGAGGGCGCGACCGATGGTTCGGTCGCGGAGCGGGTTACGGAAGAGGCATGGGCCAAGGTTTCGGATACGGTTCTGGACAGGGGTTTGGAAGGGGAATGGGGCCTAACCTATCCCCGGTCTGCAGGTGGTTCCCCGATAGGCCGAGAGGATGGTGGGCTAATCCAGCCTACTCCAATGTGATGCCAACGCAATATCCTCAGCAAGACGTAAATCAATACCAATACATGCAGCCTCCAGGGTACTTGCAGCGTCCCGAGCCGCCTAGCCGTCCTCAGTTCTCCGTGCAAGGCCTCGCAACTCACATGAACTGCATGCACTATAGCAATGGCTTGTGCACGCTACGAGGCGTACAGGTGCCTCCTAATGCGCCCGCCTGCCGAAGCTTCGCTCCTGCTACCTGGTAAGCGACAGACCACTGAGCGGTTGAAGCGCTTCTAGGCAAACGGCGGACCTGTGCCCGGATGGTCCTCTCACGATCTGTAATAGACGACCAAGGCGGCAAGTAGCGTGGGGAACAGAGGCGAACGTTCACCATCTTCCGAAGACTGATCTCGGACCAGAAAAGTAAGCTAGGAAACGTGCCTGCGCCGAACCACACGGTCTGCGCTATTTCAATATGAGCATCGCCAACAATTCTTCCAACATCAACACGACGCATAGCTGTCAGAAATTCTTCTCAGATAGGTACGAAGGGAAGCAATATCAGGTCTGCTGGTTGATGGGAGTTCGTCTGCTCGTTTCTCACTTTGCCGTCTACAGAAACCTGCTGAATGCTGGTCAAGTTCCAGAGTTTGTGATGTGATTCTTACTCTCGTACGAAGAAATGTAACAAGAGCCTGTTTCTGGCTAGTTCACGATTTTGTTTATCGTTTCTTCCATTGCATGTCGACGACAGTACACGAGTACCCTCTTGACTCCCTCGATTTTGGAGGCGGCGCTTTTGATGTCGAGAGCTAGTTTGAGTGCTATGGGGCAGAATGGACTGGTGGGCTTGAAGTCTATGGTCACGACTCCGCTCTCTTTCTCCCTCAGGTCGCTGATTAATCTCATCTCACCGAAAGTCATACCAGTCTCGGGATCGACAATGTCATTGACCACCTCCCTAACTCTATTTTCCAGCCGCGTCATTCTCCTTCTCCCCTGGTAGGCGTGGAATTCACCTCATGAACTGCTGGACCAATAGTTCGGTGAACTTCATTATTGAGCGAGCCGCAGACGAGTCTGGGTGCGCAGTCACGAGAGGTTCACCAGCTGTGTAGGATTCGAACAGAGCTCTGTCCATGGGTATATCTGCGATCACCTCGCTCTTGCTACTCCTTGCGACCTGCACCACTGAGTCTTTGTCGTGGCCTGGCATGTCAGCTCTGTTCAAGACCACTTTGCATAGGATTCCAAGCACGGAGGCAAGCTTCAGTATGAGATTCAGGTCGTATGTGCCAAGTGGGGTTGGCTCGGTGACGGCCAATGCCACATCGGCTGCTCTTAGGCTGTGAACAACGTTGCAGTGCGTACCAGGTGCCGTGTCTACGATCATGATGTCGCATGAGCCTCGCCTTGCATACGCGAATGCAGCATCCTTTGTGGCCGCGACAACCTGTGCTGATCTAGTCTCGTTAGGTTTCAGCTCTCCTCCTATGTAGCTGACATTATCTCGAACCGCCCGATGTACGAAGCCTATCACTTTGCTCCCTCTCTCGATGGCTCTGAAAGGGCAGGCCAGTCGGCAAGCTTCACATCCTGAGCAGAGCTCATCGAAGAACATCGGTTTTCTACCTGCTATCTGAATCAGGGCATGCGCACGGCAGGCTTCAGCACATTTCCCGCATGCGCCGCATTCTGCCTCAACGATCGTGGGAACGAAACTTTCTACATGTTGAATGAGTTGGGGTTGAACTCCGAGGACTATTGCCGCGGTCGGTGAGTCCACGTCGGCGTCAACGAGGAGAACTCGGTATCCCTTCATGCCTAACGCGGCCGCAAGATTGACCGCTACAGTTGTCTTCCCTGTTCCGCCTTTACCACCGGTCACGGCCATGACCGGTATGTTTACTGTTTTCCGATTGAATACTGAGGTTATGTCGCTGATCAATGTTGAGTTCAGCTTCCAGCATGTTCTGCATGGGCCTTCTCATGCATGGCGAGGGTGAGAGAGGCCTCAGCTAACTCGCCGGCTAGCATGTATGGAAAACCAATAGCCAGTTCGTGCTGTCTGAGTCCTTCCTGCCTTCTGGAGCCTTCGCATCCCAAAGCGATGTTCAGGTCTTTCGTCAAGATGGGAGTCGCCGTTGCATCGATGCAAAGAGAGAACTGGGCCCCTACAGAGGCCTTTACCCTGCGGCCAGTGATGTGTTGATAGCTTTGAACAAGCCTCATGGCCTGCAGAGGATTGCACACCACGACCACCAAATCTGGATCTATCGGGATCGAGCCCAAAGGGCCATACAGAACTGATGCGTGTGGATTGGGGAGTCTCGGGGCGCCCTCTACATAACTCCAGAGCAGATCTTCTGTTCGGAATCTATGTCGTGTTTGGTATAATTCTTCCAGTTGATGTTTCCTCAACTCTTCGGTGGGCTTCATGAGCCCGAAAGCCGTCGCCGCGACTTTGCATTGATGCTTGGAAGGCGGCGCATGGAAAATGCGCCCCTGCAGCCTCACTCTTTGAATCATGCCGCAGTGTCTTTGCGGTACGTCGATCTCTTCTACTCCATTCGGGATTTCCTCAAGGCTGTTCAGAAGCTTGACTCCGACAGGCAGCCCTTCAAGGTTCAGAAACTTTCTCATAACTTCCTCGATCTGATGCCTCCGGGCCTTCCTGCTCGCTTCGTCCGTAACGGATCGTTGCGTCAGATACAACGCCACTCCGCACCCGTCACAGTACGAACCACTAGGCTCTAACTCCCTTCCACATCTCATGCAGGATTTTGGAACGAGCACCATTTCAAATCACGCTCATGACATGATCGGAGAGAACTCGAAGGGCCCTCGAGGCGTCGCAATCGGGCTGGAATTCCACAACTGGAACCCTCTTCGAAAGCGAGAGGGGAACATTATCGTCTGAAGGAATCTCCTGCGCCACCCAGATCGACCACTTCGCTTGAACATGATCCTCGATCTTTCGCGTGTACTCCGGGTCGAGGTCAAACCTGTTCACTACGACGCTGGCAGGTATTTTGAAGTGAGCCAGGACGGTAAGCATTCTATCCAAGCTGTTCCTTGCCGCGGGTGTCGGTTCCGTGACGACGAGTGCATAATCGGCTCCAGCCACAGAAGCTATGACGGGACACCCTATTCCAGGCGGACCATCCACAAGGACCACATCAGAGGCCGAATCTTGGGCAACTATTCTTCCCTTCGCTTTCACCGCAGTTACTATGTGCCCTGAACTGCTTTCGCCCATGTCGAGTTGGCCCGAGACGATTGGGAATCCGTAGTCAGTCTGCGCGTATCCGATCCTGCCGCTGGTCACTCTTTTGATCGTGATGGCCGATCTTGGACAGACAACCGCGCAGGCTCCGCATCCTTCGCAGAGGAACGGGATGATTCTTGGAGGCTCGCCTTCGACGCTTACGAGTGCGTCTGCCTTGCAGGCTGACATGCAGATGCCACATCTATCGCATTTGGCGCTATCAATTGAGGCCTTCTCGGAGGCTTGAACCTCCGTGAGATACGAGATATCCGTGCCCAGTATGATCGAGAGGTTTGGTGCATCCACATCCGAGTCGATCGCTGTCACCCTAGCTCCGGCTTTGCTGAGGAGTACTGCAAGAGAGGCTGTGACAGAGGACTTTCCAACTCCGCCCTTCCCGCTGACAACGGCGATCTCCTTCAAACGAAACCCGTTCCTCACGACACTTTCTGTCCCACATTCGGCCGACTCAGTGCAGGAGAGAAATAAGGAATAAATATTCATAAGTCTTTCTAGGCTATTTGAGAGGAGCGCAGAGTTGTCACTATTGACAGCTACTGAGATAGCAATATTCGGCTCTCATGTGCAGGCTCTCCTCGAGAACTTCAGAGAAGGCGGGAGGGACAATCCAGTGCATTCTTCGTGGGGCGCAATGAAAGGCACAAGGTACCTAAGGCACAAGAGATCGCCCAGGGGCTTCACCCAGCGGGGCCATGTCAAGTCCCGCTGCGCGATGCGCTGTTCGTGGTCAACTAGGTGAGTTCCTCATGTCGAAGGCGATTGTTGAGGAGGTGCTCACAAACTTGAAACGTGAAGTGCCGTCCTTTGAAGACATAAGAGTTGATGGGGTGTGTTTGGGATGGGGCTTCACCGCAGTTCGATTGAGCACAGGTGATGTGGGACTCTGCCATAGCCTACTGGGAGAGATGCCCCTAGCGTGTTGCCAAATAGTCAGGCAGTCGGGCACATTGGCGGGTAGTGCTGCGGCTGGGTTAGCTGAACTCGCGAAATCATGGAACCTTGGAGAGAGGGTTGTTGGCCTTGGCACGATTAGTGCACTGTCTCAGATTATCCTGAAACGCGGTTCCCAGGGATTCGCCATGATGGAAGGAAACATCCTAGACGAATTAGACATCAAACCGACTGACACAGTGGCAATGGTTGGGAACATCAGGCCTTTCGTTGAGCCGGTCAGAAGGAAAGCATCGAATCTGTTGATATTTGAAAGAGGCGGCCGGTTCGATGAAGGAGTCCTGCCTGACACGGCTTGCGAGGAACTCCTTCCAGAAGCTGACGTTGTCATAATCACTGGATCAGCGATAGCCAATGGAACCATAGAGCGGTTGCTCCAGCTTTCACAGACCGCCAGAGAAGTCGGCGTCGTAGGCCCGTCCGCGTCTATTGTACCGGACCCGCTGTTCAAACGCGGGGCTGATATCGTCGGAGCAATGATCGTCACCGACGCAGATAAGGCGTTGAGAATAGTTGCAGAGGGTGGGGGAACGCCACAGCTTAGGGCCGCTGTGAGATTCGTTACGATGAAGCCGAAATCTGGCAAGGATCGAACGCGTTCTCAAGAAAAGAGCTGACTGATCATGTTTCAGCCAAGGACACAAACAGAGGAGAACAACGAACAATTCGTGACGTCAGCTTTGGTAATCTTAAGGGAAGGCCTTCAGTGATGCAAAGAGGGACGATGATGAATCTTGAACACTGGGGCTGGTATTCCATCGCCGTCAGCATCGCCCTCGTGCTGATCAACTGGGCCATCGCCGTAACGTCAAGCAGCGTGGCGGTAGGCGCGGAGACGCTTCACAATGCCGTGGACCTGCTGACTGCCGTGGCGGTACTGGTCGGTTTGAAGCTCTCGACGAGAAAGTCCAAGTCCTTCCCCTACGGCCTGTACAAAGTCGAAAACATCATAACCGTTGCCTTAGCAGTGATGATCCTAGTAACCGCCTACGAGATCGCCAAGAACGCAATCTTCACCCTGCCTCGTCAGTTAACTGTCGACCCGTGGATGCTAGGGATGTTGCTTGTGGCGACAGTCATCCCCCTCGTCTTCAGCCATTTCGAATTGCGCGCCGGACAAGCAGCTAACTCCCCTGCCCTCATCGCCAGTGCAAGAGAGTACCGCGTTCACCTCTTCACATCCGGTATAGTCTTCACGGTCCTATTGGCGCAGTGGTTCGACTTCCCCCTAGACCGAATTGCGGCGTTGGTCGTCGTCGTTGCTATTGGCAAGACTGGCTGGGATCTATTGTCGGATGGAATGCGGGTCCTGCTGGATGCTTCTATTGACGCCGGGACGCTCAATCGCGTTCGCGAAATCATCGACAGCGAACCGGGCGTGGCAGAGGTGAAATGGGTCACGGGGCGGAACTCTGGGCGCTTTCGCTTCATCGAGGCTGAGATCTTGCTGCGCTTCCACGATTTGGAGAAGGCTCATGCCGCGACTCATCGCATAGAACAGAGAATACGCGGGACTGTACGATATGTGGACAGGGTATTGATTCACGCCGTTCCCCTAGAGCGCACACACACCCGATATGCCGTTCCTCTTTCTGATTTGAATGGGACGATCAGCGATCATTTCGGCGAAGCGCCATATTTCGCGCTGCTCACGCTGGCCCTTGAGGATGGCCAAGCGGAACAGGAGCAGATCGTCACCAACCCTCATACGGCTCTGACAAAAGGCAAGGGCATCCGTGTGGCCGAATGGCTGGTGGATCAAAAGATCGACGTAGTTCTGTTGAGAGAGAACCTGCAAGGCAGGGGGCCTGAGTACGTCTTCCGCGACGCAGGCGTAGACATGGTGCCCACGATGGCGGGAACGCTGGTTGAGGCACTTGCCACATTAACGCATCAACGCGCCAAACAGCCCTTGGTTCCCAATGTTCGCAGCCAAGATCATCCATGATACATTGGAAATCGTTACATATGATTTGGTCCAGAGCTACTGCATCTGATGTAGGCAACTAGTCGTCCGGATATGGGTAGGTTCAGAAACAAGAAGGATGTGTGAATATGTCCAGATTGCAAGACAGAGTTGCACATCATGGAGGGCTATGAATTCATGTCCGAAGGGACCAAGGTCTGCGCCAATCCAAGGTGCAGAAGGAAGTTGACTGACAAAGATATCTACGGCTAGAAACTGGCCAGCATCTCTGCTCCGGTGCTCGCGTTTCGATACTCGCACCCGCGGCTCGGAAGGTCCTTGGACCGTCCCCATTTCTACAGAGGAAACCAAGCAATCATCATTGACTGTCCCAGGGGAACGGTGGTCCAAAGCGTTGAGGTGCTCTTTACTCTCTATGTTCTACGTTACCAAGGTTTTACTTGCTATGCGGCAGAGGTTCTGGCATGTCGCGGAAGATTGACTGTGCGGCTTGTGGCATTAACCCCTGCTCCACAGGTAATAGGAATCAATCCTTCGATGGTTGTCCCATGAACACGGCTAGAGAGGTGCTTGAGAATGCTTCCGAGGTCTACAAGTCAGAGTTGAGGGAGATGGCTCATGCAGCAGCTGTTGTTGAGGCGAAAGGATACATGAGGTGGACTAGGGTCGAGGACACGATGGAGTTCGCGCGAGCCATGGGCTACAAGAAGCTTGGTATAGCCTGCTGTGTTGGCTTGAAGAGGGAAGGTGCCATTCTGGAAAGTATCCTGCGCAAGAATGGGTTCGAGGTGTCATCGGCCGTCTGTAAGACGGGCGGCGTCCCCAAGGAGGAGTTGGGCATCAAAGATGAGGAAAAGGTACGTCCAGGAGGATTTGAGGCCATGTGCAATCCCATTGCGCAAGCGATACTCTTGGATTCGGTTGGTTGCCAACTGAACATACTCGTCGGCTTATGCGTTGGTCACGACGCCTTATTCATAAAGGCGTCCAAGGCTCCCGTAACAACCCTTGTGGCCAAGGACAGAGTGCTCGGCCACAACCCCGTCGCAGCCATCTACAATCATCAATCCTACTATAGGAAGAGACTGTACGAGGACCACGCTTAGGGCATGGTATGGGACGACAGTCTCTGGCTGTCATATGCGATTGAGATGGCCTGCGTAGCGCGTACCCGATCCTTGAGATGACAAGCTAGACTTGTCGGAGAGAAAGGCTTCGGCCCATGCGCTCGGAGATGGTTGCATTCAGACTTTCGATCTCAACGCAGAATTGGAAGTCAAACATGTCCAGGGCTCATTTCCGGGAATAGAACTAAGTCTCGGTCCAAGGAAACTAAAGATCGAGACGCACAGCCGAGGCCTTTATTGGCTGGGAGACTAGGGGTTTCTGCTGCGTGATGGATACCTGCCTGTTTCTTAACGCCACCATTTTCATTTTACCATAACTGTGCCGTCTCCCCCGATCCTGACCTTGACAGTAGCAGTCAGATGATGTCCTCGAATCTTTCCTTTGCACTTTGATCGGAGGGCGGCTAGGATTGAGTCGGCGCTCATGTTCAATTTGACGCCTAGCACATCGCCCCGTAACAGAATCATGGAGGTAGCTTCGAAGACGCTTGTTCCACTTGGGATGACCATTTCCTCGGATTCGGACAGCTGTTCTAATGCAGCCAGTGTAGCTTTGGCTGCTCTCAAGTTGTCGTGAGCTCGATGTTCAATGATGCTTATGTTTTCTCGTGTGGTGTGAAGTCTCTTTGCGACTCGGGCTTGAGTTAATCCTGTCGCCCTGAGTCGCATGACTTGCCATTGTCTTTTCGTCAGAAGCGTGGCAGGAGTTTTCCACTTGGTCAATGAGCGTCCCGGTGGTTCGTTGGAACCATATGCACGGAGGATGTAAGCGTTTGTGCTTACCAAGGCTTATAGAGCACGAATCTAGGCAGTCGAGAGTTGAGAATCGGAGGCTGACAATATACGGGCTCTCGTCCGCGCCGAAGTAGAGAGGTGACCCAAGTCGCGGTGGTCTCGGCTGTACTAGGAATCACTGAAGCAGCAGTGTTCAGTTGGATCTATCCTGCGCTGCCACCGATACTCGTCGTTCCTTTTCTGACTTCTTTCATCTTTGCCGTTACCCTCTCATTTTGCAGGAAACAATGGATCATCGGCGTTATCTCCCTTCTCCTAACTGCTGCGATTAGAGGTGCCCTTATGCCCGGACAGTTAACGATACCCATGTATGGTTTGTTCTTTCAAGGCGCTAGGGCTGAGAATGCGTGGTTGTGCAGACTCGCGGGCTTTTCCGCTTCGGTTCTGCACGTCCTCTACGGTGTGATTTTGGCTCCAATGATCTTCTCGGTTGCGCCAGCCGCTGCAATCCTCTCATTGGTGAGAGGTCACGCTCTTGATTTCGGATCGGCGATAGCAATCTGTGCAGTCGGATTTGGATTGGGTGGGATGCTCTCAGCGGATATCGGTCGGCGATCAGGCATCCGCATACTTGGGAATCCGGGAGCCTATATGCGATGATACTCGAGCAACTGAAGCGAGCGTGGTACAACAAAGTATTGAGTCACGATTTGGAAGGTGAACAAGTCACAACAAGCATGAGACCGCTCAAGCCTGAAGAGGCGATCGGACGGCCCACGCGAAATGGTTACCCGCTATTGCAAGGAAGGGAAGTCATGATACAAGCGGAACTCAGAGGAGTAGTGGGCCAAGCTTTCACCGACGAGCCGACGGAGTATCTCGGTCCACTTGCAGAATTGAACAGGCTCCCTCTCGATACGAACGCCGCAAGGGCTCGGTTAGTGGCAGCCATTAACGCCACCTACGCACTCTTAGGACTCGTGAACGGAACAAAGCACTGTAGGGATTCAGGCCCAGAGATGTGCGCCGCCAAAATCGCGGAGTATCTCGCGAAGAAGCATGGGTCAGAAACGAAAGTCGTGATGATAGGATTCCAACCAGCAATAGCCTACCACATATCCAGGGCGTTCAGGAATTTTCGGGTCACCGATAAGGATTGGGATAATATTGGCAAAACTAGTCAGGGAATACTTGTCGAATCTCATGAGAGAAACCGAAATGCAATTGAAGGCGCGGATCTAGTTCTTGCGACCGGATCAACCCTTGTCAACGGATCAATCGACGAGATCCGAGATTGGGCACACACCAAACCTCTACACTTCTTCGGGGTAACAATCGCAGCCGCGGCCTACGAGCTTGCCTTGAACAGACTCTGTTTCGAGGCTACCTAGTCGTGAAACAAACACTTCGGTGACATCGTGGTGACTTCAAGACGCCTAGGACGAGATTCCGCATAAACTATTAACCCTTCGTAAGCGTTCCCTAGCTAGAGAGTTCGGAGCAAAAGATCATTGTTGCGGAGTTGCAGCGGACAATTGTACTTGCGGATTCGGAGAGCGAAATCGACATGAAACTGCAAGATGTCTCCCTCAATTCGGAAGCCTTCGCTTGCCGTTGGTGCCAGCCTCGCTTCCAAAACTAAACCGCCCGGCTCTCTGCCGACTTCACTAAATTGTGGACGCCATTCTGCCAACGTCGTACTTCATCAGTCATATTCTATATTGGAAAAGACTAAGAACAGAACGTGACCGAAGAGATCACGCTGAGGTTCAAAATGGTCAAGATAGGCATAATGATCTGTGATAGGAACAGGACCTGCACGGGGAACAAGTGCTTCAAGTCAATAATCGAGCGTGACGGAGCATTCGCGGAATACCCGGAGAACGAACCCATAGAGGTTGTGGGATGGATGGTATGCGGCGGCTGCCCCGGCGAACGACTTGAATCAGCACCTGCCGACATGAAGAAGTACGGTGCCGAGGTCATCCACCTCGCGAGCTGCTATTTAGCGGGTTACCCAATCTGTCCGTACATCGAGGATCAGAAGAATTACATAGAGAAAGTGGTCGGATTGCCGGTCAAGGTAGGCACTCACCCGATGCCGCGCAACTACCTGAACGCCCATGAGGAAATCGGCGACTGGAAGAGAGATGGCGCCGCGAAATGGTTGACTGAAATCAATCGGAACAGCAAAGACGCTGACAAATACGACTCCACGAACCCGAACTTCCTCAAGAAGTAACGAGGCAGATTCATCTAGGTTCCTCCGCTTGCAGGGTTGCGCGATTTGCTTCGCCGCACCATTAAGCGCACTCACGAAAAACAACTCGAATGTACCCGTTCTTTGTTAAAAGGAGACAGTGCCTTGCACTTGCGAAGTACCTTAGCGGCAATGACAAAATCCTCAGGGTTCTTTGAGATAGCTATTCTTGATTGGCAGCTACGCACTCGGTTGGGATTTAGCTCGTCGTAACCTGACATCTACAAATACTCTGACAGGCCTTCAAGGCAGACCTAGAACTCTTAGGGAAATTCTTGGAGACGTGTGAACGTAACAAGACCAATTAGAGATGTATCACGTGGCGGCGCGAAGTTGGTGAACATCGCAGCATGGATATCATGAGACCTCCGCTCGTTCAGAGAAATTCCCTAATATTTCCAAATGCGCAATCGCTTATGCACCTCCTTCAAGGTGGGCCTCGAGTAGTCTCCTTCGGAAGCCAACTGGGGCGGCCGGCGTGGAATCCTCCACGCCAGTCACGTTCTCTTATAATGGCCTTTGGGGTCTTGGTCATCCCGCCGAGGAACGAAGAGAGAGACCTCATCCTTGATGATCGCAATCATCAACTAGCCGTAAGTCTTTTTCTCTTACAAAACGGCTTCACCTTTACCATAGATATCTTGGATGAGCTGCTGAAACGAACAATCCTACCAGAAGCCTGAACCAGGAGCCGTTCGAGAATCGGATGTATAAGTATGTATATTAGACAAGTTTATATAACTTTGTAGCGGTTAGGCAACCGTTAGGGGAGAGAGATCCGTTGGTAGAGAAAAGCGGTCATGAACCAACGCTGGCAACGATTATGATGGTAGAGCAGACTATCAAGAAATCAAAGATCTACCCCACAAAGATGGCGCTCTGGAAGAGTCTGCCACGTCAAGTCCAGTACCAAACATTCAACAAAATCATAGACTACCTCCTTAGCAGCAACAAGATTATCCTCAATGATCGTGAGGTTGTGTGGGTGTTCCCAGATAACCAAAAAGTGAAGAGGCTGTTGCAGAACAGCATACGCGTACGCTAGCTCGTACGGTAACCGAACCTATTATCATAGTCTTTGTGCGTCAGAATCTCAAGACAGACCGCGGAAATACCTGCGCCTTCTGCAATGAGCGTGTAAGTCAAGCGCCAGTCGGGACCTAACTTCGTAACGTACAGGTTGCTGATTCCCAATTCTTTCCTATAGTATGACGGCCAGTAAATCTTGGGAACTTTGTCTCCCAACTCGCAATTCTGCTTGAGCTCACCAAACACCTGTTGAACTCTACCTCTTAGCCATTCATTCTTGCAGGCATCCAAATAACGCTCCAATTGAGCAGACGTTCTCACACTGGAGGCTTTCCTTGGACGAATAAATCGCGGGCTCAAGAGCATTCGCTACCTCAATAGTGAGTTCAATATAAGAAGCATCCAATCGCCCATTCAAGCCCCAACTCAATTATTCGCTCACGCTAGACTAGCAAGAACAAACAAGGAACACCTTGAATATTTCAAAGGTTAAAATAGCGGGCTTTTCATTTCAACCGATCTATCCAAGCGGGTTTAGATAGCTCAGAAGGATTGACATAATGAACACTCGCGAGTTTGTTGATTCAACAAAGCGACTATTTCATGTTACAACAAAACCTTCGCGTGATGAGCTATCCCTGATGCTGAAGATAAGTTTCCTAGGCGTTGTGATAGTTGGCTCGCTTGGATTCATAATCCGAGTGCTCTTCCTCTTCCTGAACTTGCTTCCACAACCCACAACGACAACCGGAGCCACCGCCGGATGAGCGAAGAACGGAAGATGCTCATTTACGCTGTCCGCACGACCAGCGGACAAGAGCGAACGGTTGTGGACCTGATCGCCTCACGCATAGGCCTGAAGAAGCTGCCCATATCGAGCGTTCTCGCGCCGGACGTGGTCAAGGGATACATTTTCGTCGAAGCTGCTGGGCCACACTATGTGGACGACCTGATTGCTGGCGTTCGCCATGCAAGAGCACGCACGAAGGGTGTTATATCTCCGGAAGCCCTCGACCGTTTCATAGTCACTAAACCGGTCATCGAAGATCTCCGTTCAGGAGATTCAGTTGAGGTCATAAGCGGCCCGTTCAGAGGCCTCAAGGCACGCATAACTAACGTCGATAAGCTGAAAGAAGAAGTGACGATAGAGCTTCTTGAGGAAGGTTTCGCGACATTACCGATAACAGTACATGCGGATTATGTGAAGCTACTAAGTAGAGGAGAGGCACCAGAAGTTGGGCGAGAAGAAGCAAGTTGAAGCATTACTGAACGGTGGAGAAGCTAATGCGGGTCCACCACTCGGACCAGCGCTTGGACCATTAGGAGTGAATGTGCTCCAGATAGTGAATAGGATCAACGAGCTCACCAAAGCATACGCCGGAATGAAGGTCCCAGTCCGCGTAGTCGTCGATGTTGACACCAAGGAATTTGATGTGGAGATTGGAACACCTACAACCTCCGCTTTGGTGGTCAAGGAGCTTGGCATCCAGAAAGGATCAGGAAACCCAAAGGCCGAGAAGGTTGGTAATCTCACTATGGAACAGGTTGCGAAAATCGCAGCTATGAAGATGCCGAGCAGCTATGCAAGAACAACGAAAACCGCTGCAAAGGAAGTTATGGGGACATGTGTGAGCTTGGGCATTACAGTGGACAGCAGAGATCCACGTGAAGTTCAGAAAGAAATTGACAAAGGCAAATGGGACGAAGTCCTCCAAAAGGCAAGTTGAAGAGTATAGGTTTCAGCCGAGTAACCTAGACCCCAAGTGCACGCGTGATTTGCATAAGCTCAGCTCCACGCGTCAAAGGACCCAAAACAGCACCTTTGGAATTCGCCAAAATCCCGGAATGAACGAAAGGCACTCCACCATTAGTAGTTCCCAATTCGACGCCGACCTTTAACGCAGATTCCACAACAGAGCGCTCTTCGTCTAGAGCACTAGAAGCGATAATTGCACCTTTGTTACTCGCAATTCCAAGAGAACCGACAAAAGGCAATGTTCCAATCTTCGCTTGCACTGACTTGACCTGAAGCTGGTCGTTTATGGCGGTTACAATCTCCGCTGACGAATCCGGATGAATCACAGCCCCGAGGTCATTAGCTAGAACCACATTTCCAAGAGCCGTCCATCGGCTATTCACGACCGTCACATTCGAGAATTCTCTGATTCTTTCCAGTTCATAGTCATGGATTATTCGCGGAACAAGTAAGCCATTGGAGTTCCCCGTAACGAGCGCCCCTACTAGAGTTGATCCGCCTATGGTAGTCTTGCAGACATCTACGCCCAGAGTCTCCGCGAATTGGCTCATTTTGCGGTTGGTTAGACCAGGAGGCACAATGATGAGTTCTTCGCTACAGAATGAGTATACACCTATGTTCGGGCTTCCGAAGATGTCGGCTAGGATAACAGGCATTCGCAGGTTCCCATCGTATGTGCCAACAGTTAAGCCTGATCTAAGCGGCCTTGGCTGGATAGATTATGACTTTTCCTTCCTTGTCCTTTACTGCACGAATCTTGATCTTCCGTGGTGGTTTGTTGATACCCCTTTCCCAGAGCGCCGCATTAACCTCGTTGCTCACGGCAACTTCTTCGGCTTTCATATGTCTTGCAACGAAGTCGCGAACGTCTCTCACGGCTCTTGGTGCTCTCTTTCCCCGAGCTGTTACGACCCAAGTGTGGCGTAATGGAATTGTGTAGATTCGTTCCTCAACAACTTCTATCTCTTCCTCTGCTGCTTCGCCCTCTTCCTCTTCAGCCGGCTCGGTTTCGACTGGTTTCTCTTCTTCGGATTGTGCAGTCTCTTCTTCTTTGATAGTCTCCTTAGCGGTTTCGATTTTCTGTTCCTCAGTGGGCGCGCTCGCAACGGGTTCTTCTTTGGATTCAGATTCACTCATGCTTCCAATCTACTCGTTTCAAGCTTTCAGTTTCGTTCTACGCCAGTGTCGTTTCTTGGGATGCGTTCTGGTGTGACCCCGAGTCTTTGCAATGACCCAAGTTGGTACAGGCTTTCTTGTTTTGAGCGCTCGTGACAGCCTTCGTTTTCGAGCCGTGGGTTTGTTTCTGGCCATGGGTTAGGCTCTCCTTATTTTGATCTCCTTTCGCTGTGATTGGAGCCGCCCCAAGGCCTCTTTTAATTGATCGTCAGTTATAGGCACGCTTATCCTGCCGGCCTGCGCGAGCTGGATCAATTGAAGTTCGATTTGCTCAGCGAATTCAGGCTTCACCATTCTGATATTTGTCAATCTCTGTCTCGCCTCGGGCGTCAATATCTGTTTAAGAGCAGCTTGCTTCTGAGCTTCGAACTGCCTCCTAGATTCAGCCTGTCTTTGCTCATCTATCGCCGCTCTTTGAAGATCCGAGTATCTCCTGCGCCTTAACGCCTCCAATTCTTCGTCGGAGTACTCGTTCTCGCCATC
>Ga0315282_10009454_pt1 | contig 15498 bp, 13 predicted proteins | sample YL17G07_20_MG_FD_203693 | JGI IMG/M metagenome (GOLD analysis project Ga0315282, IMG submission 203693) | Sediment microbial communities from Yellowstone Lake, YNP, Wyoming, USA - YL17G07_20 | ecosystem: Environmental > Aquatic > Freshwater > Lake > Sediment | place: USA: Wyoming | collected... | reverse complement strand
CGCAGATCCCGCGGATGCCGCTATCGTCCCCTATTCCTCCCGCTCCAGCGCATAGATGCTCTTCTTGCGCAGCTCGGGCGTAGGCATCATCTTCTGGTAATCGCGCTCGGGCGGAAGCCGTTTCATGATATCGAGCCGCCCGATCGCCTTCAGTCGCTCGTAGATTCTGGTCCAGCCGCACTCGATGTCAGGGTTGACCTCGCACTTGCCCTTGTCGCTGCCCCCGCAGGAGCCGTGCAGCAGGCTCTTGGTGCACGCAGTGATGGGGCAGATGCCGCCGGTGTAGTCGAGCAGACACACACCGCACTCAGCGCAGCGCTCGCTGCCGCGCCACAGCCCGGGGAACCCGCCGAGGTAGATCGAGTTGAGGGCGGGGTGAACCATCTTGTCAATCACCGCCGCCGTCGCTTGCACGCCGACCCCGCAGGACACCACCAGCAGCGCGTCGGCTTCCGCCACCTGCTCCAGCAGGCGCATCAGGCGCAACGCCACCAGCGATTTGTTACACAGGAAATCCACGCTCGCGCGCCCCGCCACGGTCTTGCCCGCCGCTTCGAGCTGCTCCTGAAACCGCGCGAGCTGTTCCTCGCCGCCGGTTTCGCAACCCTCGGGGCACCCGGAACAGCCGAGGATGAAGACTCTGTTCTCACCCTCCATGTGGCTGAGGATCTCTTCGATCGGTTTGATCTCGGTCGCAATCATGCTTAGACTCAACCTCCTGCGCGCATCAGTTGTGCGCGCCTGCGCCCTGCGTAAGCCGCCTGCCGTGTCACCACGCGACGCATGGTCCGCATCAGGCCGGCGGCACCAGCTCCGACTGCACCAGGCTCACGACGTCGGGCAGCCGCTCCGCCACCTCGCGGGACAGCTCCATTCCCCAATCGGTGGTCTTGGGCTGCACCCCGACCACGATCACCTCGCCCACGGTGCACCCGCCGCGCTCGGCGAGGTCGATCGCGTCAAACAGGTCGAGCTCGTGCAGCGAGCGCAGCAGCGCCTGACGCCGTTCGACGTCGCGCGGGCGGAATCGGAACACCGCCCCGGGCAGCGCCTTCGCGTCCACCGCGTCCACCACGACGAGCTTTCCGATGCTCTTGTAGCTGCTCAGCGCGTCCGCCACCGCGACGCCTGCGTCAATCACCTCGACGCCCGCCGGCAGCGTACTCGCCTCAAGCATGCGCGCTGCATGAACCCCCACGCCCTCGTCGCTGCGCAGTAGGTTACCGACCCCTAACACCACGATCGGGCACGTTTCGCTCACAGCACCTGGAATCTCGCCAGCTCGGTTCCGGTTGGCGTGATCATGTGCACCGCGCACGCGAGGCACGGGTCGAAGCTGCGGATAATGCGCACGACCTCGAACGGGTTCGCTGCGTCGCGAATCTTCGTCCCCAGCAGCGCCTGCTCGATCGGCCCCGGCTGCCCCGCACCGTCGGCCGGAGAGCCGTTCCAGGTCGTGGGTACGACCAGTTGGTACTTCGCAATGCGCCCGTTCTCGAGGCTGATCCAGTGCCCCAGGGCGCCGCGCGGCCCGTCCACCATGCCTGCGCCTTGCCCCGTTTCCGGGATGACCTGCTCGGCGCAGAAGGGCTCGCCCGGCTTGAGCTGGGTCACCCAGTCCACCATCGCATCGGCGACCAGCTTCGCCTCGAGCGCGCGCGCGGCGTGCCTGCCGAGCACCGAATTCAGCGCACCCGGGCCGGCCTTCATCTCGGCCAACAGGCCGTCGATCGCGGCCTTGATCGCCTCCACGCCGCGTGCGTAACCCACCACCATGCGCGCAAGCGGGCCGACCTCATAGGGCTTGCCGTTGTAGCGCGGCGCCTTGAGCCAGCTATAGGCGCCCGCCTTGTCGGGTTCGGGGACGGTGTCGCCTGCGGACGGATGCTTGCCGCCGCAGGCGTCGCTGTACCAGGAACGCTGGACTTCCTCGGTGATCGCCGACTCGTTGACATCCGACACTTGAAGGTTCGAGTCGACCACGCCCTGGCTGAGGAACCGCTTGCGCGCCGCAAGCTCGACATCGGTGGTACCCACATCGAAGACACCGTACGAAAGCCAGCGGCCGACCCCGCCGCCGATCGCCGCGTAGTCGGAATATGCTTTCGCGACGGCGATGACATCGGGCAGGTAGACGGCGTCCACGAAACTCCGGAGCTCGTTGACGCGCGAGAGGAAGCTCGCGATCTGGTCCACGTTGGGGCCGCTCGCCGACCCGCCGGGCACGATGCCCACCTGGTGCGGCATCTTGCCGCCGAATATGGCCAGCATCTCGTGCGCCCGGCGGCGCATGTCCAGCGCCTGCACGTAGTGCGCAACGGCCTCGCGATCGAGGGCGTCGGGCAGCCGGTAATCGCCCTCGTAGCGCGGCGCAAACGGCGCCAGCTCGCCGCGCTTGATGAAATCCCGTACCGAAGCCAGCGCCGGATCCGAACCCCGATACTTCGCGACCTTGGTCACGTCCACATAATCGAGGGCCGCCAGGTGGTAGAAGTGCAGAATATGCGACTGGAGGTAGTTCGAGCCCAGGATCAGGTTGCGGATGATCCGGCCGTTATCCGGCACCTTCGCCGCGATGCCCAGGGCCGCGTCAACGCACTGCGCCGATGCGCTCGCGTGAACCGCGGGGCATACCCCGCACACGCGCTGCGTGATGATGGGCGCATCAAGCGGGTGGCGGCCGATCAGGATCTGCTCGAACCCGCGGTAGAGGGTGCCCGAGCAGCGGGCCTCCTTCACCTCGCCGCCGTCGGTGATGACCTCGACCTTGAGGTGCCCCTCGATACGCGTAACCGGATCTATGCTGAATGTTGCCATTCCTCTCGCTCCATTGTCAGGGCGACGGTCGGTCGGCCCCGTATCATCGAGCGGGCGGTTCGTCGCCTGCTCGTGCATGTCTTCATCGGACGAACACCGGGTTCGCCCTGCGTCAATCCCGGAAAAGCCCCTCTACGATTTGGCCGCCGGGGCCGGCCGCTTCACCGCCTCCAGGCGGCCGCCCGCACCCACGTGAATGTGCGGCAGTTCCGCTTCCGGCGTCTTGCGATAGAGCGGGCTCACGACATCGGGGAACTCCGGCTCGACACACCCCATGCACGGCGAGCCTGCCTTGATGCACCAGTTGATGGCGGAGTTGAACATCCGCTCCGGGCAGTCGGCGCTCGTGATCGGGCCGCGGCAGCCGAGTTCATAGAGACAGCCGGGCTCGCCGATCGCCCGCGCGAACTTGCCCGCCTCGAAGTCCGCGCGGCGGGGGCAGTTCTCGTGAATGAGGGCGCCGAAGAACCGCTTCGGGCGCCGCAGCACGTCGACGTCCTCCGCTCGCGGCATGCCGAACAGCAGCAGCGACGCGACGGTGCCGACGAACCAATCCGGGTGCGGCGGGCAGCCCGGGATGTTGATGACCGGGGTGGTGATACCCGCTTCCTTCAGAATCTCGGTCACCGGCTTGCAGCCGGTCGGGTTCGGCTCCGCCGCCGGAATGCCGCCGAAGGAACTGCACGACCCGATGGCGATGACGGCCATGGCATTCCTCGCCAACTCGCGCACCTTGGCGGCCATGTCAATGTGCTTGCCTGCCTGCTCGCCCACCCCGCCGTAGCGCTCGTGCGCGGTGGGGACGGCGCCTTCCACGATCAGCAGATAGCCCGCCTGCGGCAGCGCTTCGGCCGCGGTCATGCTCAGCGCCATCTCGCCTGACCCGGCCATGATCGTCGGGTGGAACTTCAAGCTCACATGCGCGCCGGGCACGATCTGGTCGACGACGAGGTTCTTCGCCGTCGGGCTTTCCGCGTTGAGCAACGCGACCGAGCACCCCGAGCACCCGGCGCACTGCAGCCAGACAGCCGGGTATTCCTTGGTCTTCGCCTTCTTCGTCCTTGCCCTTGTGGGCATCACACCAACCTCCTATAGCCTCGCCGACGCGCACGTCCGGAATGTCAGAACAACCCTACGATCTTGCCCTTGTCGTCAATGTCCACGTCCACCGCGGCCGGGCGCGAGGGCATGCCGGGCATGGTCGACATCTCGCCCAGCAGCGGGTACAGGAAACCCGCGCCCACCGAAGGCCGCACGTCGCGGATCGGGATGCGGAAGCCGCGCGGCCGGCCCTTGATCGTCGGGTCGTGGGTCAGCGACAGGTGGGTCTTCGCCATGCACATGGGCAGCTTGTCGAGGCCCCACTTGGTGAACGTCTCGATCTTGCGCTCGGCCAGCGGCGCGTAGTCCACGCCGTCCGCGCCGTATATCCTGGTCGCGATGGTCTCGATCTTCTTCTTGATGGGATCGCTCAGGTCGTAGAGGAACTTGAACTGGGCGCGCTTCTCGCAGGCCGCGATCACCGCCTCCGCGAGCTCGACTCCGCCGCGACCGCCGTGAGCCCAGACCTCCGACAGATAGGCGCCCTCGGCGCCGGCGGCAATGGCCTTGTCGCGGATGAGCTTGATCTCGGCGTCGGTATCCTGAGTGAAGCGGTTGACCGCGACCACCACGGGCACGCCGAACAGCCGCGCGTTCTCGATGTGCTTGACCAGGTTCTCGCAGCCTTTCTGCAGCGCCGGCAGGTTCTCGGTCACGAGCTCCTGCGGCAGCGGCTTGCCCGCGACGACGCGTCCGAGGCCCCCGTGCATCTTGAGCGCGCGCACGGTGGCGACGATGACCACGCAGTTCGGGATGAGGCCGCTGGCGCGACACTTGATATTGAAGAACTTCTCCATGCCGCAGTCGGCGCCGAAGCCCGACTCGGTTACCAGGTAGTCGGCAAGCTTGATGCCGATCTGGTCGGCGATGATGGAGGAGTTGCCGTGGGCGATGTTGGCGAACGGGCCGGCGTGGACGAAGACCGGGGTGTGTTCCAGGGTCTGCATCAGGTTGGGCATGATGGCGTCCTTGAGCAGGACGCACATCGCGCCCGCCGCCTTGAGGTCTTCGGCGGTGACGGGCTTGCCGTCGCGGGTCTGGGCGACGATGATGCGCCCGAGGCGCTGCCGGAGGTCCTTGAGATCGGAGGCGAGGGCGAGGATCGCCATCACCTCCGAGGCGACGGTGATGTCGAAGCCGGTCTCACGCAGCGCGCGGTTCTCGCCGCCGAGGCCGGAGATGATGTTGTACACCGCCCACTTGTCGTTGAGGTCAATAACGCGGCGCAGGGAGATGCTGCCGGGATCGATGTTGAGCTGGTTGCCGTGCTTGAGGTGCGCGTCCACCATGGCGGCGAGCAAGTTGTTCGCGATGCCGACGGCGTGGATGTCGCCGGTGAGGTGGAGGTTGAAATCCTCCATCGGGATGACCTGGGAGTATCCGCCGCCGGCGGCGCCGCCCTTGATGCCGAAGACGGGTCCGAGCGATGGCTGGCGGATGCAGGTGAAGACGCTCTTCCCGATGTGACCGAGGGCCTGGGAGAGGCCGATGGTCGTCACCGTCTTGCCCTCGCCGAGCGGGGTCGGTGTGATCGCGGTGACGTCGATGTACTTGCCGCTCGGCCGGCTCTTGAGGCGGTCGCGGACGCTGAGGTGAACCTTGGCCTTGTACCACCCGTAGGGCTCGAGCTCATCCTGTTTGATGCCGAGGGCTTCGGCGATCTCGAGGATGGGCGTGAGTTTCGCTTGCTGCGCAATCTCGAGGTCGCTAGGAACGGCCATATTCTCACACCCTCCTTATGCCAACCTGGCGCGGACCAGCGTCAACCGCCAGGGCGCAATACGTGATTCCTCTTCAAGGCCGCGCCCGTGACCTTGAGCCCCTCCTGCCGGCGGCGGCACTCCGGACACAGCCGCAGCATCTCGCTCCCCGAAGGCACCTGACGCGCCACGTTCTGCAGCTGCCTCAAGGTGGCGAATGGCCGCCCGCAGGCCTTGCACGGCATCATCTCGAGCTTGGTCTCGGCGAGGGCGGGGAGCACGCGCCACTGCTCGACGTCCTCGATAGTTATCGCCCCGGTGGGGCATACGAAAGCGCAGGCGCCGCAGCCGATGCAGTCAGCGGAGGGGGACTCGAACGGGGTTGAAACCCGTCGCTCGACGCCGCGGCCCACAAGCGAGATGGCGCTGGCGCCCACCAGTTCCTCGCATACGCGCACACAGAGCGCACAGAGGATGCACTTCTCCTCGGGGCGGTGGCTTGCGAAGCGGCTCTCGGCAACCCCCCATTTGGCGGCCAGCTCTCGGATTTCCGGGGACTCGGGGCAGCGGGCGAGGAGCAGTTCCATGGCGATGCGGCGGGTGTGCTGGACGCGCTCGCTGTCGGTCACGACCTTGATGCCCTCGCTGACGGGATAAGTGCAGGAGGTGACGATGCGGTGACGGCCGCGCTTGTCTATGACCTCGACCACGCACACGCGGCAAGCGCCGTAGGGCGACAGCGCGGCGTGGTAGCAGAGCGCGGGGATGGCGATGCCGTGCCTCAGCGCCACGGGCAGCAACGTCTCGCCCTCTTGGCCGCTGACCTGCCGGCCGTCTATCTCGAAAGTCATCATGTGGTCTCGATCCCGTCAGTCTACCATGACGGCGTCGAAGCGACAGACCTCGCGGCAGATGCCGCACTTGATGCATTGCGCGACCGCGATCTGATGAGGCTGCTTGCGCTCGCCGCTGATGGCCTGCGCAGGGCAACTGCGCGCGCACAGAGTGCAGCCGGTGCACTTCTCCGGATCTATGCTGAACGTGATCAGGGCACGGCACACCCCCGCGGGGCAGCGCTTGTCCCGGACGTGGGCGACGTACTCGTCGCGGAAGTAGCGCACTGTGCTCAGCACCGGGTTGGGCGCGGTGCCGCCCAAGGCGCACAGCGACCCATCCATGACCGCCTGGCTCAAGTCCTCGAGCAGCTCCAGGTCGGCCTCGGTTCCGCGGCCCTGGGTGATGCCGTCGAGGATGTCCAGCAGGCGCGATATGCCCTCGCGACAGGGGACGCACTTGCCGCAGGATTCCTCTTTCAGAAAGTTGAGAAAGTACCTGGCGACGTCCACCATGCAGGTGGTGTCGTCCATGACGATCATCCCGCCTGAGCCCATCATGGACCCGGCCTCGGTGAGGCTGTCGAAGTCAACCGGCAGGTCCAAGAGCGAGGCGGGGATGCACCCCCCGGAAGGCCCGCCGGTCTGCACCGCCTTCAGGGTATGTCCCTCGGGCACGCCGCCGCCGATTTCATCCACGATTTGGCGCAAGGTCATGCCCATGGGCACCTCAACCAGGCCCGTGTTTCTCACCTTGCCCACCAAGGAGAAGACCTTGGTGCCCTTGCTCTTTTCGGTGCCGATGGAGGCGAACCAGTCGGCGCCGCGCTCGATGATCAGGGGCACGTTGACCCAGGTCTCCACGTTGTTGAGATTGCTGGGCTTTTCCCACAGGCCGCTCTCGACAGTGTGAATGTGCTTGGCCCGAGGTTCCCCGACGCGCCCCTCAAGGGACGCCATCAGCGCCGTGGATTCACCGCAGACGAATGCCCCGCCGCCGCGGCTGAGGCTCACCGTAAAGTCGAAGCCGCTGCCGAGGATGTCCGGCCCCATCAGCCCGAGCTCTTGCGCCTGCCACAGAGCCAGATTCAGGTGCTTGACGGCGAGAGGATACTCGTTGCGCACGTATATGTAGCCGTCGTTGGAGCCGATGGCGTAGGCGCCGATGATCATCCCCTCTAAGACGGCGTGGGGATTGCCCTCCATTATGCTGCGGTCCATGAATGCCCCGGGGTCGCCCTCGTCGCCGTTGCAGATGACGTACTTGGGGTAGCCGTGGGCCTCGCGGCACGACCTCCACTTCCAGCCCGTGGGAAAGCCCCCGCCGCCCCGTCCCCGCAGGCCCGATTTCTCGATCTCGTCTATTAACCGGTCGGGCGTCATGGTGGACAGGGCCTTGGCGAGCGCGGCGTAACCGCCGACCGCGATGTAGTCCAGTATATCCATCGGGTCAATGCGCCCGTTATGGCGCAGCGCGAGGCGCATCTGATGGCTGTAGAACGGCACCTCGGCCTGTCGCGTTATGCTGCGGCCGCTCACCGGGTCGCGGTAGAGAAGGCCCTCGACCGCCTGCCCGCCGAGGACCATCTGGGTCACGATATGGAACGCGTCCTCGGGCTTCACCGACTGGTAGAAGATATCATCCGGCTGCACCAGCACCAGCGGGCCGCGCTCGCAGAAGCCATGGCAGCCCGTGACTTTGAGCTCGACCTCATCCGCGAGCCCCGCCTCCTGGAGCGCGACGCGCAGCGCCGCCTGGACGCCCTCGGTGCCGCTAGCGACGCATCCGGTGCCGCCGCAGACGAGCACCCGCCGACGCCGCTGATCCACGCGATCGCGCAGGCTCTCGCGCAGGACCTCCAGGTCCGCCGGCGAGCACAGCTTCTTTATGCGGCTCTCGACTTGGGATGCCGAGTTCATTGACAGTCCTTGGCTAACATCAATCGTATCTCTCCAAGACCTTCAGTAGGGCCTGGGAGGTGAGTTTGGGGTGATACTCACCATCTATCATGGCCACCGGCGCCAGAGCGCAGGCGCCGAGGCAGTTGACGGTTTCCAGCGTGAACCTCATGTCGGGCGTGGTCTCGCCGTGGCCGATGCCGAGCTCGCGCTCGATGGTAGCCGCAAGCGCAGGCGATCCCTTGAGGTGGCACGCGGTGCCCATGCATACGCGAATGGTGTGCCGGCCGCGGGGCTTAAGGCTGAAGGCGCGGTAGAAAGTGGCGACATCGTAGACCCGGCTCAGGGGCAAGTCGAGGGCGCGCGCCACCTGCTCCAAGGCCTCCCGCGGCAGGTAGTAGCACTCGCTCTGAATATCCTGCAGGATGGCGATCAGGCTCGCACGCTGCCTCGGATATGATTCGAGGATACGCTCCACCGCTTCGAGCGAGACCGCGCCGGCCGTCTCCATCAACTCGCCTCCCGGCCGCCGGACTGCTCCGACCCGCCCGCAGCGATCAGTTCCTTGGCGGCCCGCTTGCGCGCCGCCCCCGCGACCTCGCCCAACTCGCGAAACGACAGAGCCCCGGTGGGGCAGCCCTCGACACACGCCGGAAGTCGTCCCGCCGCCAGGCGCTCGACGCAGAGGTCGCACTTGATGATGGCGCTGTGGCGCTCACCCATCTCGGCCATGGAGATGACGCCGAAGGGACACGCGAGGATACACGAGCGGCAGCCGATACACAGGTCGCCGTTGACCAGTACCGGGCTCTCCTCGTTCTCGCGCGAGAGGGCGCCGGTGGGGCACACCGCGACGCAGGGGGCATCCTCGCAGTGGCGGCACTGCAAGGGAACGGCAAAGCCTTCCGCCCACTCCAGCGTGACGCGCGGACGCGGCGGCACCTCCTCTGCCATCGCCTGCAGCAGCTCCTTCGAGCGCGAGTGCGCCACCGCGCATTCGATCTCACAGGTGCGGCACGCCAGGCATCGCCGCGGATCAACCACTATTACTCGCCGCACCGGTCGGCTCTTTTTGCGGCCTTTGCCAGTTCTCACGCCGCCACCGCCTCCCGCGCCTGGTCGCGCTCCGACGGGTACATCATCGGACGCAGCTTGAGCGCCGCGCGCTTCTTGTCAATGTGATCCATCATCAAGTTGGCCGCCTTGATCGGGTCAACCTCGAACGCCCAGCGCGCTCCGACCAGGTCCTCCATCTCGTCGCCGCAGAGGAAATCGGTCAGCGCCTTGGATCCCATCACCGGCAGCGGCGTGCCGAACACGGTGAAGATGCCAGAGCCCACGACGTACATGCCGATGGAAACCGCTTTCTCGCTCATCCACTCGGGCGCGGCGCCCGCAACCGGCAGGTCGCTGAGGTCCTCGCCGAGGCCGCCCTCGGCCACCATCTGGCAGCACGCGATGAGGATGCGACTGTTGTCAACGCACGAGCCGACGTGAAGCACCGGCGGCATGCCCACCGCCTCGCACACCTCCCGCAGCCCCTTGCCCGCGTACTCGTAGGCCGCCTCGGGCTGGAGCAGGCCGTGCTTCGCGCATGAAACGGCGGAGCAGCCGGTCTGCACTACCAGGACGTCGTTCTTCAGCAACTCCGTGACCATCCCCATGTGGCAGCTTTCGTGCAGCACATTGGGGTTGCAGCAGCCGACGACGCCGGCGACGCCGCGGATGCGGCCGGCTATGATCGCGTCGTTGAGCGGCCGGTACGACGGGCGAAACCTGCCCCCCAGCATCTCGAAGACGTACTCCGCCGTGAAGCCGGCGACGAGGTCCGTGCTCTCCTGCGGGATGCTGACCAATTCCGGCTTGCGGTTGGGGAAGTTGTCAACCGCGACGCGGACGATCTGCTTCGCCGTGTCGAGGGCCCTGCGCTCGTCGAACTGGATGTGCTCGACACCCGGCATCTTCGCCTTGGGCGAGGTGGTGATGAGCTTGGTATGGAAGCAGCCCGAGACCTCGTCGAGGGAGGGCATCAGGCACTGCACGTCCACGATCATCGCTTCGACCGCGCCGGTGGCGATGGCTACCTCCTGCTGCAGGAAGTTGCCTGCGGAAGGGATGCCCTTGCGCATAAGGATCTCGTTGGCGGTGCAGCAGATGCCGCTGAGCTGGATGCCCTTGGCGCCCTTCGACTCCGCGTACTTCAGCATCTCGGGATCGCGGCTGGCCTCGACCAGCATGTCGGACAGCAGGGGCTCGTGGCCGTGGACGACGATGTTGACCTTGTCCTCGGCAAGCACGCCGAGGTTGACCTTGGCGCGGATGGGGGTCGGGCAGCCGAGCATGATGTCCTGGAGGTCGGTGCCGATCATGGAGCCGCCCCAGCCATCGGCGAGGGCGGCGCGGATGCCGTGCCTGATGATGTTGCGGTAATCCGTGTCCACGCCCATGTGGGTGCGGTGCATGATCTCCACGATCTCGCGGTCGATCCCACGAGGCCACAGGCCCTGCTTGCGCCACAAGTCCTGCCGCTTCTTCGGCGCGCGCGTCATGAGACTGAGCTCGCCTTCTTGCTGGCCGAACTGGGAGTAGGCGGCCTCGGCGACCTCGAGCGCCAGCTTCTGCACGTCCTCCTTGTCGGCGCCGTCAATGCCGAAGAAGCCGCCGACCTCGCGCAGCTTGCGCTCGTGTTTCACCCGGTAGTCCCCTGCCTCGCCCTTAGCCATGAGCAGCATGGTGTGGGCGACGTCGCGGCCGTGGTCGGAGTGGGCCGCGGCGCCACCGCCAATCATGCGGATCAGGTTGCGAGCGGCGATGGTGTCGGCGGTAGCGCCGCAGACCCCTGTGGTCGCTCCGCCGCCAAAGGGATCGATCCGGCAGGGGCCCATGCTGCAAATCCGGCAGCATACGCCGAGCTTGCCGAACCCGCACTGGGGCTGCATGGCGTCGTAGCGGTCCCAGACGGTGTCTATATCGCGTTCCGCAGCGATCTCCAGCGTTCGCTGAGTTGCCGGATCGATGCTGCGCTGCTGCTTCTCAGCCATTCGTTGCTCCTTTTGCTCCCGCGAGGCTGTCGGGCGCGATCAGCCGCAGTCTCGTCTGGAAGACGCAGGCGCCCGCGAGCCCGAGAAGCCTTCCCGGGCCCCGTGCGCCAAGAAATCTATTTTGTGAAGTCCCGCACAAATCCTGCTGCCGGCGCAAAAAGATTGCCTCCGGAGTCACGGCCAAGGGCTCGCCGGACGGCCGGGCACGGCTCGAAACCCGGCGCTCTCCGGCGCGGGACGGGTCCTGATTGCGCTTTATACTGATCGGCCGATGGCCCAGCCACCAGCCAAGTATCTATACTCTTCTACTCTCTATCCTATCACTCCTGGCGGAGATGTCAACTCCTGGGCGCTCCAGGACGCCAGGCGTCGGCAATGTGATGCGCCGCTCCGCAGGACATACGCGAAGCGCGCCGAACTACGCTAGGCGGTCGCGGACATCTGGCAGCGGCAGGGCGTAGAAGCTGTCCCACATGCCCGGAGAATGGGTCGGGATGGAACCCGACCCCTACGATTCACGCTCGCGGCCGTAGGGGTCGGCCTCCTGGCCGACCCGCCATCCGCGATTACGGGACAACCACCGGGCCGTGCCCTACATCGATGGCCAGCAGCCGCCGTATGATGTGACACGCGGCCGGTAGGACAGGCGTCTCGCCTGTGCCACTTCGGTCAAGTAGTGTTTCGCCGCTGTAGGGCAGCCCAGACGGCTGCCCTATCATATGATCATCACGTAGTAACGCGGAGATCGGCCAGTGCGCCTCAGCCCTGAGGAAGTCGAACATATCGCCCTGCTCTCGCGCCTCAAGCTGACTGATGAGGAGCGCGAGCGCATGACGACCCAACTCAACGACATCATGGGGTTCTTCGAGCAACTCGGCGAGTTGGACACGACCGACGTGCCGCCGACGTCACACGTCATCCCGATGTCGAATGTCCTGCGCGCGGATGTCGTGAAGCCGTCGCTGCCGGTTGAGGACGTCCTCGAGAACGCGCCCGATCGCGCGGGTGATACCTTCCGCGTGCCGCGGGTGGTGGAGTAAGCGACGTGGCCGACGAGGTCCTGCTATCCGCCGCCGAAGCTGGACGCTTGATCGCGGAGCGCAAGCTCTCGTCAGTCGAGATCACGCGCGCCTGTCTTGGCCGGATGCGGGCCGTCGACGCCGGGGTTCACGCGTTCGTCCGCGTGACAGACGACCTGGCGCTGAAGCAGGCGGCGAAGATCGATGCGCGCATCTCGACCGGCGAGACGCTCGGGCCGCTCGCCGGCGTGCCCATCGCGCTCAAGGACATCTTATGCACGCGCGGCGTGCCGACGACCTGCTGCTCGCGAATCCTCGAAAACTATGTGCCTCCTTACGATGCCACCGTCATCCAGCGCCTGAGGGACGCCGGACTCGTTTTCCTCGGCAAGACCAACATGGACGAGTTCGCCATGGGCTCGTCCACCGAGAACAGCGCCTTCGGGCCGACGCGCAACCCGTGGGATCTCGAGCGCGTTCCCGGCGGGTCGAGCGGAGGTTCCGCGGCGGCGCTGGCGTCGCTGGAGGCGCCGCTGGCCATCGGCAGCGACACCGGCGGTTCGATCCGGCAGCCTGCGGCATTCTGCGGCATCACCGGCCTTAAGCCGACCTACGGGCGCGTGTCGCGATACGGGCTGGTCGCGTTCGCGTCGAGCCTCGATCAGATCGGGCCCATGACGCGCGACGTGCGTGACTGCGCGCTGCTGCTTCAGGTCATCGCGGGACACGACCCGTTGGATTCGACCTCGGTTCCGGCGCAGGCGCCCGATTATGCGGCGGCGCTCGATGAGGGTGTGAAGGGCCTGCGCATCGGCATCCCGTCCGAGTTCTTCGAGTATCGCGGCATACGCGTGTCGCGGGAGATCGAGGACGCCGTGCACGCGGCCGCGGCGACGCTGGAGGGCCTTGGCGCGGTGTGCGAGGAGGTCTCGACGCCGCACCTGCAATACGTCATTCCCGTCTACTACATCATCGCGCCCGCCGAGGCGAGCTCGAACCTCGCCCGCTACGACGGCGTCGCCTACGGATATCGGACCGCCGCGCCGCCGCAGGACATCATTGATCTCTACGAGCGCAGCCGCGAAGACGGCTTCGGACCAGAGGTCAAGCGGCGCATTATGCTCGGCACGTACGCCTTGAGCGCGGGATACTATGATGCGTATTACGTCAAGGCGTCACAGGTGCGCACGCTCATCCGGCGCGATTTCGATAAGGCGTTCGAGGATCACGACGTGCTGCTCGCGCCGGTGACGCCGAGCCTGCCCTTCCGCCTCGGTGAGAAGACTGACGACCCGGTCGGGATGTACCTCTCCGACGTCTGCACCATCGCGGCCAACATGGCGGGGCTGCCGGCGGTGTCCCTGCCGTGCGGATACGCTCGAGGTCTGCCGATCGGCCTCCAGATTCTGGGCAAGCCGCTCGACGAGGCGACCGTTCTGCGCGCCGCGCACGCGTTCCAGCAGGCGACGAGTTTCCACCGCCTGGCGCCACTGCAGCCGCCCGCCTCTGATCGTGGCGCGGCTGTCGAATGGGCGTGCCACGGCTAGCCACGGCTACGGGCTACCCTGAGGACATCGAACCGCGGCCGAAGAACCCAGTCCTGCCGCTGCACGATCGCTTCCGGTCGTCTGCTTGTTCCCGCGCCAGCACGCCGCTATAATGAGCAGCACACGTGATGGCGAAAAGGTGACATGCTATGCCAGATATGGATCGAGTAGTTCTCCAGGTCGCGCTGGATTTCGTTGACCTCGACCGCGCGCTCAAGGCCGCCGCGGAGGCCGTTGCCGGGGGCGCGGATTGGCTCGAGGCGGGCACGCCCCTCATCAAGAGCGAGGGGCTCGACGCCGTACGCGCGCTGCGGCAGAAGTTCCCCGACCGCACCATCGTCGCCGACATGAAGATCATGGACGCCGGTCGCATCGAGCTTGAGGCGGCGGCCAAGGCGGGGGCGAACATCGTGGATGTGCTGGGCGCGGCGGCGGACTCAACGATCGCTGAGTGCGTCGAGGCGGCGCGCAATTACGGCAACCAGGTCGTGGTTGACCTCATCAGTTGCGGCGACCCGGTGGCGCGCGCCAAGGAGATCGAGCAACTCGGCGCGGACTACATCGCGTGCCACACGGCGATTGACGTGCAGATGCAGGGGGTTAATCAGTTCGACCTCCTGAGGAAGGTGTGCGAGGCGGTCAGTATCCCGGTGGCCGCAGCCGGCGGGATCCATTCCGAGAACGCCGCGGAGGCGGTCGCGGCCGGGGCGCGCATCATCATCGTCGGCGGCGCGATCACGAAGTCCGCAGATGCCCGCGCCGAAACGCAGGCGATCCGCCGCGCCATCGACACCGGCGAGAAGGTGGCGACCGATCTCTACAAGCGCGCCACGATGGCGAACATCCGCGAGGTGCTGTCAAGGGTTTCGACCGCGAACCTGTCCGATGCCCTGCACCGCGGCGGCGTGCTGCCGGGCATCTATCCCATTACCCCCGGCGCCCGCATGTGCGGCCCGGCGCTGACCGTGCGCACCGCGCCCGGCGATTGGGCCAAGCCCGTCGAGGCCATCGACCAGGCCCGCGAGGGAGACGTCATTATCATTGAGGCGGGAGGCGTCGGGCCCGCGTTGTGGGGCGAACTGGCGACGTACAGCGCCATCAACAAGAAGGTGGCGGGTCTTGTGATCGATGGGGCAATTCGCGACACGCCCGAGATACGAAGGCTCCGGTTCCCGGCCTTCTCGCGCCTGATCATGCCCAACGCGGGGGAGCCGCGGGGGTTTGGCGAGATCGGCGTTCCGATCAAGGTGGCGGGCATCGCGGTGCGGCCTGGCGACTGGGTGCTGGGCGATGATGACGGTGTGTGCGTGGTGCCGCGGGAGAAGGCAGCGGAATACGCCAACCGCGCCCAGGGCGTGCTGGAGCAGGAGAACCGCATTCGCAAGGAGATTCAGGAGGGCAGCACGCTGAGCGCGGTGACGCACCTGATGCGGTGGGAGAAGGCGGGATAGGCGGCGGAGCATGCGGCAGGTGAGAGATGAAAGCCCCCAGCGCCCGGAGAGGCCCCCGGAAAGCCTGAGATCCAGCAGGCAACCAGCGCG